>JAEEGL012403402.1_pt1 | contig 49063 bp, 44 predicted proteins | sample 9134231 | NCBI WGS metagenome assembly JAEEGL01 (sample SAMN16246548, study PRJNA631951) | gut metagenome | biome: gut microbiome; feature: rumen; material: fiber-attached | host: Bos | place: Iran: Karaj | collected 2018-10 | reverse complement strand
GCTGAACCCTGTCCGACCAGGACATGAGATCATCAAGAAAACGCAGGTCTGTGCCGGCCGTATGTTTGGGAATTTCAGTAAGAAGCAGCTCAAAATACTTGCAGGTATTAAGCTGGTTGGCCTTGGCTGTTTCAACGAGGCTGTAGAGTATGGCATTGGCTTTTGCACCATTATCGGATTCAATCAGGACGAAACTCTTCCGACTTATGGTGAATGGACGTATAGCTGCTCAGCATATTATTCTGATATATGGATAAAGGTACAAATGCTTACATTTCTGTAGATGTGGAGCAGAAGATTGACCTGGGCACGCACACCATGTTCATTGGTGCCGTGACGGATATGGAAGTACTTTCCGACGCAGCTTCCGCTACTTACACATACTATCAGGACAACATCAAGCCGAAGCCTGTAGAGGCCGGAAAGGACGAGAAAAACGCACTTCCGCCCGGAGTACACAAGTGGCGCTGTAAGATCTGTGGCTTTGGGTACATAGGCGAGACCCTCCCGCCACGATTATATTTGCGAAATCTGCAAGCATCCTGCCAGCGATTTCGAATTGGTGGAGTGAGAGGGCTTATTATAAAAGAACAGTTCAACAGTGCTAAGTGCACAGGAATAAATAATAAAAAGTGAGGTTGATATGTTAAACAATAAGACAATTCTTGTAACCGGAGGTACCGGATCATTCGGACATCATTTTGTGGATTATGTGTTGGCGCACTATAAGCCCAAAAAGATCATCATTTATTCACGTGATGAGTACAAGCAGTTTGTTATGCAGAATCAGTATAAGGAGCATAGCAAAGTGCTGCGATTTTTCATCGGTGACGTGAGGGATGAGGACAGGCTCAGAATGGCTATGAAGGGCTGTGACTACGTGATACATGCGGCAGCACTTAAGCAGGTGCCGGCCTGTGAATACAATCCAAATGAGGCCATTAAAACAAATATAAACGGCGCTATGAATGTGATCAATGCAGCTCTGGAAACTGGCGTAGAAAAAGTGGTTGCCCTGAGTACGGATAAGGCGGTGAATCCCATAAATCTGTATGGCGGTACGAAACTTGTTTCTGACAAGCTTTTCTGTGCGGCTAACGCATACGGCGGAGAGGATGGCACAAGATTTTCTGTAGTGCGTTACGGTAATGTGGCCGGCAGCCGTGGAAGCGTAATTCCCTTCTTCCAGAATCTGATCGATAAGGGTGAGACGGAGTTGCCCATTACGGATTTTCGTATGACACGTTTCTGGATCAGCCTCGAACAGGGTGTTGAGCTTGTGATCAAAGCGCTTGAGGAATCCAATGGTGGAGAGACGTTCATAAGTAAGATTCCAAGCTTCAAGATCACCGACTTGGCAGAGGCGATGCTTCCGGGATGTGTTAAAAAGGAGGTAGGTATTCGTGAAGGTGAAAAGCTCCACGAGATCATGGTTACCCGTGAGGATTCCCTTCACACTTACGAATATGAGAACCATTTCATAATATATCCTCACTACAACTGGTGGCGTGACAGAGACCTGATTCCCGGTGGTAAACTGGTTGATCAGGAATTTGAATACAGTTCAGGTACGAATACGGAATGGCTTTCTGTAGAGGATCTGCGCGCGAAGCTTAAGACGGATTTGGATGAGCACTGATATCCTACCCCAAAATCACTTTTATGCGTGAATCCAGAGACCTGAGTAAATCTACGGAGTTTGAAGGACTAAATGAATTACAACACGCTTCCTAAAATCAATTATTCACTGCCACCAAATGTTCTCCTCATGGGCAATGGCATCAATTGTGCATACAGCACAGGGGAATGGGGGATTACTGGGTTGTAAAAAGTGAACAGAATGGAGTAGCTTTTGTGCAAGTGAATAAAATAGAGCAGAAAGTGATTACTTGGGAGAGGAATTGTTTTGATAAATATACTGTTTGCGGTGACAGACACCAATATTGGGGAATCCTTAAGCATGAGAAAAACAAAATAGAAATAGGTGGAAAGATGTTTAATACGGCATGGTTGACGAAAGGGATAGATTATTATAATGATAATAACTCAAGTATGGAAAGGCTTAAATTGGAAAGAGAAGCTGATCGTTTTATGTATTCTCCGGGGGACTATGATAAGTATGTACAGTTTTTAAAAGAATACTTTTTGCGATGGATGAGATCAAGAAGCTCAAAAAATCTTTTTTTAGAAAGCGTTAGCAAAGAGGGGTGTATTGAACAAATATTTGATGCTACGAGAGAAGATATAGATTTAGATGAGAATGTATTGCGTGTTCGCCTTAAAGCTTTGTGCCAAAATGTAAATGGAGTTGGCCCTGTGTTGGCAACGGCTATGATAACATTGGCTAATCCTCAAGAATATGGAATTGTGAATAAGTATACAATTGTTGCACTTAACAAGAATACTGATTCGACTTTTGAATTAAACAGTATTGATGATGCTGTAGTTGTGATAAAAAAGATGAGAAAAATCAGAGAAGAAATTTTAAAAAATAGTAATCAGAAAGTAGATGTTCGAAAGGTTGATATGGCATTATGGGGATATGGAAGGGTTAAAATTGCTTGGGAAACAGAGAACTGAATTAGTAGGTAAAGGGACGAAAAAAAAAATATATATCCATATAATGGAAATCCAATATAGTATAATGCAATTCTTGAAATTGAAGAAATAAGCCAGCACTCAAAATAAGTAATCCTAAAAGTCAATTTATGCACTTGGATATTATAATTATATAACTTAAACCAATGAGAATAGGTATTGATGCAAGGCCGTTAAAGTATAAAGAATATAACGGCATTCCAAAAACTGAATATGAAATACTGGTCAGATGGATGGATATGTATCCTGAAAATGAGTATTATCTGATCTCAAACTCACAGATCATGCTTCCTGTTGAACTTCCAAAGAATTGGCATAAGGTGATCGTGCCGGGAATATGCCATAATAATGGAACTCTGTGGCAGATATATAAAGTGAGTAGTATAGTTAGAAAACTCAACCTTGATGTTTACTGGGGGACTAACTATATGTTGCCTTTGGGGAAAACCGGGAAGTGCAGATTCCTTCTTTCCATATATGACCTTGCCTTTATGAGGTTTAGAAAAACCAGTAGCTTTAAAACGGCTGTTGTTTTGAAAATGTTTCTGAAAAAATCAAGTAAAAAAGCAGATTATATTCATGTAATCTCTGATTCCACGAAAAATGATGTGGTTGAATTATTAAATGTGGACAAGAAAAGGGTGATATCTGTTTATCTTGGCTTTGATAAAAGGGAGAAGGTGGATACGCCTAAAATCGAAATTGATCTACCAAAGTGTAGATATTTTGTGGTTTTGGGGACTATTGAACCGAGGAAGAATCCGGTTACGATCTTAAAAGCGTTCGAATACTTTAGCAATAAAAGTAATAAGAATATTCATTTGGTGTTTGCCGGGAAAAAAGGATGGAGAACCGAACAATTTGAAACAGAATTACAGAATAGCACTGTAAAACGTAAAATTCATATTCTGGGATATGTAAGCGATGAAACCAAGAATTACCTTTTACAGAATTCCATAGCACTTTTGTTTCCATCGTTATATGAAGGGTTTGGACTACCAATATTAGAGGCCATGAATTTTCAGATACCTGTGATCACAACGAGAATTTCATCAATGCCGGAGGTTGGAGGTGATGCAGCGTTATATCTGGATGATTACCGGGATTACAAGGGGATGGCAAGATTGATGCAAAAAATTGTCAACATGGATGAAACACATAAAAAAGAATTGGATTTAAAAATGGAAGAAAATGTAAGCAGATTCAGTTGGGATGAGTGTGCCGGGAAAGTGATGACTTTGGTTCGTAGAACAGCGGAACAAGTTTGATAGGAATATATATATGCTGTTATATCAAAAAACATATGAAACTGCACAAAAGAGTATGAATGATGGGGGGAAGAGCTTTTCGTTTAGTGAAAAGATGTTCCTTTTTGTTATAGGAAAAAATCCATTGGAGGTGTCGCTGGCTGAATTTGATGGATTAAATTTGGATGATTATGTTTATGCTTTTTTTTATCGCTGTCGGAATAGATTGCCCGATCAGAGATATTTAGAACGAATTAATAAGTTGAGGAAACAACACAGCGATGATGTCGTTAAATTTTTTGTTATTGTTAACACATATTATTCAGAGGAATTCATTAGAAAAGATGCGAAAATAACAGATATTCAGGATATGCGAAATTATAAAGATAAAATAGGCGATCGTTTGTACGATAGTCTTTTATGGAATGCAAAAGCGGATTTTTTTTTCAAACATTATTTTCTGTATCCGGTGTGGAATACCTGCCCGGCATCAATAAAGAATATTATCCGGAATATTAGGAAAAATTAAAATGGATATATGTGTAGACGTAACTGAATTAATGAAAGTCAAATACATCTCTGGTATCCAGCGTGTTGTTAAGGAAATAACAATTCGATGGATAGAAAATAACAAGAATGTATTACTGTTAAGCTATGATTTTCGAAAAAAAAGCTTTATTGTGGTTGACAACGCAAAGTATTCAGATTATCACTTGGGCAAATCAAAGGATTCAAATGTTCTATCGGATAGAGAAATGAAGATAGAAGATTTTAACGAAAATCACATTTTTTTTGATATTGACAGTGTATGGATGAATCCGCTGAAAAGAAGTTACCTGCTTCCAAAACTCAAGGAGCGGGGGACAAAAATAGTTGCCCACATATATGACATTATTCCTGTTACGGATGCGAGATATTGTGATGAATTGACAACACTAAATTTTTTGGAATATGCGGACGCTCATATACAATATGCAGATCTTATCATATCAAATGCAAAAGCGACAGGAGATGCCATCAGGAGGCTTATCGAGGGTACAGAAATTAACAATGTTAAGACAGCGGTAGTTAAGCTTGGAAGCGATATCCGGAAAAGCGGTGAGAAAAAAAATATACGAAAGTTAGTTTGTGATATTGCAGATGGTTCAAAGTACATTCTCATGGTAGGAACTCTTGAACCACGAAAGAATCATGCTTTTGTTTTGAATGCATTTGACAAGGGCTTGTTTGCTGAGGGGTTGAATCTGGTAATAGTTGGTAGAGTGGGGTGGAATGTTGACGATCTTCTGAATCGAATAAAGAATCACCCTATGTATTGCAAACAACTGTTTTATATTGATGATTCCACAGATTCTGAATTGCTATGTTTATATGAGAATACACTGGCAGTTGCCTTTGCTAGCTACAATGAGGGGTTTGGATTGCCTATTATTGAGGCTTTTTCAAAGAAAGCATTGGTACTTGCGGCAGATAAACCGGTACTTCGTGAGATAGGACAGGATTATTGCGATTATTTTTCTTTAGATAATGTTGATGAATTAATCAGTTTGGTAAAAAAATACAACAGTGATCCGGAAGAATGTGAACAGAAACGTGCTATGCTGCAGGAATATATTGCGTATACTTGGGATGAGTGCGCAGAGGATATGTATTCTACAATTGTTGCGGGGATGGGTGCGTTGTGATAAAATTGTAAACTGTTTCTTTTAAATGCCGGATTGGATTTTTGATGGCTTAGTTATTTAACGGGGATTAATGCGATAACGAATACGGAAAAACCGACAGGTGATCCGTGAATAATAGTAGGGAAGAATCAATGGACTTAGATCAGAGAATAGAAAAAATGAGAGAAGAAGTAATTACTTCAAATAATATTAATGTAGCGGATAGGGATAGTGAACAGTTTAAGATTATAGTAAACGATATAATAGCTGAAAAGGAAAAATATAGTAAAGTTAAAATCCCTAAGGCAACAAGAATAGGAAGTAAATTGTTTAAGATACCCCGCAAAATAAAGAGTATTATACTTGGAATTCCTATTTTGGGTCGCGTAATACGGCGTATCTATTATATTCTTATCGGAAATACAAGAAAGATATTTGAAATTTTAAGTCGTATAGATGATGTTGAACTGAGTGTTCGTGATAATAATGTTAGAATGGACAATATCAGTGATAGGCTGGAACTTATTAATGAGAAATATGATGATTATTCGGAACAAATGCGTGTGTTAATGTCTGAAGTAAACAAATTGAAGGCTGAAAATGAAGAACTCAAAAAAAAGCTTGAGGACATTAGGTCAAGTAATTAGTTTTATTAAAGCTGAGATTATATTAAGACAAAATGGGTAATAATAGGGACAAAATCATGAATTTTATTTTGATGCATGAGACTGTTACCAGTCATGATGCAATTGGTGTAGACATTGAAAACATGTATAGAATTTTAAATCGGAAACATACATGTAGAGTTTATGCGACAAAAAGAATAAACAGAAAAGTAAAATATATAGATGATAGCGAGTTGAAAGGTTACCTTTCGGATGAAAACACTATTGTAATATATCATCACAGTGTGTTTTGGGAAACGGGTTATGATAAGGTGAAGACGGCAAAATGCAAAGTTATTTTCAGATATCATAATATTACGCCGGAATATTTCTTCGAGCCATATAATAGCTTGCATTTTAATAAGTGTAAGAGAGGTATTGAGCAGACTGTTGAGATTCAGAGGGAGAATCCGTTAGCTTTTTGGCTTTCTGATTCTGTTAGAAACAGGAAGGATTTAACATATGTTGACGATAGCCATGTGGTAATTTGTCCCCCGTTTAATAATACTGAGGTTTGGTCTAAAGAAGTGCCGGATGAAAAAATACTGAAGGAACTGATTGAAACAGATACTTTGAATATTTTGTTTGTAGGAAGGATAGCTCCGAATAAGGGACATAGAATTCTCCTTGATGTAATTAGGACATATACAATTATATATGATAAAAATATAAAACTCAGGATAATTGGTAAGTTTGATGATAGCCTTAAGATATATAATGAAGAACTAGGCGATACTATAATCGATTATGGATTAAAGAAAAATGTAGAGTTTATAGGTGAAATAAATGATAGTAAGCTTATGGCGTACTATTTGGGGAGTGATGTATTCTTGTGCTGTAGCGAACATGAAGGGTTCTGTGTTCCGATCATTGAAGCTCAGTATTTTGGACTTCCTATTGTTGCGAAGAATGAGGATGCGGTAGACGAAACTATTGGTGAAAATCAACTCGTTTTCGATGATGTTAGAACGATAGTGGCAGGATTAAGAAAAATAAAAAACGATGAAAAGATGCGTGATTTTCTCATAAATTGTGGGATTAGTAATTTTGACGATAGATTTTCACTTAAAGTAACGGATGAGACGTTTTCAGAAGGAATAGAAAAGATTACAGGTGTAAAAGTATGAGAGTAGCTATAGCGACGGTTCAGGTGCCATTTATAACCGGTGGGGCAGAGATATTGGTTAATATGTTAAAAGAAGAACTGGTTAAACGTGGGCATAAGGCTGAAGTGGTAACAATACCATTTAAATGGTATCCGGATACCCAGCTAATAAATTCCGTGATGATGGGGAGGATGATTGATTTATCAGAGGTGAATGGTGAAAAGATTGATAAAGTAATCGCTATGAAATTCCCGGCATATTATCTTAAACATGATAATAAGGTGCTGTGGCTTATGCATCAGCATAGGCAAGCTTATGATTTGTGGGGAACAGAATATGGTGATATACATCAGTTGCCTAACGGAAATAAAATTCGTTCAATAATAAAAGAATCAGATGACAAGTATATTCCTGAAGCAAAAAAAATTTTTACAATTGCACAGACAACAAGTGACAGACTTTTAAAATATAATTCAATTGAATCAAGTGTGTTATACCATCCGCCTATCAATTATGAAAAACTTCGTTGTGATTCATATGGTGATTATATTTTCTATGCCAGCCGAATTGATGCGATTAAGAGACAGAGATTACTAGTAGAGGCTGCCAAGCATTTAAAAACAGATGTGAAAATTGTGATTGCTGGTGGTGGTAGCGAAAAGGAAATTGCATATCTTAAAGAATTGATAACTACAAACAGGCTAGAAGATAGAGTTAAGCTTGTTGGCTTTATTTCAGAAGATGAAAAAATCAACTATTATGCTAATTGTCTGGGAGTTTATTTTGGCGCATATAATGAGGACTATGGTTATATAACACTTGAGAGTTTCTTTAGTAAAAAGTCAGTTATAGTACATAAAGATGCAGGTGGCCCTTTGGAATTTGTTGAAGATGATTATAACGGTTATATCATTGATGCTGATCCCGGAGAAATAGCGAAAAAGATAGATTTTTTATATGAAAATAAGCAGGAAGCAAAGCGGCTTGGAAAAAATGGCTTGCAATCTCTTAAGGACAAACACATGGATTGGGACTATGTTATAGATCAATTGCTTTCTGACTGAGTTATGAAGGGAAGAATATGAGTAAACCAACATTATTGTATGCGAGCCCATTTCCGCCAATGAAGAGTGGAATATCTGACTATTCTGTTGTCTTAGTGGGGGCTTTGGAAAAATATTTTGATATCACCTTATATACTGACGATTATGACATTTTATGTGAACCATTAAAGGCGCTGACTGTTTTAAGGTATGGGGTAGATAGGATCAATTTTGAGAGATTTGATTACAGAATCTATAATGTCGGTAATCAGCCTTTTTTCCATTCATATATTTACGAAGCAGCATTAGATCATCCGGGCATGATTATTTTACATGATGCGGTATTATATTTTTTATTTGTTGGCTATTATCAAAATAAAAATCGGCTTTATTCATCAACATACTGTAAACAAGGACTTAAGGACTTTTTGACGATAAAGAAGGCGGTAAAAAGAGACGGAGTGAATCTGCTCCAGCAAAAAAATATGCCGCATGTGTTATCGCTTAATCGCGAGTTGATAGAATCAGGAAATAAAATAATGGTTCATTCTGAATATGCTCGCCAAAAAATACTAAATGACGGGATTATCTCTCCGGATAAAGTTGCACATATTAATTTGATAAGGCAGATAGATGAGTGTGAATCGATTTTAATTGACAGGGATACCCTGTTTAGTAAATACAATGTTCCCACTGATGCTATTATTGTCTCATCTTTTGGTTTTATTGATGATACAAAGAAAAACGTTGAGGTTTGCAGATCAATCAAGAGATTATCAAATAGTATTGACAGTAAGATATGTTATGTGATGGTTGGAGACGGAGCATATGCAGATAATGAACTACAGAGTGGGATAGTAATTAAGACTGGATTTACAGAATTAGAAGAGTTTAATAGTTTTATAAGCTACTCAGATATAGTTGTGAATATGAGATATCCTTCTATGGGAGAAACCTCAGGGGCGCTGCTTAGAATTCTTCAAATGGGAAAGCCGTGTATTACTAATAACGGAGGGTGGTTTTCGGAAATACCTGATGATTGTGTATATAAGATTAATGTTGAAAATGTAGAAGATGAACTTTGTGATGCAATCCGATCGTTGATAGAGGACAAAGACAAATGTAAAGAAGTAGGAGAAAAGGCAAAGAATTATATTACGGAGTATTATTCCGCAGAGGTTATTTCAGAGAAGATAAGAGATTTTCTTGATGGTAAGAATCTGTAAGTAGTCAAATGAACAATAATAGCAGGGAAGTAAATAAAAAAAACTCGGAACAATGACTGATAAGAGAATTATCATGCCATATTGGCTTATGATCCTGGTTTCCTCTCTATTGGTGGTTCTATCATTTGCTTTATTATATGGCTTTGACATTGTTAATGTGACGAATGATTCGTGGCTATATAATGAAGTCGGAGATATGTCGCAACACTATTTAGGGTGGTTATATTACCGAAAAGCGCCATGGAGTTTCCCGATTGGTTTGCAAGAAGGTATTACATACCCTTATAGTTTTTCGGTTATCTATATGGATTCGATACCAATTTTTGCTTTGTTATTTAAAATGTTATCGCCTGTTCTACCGGAAGTGTGCCAGTACCGCTGTTTGTCAAGGTAGATTTGCCGGAATATGATTGCAAAGAGTACATGAAAGATTTATGTCGTAAAGGGTAAAGTGGCTGGATTTAGTGAATGAGGGTCAGGAGTAAATTAGACAATGAGTAGTAATGAGATTTTGAGTTATATTACAAATCAAACAAAGAATGTTTGTAGTGTGATGAAATTGACGAGAAACTATATGAGGATTTAGCGCTTATAAAAGAGTACGAAACGGAACCTATGGACTTTATGAATTCGGCAAACGGTCTTCTCGTATGGATCCAGCAGCCAGATATGTTAAGGTCTTCGCGTTCGTTGCCGAGCGTATGGTAGACCTGGTATCCGTCCGTTACCACTGTGCCGGAAAAATCCTTCAGGAATTCTCTTGGGTGGTCTGCACGCCTTGAGGGCTGCCAGTCAAAGAGCACGACCGGCGGTGATTTTTTCCTGGGGCGGTTCCTGTAGACCCACATGTAGGTCTTCTTGTCGCCACTGACTTTTTTGCCGTCTATCCGCATGACTTTGACTGGTGTCTCATCAGCGTGGATGACTTTGCTGTCATAGATATGTTCATGCAGCCTGTCGTATATGAGAGAAAGGTACTGCTCGGAACTGCCGATAACCCAGTTAGCCATGGTATTGGAGTTTAAGTTTATGCCATTACACTTGAAAGTCTTTGACTGTCTCTCAAGCGGAAGAGCATTTACATACTTTCCGTTTATGATGGAGGCAACAAGTGCAGGAGTCGCAATGCTGTTCCTGAAAAGGTCGGCAGGCCTCGGTGCGGTGACGATATCACCGGTATTGCTCTTTGATGCATAGACATGAAGATGGTGCTCGTCAACGATGAATGTTTCAGGAATTATGTGCAGACGTTTGTAGACCTTAGGTGGAAGCTCCTTGTAGCCATCGGGGAACTTTTTAGCAAGCTCTTCGTCGGTAAGCCTGTGTTCGATTATGCGTGCGGGAAGGCTGTCAAGATCAGCTTCCCGTTTGCCTTTAGCTTTTGAACTTATCGGATCTATTACCAAAGTGACGCTGGTTCATTATCCGGATCTGTTCCGTGAGGAGCTCGATCTGGCGGTTGTTGTCAGCGAACATGGAATTGGCAGAATCAAGCTGGGGCTGAAGCGCATCAAGCTGGGCGCTTAGGGAATTGATTATGATGATCAGGGTTTGCGCAACTTGTACAACTTTTGCAACTATGGTCATGAACTGGAGTAAGAACCTGAGAATTGCTGACGGACACCGGAACAGGAGGAACTGCTAACGGAACGATTTCAGGAAGTACCTGTGAAACAGCCTCGTCCTTTAGTTTGCGTTTCCAGTAGAAATAGCTGTTCCTTGATATTCCGTTCCGCTGACACCAGTCTGCGAATGTCAGTCCGCTGGCTTTCTGTTCTGCAAAATGTGATGCCCAAGCTTCAAGTCTTGCGCGGTTGACGATAGATCTTGTTGACATGAGATGATACCTCCTTCGGTTTTGATTGGTAAACTGCGAAATGGAGACATTATCTCAAAAAAGTGGTAAGGTATATAAGGTACCGGCGGTTGAAGGCTTATAAAAAGTTGTTTGGGATCGATAAGAAAAGCTATTGTGGAAATGCCAATTTTTTTTGGCGCTTCATGGGTAATGGTGGGAGAAAATCACACACACCCTCAGTGTTTATACTGAATACGTTGTTTTAGGTTTTCGATTAGGAAGGAGAGTTGGGAATTCGTGAGGGAGAAAAGAATAAAAAAAGAAGTATACGTAATCATTATAGTAGCGTTACTCTCTTTTGCTATAATAGCTATAGCTTCAAGGATTTGGGAGGCGGGAGATTTATGTAATGCCAGTTTTAGCGGGGATATGATGCTTATCCAAATACTAATCAAAAGTATTTCAGAAAATGGCATTAAAGGATTATATATTTGTGAAGCTTTGGGGGCACCCGAACAGTCTGCGCTGATTGACACACCCTTTTTGGATTTATCGATGGCAATTGAGGCGTGGACATTATTGCGTATATTTCATTTCCCAATCACTCTGATCAGTTACATATCTTACATTATTTCTTTTCCTATGGCTGCTGTAACTATGTATCTGCTATTAGATAGATTTACAAAGAATGTGTATCTTAAGTCTTTTTTTAGTGTAGCATTTTCAATTACTCCATATCACTTTTTGCGTGGCATGACTCATGGAACATTGAGCAGATATTATGTTGTACCCATTGCTATATATATTTCTTACTTAATTTACAGCGAGAAATTTGAAGGTGTAGTTCCAGCAAGATACAAGAAACAGAAGTGGAAAATTGGAATACTGTTTATATCTTGCATTTTGTTGGGGTTCGGAAACGTGTATTATGTCTTTTTTGGCCTGATTGCTATGGGCCTGATGCTATTGGTTAAGATGATTAGGGAAAGGAAGCTTTCATGTATACGGGAAGAAGGCCTGTTGATATTTAGTGTTCTTGCTTCATTTGCATTTACTATGATACCAAAGATTATTTATAGTGGTATTTATGGTGAAAATATGGTGGCCGGAATACGTATCCCTTTGGAATCAGAGCTTTATGCGTTGAAGATAGTGCAACTTTTGTTACCCTGTTCGTATAATAGAATTACCTCTTTGGCAAAATTAAATGAAATGTATACATCTAGTGCATATAATATTAACGAGAACAGCCTAGCGACGCTTGGTCTCTTGGCAAGTATCGGTTTTGTTATTGCCTGTGTCTGGGTTATATACCGAATAATGTACAAAGGCATTAATGAGATTATTTTAGGTGGAATTGTTGATTATCTATCGCTGATGATACTTGTTTATGTATTGTACTCTGTGGGCGGAGGTTTTGGTACAATATTTAATTATCTGATCACACCTGAAATAAGGGCGTTAAATCGTTCTAGTATCTTTATAGTGTGCCTTAGTTTATGTGTTTGTGCCTTTTTTGGGGATTATCTTGTAGTGAGGTTAAAGACACACAAAAAAAGGATTATATTTTATACCATAATAAGTCTTATAGGTGCATTGGTTATATATTCTGAGGTACTAGTTACACCAAAAGGGTGGCAAATTGGGGCAAAGGAAAAGGATGAAATTCTAACAGAATTTTTTACAAATGTGGATGCTATAGTTTCAGATGGTGAGATGGTTTATGAATTGCCTTTTATTCCATTCCCGGAAAATCCGCCTGTTGTTGAAATGCCTGATTATGAGCTGGCTATGGGATATATATATACCAATAACATTCGATGGAGTTATGGTGGGTTAAGGGGAAGGAATACTGAGGCGCAAGAATTATATTTGGATGAGGGAAGAAGTAAACGTTTCATAAAAAAAATACAGGATCAAGGATTTGTAGGTGTATATCTGGATACGAAGGGCTACGAGGATAATGGTGAAGCAGTAATTGATTTTTATACAAGTGAGCTGGGGCTGACCCCGATTATATCAGCAGACGGTTGGTTGTATTATTATGATATAAGAGGTGTGAAAATTGATATTGATGAGAGGACGTTGGTTGACGGTTACGATTTTGTGGAGGAATACACAGGATATCTTGGTCTTGCACTAGATACGGCAACACTATATCAGGTTGCTGTCGGAATTGAGGGACAGGATGAGGATACATATGAATTGCTTTGGGAATGGACACAGGATTCGGAAGAATACAGGATAATAGAAAACGAAATGGATTATGTACTGTTTTTATATCATAACATTTTGGGAAGGGATGAAGCAAATCCACAGGTATGGGCTGAACAAATAGAGTCGGGTAGCATTACCAGAGAGGATGCATTTATAGTGTTTTTAGAATCTGAAGAATTTCGTGAACACAATGAATTGTAGAAAGGTGAGCAAGACATTATTCTTGCAAAATGATGGAAGGAATCAACGGAATCAGTATGATAACTAACAAAATAAAGGAGTATGTTTTCAATGAAAGTAGTTATTTTAGCGGGCGGTTTTGGCACTCGTATCTCTGAGGAATCCCAATTTAAGCCAAAACCAATGATCGAAATTGGCGGGAAGCCAATTCTCTGGCACATTATGAAAGAGTATTCTTATTACGGATACAATGATTTCATAATATGTGCCGGTTATAAGCAGCAGTATATCAAGGAATGGTTTGCGGATTATTTCTTGTATAATAGTGATGTTACCTTCAATTACAAAAACGGACAGAATGAAATGACCATTCATTCCACACATATGGAGCCATGGCAGGTGACAGTGGTTGATACAGGCTTGAATACCATGACCGGAGGACGTATCAAAAGGGTTCAGAAATATGTGGAAAATGAACCATTTATGTTGACCTATGGTGATGGTGTATGTGATGTGGATATCAGTAACCTGGTTGATTATCATCAATCGCATGGGAAATTGGCAACATTGACTGCTGTCACGCTGGAGCAGCAGAAAGGGATTCTTGATATAGCAGGGGATAATGCGGTAAAGTCGTTTCGTGAGAAAAATATTTCGGATAGTGCACCGATCAATGCCGGATATATGGTACTTCAGCCCGAAGTGTTTGATTTGATTGAGGGTGATGATTCGGTGTTCGAAAGAGAACCTTTGGAGAAGTTAGCTGCAAGGGGTGAATTGATGTCGTATATGCACAAGGGTTTTTGGCAGTGTATGGATAATACCAGGGAAAAGGAACATTTGGAAAAAATGCTGGCACAAAATGTTGCCCCATGGAAAAAGTGGGCAGATTAAGTAGGGAGGATGAGTCAAATATGGAAAATTGGAGCAATGAAGCAGGTTATGGTTTGCAATCCGGATATTTTTGATTACTTAATAGATGATAATACCGTGCTTGAGCAGGAGCCAATGAGAATTCTTGCTGAAAAAGGTGAGTTAAAAGGATTTTATCATGCTGGGTTTTGGCAGTGTATGGATACTAAGAGGGAAAAAGATAAACTGGAGAGTTTGTGGGCGAGTGGAAAGGCTCCATGGAAAACCTGGGAGGACTAAAACGACGTTATGAGTTTCGATTTAAGTTTTTATAAAGGAAAGAAAGTTCTTATTACTGGGCATACCGGATTCAAGGGTTCGTGGATGTCTGTAATGCTGGTTAATGCCGGAGCAGAGGTCATCGGTTACTCATCATGTGCTAAGACAGAGACTAGATTATTTGATATCTGTGGAATTAAGGATCAGATTACTCACATAAAAGGTGATGTAAGAGATTTGGATCATCTTTTGGAAGTGTTCAAGACTTATCAGCCTGAGATTGTCATCCACATGGCCGCACAGCCGATTGTGAGAGACTCTTACAAAGATCCGGTTGGAACATATAGTACCAACGTTATGGGGACAGTGAATATTTGCGAAGCTGTTAGGCAGACTGAATCTGTAAAGTCCTTCTTGAATGTCACCACAGACAAGGTCTATGAAAATAAGGAATGGGAGTGGGGGTATAGAGAGAATGAACCACTTGACGGTTATGATCCGTATTCTAACTCTAAGTCTTGTTCGGAGCTTGTGACTCATAGCTATAAGAACAGTTTCTTTACAGATGGACGTGTGGCTGTGTCTACTGCGCGTGCCGGTAATGTCATCGGCGGAGGAGACTTTGCAAATGATCGGATTATTCCGGACTGTATCAGAGCTATGGTGGCTCACAAGGATATTATAGTTCGTAATCCTTATTCGACTCGTCCTTATCAGCATGTGTTGGAACCCGTATATGCATATCTTATGATAGCGACAAAACAATATGAGGATCATAAGTACGCGTCATGGTACAACATTGGTCCCGATGCCCAAGATTGTTTCCAGACAGGTGCTTTGGTCGATTTGTTTGTTAAGCATTGGGGAGAGGGGCTTAAGTGGATTGATCAGTATGATGGTGGTCCTCATGAGGCGAACTTCTTGAAACTCGACTGTTCAAAACTCAAGACTATGTTTGGCTGGAAACCACATTGGAATCTCGAGATGGCTATAGAGAAAGTGGTTGAGTGGAGCAAGGTTTGGCAAGCAGGGGATGATGTTCGCCCAGTGATGGATAAGCAGATAAAAGAATTTCTGGAGGTATAGATAAATGGCATCATGGACTAATGAGACTGAGGCAAGAGAACGGATTAAGGATTTGGTAGCACAGTACTACCATGATTTTAAAGAGAAGAAAGACGATTTCAAACCAGGAGATCGTATCTCTTATGCATCTCGTGTGTTTGATGAGAAGGAGATGCAGGCATTAACAGATGCAACTCTCGACTTTTGGCTTACTACTGGCCGATTTGCAGATCAGTTTGAGAAGGATTTTGCATCATGGATTGGTGTGAAATATGCACATCTCGTGAACTCCGGATCTTCTGCAAATCTTATTGCATTCACTGCTCTTACTGCACCGGAACTCGGTGATCGTCAGATTAAACATGGCGATGAAGTTATCACTGTTGCCTGTGGTTTTCCTACAACTGTAGCTCCGATTCTTCAGTACGGAGCTGTCCCGGTTTTTGTTGATGTAACTGTTCCACAATATAACATTGATGTTACAAAGCTTGAGGGTGCATTGTCTGATAAGACTAAGGCAGTTATGATTGCACACACCCTTGGTAATCCGTTTGATTTGAAGGCTGTTAAGGCATTCTGTGATAAGCACAATCTCTGGCTTGTAGAAGATAACTGTGATGCTCTTGGAACTAAGTACTCGATTGATGGAGAAACGAAATTCTCTGGAACTTGGGGTGATATCGGAACATCTTCTTTCTATCCGCCTCATCATATGACTATGGGCGAAGGCGGAGCAGTATATACCGATAATCCACTTCTTCATCGTCTCATCTTATCCTATCGTGACTGGGGACGTGATTGCATTTGCCCATCAGGTCATGATGGAGTTTGTGGTCACCGTTTTGATAGACAATTCGGCGAGCTTCCGTTTGGTTATGACCACAAGTATACTTACAGCCACTTTGGATACAACCTTAAGGTTACTGATATGCAGGCAGCTGTAGGCTGCGAACAGCTGAAAAAATTTCCGAGCTTTATTGAAAGACGTAGACACAACTGGGCAAGATTAAGAGATGCGTTAAAGCCAGTAGAGGATAAGTTGATTCTTCCTGAGCCGGCAGAGAATTCTGAGCCTTCATGGTTCGGTTTCCTGATTTCAGTAAGGCCTGAATCAGGCTTAGATCGTAACAAGATCACGAAGTATGTGGAAGATCATAATGTTCAGACTAGGTTATTGTTCTCTGGAAATCTTATCAAGCATCCTGCATTTGATCAAATTAGAAATACTGATGCGTATAGAGTAGCAGGAGGCCTAGAGGTTACGGATTTCATCATGAACAACACATTCTGGATCGGCGTTTACCCGGGAATGACAGATGAAATGATTGATTATATGGCAAGAGTAATTTTTGAAGCAGTTGAACAGTAGTAGGGCGGATGAGTTTATGATGGCATCAGACTTTATTGTCGAATTCTTATTAAAAAAAGGTATTACAGATGTGTTCGGATATCCTGGGGGGATGGTTACACAGCTTATGGATTCTTTTGGCAACCATTCTGACAGAATCTTGGCTCATGTTACGTATCATGAACAAGGTGCTGCATTTGCAGCTTGTGGATATGCGAAAACGTCTGGTAAACCGGGAGTAGTATATGCAACCTCTGGTCCGGGCGCTACAAATCTGATTACAGGAATTTGTGATGCGCTTTTTGATTCTATTCCTACTCTCTTTATTACTGGGCAGGTTAATAGTAATGAGGCCAAGGGTGATTATGAAGTTCGACAAAGGGGCTTTCAGGAAACGGATATCGTTTCTATTGTAAAGCTAATTACGAAATATTCTGTATATATAGATAAAGCTGAGAACCTTCAGTATGAACTAGAAAAAGCATACAATATTGCAATGTCAGGACGAAGAGGATCGGTGCTTCTGGATATCCCAATGAATGTGTTTAGGACTGACATAAATGTTGAAACTGAAGTATATAGTGAAGATATTCAAAAGAATGAGGATATAGACGCTATTTCTGATATCCTATCATCGGCACTTGCAAAATCTTCTTGTCCAGTTTTTCTAATAGGTGGTGGAGTAAAGTATGTTGGATATGAGGAAGAAATCCGAAATGCAGTGATGCGATTGGGTATTTCAGTGGTGTCTTCAATGGTCGCTTTTGATGTTATGAGAGATTATCACCATTACTATGGGTTTCTTGGAGCATATGGAACGAGGACGGCAAACTTTATTGTAGCGAAGAGTGATCTTATTATATCCCTTGGAACACGATTAGATATTCGTCAGGTTGGAATTAAAAGAGACCAATTTGCTCCAAATGCTAAGATTATTCGATTCGATAATGATGAAGGCGAATTAACATATAAGGTTCATGAAGACGAGAAACAAATATGTGCAGATATTAGTATCGTTTCAAAGACCTTGGAAAAGATTGATAGAAGAGATTATAGCGTATGGCTTAAAGTTTGCGATGAAATAAAAAGCCTTCTGTTAAATGTTGATGAAAATAATATTAGCACTTTGGTTAGAAATATAAGTGAAAAAATTCCCGATGAGGCAATCATTACTACAGATGTCGGGCAGAATCAGGTTTGGGTGGCTCAATCGTTTCAAATAAAACCTAATCAGAAAGTCCTCTTTTCAGGAGGCTATGGTGCTATGGGGTATTCACTTCCGGCTGCTATTGGTGCTTATTACGGATCCGGAAAGAAACATGTTTTCTGTATTACAGGTGATGGCGGCTTGCAGATGAATATTCAAGAACTTCAATTTATTGCAAGAGGGCGCTTGCCTATAAAGATTATTGTGTTAAATAATAATGCATTAGGCATGATTAGACATTTTCAGGAGATGTACTTTGATTCTAGATTTGTGCAGACTAAACCAGAGGGTGGTTATACTGCTCCGGATTTTAAGAAGGTAGCTGAAGCTTATGGTATAAAGGCGAGTCAAATGGAAGCGAAATATGCTAATAGAACACAATGGACAGATGGTGCTGAACTTAAAGAGTATTTGATTCATGAAAATACTTATGTAACTCCTAAACTTGAATTTGGAAAGCCTAATCAAGATCAGGAACCGTTGATTGATTGGGAATTGTATAAAAGAATTATGGAAATGAGTGTTGATAACTTTAACAAACTAAAGTGTGGGGGGTACAGAGCAAATAGAAAAGAATCTCTCTATATGTGTGCACTTCCAGTTGGGAGGTGTGCGGCATGACAATTCAAGAACTAGAAAAAGAAGCAATGCTGATACGCATCAATCTTCTGCGCTTATGCAATAAAGAAGTAATTCATATTGGCGGGGATTTATCCATAACCGATGTAATGACTGTACTTTGGCTCAACCAGATGAATTATAATCCTCAGGATAATACCGATGAGGCAAGAGATCGTTTTGTGCTGTCAAAAGGTCACGCTTCTGCTGTTACAAGTTTTTGTCAGGCAGCGCTGGGATGTTTTTCGCAGGAAGATGTGATTAATGAATATGCTACAGATCAGGGACGCTTTTCTATGCATTCCTGTAATCTTGTTAATCCTTATGTTGAAGTTTCCACTGGGAGTCTTGGACATGGGATGCCTGTTGCGTGTGGTATTGCGGCCGGATTAAGGCTCAAAGGAAATTTCAAGAGTCGAGTATATACTGTTATGGGTGACGGAGAGCAATCCGAAGGCTCTATATGGGAGGCAGCTTCAAATGCTGTTCACAGCAAATTAGGAAATCTTGTTGCTATTCTTGATTTTAATGGTCTTGAAGCAGATGGAACCATTGATGAAATAACAAGCCTTGGAAACATAGCAGACAAGTATCGTGCCTTTGGATGGAATGTAATTGAGATTGATGGCAATAATATAGAGCAGATAGTAAAAGCATTTAATAATCTCCCTAATCCGCAGACTGATATTCCAACATGTATTATTGCGCATACAGTCAAAGGAAAAGGCGTTGACTTCATGGAAAATCAGGTTCGCTGGCATGCAGGGAAGATAACTGATGAACAATTAAACTCATGCATTAAGTCGCTTCATTCAGCATATGAACGGAGGTGGTTAGCATGAGCAAGAGTTTTCTGAGAAATGTAATAGGCGAATATATGACAACTCTTGGAGAACAGAACCAGAAGGTTGTTATTGTAAACGCTGATCTTGCCGGAACATGTCGCAATCGGGGATTTGTAGAAAAATACCCTGAACGCTCGTTTAATACAGGAATAGCGGAACAGAACATGGTTTCATTTGCTGCAGGCTTAGCATGTGAAGAATTCATTCCTTATGCTTTTTCAATGGCTCCATTCTTGACAATGAGAGCATGTGAGCAATGTAGAACGGATGTGGCTTATGGTAATAGGAATGTAAGATTGATTGGTGTATATGCAGGTGTTTCTGGAGGTATTTCTGGAGCAACTCACTGGGCGATTGAGGATGTTGGAATTATGACATCAATTCCGGGAATTGCAGTATTTGAGGTAAGTGACGCAAATCAGACAAGAAAGTTATTAGACTATTCACTAGAATACAAAGGGCCTATGTATATAAGGAGTAGCGTTGAACCAACAGAAGACATTTATCCTGTGGATGTTATGGTTAAAGCAGGAGGCTCAATTCTTGCTAGAACTGGAGATGATGGTGCTATCTTATGTTCGGGAGTGACAGTTCAATATGCTTTGAAAGCCTCTGAATTGATAGAACAAAGAACCGGAAAAAAAGTAAGGGTTGTTGATTTATATTCAATAAAGCCAATAGATAGAGATGCAGTAATAGAGGCTGCCAAGACAGGGTATGTAGTAGCTGTTCAGGATCACAATACTGTTGGTGGCTTAGGAAGTATTGTAGGAACAGTTATCGCTGAAAATGGCATTAGCGTAAAGTATAAAATTTTGGGCATTCCGGATCAATTTGTGGCCATGGCGCATGCACTGTATTTATATGATAAATTTGGTATTGATTCTGATGGGATTGCAAAGACTGTTTGTAGTATGTTTTGAAGGAATCTGAAATGAAAAAAGTAGTTATAACCGGGGCGACAAGTTTTATAGGAGTTCATCTGATAGAAGAATTACTCGATAAAGATGTAGAAATATATGCAGTAATCAGACCTAATAGTAAAAATGCAGAGCGTATTTCGGCGAGTGATCATACTCATATCTTGGATTTGAAGATGGAGGAATACGATAGGATTCCTGAATTGATAGATTCAGCTGAATGCTTCTTTCATCTGGCATGGGAAGGTGCAAGAGTTCCATATAGGGATGATCGTTCAATGCAGAAGAATAATTATGATTGCACTTTAAAGGCATATGAGGCTGCAAAAAAACTAGGATGCAGATTATTCTTGGGTTCAGGCTCACAAGCAGAGTATGGTTCAACCACGGGATTAGTAGACGAGAATTATCCATGCAATCCAAAGACTGAATATGGTAAACAAAAACTAAATTCATATAGAGAACTACAGAAGCGGGCTGCGAAAGATGGTGTTAAACTAATCTGGACAAGAATCTTCAGCCTTTATGGTCCGTATGATTATCCAGGGACTCTTGTAATGACATCAATAGATAAGATGTTGAAAGATGAATCAATTGAAATGACTGAGGGTACACAGCTGTGGGATTATCTATATGTTTCTGATGCTGCGGCTGCGATGGTTTTATTGTCTGAGAAGGATTGCGAGAGCGGAGTATATAATATTGCTTCTGGTGAATATAAACCACTAAGAACGTATATTGAAGAAATGAAGGAGATTTTAAATAGTAAAAGTGATTTGAGATTCGGAGTGATTCCTTATGGTATAAATGGGCCTGTAAATTTGACACCTAATTCGGCAAAAGTTAAGATGTTAGGTTGGAAACCCAATGTTAGTTTTAATGAAGGAATAAATAGTATTGTCAGATGTATTAAAGGAAAAACGAATTCGGTATAAACACTTTGATGTGACATATTACAACATTATAGGATAGTGTGTGTATAATGGTGTAAATTGAAAAAGCGAGCAAAAGTGCTCTTCTTTAGGTATAATGTTAAACGACCAAATCCAACATAATACCGAGGAGGAAAAACACAATGGCTCAACTCAATATTACACTGAATCAGGATGAAATTCTACAGTTACTTTCAGATGACCGGAATGCTGCCTCTGCCAAGCTCCTTCAGGACAGCCTTAATAGTATCCTCAAGGTCGAGTCCTCGGCTCAGCTTAAGGCAGAACCTTATGAGCGCACCGAGGAGCGTACAGGTTGTCGCAACGGCTTTCGGGATCGCCCACTAACGACCCGGATAGGAAGCATCACATTAAGCGTTCCGAAGCACCGGGACGGTGAGGCATTCCACACGCTGATCTTTCGGCTCTTCTCCAAAATGAGCGCCTAAAAGACGTAAACAGCTGATAAATACTACATTCCGTAGTGTTTTGATATAAAAAATACCGACAACAGGAGGAAAAAGCGTATCCTAACAAGACCTGCGATGAGACATCAAAAAAGCAGGCACGAAAACTGAATATAGAACAGAACAGTCAGAGACATTGAGGTGGCCGCGAGCGGCCGGATTTCAGTCAAAAATGGGAGCTATCACCTTCTTCCGTTTTGTGCATTATTACCAGACATCAGTCTTGGGTCATACCGCAGAGGGCGGCTTCAAGCTCGCTGCAGCGGCTGACATAGAAATCCCGTTCTTCTTCGGCGGAAGCCAGGAGCTTTTTGTAAGCAGCCTTGCTCTTGACGGCATCGTTGTAGAGCCTGCGGAAGGAGTCGGAGCTGTAGAACCGGGCATCACCCTGCAGGTCCACTGCGCAGAGGTCGCCCAGGTCATTAAATGGTACGGTTTCAAGGTCTGACAGGACTGTCCCGCGGCGCACTGCGAGCGGAGGAAACGGCGTGATGATTTCGGCGATGCCGCAGTACATACGGCGAGAAGTTTTAGGTGACGACACACTTACAGCGGTAAAACGGCACGCTTTCTGCAGGTTTATCTTTGGAGCGGATGCCCCTCTATAAAGATAAGGCTGCAGATGAACTGCAGCCCGGTACTTTGAAAACATAATACCTTATCCGAGGTTCTGGTTGTTGACGGCGGCAAGAATGACATCCGTATCGATGCATTTCTTTTTCTGCTGTGCTCCGATCACAATGGCATCAGACATGATGTTGTCTATCAGCCTTGGATTGCCGCGGGTCTGGCCGGCAACGGCCTTCAGTGCGGCATCATCGATTATGGCTTTTGAGCTGCCGGCGCAGTCGAGCTTATGGATGATGTAATCGACCGACTCAGAATCCGACAGTCCCTGGTAGTTGTAATGGACGGTGATGCGCTGCCTTAATGCCTCGTGTGGCTGCTTTCTGAGTATCGCATTCAGGTGTGACTCGCCGCACAGTATAAGGGTAAAGCAGTTGATGTAGTCGTAGCCGTAATTCATCAGCATCTTTATATCGTTTAAGATGCTGTTTGACAGATACTGGGCCTCATCGATGGCTAGAAGCAGGGGCTGACGCTTTTCGTGATAGAGATAGTAGATCTGTTCCTGAATGGCTTTGAACATGCAGGTTTTGCCGCCCCTGTCACTGACACCGAGTATTGAGCATAACTGTTTGTAAAAATCTGCAACGCTTATGGTTGAAAGGCATACATACTCCATGTGGTAAAGATTCGGGTTAAGGCTTTTGGCAAAACACCGCAGGCAGAAGGATTTGCCATGCCCGGACTTGCAGTGAAAAGGCCGATGCCGCGCGTATCCTTGAGGAAGTTGAGGCGTGAGGTCATCTCATCGAAGTCCCTGTATTTAAAGCAGTCTTCCTCGGGAAGCTGCTGTTTATCAAAGGGGTTAAAGGAAAGGAAATAAAAACTGTTATACATGGGTGCCTCCTAACTGTGAGTAATCGATGCCGGGACTGTTCTGGCGTTTGGCGCGGCAGTTTTCGTTCTTGTCGGTGGGACGGAGCGGAAAGCGTTCACCGTCGCAGACAATGACGGCGGAATCCATCTCACCGGGCCGGAAGCGTATCTCTACTTTCTGGTCGATGAACTGCATGGGAGCGTCAAAGGAGACCTTGTCTACGGAAACTGTAGCGTCCTTGCGTACCTTGCGGTATATACGGTTAAGAAAGCATTCATCGAGCCATTCCCCGGAACCGGGAGTTCGGACACATTTTTCAGAAGCCTGGTTTCTTTCAAAGGGGGTGCATCCGATGGATGAATGTATGTCAGCGGCATTATAGCGGCGGAGATACTTCTGGAAGGCAGAATTGAATTCGGCGAGCGAACCTATACTGTCGATATCAAGGCCATATAGCCAGCGGATTTTATTTATGGAGATGATGTTGCAAGGGCACTATATCTTTTGGCAGAAAAAGGACACGATGGTGAAGTGTATGTAATTGGATCCGGACACAGTGAACAGCTGAAGAATTATCTGTGTCAGATAAGAGATTTGATCAATCCAAATCTAAAGCTTGGATTGGGAGAAAAACCATATACTCCAACAACTGTGATGCATTTGTCCGGCGATATTACTAAGTTGAAGAAAGATACTGGCTTTACGCCACTGACCAGTTTCGAAGAAGGAATAAAGAAAACTATAGAATGGAACAGAAAAAACTTTATTGAGGCATAATATGAAAAAAATCAGTGTATTGATTCCTTGTTATAATGAAGAAGAAAATGTTAAATTGGTGTGCAGAGCGGTAATTGATGTGATAACTAAAGAATTGCCATCGTATGATTACGAAATATTGTTTATTGATAATGATTCACAGGATCAGACAAGAACCTTGCTGAGAGAATTATGTCAGGAAAATGAGAAGGTCAAGGCAATCTTTAATGCCAAGAACTTTGGGCAGTTCAATTCTCCGTATTATGGAATGTGTCAGACAACTGGTGATTGTACAATATTAATGTGTTGCGATTTTCAAGATCCAGTTGAAATGATTCCGAAACTGGTTCACGAATGGGAGAATGGTTACAAGATTGTATGTGCTATAAAAACAAGTAGTAAAGAAAACATGGCTATGCGTTTTCTTCGGACCTGCTATTATAAGACCATTAAGGCAATGTCAGATGTTGAGCAGATTGAGCACTTTACTGGATTCGGACTGTATGATAAAAGCTTTATTAATGTATTAAAAGATCTTGATGATCCAACGCCTTTTTTAAGGGGAATAGTTGCGGAATTGGGATATAAGCGTAAAGATATTCCATATGAGCAGCAGAGGCGCCGTGCAGGAAAAACGCATAATAATTGGTTTTCATTATATGATGCTGCAATGCTTAGCTTTACATCTTATACTAAAGTGGGTTTAAGAATGGCAACATTATTGGGTTTTTCGGTTGGGGCAGTCAGCATGGTGATAGCGATTTTTTATTTAATATTAAAATTGATATTTTGGGATAGCTTTGTAGCCGGTATGGCACCGGTATTATTGGCGGTACTCATATTGGGTGCTGTACAGCTTTTCTTTATTGGTTTTATGGGTGAGTATGTGTTGAGTATGAATAAACGCATTATGAAGAGACCATTGGTCATAGAAGAAGAAAGGCTTAATTTTGATGAAGGGGCGACAAGAAATGTTTGATGTCAGTTTTTTCAAGGGTAAAAAGGTTCTAATAACAGGGCATACAGGTTTTAAGGGGAGCTGGATGTGTCAGTTGTTGTTGATGGCAGGAGCTAGGGTGACAGGCTATGCATTGGAGCCACCAACCGATTCGGGACTGTTTGACTTATGTCATTTGGACGAGCAGATGAATTCTGTGACCGGCGATGTTCGGGACTTGACTCATTTAAAGCAGATTTTTGATGAGATACAGCCAGAGATGGTAATTCATATGGCAGCACAGCCATTGGTTAGGGAGTCATATAAAAATCCGGTTTATACTTACGAAACAAATGTGATGGGAACGGTCAACGTCTTAGAGTGTGTAAGAAATACGTCGTCTGTAAAGTCCTTCCTGAATGTTACTACAGATAAAGTCTACCTTAATAAAGAGTGGGAGTGGGGATATCGGGAGAATGAAGAGTTAAATGGATATGATCCATATTCGAATTCTAAATCGTGTTCTGAATTAGTTACCAGCAGTTATATTAACTCGTTCTTTAAGGGCAGAGAAGTTGCGATATCTACCGCACGTGCCGGTAATGTGATTGGTGGTGGAGACTTTGCGTTGGATCGTATTATTCCTGACTGCATCAGGGCTGCACAAAAAAAACAGGATATCATTGTGCGTAATCCATATTCTACAAGACCCTATCAACATGTATTGGAGCCAGTTGCTGCTTATCTTATGATTGTAAAAGCCCAGTATGAAGATATGTCATTTGCGAGTAATTACAATGTGGGTCCTGATGAAAATGATTGCTGGACCACCGGAAATCTGGTAAGTCTTTTTTGTGATAAATGGAATCGGGCTACCGGTGATGGTATTAAATGGATCGATCAGTATGATGGCGGACCCCATGAGGCAAATTATCTTAAACTGGACTGTTCAAAACTGAAAAGAGCCCTTGGTTGGAAGCCACGTTGGACTGTGGAGGTTGCCATGGATAAGATTGTGGAATGGTCAAAAGTTTATTTTGAAGATGGGGATGTGTCGGAGTGTATGAAGGAACAGATTATGGAGTTTTTGAAAATTTAGGATTAACGATCATAGTGACAAGTACCAATGTATACTGTTGTAAAAATGAGATATCTCTATGTGGGTGAAACCTAAGCGGCGATGTTTTGAATTCTTCAAACGGGAAAGCCGTGTATTACTGATAGCGGAGGATGGTTTTCGGGAATACCTAATGATTGTGTATATATGATTCTTGTAGAAAATGTGGAAGATGAACTCTGTGATGCAATTTAATTATAAAGGCAAGTGTAAAGAAGCTGGGGAAAAAGGCAAAGAATTATATTATGGAGTATTATTCCGGATAGATAATTTTAGAGCTAATAAGAGTTTTTCTTGATAGTAAGAATCTGTGAGTAGTTATATGAGCGATAATAGTGTCAAACGGCGAATTGACAGCGGAGGTAACGGCGGGATGAACTCGGAGGCTTTTCAGAACAGACAGTGCCGTATCGGAGATGACCGCAGGATGCCGACGGTATGACGGCACGATGTCCGCAGGTTTATTCCATGTGGGGAAGTTCCCCTTATGAGATAAGGCTGCGGTTTCCCACAGCCTTGTACATTGAAAATAGCATACCTTATCCAAGATTCTGGTTGTTTGCGGCAGCAAGTATGACATCAGTGTCAATGCATTTTTGTCCTGCTGTTCGCCTATGGCCAGTGCATCGGACATGAGATTGTCTATCAGCCTTGGATTGCCGTGTGCCTGGTCGACGGCCACATTCCTGTACCGGAACATGAAGATGACATATATGATGTACAGATTAAGACATATTTTTTTTTAATCCCAAAATCATAGAGATGAATGAAGATACGAGAGACTTGTCTGTTGCGATGTACTATATAGGAGATTAAGGCATGGTGAACAAAAAAACTGCAGTATTTACAGTCGCATCTGCCAATTATTTCGGCATAGTGAAGGTTTTAATGGAATCGTTAAAGGCTATTAATCCGGAATGGGACAGATATTGTGTTTTGAGCGATGAGCCGAATGAGGAAATCCTTCGTGAGTCTGTTGAGTTTCAGCTTGTTGAGAATTGCAAGCTTGATATTACAGATCCACTGGAAATGAGATTCCGTTATGATGTATTCGAGTATAGTAATGCACTCAAACCATACGGAGCTCTATACTTATTGAAAAAGTACGAGAGGGTTATTTACCTTGATTCGGATATATACGTTTTCGACAGGATGGTCGAACTGGAAAAGGCGTTTGACGATGGATATTTTTTGGTTATCACACCACATTATAACGGATATTTAAATGAAGATGGGAAAATGCCGGATGATCGGACTATTTGGCGTGCCGGAATATATAATGGTGGTTTTTTTGCAGTAAGGAACTGTGAACAGTCTCGGGAAATATTAAACTGGTGGAAGGATAAACTGCGTTATTGGTGTCTGAATCAACAAACATCGGGATTGTTTGTTGATCAGAAATGGATGGAGCTTATGCCGATAAGCAGCGAGTTTGTGTACATATTGCGACATAATGGATATAATGTTGCGTACTGGAATCTTCATAACAGAAAATATAAATCCGAGAATGGGAAACATACATTTAATGGTGATCCATTAGTTTTCTTTCATTTCAGTGGTTTCAATCCGGCTAAAAGAGATATTATTTCGGTATATCAGGATAGATATACGATGGATGACGTTGATGGTGTTGAGAGTATATATGCAGAATATGCAGATAGGTGCATTGCAAATAGATATGATTATTGGACAAAGTATTCCTATGCATACGATAGATTTTCGGATGGGAGTGTAATTCCGCAGATATTTCGAAAAATATATCGTGACGATTACGGAATAGCGGGTTTGTTTTTGGGGAAGAATATCTTTGAATGTGAGGCTATATTTTGGGATAACAGAGTAACTGTAGCTAATGCAGTTATAGATTATATCTGCAAAACTCATCCGGAATGTGGTACACTGTTTCTTTATTCATGGCGTGATAATTGGAAAGTCTGGTTTACAGAAGTTTTAAGAAATGAGTATCATTTAGAAGAAAAATGGGTAAATTCAATCATAGAAGAACTAAATGCAAAGATAACTCTTTTTGATGAACGGACAGAATTGCAAAACAAGTTAGCGGAAGCAGAGAATTCCTATGAAGCGATAAGCAAATCTACGTTTTGGCGCATTACAAAACCCGGACGGGTTTTAGTCAGCACAATAAGGACAATTATACACGTAGGGAGATGAAGGTGAAAAAGGAAAAAACCATTGGAAACAGATGAGGCAGTTGATTTTTGTATAACGTCCTCCGAGATATGGACACCGCATGAAGTATTAAAGACTGAAGATATAAGGACTTTGGGGATTAATATCATTTTGTCAGATATATCGTTTGATAGCATTCAGGAGCAGAAAGTCGCAAAGGGGGGATTATGGGGGGTAATAAACAAGTTCTGTAGATGAGCTGATAAAAACAAAGTTTTTGATGTATGTAGGTATGTATGTGGTATAATGTATCAGTTATGCCTAAATCAGATTGTGCGGCGTATGGTTTAGAATAACAGATGTAAATACATAGATAAGGAGGAGAATAATAATTATGAAAAAAGCGTTGATCACAGGTATTACGGGACAGGATGGATCGTTTCTTGCTGAGTTTCTTTTGGATAAAGGATATGAGGTGCATGGAATAATCAGGAGAGCTTCTGTATCGAATACCGAAAGAATTGACCATATAATTGAGAAATTGGTTCTTCATGATGGAGATTTATCGGATTCATCGTCAATAATGCGTATCGTACTTAGTGTAAAGCCGGATGAAATATATAATCTGGCAGCACAATCGCACGTTCAGGTTTCATTTGGAGCTGCGGAATACACAGGCGATGTAGATGCATTAGGCGTTCTTAGAATTCTTGAAGCTGTACATAACTGTGGTTTAGATAAAAGCTGTAAAGTATATCAGGCATCTACCTCTGAGTTATTCGGAAAGGTTGTTGAGGCTCCTCAGAACGAAAATACCCCATTTTATCCCTATAGCCCTTATGCTGTTGCGAAGCAGTATGGCTTTTGGATGATCAAGGAGTACAGAGAGGCATATGGTATGTATGCCTGCAATGGGATTTTATTTAATCATGAATCTGAGCGCAGAGGAGAACAATTTGTAACAAGGAAGATTACACTTGCGGCTGGGCGTATTGCTTGTGGCTTGCAGGATCATCTTGAGCTGGGAAATCTTGATTCCCTTCGGGATTGGGGCTATGCCAAGGATTATGTTGAGTGTATGTGGCTGATCCTTCAGCAGGATGAGCCTGATGATTATGTTATTGGCACCGGTGAGCAGCATACTGTGCGCGAGTTTACTACATTGGCATTTGCTAATGATGGCATTGAACTTGAATGGCGTGGCGAGGGTATTGATGAAAAGGGATATGATAAAAATACCGGAAAAATGCTTGTTTGTGTGAATCCGAAATGGTATAGGCCAACAGATGTTGTAAATCTCTGGGGGGATCCGACCAAGGCAAAGACAAAGCTGGGGTGGAATCCGCAAAAAACAAGTTATGAGGAATTGTGTAGAATAATGGCAGAGCACGATCTTAAACTGGCTCAAAAAGAGGCTGCTGAAAAAAATAATTGATATCTGCTATCGCGTGAAGGGAGAGATATGAAGGCTATAATAATTGGTGCCGCAGGATTTGTCGGACCGTATCTTGCGCAGGCAGTAAAAGAATACATGAATTGTGAGATTGTTGCGACAAAACTTCCTAACGAGAAGGTTGAGATTCCGGAAGCACGAATTGAGAATTTGAATATTCTAAATCCGGATGAGATATCGGCTATTTTGAGTGATGAAAAGCCTGATTATATTTTTCATTTGGCTGCACAGAGTTCTGTAGCACTTTCATGGAAAAATCCTGCCTTGACGGTTGATATCAATATTAACGGTGCCTTGAACCTTTTGAATATGATCAGAAGACTTGATGAACAGCCTAGAGTGCTGATTGTGGGGTCCGGAGAAGAGTACGGTTATATTAAAGAAGATATGGTTCCAATCAATGAAAATGCAAGTTTGGCACCGGGAAATGTTTATGCAATTACAAAAGCTACGCAGAACATGATGGCCACGATATATGCCCAGGCATATGGAATGAATCTGGTTATGACAAGGTCTTTTAATCACATGGGACCTCGACAGATAGCACAGTTTGTAGTCTCTGATTTTTGTAATCAGGTGGTTAGAATTGAAAAAGGACTCCAGGAGCCACTAATTAATGTGGGAAACCTGAGCGCCAGAAGAGATTTTACTGATGTTCGTGATGTGGTAAGGGCATATACATTATTGATCCAATACGGGAGAACCGGTGAAACATATAATGTTGGCAGTGGAAGTGCCAAAAGCATTCAAGAAATTCTTGATCTGATACTGTCGAAATCCGAAAAGAATATTGAAGTCAGGGTTGACGAAAATAAGCTTCGTCCTGTAGATGTTCCGCTTATAGAGGCGGATATAAGTAAGACATATCGTGACACCGGCTGGAAACCTGAAATAGCTTTGGAAACAACAATAGAAGATATGCTGGATTATTGGAGAGAAAACTTATGAAGTATCTGATTATTGGTGGATTAAGCGTTTTTGTAGAGGCGTTAATTGACCGTTTGGTTGAAAAAAAGGATACAGAAGCCGTTATTGTAAGCAAAAGCGGGAATGAGTATTTATATGAAAAAGAAAGACTTGAATGGGTAGACATAGACACCAAGGATTGTAATGATGTCAAAAAAGTGTTATCTCAGACCAGGCCACATTGCATTTTTCATTTTAAAGTGCAAGATTCAGTGGGACAGGCGTGGCGAGATCCAAATGAGACGGTTGACATTAATGTAATTGAAACTATTAATATTTTGAATGCCGTTAAGGAACTGGATTATAAACCCCGGCTTATTATAGGGGGGAGTGGTGAGGAATATGGTCATCTTGGATTTGATCATCTTCCGTTGAACGAAGACGAAACCCCGCGTCCTGTGAATATTTTTGGCGCAACTAAAGCATGCCAGACCATGTTTGCAAAACTATATCATAGAGCCTATGGATTAGATGTTATTGTTGTAAGGACGTTTAATGAAACTTCTACGCTTCAGGATGAAAGATGGGCAATATCGAGCTTTTGTAAACAGTTTGTAAGAATGGAACGTGGTGAACAGGATCGAGTCATTCATGTTGGGAATACTAACATAATACGGGATTTTACTGATGTATCTGATTTGGTTAATGCTTTTGAACTGGTTGCAGAAAAGGGGAAAAGTGGAGAAGTATATAATGCTGCCCGTGGTGTTGGTGTGTCTGTAAGGGAAATAATCACGTATCTGGAAGAGATAATCGGCATTTCTGTTGAAATTCGAACAGACAAAAGTAAGGTAAGGCCAATCGATGCGCCCAGTATAGTTGCTGATATAAGTAAGATAAAAGAAGATACAGGCTGGGAAGCTGAAACGGATATTAAGTCGACGCTTGAAAAGATGGTTGAAAATTGGAGATTACGATTGTCTTAAAATTGTAGTCATGATAATTGTTTGCGGATATGAAATTCTCGATTATTACAATTTGCTTTAATAGTGAGCAAGAAATTCGAAAAACAATAAAATCTGTTCTGAAGCAGGATTATTCCGGAAATGTGGAATATTATATTATCGACGGGGGCTCGAAGGATCATACCGTTTCGATTGCTGAGAAATATCGAAAGCAATTTGAAGCGAAGGGTTATGAGTATTATATTATCTCGGAACCGGACAACGGCATATATGATGCCATGAATAAAGGTATAAGAAAAGCGACAGGAGATGTTGTCGGGATCATAAATTCGGGTGATTGGTATAAGCCGGAGGCACTTAGGACGGTGGCTGGGGCCTATAAAAAAACGCATTTTGATATGTTTTATGCCGATATAGAACTAATACGGCAGAATGGTAGTAAGATAATAAAGCATTCAAGATATGATTGGATAGTCAGCAGCAGACATTGGAACCATCCGACATCTTTTGTTACAAAGAAAACATATGATGAACTTGGGCTGTTTCGTGGTGAGGGGATTCATGATGATTTTGATTTTTTTCTCAGGGTGCGTAAGGCTGGGAAGAAGATTGTGATCAGAAATAAGGTTTTGGCTTGTTTTAGAATGGGGGGAGCCAGCAATAAAAAAAGTATATCAGCCGGTCTTATGCGCATTAAGGATAGGTACCGTGCATATAGATTAAATGGCTATAGCCGTCTGTATTTGATTGAATGTATAGGGATGGAAGTAGCAAAGTTTATTTTGGGATAGAGTGTTTTCAGGTATGATCGTAAAGAGGTTTGCAATTGATCTGACGTGGGTACGCCATGGAGTAGTAGGCGGGACGGAGCTTTTCGCATGTAATATTATAGATGGGTTTTTGAAGTGTCTGGATGAAAACCCTGGAACAATACAAATTTTTCTTCTTACAGCAAAAGATAATATTGAGGTATTTAGACGGTTCCATCATCCGGAAGTGGGGATGAAATGTATTAAATGCAATACCGAGAGTGCAAATAGAAAGAGCAGGGTTATATGGCAGAATCTGAAAATGAGGAAAACTCTTAGGGATTTTAGTATTGATACGGTATTGGAGCCAATTTATTATAAGCCGTTTTTAGGGACAAAAGGGATACGATATTTTACGGTGATCCATGATCTGCAGGGGTGGCATTACCCACAGTATTTTTCAAAGCTAAGAGTATTATGGATGAAGTTCTGTTGGAAATATAGCGTGCATTCTTCGGTGCATGTGGTAGCAACTTCGAATTTTGTAAGAAATGATATTATAGATAAAATAGGTTGTTCAGAGGATAAAGTGGTGACAATACCTATTCCTATAGTTATTGGTGGAGTTGAGAGACGTGATGATATCCTTGATAAGTATGGGGTGAAAAAAAGTAAGTACTATTTTACGGTGTCAAGCATGCTTCCTCATAAAAATTTGTGCACGCTAATAAAGGGACTTGCGCTTCTTAAACAAAAAAACAGTAGTGCGTTTTATCCGTTGGTTATTTCCGGAGTAGGAGAACGTCCAAAAGAATTGTCCCGGCTAATTGATAGTGAGGGGCTGTCGGAAGATATACTATTTACAGGCTATATCAGTGATTCTGATAGGAATTGTTTATATAGTGATTGTAGGGCATTTCTTTTTCCAAGCATTTTTGAAGGTTTTGGAATGCCGCCGGTGGAAGCCCTGGCACTGGGGGTACCTGTAATCACAACGGAAAAGACATCACTTAGGGAGGTTACCGGTGGATTGGCATGTTATGTAAGGGATGCACTTGAACCTGAGGCTTGGGCAATGGCTCTTGAACTCGAGCCATCGGTGGCTAATCATGTTGAAGTTAGGGTATTGATGAAAAGGTATGAAAGTAAAACAGTAGCAGAAAAATATTTGAAACTGATAAGAGGATTATGAATACGATATTTAAAGAATTATATGATTACCGGGAGATGGTCTTTAGTTTGGTGAGAAGAGACCAGCGTGGACGATATAAGGGAACTGTTTTAGGGTTTTTGTGGACCTTCTTTAATCCGTTGTTACAGTTGGTTGTATATACTATAGTATTCTCATTTATCATGCGAATGGGAATAGAAAAGTACTATATTTTTCTTATAGTTGCACTGGTCCCTTGGATATTCTTCAGCGGAACCATCAATGGTGGATGTGTTGTTATCTTGGGATCTGCTGACATGGTGAAGAAAATATATTTTCCAAGGGAGGTTCTTCCATTATCGTATACAATCAGTTCTTTTGTAAATATGCTTTATAGCTTTATTGCGGTGTTTGTAGTGCTTTTTGTGACGGGGTATGGCGTAAATCTAAAAGCTCTTCTGTATTTTCCAATTATAATGGTTATTGAATTTGTTATGGCACTTGGTATGGCTCTGATTTTTTCGGCCTTGACGGTATATTTAAGGGATCTTCAGCACATTATGGGAATAGTAACGATGGCCTGGCAGTTTCTTACACCTATCATGTATTCGGAGGAAATGATTCCGGAAGAGATGAGAGTGTTTTGGCGTTTTAATCCAATGACTGCCGTTATCATTGCGTATCGTGATATTTTATATTATAAGCAGGCTCCACAGCTCGGTACTCTGGTGGAAGCGGCTGTCTTTGGCTTGATCCTGGTAGTGGTCGGAGAACTGCTATTCAGGAAGCTTCAACGTAATTTTGCGGAGGAACTGTGATATGGGAGGAGATGTAAAAGAACAAAATGCCATAGAGGTAAGAAATGTCAGCAAGAATTTTAGGATATATGCTGATCGTGCAGGACAGCTTAAGGAACGCATACTTTTTTGGAAAAGAAATCGTTTTGAAGAGCGTAAGGTTTTGGATGGTATAAGTTTTGATGTAAAGAAGGGGGAAGCAATAGGTCTTGTTGGGCATAACGGTTGTGGAAAGAGTACTACTTTGAAGCTTCTGACGAAGATAATCTATCCAAGTAGTGGGACTATAAAAATGAATGGGAGGGTATCCAGTCTCATCGAACTTGGTGCAGGTTTCCATCCTGATATGAGCGGACGTGAAAATATATATACCAATGCAGCGATATTTGGATTGACGCGAAAAGAGATCAATGCCAGATTGGAAAAGATTATTGCTTTTTCTGAACTGGAAGAATTCATTGATACCCCTGTAAGGACATACTCATCGGGAATGTATATGCGTCTTGCTTTTGCAGTGGCAATCAACGTGGATGCGGATATATTGCTGATTGATGAGATATTGGCAGTGGGGGATGCTGCATTTCAGACAAAGTGTTTTAACCGGCTTAAGGAAATCAAGGCAAACGGTACGACCATAGTATTGGTTTCACATTCTCTCGATCAGATAGAGAGACTTTGTGACAGGAGCATCTGGATTCACGAAGGAAAGATCCGTATGGAGGGACTTCCAGTCGAGGTACATCCGTGTTATATGGCATATATGGATGAAGTAGCAAGGCAGAGGGCGGAGCAGAATTGAAACACGTTATACCTTAAGGGGGAAGAAATGAATATTATTTTATTAAGTGGTGGAAGTGGCAAGCGGTTGTGGCCATTGTCAAATGATGTTCGTTCAAAACAATTTATAAAAATCTTTAAGGATGATCAGGGTGAACTTCATTCTATGGTTCAGCGTATCTATGGGCAGATTAAATCAGTGGATCCGAATGCTACCGTTACGATCGCTACATCTAAATCCCAAGTATCAGCAATTCATAATCAGCTAGGGCCTGACGTGGGAATAAGCATTGAGCCTTGCAGACGTGATACCTTTGCTGCTATTGCATTGGCTACTGCTTATCTTCATGATGTGCAGAAAGTGCCGGATACTGAAGCAGTAGTCGTTTGTCCGGTAGATCCTTATGTGGAAGAGACATATTTTAAGACTCTTTCAGATATGTGCAAGGCAGCTGAAGAAGGTGATAAAAAACTTGTGCTGATGGGGATAGAACCTGCATACCCGAGCGAGAAGTATGGCTATATAAAACCGACATCTTTAGGTTCCGGTGAGAAGACGTGGTGTTTTACCGAGAAACCGGATAAAGAGATGGCGCAGGAGTATATCAAAGGTGGCGCGCTTTGGAATGGTGGTGTATTTGCATATAAGTTGAGTTATGTGCTTAACAAAAGCCGTGAATTGCTTGGAACAAGCGGTTACGACGAGCTGTTTGCTTCATACGAGACGCTAAAGAAGATTAGTTTTGATTATGCTGTGGTTGAACAGGAAACGTCGATAGATGTAATAAAATATAGTGGAATATGGAAAGATCTGGGAACGTGGAATACTCTCACAGAGGCAATGGCAGAGCCTGTACTAGGTGATGCGGTTTTAAATGAGACATGCTCTAATGTTCATGTTATCAATGAACTTGGAGTCCCTGTGTTAGCCATGGGGTTGCATGATATTGTTATTTCAGCTTCTCCTGAGGGAATTCTGGTTTCTGATAAAGAGATGAGCAGCTATATCAAGCCATTTGTAGATGAAATCAAGCAACAGATAATGTTTGCTGAAAAGAGCTGGGGGAGTTACAGGGTTCTCGATATCGAAGAAGGGGCAATGACTGTAAAGGCTACACTGAATCCGGGCCATAAGATGAATTATCATAGTCATGATAAACGTGATGAAGTTTGGACTGTGGTAAATGGCTCGGGGAAGGCAATTGTGGATGGCATGGAACAACCGGTTAAGCCCGGAGATGTGATTACGATGCCTGCCGGATGCAAGCACACGGTAATTGCGGGGGATGATGGCTTGCAGCTTATAGAAGTCCAATTAGGACAAGCCATCAATGTTTCGGATAAACACAAGTATGAGCTTTGATGAAATGAATAGTGAATTGAAAATCCAGCATAAATTGGTTAAAATTATTAATTAACGATTAATGCAATGGAAGGATTTCGGGTATACCAATGGACCGGAATAAAAACCACAACAGAAATTATCTGCTGAGGCATATGGAAAGCATGATGGAAGTGGCACTATTGACGCTTCTCTATTATTTGATGTGGAAGTTTTGCTATAGGGATGACAGCTTAGTGCCGTTTCATGGTAGGGGTAAGCTTGTGCTTATGTTGGTATATGCGCTTATCACTCTTGTAGTCTTTGCACTCAGTGAGTGTTTTAAATTCGGATATTTCAGGTTCTCTGATATTCTGTTGTCTACATGGATTTCTCTTGTGGTTGTCAACTTCATTAGCTATCTTCAGATATGTCTTATGGCGAATAAGATGGTCTCCTTTGTTCCTATACTGATACTTGGGGTGACAGAATATCTACTGACAGGAATTCTGTGTTATCTTTATACAATCTTGTATTATAAATTAAATCCGCCACACGACATGATACTGATATCCGGTGGTGTAAATGGTCTTACCATAAAGAAAAAGCTTGAGCGGCGTGATGATAAGTATCTTATCTCTGAGAGCCTGCAGCTGGAGGATATGTGGAATAGCAGGGAGAAAGAGCCTGTAGCATTGGAAGACATCCTAAAAACTGTTTTTGAAAGGATATCTGTTCATGAATCCGTTATTTTAAGTGATATACCAGCGGATGAGAGGAACGCTATCCTTAAGTACTGCTATGAACAAGGGGTTAGAACTTATGTAGTGCCGAAGATTTCCGACATAATAATGGGAGGATCATTCGAGATAAATCTGTTTGATACCCCAATACAGTTGGTAAATGGAGTTGGGCTTTCCAATTCTGAAAGAGTGGTAAAAAGAGCAACAGATTTGATATTAGGTATACTTGCGCTTATAGTATCTTCTCCATTTATGTTGCTGATAGCCCTCGCTATCAAGATAGAGGATCGTGGTCCTGTCTTTTTTAGGCAGGATAGGATAACTAGGGACGGACGGGTGTTTAGTATGCTTAAGTTCCGTAGTATGATTGAAAACTCAAATAAGTCCGGTGAGGTAATGGGTACCATCAAGGATGATAAAAGAGTGACTAAAGTGGGGGCTATAATTAGGCGTTACAGGATGGATGAGCTCCCTCAGCTCATTAATATAATAAAGGGGGAGATGTCGCTGGTTGGGCCTAGACCTGAGTGTAAGGAATTCCACGAAAAATATTGCAGGGAGATACCTGAGTTTGTATTTCGCAATAAGGTAAAGGCAGGTCTTACGGGTTATGCTCAGATATATGGCAGATACAATACCTCAGCTTATGATAAAGTGCGTCTCGATCTTATTTATATCGAAAAATACAGTTTTTTGCTGGATATTAAACTTATGCTCATGACTCTTAGGACGATTTTGAATAGGGAGAGTACAGAAGGTTTTGATGTGTCAGATGAGGAAAATGAGGCTCAATAATGCTGGCATAGAGCATATGAATAGAATGTACGACAGGATGTAGTAATGGGTTTAATCTTTATCTTTTCAATAGCAGCAGCACTAGCTGTACTGGCAAAGCGGAAATTTGAGGAAACGGTTTTTCCTGCCATTGGTTTGGTTGCAGTCACCTTGATGATTACCGGTGCACTTGGTTCTATCAAGGCAGGCTGCTATTTAGTGATTCTTTATCTGATTGGTTCTATTGTCATACTTATTCTGAGGCGTACTGATTTACGCAAGGCTGTTATTACCCCGGGGTTGGCTGCTTTTGTGAGTCTTGTTCTTTTTTTTATCGTTTTTTCTTATAAAAGGTTTTTTATAACGGATGTTGCACTTTCGCAGTATGGTATTGCTGCAAGGTCTTTGTTTGAAACGGGATCTCTTAAGGATAATTGTGCTTTCTATGATCTTAACTGGCCGCTGCCATTTGTATCCGTCTGGGCGTATTTCGTTTGTTTCCCACAGGCAAAATTTTCTGAGTGGATCTGCATCTTTTCTTATGATATTTTCATCATTTCTGCATTACTGCCGTTGTTTGGCCGCATCAAATCCATAAAGGAAGAAACATGGCAATGGTGCCTTATGCTATTGTTTTGCTTGTGTCTGCCGATATTAAAGATACCGGAGGCATACAGTTGCTATGATATGGCTGTTCCGCAGGCAGTATCCATGGTCTATGTTTATTTTATGTTTTGGCGTCTTGTATCAAATAAAGGCAGTAGAACGACAAAGTTGTGGTATGCAGGTTTCATGGCATATGGCCTGCTGATGTCCAGTACGTTGACACAATTTGGAATATATGCATCAATTCCTTTGATCATGGGAATTTGTTCAAGATCTGTTTCGGATGAGAAGGTACGCAATATTTTACTCCTGGGTATGGGAAGTGGATGTTTGATTTCAACATTGTTTGGTATTTTTGGCCATCTGTCTGCAGGATCCGCTTCCGGTAGTGTATTTTTGATTCCCGGATGTTGTTTGGTATGTGTGTTTCTGTCGATGATCCTTACCATGCTCATACGATTGTATGAAAAAGGATACAAAGCAACGGCAATGTCCGGCGTCTTACTTATAGGTGTTGTCACGATGTTTTTGGCTGTTGTAATACTATGGAACAGTCCGAACAAAGAGTTTTTAATGGATTGGTTCATGGAATATACAGACAAGCTCTTTATTGGTCGCAAGGAAGAGGCTGAATATATAATTGGTAAGAGAGTGATTCCTATATATGATATGACATTCATGTTCGTAATGATGGCAGTAAGTGGTTTGGCATCCGGCTGTATTATGAAAAAGAATCCGAACAGATCATTGGAAATACGTGCATTCAACGTTTCCTTGGTTTTTGGAACACTTCTTTATCTGATAGTGCTTTGCATATTGTATATCAATAACATAAGACAGCCTCATTCGGCCTCTAAGCCTAGCATAGCGGTGTATATTGCGCCTGTGGTTATATTAGCAGCAGTAATTGTATTCATCCAGTCTTTGGGAGCTTGGAAGAAAAACATGGTTATCCTTATAGGTACTGGTGTTTTGATGGCCTGTGTCTTTTCTGATCCGGTGGGGGCGATCTTTAATAAAGCTGAATATGAGGATCCTTATCCGCTTATTGCTGCTTGCAAAGATGCGGAATTGCTGGAGTTTACGAATACAGACAGAATTTTTTACATCGATAAAGATCTTACAGATGATCTGCCGTCTGAGTTTACGTGGTCAGTATTTCCGGCAGGGGCAGATTCAATAGATGGTCTTTATTTTAACCCTGAACCTTATAAATGGGTTGATTATATTAAAGAACCGCTGTCGGCAGAGGACTTTGCAGGTATTCTGAGGGATGGTCATTATACCTATGTTTATCTTAGAAATGTGGATGATGCTTTCACGGATATGTATTACCCTGATTTTCCTGATGCCGGAGCGGATATACGTAGCGATGCTCTGTACCGTGTGGAATACACTGAAAGAGGGGTGCAGATCATTTACATAGCCGGGGTGACACAGCAAGAAGATATTGGGGAGGTAGAGTGATGGGAATACTGATAGCTCTGCCAATAGCTGCGGCGATAGCAATACTGGATAAAAGGAAGATAGAGGAATTTATTTTTTTGGCGATAGGCATTATAGTATCGCTTATTTTTATTGCAGGGCATTTTGATAATACTCTTTACGGAGTATATGGGGGGGAGATACTGGGGGTCTGCGCAACAGTTTATTGTATTGTCGTGTTTATAATAGACAGGAACAGATTTAGAGAGTGTGTAATTACACCCGGACTTGTGTGGGGGCTTGCGCTAATTGCTGCAGAAGGCGCTGTGCTTATAGGCAAGACGGACCTGGGATCAGATAATGATACCTTCTGGGCTCATGCACCACAGGTTCTTAATATGTACAAGTATTCTGATATAGGGAATGTCGGACGAAGGATGATAAATTATTCGCTACTTTATACGGCACCGGTATATACATCCTGGTGTTATTTCTGTAACAGATTATGGTTTAATTATTCGGATGGGATAAATCTGTGGGCAAGACAGATATTCATAATAGCTGGGTTGTTACCATTTTTCACATTTGCAAAGAAAGGCGAGTATAAAAAACAGATACTGATAGCCCTTTTGATAATTATTCTTCCCAATATTGTGGTACCCTCCTATGACTTTATGTCTGATCTTCCAATCGGAGCTGCATCAGTGTATGGTACTTTATTGACCATAAGATTATTTAGGAATAGTGAAAAGTATAATGATTGGGGATATTTACTGGGGGCCTGCCTGTCGCTCTTTTATGTATGCATAATGAAAGGTGGCGGAGGCATGTATACTTATGGGATAGTGGGTATTGCGGCAGTCTATACGTGGGACCGATTATTCAATAAGAAATCGAAAGATGAAAAATTAAAAAAAATATTTCCTTTTGTGATTATGGTAGAGGCAGTTCTTTTTACAGTAGTATCCACTTTTACGCGGCTTAAAGCTTCGGTAGATTATTTTGAATATGGTACGGATGATCTTACTTTGTCATATGTAAAGCGTTATAGTGAAACTTTGATAGTACCTTTTGGTGGGTTGTTTTTATTTATTGGAGTAGCTGTTTTTTTTCAGATTCTTAAAAATCTATTCAATAAAAAATATTATATGCTTATCATAGCAGTTCTTATTAGTGTGTATTCAGTTGGAATATATTTGGTATATTGGACTGCTATGTATTTGTCGGAAAAACATTATGGGGATGTTGAAACAGCACGAAGCGTGTTCTACAAATTCTTCGCTATGTGGATCAACAGAGAGTACTTTGGCGGAGAAAGATTCGGAAATGGCTGGGTAATATCTGACGGGCTTTATATCCTGATTCTTTTGGGAGTGCTTGCTACGGCAGCAATACTTATTGCCAGAGGGAAATTGACATTCAATGGAACAGTAAATGATATTTTAAATGTGGCCGGGCCTGTATTTGTGGGCTATACATTGTATATGATGTTTTACTGTTTTTTATACACCTATAAACAGGGGGATTATCTTGTCGGCGACACACTGGGATACATGGGAAGATATCTGGGGCCGGCGGTGTTGCTGGTGACGGCAGTAGTGATCAATGAGCTATTATGTATACAGAATATTGATCATAACAAGTTACTCTTGTGTGCTGTAACATTCTTTATGCTATTGCTTCCGGATAACGTTTTCAGGATATTCAGTCTTGAAAGTGAGGATTATTGGGGAAATTACGAAAAAATGTATGCTGATGCAGGAGTAGAATTAAGTGAGGATGACAATGTGGTATTTTTAGGTCCTGACCACGCCCAATATTACCTTTTTCCGGCCAGGTGCAGACAGGATTATGATGCCGCTAAAGGTGAAAAACCACCGGAAGATTGGGCATGGGAGATTTGTGACTCGGAGGATAATTACCTCGTTTTGGAGGACTACAGTCGGAGCTTCCCCGAAACCTATCAGGATATGTTCGAGGGGGGCATAGATTCCATAAAGAAAATGGCGATATACGAGGTTGTCAATGAGGACGGGAATATAAAGTTCGTGCTGAGGTAGGTTTTAATTAAGGATACACAGAGTTAAGTATAGATTATGACAAAGAATCTGCTTAATAACAAAATAAAGAAATGTGCCGCTCTTATAGCAGTCGGCATTGTTTTTGTGTTGTATCTGTTGATGTGGTTCAAACAGTACACATACTTTAACTACTCCGGTGGTGAGGATCATTTTGATGATGCGGAACTGACCGCCTATGCCTCAACAGCTGTTGAGAAGTCTTTTGAACTGGATCCGGGCTATCCAACGAAAGCCGGCAGGATCATATTCTGGACAAATAAATTCTCTGATATAAGCATAGTAAATGAAAGCTCAGATACATGGCAGTTCACGGTGTCTGACTATTACGGCGGTGATGTGCCTGCGGTACCGGATCCTGTGATCCTGCAGAGCGGAGAGGAATACAGCTTTGCAGCGGACGGCCGCAGCGGTTACGTGGTGACAGCCTATGGAAGGACGGCTGATGAGAGCGTGGAAGGGCTGTGTGTCAGATACGGCAGTCATGCTTATATGGGCAGGTGGAAAAAGGCCACAATAATCGCTCTGGGGCTTATGGCAGTCATATTGCTGTTGTTATGCCTGTGGGCACTGGCAAGTACTGACAGCTTCCATAAGGTAGCCCCGTATGTCTGCCTTTCGCTCGGAGGATTGAGCTTCATTGTTTCCGAATGCACGGGGATTGCAGGGACGGAATCGTATCTGACTGCCCTTCCGCAGATGGGAGCTGTATATCTGGGGGTGCTGGCTCTGATTGCAGCTCACAGGGAACCTTCTCAATACGGACCCGATGACCACAAGGCATCAGGCGCAACAGAAAAACCGGCCACAGCGGCATGTAAATTGTCATGTCCTTACTTCTGGATCATTATATCTGCTGCTATCGCTTTTACACTGCATTTCTTCATGCTGTCATCATCGGCAGGCTCACCGCTCTACGCTTTCACCGGCGGTGAGAATTCCGGCAGAAGAATAGCAGGGTATATAGTCGTATTCGGCGTATTTCTGCTTCTTTATCTCTGCCTGGGCCATATAAAGCTGCCGGCTAAGATGATAGAAACTATCAGGTCATATTTTAGCGGTAAAGCAGCTCTGCTGTCTGCCATGCTCTGTATACTGGCTATTTGCCGGACATGGCTCAGGCTGCATCCGGTGTTTATAGTGGCTTTTGTCCTTGTTATTCTCGGAATCCGTTATGGACATAAGATAAAGATCCCAAAAGCAGTGAGGATCATATATTATCTGCTGTTATCAGTTCTTGTTGCCGCTAATTCCTGCGTTATCAATTTCTGGGACACCGGAAGCTGGGTGGATGTCTATCATACCGGTACCTTTTACAACTCAATTTTCTTTGTGGCTGCGGGGCAGCCCTTCAGAGGCGGCTTAAGCCAGATGTATGGACATTTTAGCCTGTTCTATAAGATTCCCATGCTCATATTCGGCAGCAATATGCGTACCGTTGGTGTGACTACGGCTGTATTTGCCGGAGTTACGGTACTCCTTGCATTGCTGGCAATGGACAGGATACTCAAGTCCGATATATCACGTATCCTTTCGGGAATTGTTGTGATCGCCTATTTTATAATCGATATTCTTTATCTGCAGACATTCCCCCTGCGTATGCTGTGGGCATTTGCTCTGCTGTATTATTGTGCGTTTATAAAGGATAAGCAGCTGACTACGTTGTGGCGCCTGCTGGGATACCTGATCTGTACTGTTGCCATTTTCTGGAATACGGAGAGTGGGCTGGTATGTGCCGTATGCTGGGCTGTTTGCATAGTGATGCATTCGGAAAAGAAGCTGACCATAAAGCGCCTGATCCTGGAAGGGGCAGTAGAAGTTGTGATCGTGGTTGCCGAGCTGTTTATAGCTTACAGCGCGGTAAAGCTTTACAATATCTGCACTATGTCTTCAGGAAGTTCATTAGCGGAGTTTCTCAGCTGGAAAAAGGAACTGGCTACGTCTGCAAGGTCGGATGCGGGGGATACCAGCAACGGAGCTTTGTACTGGGTAAATGCTCCATGGATGTACATAGAGCTTGTTCTGATGGGAGGAGTTGCGGTTCTGCTTGATAAGGCAGGGTTCTTTAGAAATCGCCGATATGGCAATGATGATCTGCCGCGTACAATGCTTGTTTTCTATGCAGCAGGAATTTTTATCTACTGGCTGGGACGTCCGGAATCATACAATCCTATCTCTCCATATATAGGATGCATCCTGATGATCATTTATGATGGTTTAGTAGTTATGGATCTTGGAAATGCCTCAGGCAGTGATGAAAAATGGGCACCGGTTTCAAAACTTTCATCTTTTGATTTCAATTACAACCTGCGTATCGCAGTAAGTGTGATCGCATGCATTGCACTTGCCGGTTTTCTTTTTAAGATTCCGGACCTGCTGAAAAATACAAAGCACAATCTGATCGACTGTTCCATAACTGATTACGGGAAAGTGGAAAAATATCTTGAGGATTTTGCTAATGAAATACCGGAGGCGGCAGACGGTGAAGCTGTAGGTCTTCGCATGATCTGCATGAGTCTCGGCAGGGATATAGAATGCGATGGTCTGGGCTGGGGTTATGACGAAGAGGCTTTTGAGGAGAAGTGCCGTAAAATGGAATGGGTGATACTTGATACCGACAGCCCGGACATGCCCTTCTTAGAGCTTGAGAAGGTGGTTCATTTCGGAACCATGGAATACTACCTGTATCATAATACTGATTACACCCCTATCTTCACCCACTAAGTCAGGTAGAATCCTACACTACACTCTTATCTTCAGCCATTCCGGCAGATAGAATTCTTCAGTCCACTTACCGGTTTCCGGACAGATGACTATCTTGTCTGTATTTCTGTTTAAGTATGCGGCCCACCAGCTGAAAGTGCTGTTGGCGATGATATTGTGCCGGCAGCAGCTCATCAGGTACATGTCCAGTACAGTTTTCCTCTCACTTTCGAAATCCATGTATTTAAAGCTTATGCCCTCAACGGGATTTTGTGCAAAGAACTCTTTCGCATAGGCTATATCATCCGAGAATACATATGCCGTTAAGGTACTGCATCCGGTTTTCTGTTTAAGCATATCTATTGCTTTCAAATAGTAATCCATGGGGATGCCCCAGCCGATCTGTACATAATCCCCGCGCCTGATATGTATGGATACGCTGTCAGAATCGGCTATGTCCTTTTCGTATTCGCGGACTTCGCTGCTGTCTTTAAGTCTTACAGCTGCCTGTATCTCTTCCCTGTATTCGTCGAAGTACCGGTAATTCTGCCAGTAACCGTCAAAGTAGGTATCTCCTTTTGCGGCAAATACCCCTTCATCAAATTTCTCTTTTTCCTTTTCTTTATACACGGATGTATTTAAACCTATGGCAAGACGCTTGCTGATCTTATTGATATTCAGCTTTTTAAGAAGCGGATTGTAGGTATAGAAAAAAGAAATGCGTTTTTTGTAGGGAAGATCAAAGTTTAATAATTCAAGATATCTGTCCCGGATTTTTTTTCTGTCCAGAACAGAGGTTTCGATATACAGGTCGGATCCTGCCTTTTTTGCAACGGAGTATCCGAAAGCATAGCAGAAAAGCTGGTTTCCCAGTCCTGCCTTAATATCTACGATCGTTTTCATATTTCCCCGCGTCCGTTGTTATCTGTTGAGGAGTTCTTTAGCCGAAGTTCCTTAGCCCGTTTTGCGCCCTGAGTATAATATTTGCACTTCTGCATATCATGGTTTTCCACATACTCTGCGATGCTTTCCGTGATCTTTGTATTATACTTTTCGGTCCCATTATTGCTTTCAAAATATGCCAGTGCGATCTCGTCCCCCATCTGTTTGTACTGTTCATTAATAAGGGCGGCGAATTCATCGTCATACTTTGTTCCGAGTACTGCCGGCCCCAGCTTGTTACGCAGATAAAATGCCTTCTTGGCGGTTTCGGTCTGTGCCGGGCTAAGCGGCTTTATTTCATCTATATGCTGCATGCACAGCTCGTATTCCTTCCTGGACCTGGGCTCTAACGTAAATCCCATCTTCCCGAAATAGGGCTTTCCTACTATTACTACCGGTATTCCGAAGCAGGCGAATTCCCCTCCGGCGTTGCTTCCGATGGTGATGAGTGCATCTGCCAGATTTTTTATACTTTCGGCACTTACATCATCGGAAAGGAGGAACATGTTGTCTTTTTTATATCTCGCAAACATATCCTCAATGGAATCCTGTGATTCATGATATGCGCTGCGGGTAGGGTGGGGCTTGAGGATCCAGTTGACCCTGTCGTTCTTTGCGGCCAGTGCCAGTGTGTTCTCAGTCCAGTCATAGTAGTCCCTGTAGAAAAGGTCCCCGTAATTATACACGGCATCCGTAAAGGTGTGAGCCATGATCACTATGTTTTTCTTCTTGGGATCCAGTCCCAGCTCGGATACGGCTTCATCACGGCTAAGCACTCTTTTATCCTTGAATGCGCCCCTGTCTATATTACGTCCGTTCGTACCCTTAAATCTTCCTTCAAGGATCTTTTCGGCCTCTTCCGCTTCATTCTTTCCCAGGTTGCGGATCATTTCTTTGTACTTAAGCTGCATCATCAGGTGCACACGGTTGGGATTGCCTTTTTCATCAAAGCCAAGCACCATCTCCTGCTCATGCTCGGTGTTGACTACCTTTGCCCCGAAGGAATGGAAGAGTGATGATATCAGTGCCTCGTGATATGCAGTATCGTCTGCTATGGCAAATACGGGGCGGTGTGTCTTGCAGAATTCTTTAAGTGTGTAGAACATCCAGAGTATATGCACCATCTTCTTTATGCAGGTCGTGTTTCTGGCGCTGCGGATCGTGGAGAACTCTGATGTGCGCAGTATATCCTCATAGATTGCCCGGCCGGCATTGAAGCTTCCGATCTTTAATCGCTGCAGGCCCCTTCCGCTGCCGTCAGAGAGCATGAAAAGAAAAGTGTCCAAGAGTGCTTTAGCAGCAAAAAGAGGCTTTTTCCGGTCTTCGGTCTCTATGCAGTAATGTGAAAAGCCAAAAGATTTACAGATATCATCCAAAAGAGGCTGCTCTCTCCAGGTGATCACTATGACCTTTGCACCCAGGGTATCGGCTACGCCTCTTGCATAGAAAAGCTTGGGAAGCATCCAGGCTGACTGCATACGGACCATGGACAGGTTGACAAACACATACTTCTCCCCGGTCGCCTTTATGCTGCGTCCTTTCCACTGACGGCGGTTCGCTTTTACAAAACGGTCAACTGCTTCTTTTTTTATGGGAAAATCTTCCAGTTGCATAGCATCCTCTTATGAATCATTAATAATTTCCACACCGTATAGACTCACCTGACGGTGTAAAGTGAACCTTAGCAGTTCTCGGAAATGCATAAACTCACCAGGAACTGACCACCATGGAGGGTGGTCAGAGTGAACAACGCTACATGGATGTAGCGTGTGAACGGTTCCGGACGAATAGCATATACTTTGGCATTTCCGTAAGAACTGCTTGGTGAACGACCCCACCGGCAGGTGAGCTATCGGTGTGGGACGTTTAAGTTACAAATTCCTACAGCTCGGATCTGTCTTTCCCATGGGGATGTGCCAGATGCCAGCGGATATATTCTTTGGCCTTTTTCGCATATGCCACAAAGAAATCCCTGCCTGTGAAGGTGTCCCACCAGTACATTGTATCCGTTATCTTTGCATTGGCTGTTATAAATGCCGATTTCTGTCCCCTGTAGGGGATGGCATCCAGCTTCCTGTTGCTGAAATGTATATAGATGTATTCCGTCTTCTTGCCGGTCAGCTTATCTACATGATAGATGCAGCCGTTCTCCCATTTCCAGTACTGGAAGAGGGTATTGTGCTGCACGGTATTGTCGATCATCTTCTTGTAGCCCTTGTCTTCCTGATAGATGTTGACGAAGTTCTCGCGGTTCCAGTAGATTTTCTTCCCGTTCTCCTTGAGGATCAGAGGGAGTCCCGACTGTTCGCAGAAAGATGTGTTGTTCTCATTCTGTATCACGTTCCTCCAGACATGGTCCCTGTGCTTGGACCATGCGGGACGCTCTAACAGGTGGTAGTCGTTTACTTCATCCGTATTTCTGATGATCTCCAGATTTCCCAGGATCTGGAACCAGTCATACTGATCCAGAAATTCATCGGTAAATGTATGTCTGATATTTCCGAAGATCTGGTCGCAGTCTCCGTATGCCCAGAAGTCATAGTCCTTAAGCCATTCGCTGAAGATCTTCCTGTAGACGGTCTTCATGTCGCACAGCTTGTAGGGCTTTCCGATCTTTATGTCCGCTCCCAGTCTTTCGTGGATGCGGTCCACGCATTCTTCGAAAGTCATGTATATGATATTTATATTGGGCGTTTTTTCCCATTTTTCAAGGGAATGATCATCCGTGAATATATAGAAATCGATGGTTTTGTTTGCCTTGCAGGATGCCATGAACCAGTCGATATAGCCCGGCCAGTGCCCCTTGCCGTCCAGAAAATATGCTATGGTATATGCTATACTGTACATAATTTTACCCCTTGTTGCTTTGCTATGCACTAACATAATATTATAAAGCATTATAGAGTAAAATGGAACTGTTAAAAGGCTGTTACAAAGGGTATAATCTTTGTGAAGAAAAATGAGGAATGGTGCTGCAATGGGTAAAGCCTTGGTCTCGGTCATAATACCGGTC
>JAEEGL013823434.1_pt1 | contig 49070 bp, 50 predicted proteins | sample 9134231 | NCBI WGS metagenome assembly JAEEGL01 (sample SAMN16246548, study PRJNA631951) | gut metagenome | biome: gut microbiome; feature: rumen; material: fiber-attached | host: Bos | place: Iran: Karaj | collected 2018-10 | reverse complement strand
TGTATGCAATACTTGCAATTCAGGCACTTTTCACACAAGTTCTCTGCATTGGCAAGTTCCTCCGGCTCGATCAAAAACTTATCACCGTTGGGAACATATTCATTATCCATCAAGGAGCTGTTATTGATAAACGCATTATTCCTTAAACACCTTTGGGCAACTAAAAAGAGATTGCCTTCGGCCCTTTTTATGCCGGATACAAACAGCACATCCTCGTTAATCTTATAAAAACAAAAACAATACAGCACTATGGCCACCTGCCTTTTCTTCATCCTAAAGAACCAAACCATACATGAAAGTGTTCATATCGCTGCAGGAATAGCCTTCCTCCTAATGAAGCCATTGGTACCATAACAATTGGAAAATACCGCTTTTTACATAATCTGCAGTACGACACGGTATCAGCCCTAATCGTAGACGTAGCCCCTGTAACGGAACGGCTGATTTACACCTACCGTATTTGCCAAGCTGCCCGTCGTGGCAATGATCTTGCCCCAAGCTGTCACCCACCAAGCGGGGAAACCCCCGCTTGGTGAATATATTCTACCACCGTGTTCCCGCTGCTGTCAATGAGTTTGACTATATCGCCCTGAGCGTTGCGCAGGTAGTAGTAGATATAGCTCGTACCGGAGCCGACTTTGACCTTACAATTCCTACTCAGTTACGCGGAACAAGCCTGCCGCTCTTTGTGAACTTATAATTTCTGAGTAAATGTATAAGGAAAACAATGATCAGGACGGCAAACAAAGGATAAAACACCATCAGCGCGAGTTTAACAACATACTCCGACAAGGGCATCAAATACCTGACCTTATAGGCTCCGTCGGAGAGTTTTTCGACAACGCTGTATCTGAACCAGCGGTTCCTGCATTCGATCTGCCTGTCACCAACTGTCACCGTCCTGTACACCTGCTGTTTTGGCATATCGGTTTGCGCGGGGAGCCTTTGGGTCATGGTCTCCTCGTCCATATCAAGCAGGATATAGGAACCCGGCATGGAGATCCTTATCGCAGAGCCCTCAATGGAGATCGCCTTCGGGATATCGCACTCGCACGAAAATGTTCTCTCGGAGCCGTCCTCGCTTATAACCGTCAGTTGGTGCCTCTTGTACAGCGCGACCGTACCGTTTGCGTCAGCGTCAAAAGCATACAACGACGGCTTAACTACGCCTGTTAAAGTAAGCACGCCCAAGCCCCATACTATAAACAGGTTTATTATTAAGGGTATCATGATCTTCAGCGTTGCTTTTTTCATTGTTTTACTCTCCAAACAGATTACTTAGCCAGTCCAATACATTAGTCGACCATATCACTTTTGTGTATTGCGTACCTCCATGTATTTCTGCATTTACATGTAGTTTTGCCGAGACGCCTCCGCATCCAGAAAAGCTAAACATTGCTTCATTTGTTTGCTCATTACGTCCACAGGAGAATTCGCCACCTGCAGTTATACATTTGTGGCCACTGGGCCTGTCCCCGCGGTCAGTTCCGAGCATGTAAGCCGCAAAGGAACAAATCAAGCGATCACTTATACTCGATCGGGTTCCCGTCGATGAAGATCTTGTAATCATCTGGATCGCAGTCAGCATAAGCAAAGAAGCGGTACATATCCGCGCCATGGTATTCGCCTGCGGGATACGGAGTCAATTGATTCCCGCAAGAGTCCTCAGCTTGAGAAAACGAATCCTTTGTGAAGTACCAGACCTCAACGTATTTATCGCCAGTTTTTTTCTCCCTATTGAAAAAAACGTTCCCCATATAATCATCCGCCAAATCTTTAGCATAATACAAATGCAGGGCGTTCACTTTTGCGGCCCGATACCCTTTTTCGGTTTTATAAAACACGCGGATGCTTTGTTTTTTAGAGCCGATAGATGTTATTATCATGCATGTATTATCGCCTTCGATCACTTCCTCAATCCTGCCATTCTGGCAGAATCGGCTTGCTTGCTCCGGGCTGGAAAAAGTGAATAGCCCGGTAACATTGAGCACATCCGTTGCGAGCGCAAATACGAGCGCAGCCCCGATGGAAACAAGAATTCGCACAAGTATGCGCTTCTTCTTGAGGAGCAGGAAACAGATAAAAAACCCTATGATGGAAAACACAGTACAAATCAAAGTTGGCAGCATATAAACCTCCTTATGCTTTGGATGTTATCAGTCTAAGGGTTGGACTTGTACCATAATTATAAAGCTCATATACGACTACGGCTGCAAGTCCTATACTTCGCGAGACGCCGGTCTGCCGGACTCATATACCCTAAGCTGCAGAAACTGCCTTAGCAGTTCAGCCTGTTTCCGCTGTGTAAGGTTGCCCCACTGGTCGTATGTGTAGGTATAGGTGGCATTGTTGGCGTTCCCGGAGCCGTAATACAGGTTCTCCCTCACGAGCTGGTTGGCTTCATCATATTCATAGGTGAAGCCAACTAAAGCGCTTTGCTACTCACCGATTTTTGAAAAGCTTATGTAATAGGGTCCTTCTTCAGTCTCCCTATTATAGCTGACCTTAAATTCAAAACCCATCCTTTCGAACATTTCTCCGAGCGTGATCTCGTCTACCCAAGCTGCCGGAGTCCAAACTATGCTGCAGTCAGAGTCGGATTCGAGATATGTACTTTTTGCCAGGAAGTTGAGTTCGCTATCCGAATACGCTTGAAGGCTTTTGCCTTCGGCTTTGGCTTTTTCTTCCAGTTCCTCCATATGCTCTTCTGAAACGAACAGCTCATTCTCTCCATCAAGAAAGTATTTCTGCCCCTCAAACATGTAGACGTTTACGTTTCTGTCCTGAACATCGGAGCCTGATAATTGCGCCCCGAGTATCTCCAACAGGGTATCTAACTGAAAAACCGCCCGATGATTCTCCACCTCCATCCAAGGAAGGACCGTGCCTTCGCCGTTATAATAGACCGTGTGCGCTTTTTCGTATTCGGGAGACATGCTGCCCGGAGCTCTACTGCAGGATACCGTGCCTACAGCCACAAGCAATGCCAACAATAATGCTGCTGCTTTTTTCATATCATTTCCTCCACCATTTTATATAGTATAGATAAATCAATTCATAGCCATCCTTTGGCTTGCCATCATGGGTAGTAAAGCATTTTAGGAATTCTGGATTGGTTGCTTTTTTATAAGTGGGTAATGCAGCAACCGTATGCATTACTTCTTTTCGTGAACAAATCGCTTTTACTTCTCCGCGGAAGAGAGTTCACGTTCGTCTTCCGTCGCGCCGCGTCCTTATCCCGCGCTGTGCGCGAGACGCCGGTCTGCCGGACTCATATCCCCTAAGCTGCAGAAACTGCCTTAGCAGTTCAGCAGACCTGCCTTCGATTATAAAACAGCTCGATGTATCTGAATATATCCACCTTTACTATTGTACCGTATTTCCTTTTGTAAATCAACCCCGCTCCCGCTTTTTTGTTTCTTCAATTTCGGATTCTCCCTGATCGTCGAACCGCAAACCGATCAATCAAATCGAAGCCCCGTACCGTCCGTCCTGCGGACGGATCCGACGGTGAGGGGCCGGGTTTTTCGGCAAAGCCGAATGCGAGCGGGCTCGCGGCAAGCGCGATCCTTGCTTCGGCTCTATTGACTGACCCGGGCGAATTTGATATACTTTCTTCGGTAAAAACAACATTATCCGCGAGGGGACGATAAAAGCCGTTCTGCGGAAAAGGAGGATGATACTGTGTTCGGAGCGATTTTAGGCGACATGATCGGGGCTCCCTATGAGTTTGACCGCGGGGATAAGACGAAGGATTTCCCGCTTTTCGGTAAGGGTTCGCAGTTCACGGACGATTCGGTGATGACCGTTGCCGTTGCGGAGGCGCTTATGGATACCCTTGGCGGCACGGACGGCGAGATACGCGCGGCGATCGCTGCGTCCATGCGCGAGTGGGGGCGCAGATACCCGCTGGCAGGATACGGCGGTATGTTCAGAAGCTGGCTCCGCAGCGCCGATCCGCAGCCGTATAACAGCTTTGGCAACGGCTCCGCCATGCGCGTTTCCGCGGCGGGCTGGCTTGGGAATACCATTGAGGAGGTTCGCCGCCTTGCCCGTCTCTCCGCCGAGGTAACGCACAACCACCCCGAGGGCATAAAGGGCGCCGAAGCCGCTGCGTCCGCGATCTTTCTGGCCCGCAGCGGAAAGACCAAGGCCGGGATCCGGGACTATATCACGAACGAATTCGGCTACGATCTTTCGCGCACCTGCGGCGAGATACGCCCCACATATCGTCACGTCGAGTCCTGCCAGCAGACCGTGCCGGAGGCTTTGACAGCTTTTTTGGAGGGCGAAAGCTTTGAGGACGTTATCCGAAACGCCGTTTCGCTGGGCGGCGACTGCGACACCCTCGCCTGCATCGCGGGGTCGGTCGCCGAGGCGTTCTACGGCATCCCGAGGGAACTGCTCGAAGCTGCGCGCGACAGGCTGACCGAGGATATACTGGAGGTCGAAACGCGGCTTTATCGGACGATCCGAAGCAGGATGGAGCAGGAAAACGGCACGGTGGTTTTGAACGTAACGTACCGCTGCCGGCCCGATATGCGCGAGGCGTTCCTTAAAAGGATCGCCGCGGAGGGGATAGACGCCGCCTCGCGCCAAGAGGAGGGGAACCTGATGTACGATTATTTCATACCCGCAGGCGGAGGCGAAGAGCTGCTGCTCGTTGAAAAGTGGCGGGATGAAGCCGCGCTTGCCGCCCACGCGTCAACGCCGCACTTCAAAAGGCTCGGTGAGATCAAATCCGAATACGTGCTCGAAACGACCGTCGAAAGGTATCGGCGGCAATAACGGCGGGCTTCGGCCCCTCAAAGACGCAGATGCACAGGAGGAAGATATGCAGCTTAAAAGCTTTCTGATAGTCGTTAAGGATATCGAAAGGTCCGAAAGGTTCTATCACGAGCTGTTCGGGCTTAAAACGATACTCGATAACGGCGGTAACATGATACTGACGGACGGCCTGGTATTGCAGGAGGAGAAATACTGGAAGCAGTTCCTCGGAAGGGAGATCGTTCCGGAAAACAATTCCTGCGAGCTGTATTTTGAAGAGGCCGACATTGAAGGCTTTATCGAAAAGCTCGAAAGGTTTTACCCGCAGGTGCGGTACGTCAACAGGCTGACGACGCACAGTTGGGGGCAGAGGGTGATACGCTTCTACGATCCGGACGGCAATCTGATAGAAGTCGGAACGCCCATGTAAGCGTTTGCCGTCCGTCTGCGGCCCGCGCAGGGCACGGGACTGTTTCCTCTGCGATAACGGTCCCCTTTATTGTAATTCGCTTCGCTTTGGTGTAAAATATAAAGGTCGATCCGCGGCGAACGCTCTTCGGGCGGCACGGGCAGAACCTGCCGGAACGCCCGCGCGGGGAGCGGCCGACGGGTATCGGACGAAAACCGCAGCAGAAAAGAAAGGTCGAAAACGTTATGTCATTCAAAGAGCACAGGGAAAAGCTGTACAGTACTTTGGAGGAAAACACTCTGGTGATCGCCTATGCCGGCGTCCCCCTCCATGCCAACGAGGACGATTATCACGATTTTATTGTCAACAGCCAGTATTTCTATCTGACGGGCGTCATGCGGGAAAGCACTGCTTTCCTTGCATATAAATCGGCGGAAAAGACGACGGAGATGCTGTTTATAGAGGAGCCGGACCCCGACTCCGAAAGGTGGACCGGAAAGATGCCCTCCAAGGAGGAGGTCAGGAGCATCTCGGGCATAGATGACGTGCGGTATACGGACAGTATGGAAAGCGCCATCGGCATGTTCATGAGCCGTTATCGCGTGGAGCGGGCGTACTTCGATATGTACCGCTGCGGCATGAGCGACCTGCCGGACTATAACCTTGTTATGGCCGAAAGGTTCTCCAAGGCTTATCCCTTTGTTGTGCTTAAGGATCTGCATACGGCCTGCGTGCCGCTTCGTGAACAGAAGGACGCGGACGAGATCGAGTGCATCCGCAGGGCGGTGGATATCACGAGGCAGGGTCTGGAATTCGTGATGAAGAACCTTAAGCCCGGCAAGATGGAATACCAGGTCCAGGCGGATTTCGAGTACGCCTGCAGAAGGCTCGGAGCCGCGCGTCAGTCCTTCCCCACCATCGCGGGCTCGGGCCTGAACGGCTGTATGATGCACTACGTCACGAACCATTGCGAGGCGAAGGACGGCTCGCTGATACTGCTGGACCTCGGCGTAAAGTACGGGAATTACTGCAGCGACATCACGAGGACGTATCCCGTGAACGGCAAATACAGCCCGAGGCAGCGCGAGTACTACGAGCTGGTCTTAAAGGCGAACGAGGAGGTGGCAAAGGCCGCGAAGCCCGGCGTCACAACGAAGGATCTGAACGACATCGCGCGCAGGGTCCTTGGCGAAGGGCTGGTCGCCATGGGCAAGATCAGCGACGTTTCCGAGGTGGGCAAGTACTATATGCACGGCGTGAGCCACGCCATAGGCATAGACGTGCACGATATCTCGATCGCGGGCGACGTGCTGAAGCCCGGCTGGGTGATAAGCGACGAGCCGGGGCTTTACATAGACGAGGAGGAGATCGGCATACGCATAGAGGACGATCTTCTGATCACCGAGGACGGGTGCGAGGTGCTGTCGAAGGATATCATAAAGGATCCGGACGCGATAGAAAGGTTCATGGCATAAAGAAGATACGCAAAAAGGCCCGGGAATAAGCGTTCCCGGGCCTTGGTTTTACACGTCGTCCCGAGCCGTGCGGGGCCCTTTGACCGTGCAGGCTACGCAATAAACTCCGAGTCGGTCCATCTTTCGGGGTCGAGCCAATAGGTGATATCCTCGGGCGAGTCTATCACGGCGTTGCCTATGAGCGCGGCAGCCGAGGCCGTGAAACTTTCGCGCTCGTCATAGGTCGCGAACACCGCCGCGCGTTCAAGCGGAGTCACGTCCATGCGCGGCCACAGCGCCTTTGCGGCGTCCGCAAACACGAACAGCGCGCCGTCGTAAAGCCGCGCGGCGTCCGCGGTTTTTGCCGGTGGCTCCGCCTCGCGCCGCTCTATGACGCGGGCGATCCTGTCGCGCAGCTCAGTCTTCTTTTTGACGGCAATGCCTATCAGCACGCCGGCGGGGTCGGGCAGGGTCAGCTTGGTTTCGTCCGCGCCCGATTCAAGCAGCGCAGCGGCGCCGGTCAGGAAGAACGCAATAAGCATCTTGTGTTCGCCCCCCGCGGCGGCAAGCGTCAGCGGGCAGGCTCCGGCGGCGCGCGCTGTTACGGCCGCATCCTCGGTAAACACCGCCTTGCCCGAAAGCCTGAACGAAACGGCCCGTTCCGCGTTGAACACGCCGAACTGCACCCAAGGCGTTTTTGAAAGCTCCGCATACATGCGGCTGCTTTTGAGCGTCAGAAAATACAGCGCGCCGTCCTGCTCAAATGCAAACGCGGCGGGCCGCACCTGCGGGCGTCCGTCAAGGCCGACCGTCGCGGCGAATACCGTTCCGCTTTTAAGCAGCAGCTCCGCCGCGGAGGCGTACCGTTTACCGCCGAGCAGCGCGTTCAATTCATCGGATGATCCCATAAAAACCTCCTGCGGCAAACGCGGTCTTAATCCCGCGCGGGCGTTACCCGCGGGGCATGCGCATGCCTCTCGCCCGATTATACCAGAAACACGCCCGCCGCAAAAGGCTTTTGTGCGCAAAAAGGCGCCGCGGGCAGTGCGGCGCCGGAAAAAGCCCCGTTATTTCGTTTCGAACTGCGGACGCCAGCCGGCAAACCTTATAAGCTGTTCGTCCGTGCGGTGATAATAGCGTTCACCCTTGTCGAGCTTTGCGGCCTCCGCCATCTCGTCCTCCGTCAGACTGAAATCGAATATGTCGAGGTTGTCGCGGATATGATCGACGCTGCGGCTGCCGGGGATCACCGCAAAGCCCATCTGCACGTGCCAGCGGAGTATTATCTGCGCGGGGGTCTTGCCGTACTTTTCGCCGAGCTTTACAAAGACGGGCTCGTTGATGAGCGCCCTGTCGCCGTGCCCCAGAGGATACCAGCTCATGAGCTTAATGCCGTATTCGCCGAGCGTCCTGCGAAGCTCGCCCTGGGTAAAGTACGGGTGCGCCTCCGCCTGCATGAACTGCGGCGCGATCTGCCAAAAGTCCCGAAGCTCATCCATGTACCTGCCCTCGAAATTGGAAATGCCTATGGCCCTTGCCTTGCCCTCGCGGTAAGCCTTTTCAAGCAGGCGGTAGCCGGCCTTCCAATTGCCCGCGGGCTGATGGATGTAAAGCAGGTCGACGTATCCCGTGCCGAGCCGCTCCAGCGTTTCGTCCACGGCGTTCGGGTTTTCATACTCGCTCGGCCAGAGCTTGGTGGAAAGAAAAACCTCCTCGCGCGGGACTCCCGCGGCCCTTATCCCGCGGCCCACCGCGCGCTCGTTGACGTAGGCGTTCGCCGTGTCCACAAGCGAATAGCCAATTTTAAGCGCCTCGCGCACGCTGTTCTCGGCCTCTGCGGGGGTGAGCATAAAAGTGCCTATGCCCATGGCGGGGCATTTGACCCCATTGTTCAACGTGATGAATTCCATAGTTTGCTCCTTTCAGTATGTTGACGCCACAGAGCCCGTGAAAAGCCAGACCCCGTTTTCCTTTTTAAGCGTAAAGTCGCCGCGCAGCCTCCACGCGGTCTTTCCGCCGCCGTACACCGCCGCAAGCACACGGCTTTTTCCGGTGAGGCGCGCACTGTCGCCGCTGACGCTGACCTCGATAAGGTCGTGCTCGGCGGAGTAGTAGTTGAACGTGCCGCCCGACAAGCCCCGCAGAAACTCCTCACGGGTCTGCGTGACGCCCGTCATGTGGGTGAGCGAGTACCCTTGCGACGTCAGCCGTCTCAAGCCGGACGCGTCCTTTTCCATCATGCACCGCCAGTATTCACGGTACATTTTCTCTATTGTCGCCCGGTCGTCCATATCACATGAGCCCGTTTGCCGCAAGCCAGCTCCTGACGGCGTTTTCACAGCCCGGGGCATTGCTCCCCGTGATGGGAAGGCCGGCCTTAACCCGGGCGCCGGGAATGAGTTTTTTGAGCTCGCGCTCGCTTACGCCCATGCCGCTGCCCTCGTTGGTGCAGAGCGGCAGCACCGTTTTGCCCGTAAAGTCGAAGCTTTCGAGGAAGGTGCAGACCGCCATGGGCATGGTGCCCCAGTAGTTGGGGTAGGCAAGTATGACGGTATCGTATTCGTCGATGGAGCCGGGCAGCGAAACGAGCTCGGGACGGGCCCTGTTCTGCAGGTCCTTTTTCGCCTCGTCGATACAGACCATGTACACGGGCGAATAGGGGCGCTTCATCTCTATTTTGAAGCTGTCCGCGGGGATGAGCCCCTTTATGATATTGCAGACGATCTCGGTGTTGCCCACCTTGACGTAACGCATTGCGCCGCCGAAATAGTTCTCGTCTGCCCTCGAGAAGAATGCGATCAAAGTCTTTGCCACTGTTTTGTCCTCCGTTCCTTTTTTCGGGGTTATTGTATCACAGCGGTTATTGCATTGTCCAATCGAAAAGGTGTATAATCTATTTGAAAATTAAATCACAGGGAGCGCAGTATGACAACAAAACAGATAGACTGCTGTATAGAATTGGCAAAGACGCTTAATTTCAGCAGGGCGGCGGAGAACCTGTTTATAAGCCAGCCGACCTTTTCGTACCAGATAAGGCTTTTGGAGGAGGAGATCGGTTTTACGGTGTTCGAGCGCAGCGGGCGCGGCGCGGCGCTGACGCCCGCGGGGGCGCAGTTCGTTTCGTTCCTTGCGGGCATGCGCGAGGATCTGAAGCGCGCCGTGGAGCAGGGGCAGAACTTCGGCGCCAAATACCGCGACAGCGTTTCGATAATGCTTCCGGTGCGTCAGGCGGTGTACTTTTTGCCGGAGGCGATGCGCCTTTTCGCGCGCTCGCACCCCGACGTGCAGATAGCGCCCAAATTCCGTTACGAGCACAGCATGGAGGCGTTCATGCGAAGCGAGGCCGATATCCTGTTTGCGCTGCACGAGCAGGCGCGGCATATTGCGGGAGTGAACGAGCACGACCTTTTTGAGAGCCGCGTATATCTGATAACCCAAAGGGACGACCCGCTGGCCAAAAAGGACCTTGTTGCGGAGGGCGATATTTACGGCCGCACGCTCATGGTGGGGGGCGGCTCGCCCACGGCGCTGAGGAACGTGCAGCACAGGCTTATCGCGTCGGGACGGGTAGAATACTTCAACAGCGCCGACCACGACACCACGCTGACGAACGTTGCGGCGGGGCGGGGAGTTTGCCTTGCGCCGGGGTTTTTGAACGATCACGGCGGCGGCTTTGCGTGGATACCCTTTGATTGCCCGGAGCGTTTCCGCTGCGTGCTGCTGACCCATAAGGAGGATCGGCGCAGTTCTGTCGGGGACCTTGTCGCGCTCCTTAAAAGGCTGTACGCGGAAGCCGTCGCGTTCCCGGTATAAAAAAACGCTCCGCAGAGGGCGGCAGGAATGACCCTGCCGCGCAGCGAAAGCGCAGTATTGCCTATAAGGCCTGCCAAAGCGCAGTTTTGCGCGCGTTACTTCAACACTACGGCTATTACCAGCGCAGCCACGCCGATTATCAGTATAACGACACCGAGCACGAAAACCTCCTTTGCAAAAGCCGACGGGGACTATCCCATATTATACCATCGAACCGCGCGCGTTTCAATCCGGCGCGCTCCGTTTTTAAGCTTTATCTGAACAGCTCGAGGCTGCCCTTTGCCACGCGGTCCACAAACGACACGACCTCTGCGCGGGTGTATTTGTCGAACCCGTCCACGACGACGTGCATCAGCCCATTCGACAGATGTATAAACATCATTTCAAGCTCCGCGTCCGTGGCATGGGGGAGCTGTTTTTTCCACGCGGCGAGGCCCGGCCCGCGCGCGGCTTCGATCATTTTGGGCAGTATGTAGGGGCTTGCCCCGCCGAATATCAGCACGCGGCAGGCGTTTTCGTGCTGACCGACCATCTTGTATATGGCCTCTATCAGCGCGCCGGTATCAAACCCGCGCAAAAGCCCCAGCGCCTGTGTGAACGCCTCCAAGGCCTTCGGCTATTCCCCCAGGCCGGTGGAGGAGAGCATCCGCGACACGGTGCTGTGGCTTAAAGAAAACAAACTCGGAAAGGGGCGATGAAAAGGGATAAGCCATACGGTACGCACAAAAGCTTTGGATCGATGCAGTAAAAAGCAGGGCGCACCGCATTGGAATGCGCCCTGACTTTCGCTGTTTTTCACGCTCACTTTACGTCTATCCAGATGCCGACGTCGCGCATTACGGAGTCGGGGACCGACTTATAAAAGCTCTGCGCCTCTTCGTTTGAGGCTGTGAGGGCGATAAGAGTATCGACGCCCCGCCGCGCAAGCTCCTCACGCAGCGCGGCCATGAGCTTTTGCGCCGCGCCCCTGTGGCGGCAGCTTTTAAGCACGCATATCCAATCGAGGTACGCCTTGACCGAGCCGTCGAAATGCGAGGGGATGAGCACGGCGTCTATCCTGCCGACGACGCGGCCGCGCCGGTACGCAAGGTACGACAGCGAGTTCATAAACCTTTCATCGTGAAAGCTCGCCCTTACGCTTTTTTCATACGCCTCGTCTATCTGCCAGCCCCAATCATCCTCCTCGTCGCGCAGGGCGCGCTCAAAGGCAAGCACGTCCGGTATCTCGGCCTCGGTATAGCGGCGGACGGTCAGCGCCGCCGCGTCCGTTTCGGCGTGCAGTTCATCGCACCAGGCGTCCCATTTGACGCGGTAATCGGCCTCGGGTATAACGCGGTCGGCAAGCTGCACCGGCGAGGCGACGCCCCGCTTGATGCACTCTTCAACGCAGGCGCGGTAAAGCTCCCAATCCAGCTCGTCCCCGTCGGGACACAGCGGAACGCGCTCGAGCCCCGCCAAAACGGCCGCGGCGGCGCGCGTGTGCCCGTCGGTCATGACGGGACGCCCGCCCAGCATTTTTACCGGTATCGGCTCGAAATTCGAAAGGTCGCCGGGGTCGAACCACGCCCGAACGTCCGCGAGCTTTCGCTCCGATATCCAGAACTGCGACGGCTGAAGCTCGCAAAGCTTTAATTCGGACAGCGGCTTCATTTGATCCTCAGGCCGTCCCTGAAGGCCTCGCCCACCCTTGTGCCGACCTTGTAATAGCCGTGCGTGTACGGATCGAAGGCAATGGCGGAAAGCGCGTCGATATCCACCCTGCCGTCCTTCATGCAGGCCTCCTCAACGGAAACAGCCGCGACCCTGCCGATGACGCCCAGCCCCATGGCGCCGCTCTGATATTCCACGAACTCGCACTCTATCGCAACGGGCAGCTCGTTTATGACGGGCGCGTCCACAAGCCCGGACTTGACAAAGGTAAGGCCGCTCTTTTTGAACTTATCGGGTTCCCTGTTGCCGCTGACAACGCCGAAATAATCCGCCTCGACAACATGCGCCGCATCGGCGATATGCACGACGAAGCCCTTGCGGGCCTTAATGTTTTGCACCGTCTTATGCGTTTCGGTCAGGTTGAGCGCCACCATATCGCGCGAGAGCATGGTGCCCCACGCGGCGTTCATTACGTTGGGAGTGCCGTCCTCGTTGAATGTGGCAACGAGGAGCACGGGCATCGGGAAAATGGCTTCGGTGGTTTTGATCTGTTTTTTCATGGGCGTTCGGGCTTGCGCGGGCAAGCCCGCTCCTTTCTTGTTATTTTTTGTGCTCCCGGCTTATTTGCCGTCCGGGAAGCTTGTGAAGCAGCCGCGCTCCATCTGCGGCGCGCCGAAGCTTTCACGTCCGGCGGCGATGGACCTTATCAAAAAGGCCATGTTCCTTGCAAGGTTACGCACGGTCTGCAGACCCTCGAGGTCCTTTTGAACGTCCTCGGCGGTAAAGCCGTGTACCTGGTTCCAATAGGTGGAGGAGGCCACGGGCATGCCGCTTATGGTAAAGTATTTGTTCAGCACGTCGAAGGCCGCGGTATTGCCGCCGCGCCTTGCGCTGACGACCGCCGCGCCCACCTTAAGGTGCTTTGTGAACGGGGTGCTGTAAAAGAGCCTGTCCATAAACGAGATTACCGTGCCGTTGGGCGAGGCGTAATAGACCGGGCTGCCCACGACGAGGCCGTCCGCCTCTTGGAATTTGGGAGCGACCTCGTTAACGAGGTCGTCGAAAACGCATTTGCCCAAGTCCGCGCAGCGGCCGCAGGCGACGCACCCGCGTATGCTCCGGCTGCCCACCTGAATGAGCTCCGTTTCAACGCCCTCCCCGTGAAAGACCCTCTCCATTTCCGCAAGGGCGGCGGCGGTGCAGCCGTTTGCCCTGGGGCTGCCGTTCAGCAGTAAGACCTTTGCCATGTTGCCTCCTTTTTGCTCGGCGGACGCCGACCGTGTTTTTTTCATTATAACAGTTTTTTGAGGCGGGGGCAACAATACCTCCCCGCAAAAAAGCGCTTGATATATTGACCCGGGAGCACGGCGGGTGTATAATATTCATAATGACACCGTGTCGGTTTGTGCGCGGTGCAGCGTTGACGGACGCCGTGCCGCAGCCGCTAAACAATGGAGGGATCTTTTATGAAGCTGAAGGATTGGCTTAAAGAGCGCAAAAGAAGGCGCGAGGCCGCTAAACTGAACAAGCTGCGCAAATTGCCGGCGCAGGAGCCCGCGCCGCTCACGCCGCTTGACGCCGACACGGAGGGAATAACCCCTCCCGAGAGCCGCTTTACCGATGAATACCGCGAGTTCCTGAAGGAACAGCAGAGCGCCTCTCAGGGGAACATGATCTCCCGCGAGGAAAAATAAGCCCCATACGATAAGGTCAAATAAACGTGTTGACAAAGCTTGCATCACGTGTTATCCTGTTTGCGCCATAAAGAGTGCGCGAGAGACAAGCTCGTTGACCGCACGACAACCTGCCGCAGGGTAAGGTGCCAAAGCTTGACCGATGGGGATAAAACCGCATAACGCGCCCGTCGGTAACGATGGGCGTTTTTGTGTGCTCCGAATTGGCAAAAACATGAGGAGGACACAAAAATGCATCCGTTATCTGTAGTTGTTCACGTGCCGCACGCATCCACCTTCATCCCCGCCGCCGAGCGGAGCTCGTTCCTTGCTGACGTTGAGGACGAGCTTCTGAAGATGACCGACATGTACTGCGGCGAGCTGTTCTGCGGTAAATACGAAAGCGCGGTATTCCCGGTGAGCCGGCTTGTATGCGATCCGGAGCGGTTCGTTTCGGACGCGGACGAGCCCATGAGCCGCGTTGGGATGGGGGCGGTCTACACCCGCACGCACAGCGGAGAAAAGCTGCGCGAGGTAAGCGAGGCCGAGCGCGAACGCATAATCGGCGCGTATTACCGCCCGCACCACGACAGGCTGACGGCCTGCGTGCAGGCCGCGCTTGACCGCACGGGGAGCTGCCTTATAATAGACGGGCACTCGTTCCCGCCGCTGCCGCTGCCGTACGAGCCGGATCAAAACCCGCAGCGCCCGGATTTTTGCATAGGCACGGACCCCTTCCACACTCCGAAAAGCCTTGAAGAGTCGGCGGCGGGCTTCCTGCGGGAGCGCGGCTTTACAGCCGCCGTGAACGCCCCGTTTGCGGGGGCCATGGTGCCCCTGCGGTTTTACCGCCGCGACGCGCGCGTGCGCTCAGTCATGATAGAGGTGAACCGCCGCCTGTACATGCGCGGGGACGGCACGAAGTACGCCGCCTTCGAAGAGATCCGCCGCACCGTGCGGGAGCTTACGGATCATATCGTTAAGGAGTGCCGCCCGTAAACTCTCCCAACAGGCGAACCGGGTAGAAAGCCGCGTTATTGTTTCGGGGCGGCGGGCGGCTTATAATGAGCCCGCAAACAAAAAACAGACCGTTAAGGAGGATTTGATCATGGAACTGGGAAAGAAGATAAAGCAGCTTCGATTCAAGGCGGGGCTCACGCAGGAGCAGCTTGCCGACAGGCTGGGAATTGGCGCACAGTCCGTTTCCAAATGGGAAAACTCCGTCGCCATGCCCGACATAAGCACTCTGCCGCTTATCGCGGAGACCTTCGGCGTGAGCATAGACGACCTGTTCGACCTGACGAACGAACAGCGCCTGAACCGCATTGAGAACCGCCTCGACGCCGAGGACGAGCTCCCCCGCGACGTATTCGCGGAGTACGAGGAGTTCCTTAAAGCCCAGCTCGGGGATAATAAGAACGGCCGCCGCGCGACGGAGCTCATCGCCTATCTCTACTGGCACAGGATGGAGCAGTACGGCAGAAAGGCCTCGCGCTTTGCCAAGGACGCGATACGCCGCACCCCCGGCGAGAAGCACTGCCAGTGGATACTGAGTAAGACCAACGGCTATGCCGCGTGGGACTGGAACGTGCACAACCACACCGACGCGGTGGAGTTCTTCGGCGAAGTCGTAAAGGCCAACCCCGATACTCTCCTACCGTACTACTATCTGCTCGACAACCTCATCGCCGATCACCGCGTGCAGGAGGCCGAGGCCGTCTTAAAGCGCATGAGCGCATTGAAGGACGCCAACCCCGTCATAACCGAGTTCTACCGCGCGCATATCGCGCTTGCCCGCTTTGACGAGCCCGCGGCCGACGCGATGATCGAAAAGCTGCTTGCGGAAAACGCCGACGACTGTGTATGCCTTTTCGAGGCCGCCCAGTACTACGCGGAAAAGGCCGATTACGGCAGGGCGACAGAGCTTTATGAGCTCAGCTTCGAGAAGACCGACCGCCGCCCCCGCTTTCAGGACGAGCTGATGGCGATACGCGACATATACAAGATACGCGGCGACTGGAAGAAGGCCGCCGAGACCCAGGGCAGGATCGTATCCCTGCTTGAAAACGAGTGGGGCATGACCGAGGAGGACGAGGTCAAAAACGCCAAAGCCGAGCAGGCGAGGCTTTCGGAAAAGGCGAACGCGTAAAGCGTGAGCAAAGCACAAACTCACGGCCCGGTGTGAAGGAAGCCCTTCGCGCCGGGTCTTTTTGCAGCCGCGTCGCGGAGCTCCGGCTCGAAAAAACATGTGGAAGCGAATTTACAATCGGCTCAAAATCTGATATAATCGACAGCGATAATACTTTAACCGGAGGTAAACACAATGCCCGTACTTACAAGGCCAGAAAACATGGAACGCATAACCACTCCCGCGCTTGCCGAGCGCTTTATCGCAGAGCAGATAGACGATATCCGCGCGCAGGTCGGAGATAAAAAGGTGCTGCTGGCGCTGTCCGGCGGCGTTGATTCGTCCGTGGTCGCGGCGCTGCTCATTAAGGCGATAGGGCGCAGGCTCGTCTGCGTACACGTCAACCACGGCCTCCTGCGCAAGGACGAGCCCGAGCAGGTCATCCGCGTTTTCAAGGATGAGATGGATGCGAACCTAATCTACGTCGACGCGGTGGACCGCTTCCTCGATAAGCTTGCGGGCGTTTCCGACCCCGAGACCAAGCGCAAGATAATCGGCGGCGAATTCATAGAGGTCTTCGCCGAGGAGGCAAGGAAGCTCGAGGGCATTGAGTTTTTGGCGCAGGGCACCATCTGGCCCGATATTCTGGAGAGCGAGCACGGCATAAAGGCGCACCACAACGCCGGCGGTCTGCCCGAGGATCTTAAATTCGAGCTTTGCGAGCCCGTCCGCATACTCTTTAAGGACGAGGTGCGCGTGGTCGGCAAGGCGCTGGGCCTGCCCGACAATATGGTCTACCGTCAGCCCTTCCCCGGGCCAGGCCTCGGAGTCAGGTGCCTCGGCGCTATCACCCGCGACAGGCTCGAGGCCGTGCGCGAGTCCGACGCGATACTGCGCGAGGAGTTTGATGCGGCGGGCCTTGCCGGCAAGGTATGGCAGTATTTCACGATAGTCCCCGATTTCAAGTCCGTCGGCATAAAGGACGGCCGCCGCTGCGACGAGTGGCCCGTGATACTGCGCGCCGTCAACACCCGCGACGCAATGACCGCCACGGTCGAGAACGTGCCGTTCGACCTCCTGCAGAGGATAACCGACCGCATAACGCATGAGGTCAGGGGCGTGAACCGCGTGCTCTACGACCTTACCCCCAAGCCCACTGGGACGATAGAATGGGAATGAGAAAGTACATCACATGACATTTGGGCCTCCCTTAGGAGGCTCTTTTTGTATATGATTATTTTGTATTGCTTTTTCATTATTTTTATTGTATAATATTGCATATTCTTACTTGGAGGTGTGTGATGGACAGAGTATCCATGTGCAATACCATTGGCAATGAGTTCAAGACCTCGAATATCGAAGGCGGCGAATACTCCTATGTTCAGGCTGCAGGTTCAAAAGAAAAGCTTGTTCGAGCGCTTGGGTATGAACCAAAGCACTTCAAGCTTGATATTCGATTTGAACACAATAACGTCGTTATACTTGTTGAGACAAAGCAGAGCTTTATTGATGCCGACGAAGATCAGCTCCGTGAATACCTTGAGGAAGAAAGAGCTATTCATCCCGGCAAGAAGATAATCTGCGTCCTTGCAAACACGACAAATGATAAGATTCGTGTCTGGAAGTTCATGATGGACGATGCGCATTTTCTTCCCGACGAGACCGCGCTTGACACTATGGCTCATTACGAAAGCCTTTTTGAAGTCAATCAGCAGAACAACCGTGAAGCTGTGCTCAAAAACACATATTCGCTGAATGAAACGCTGCATAAGAAGGATATTGACGAACGTCTGCGCAGCCAGTTTGTTGGTACAACGCTGCTTTATCTTCGTGATGTTCTGAAAAAGCAAGGCGTCTCTGTTATCAACGACGCTTCCCGGAAAAAACTGAAAGGCTATTGGAACGGTCTTTCACCCAAGATGATCCGCAGCGGCATTGAGGAAACGCTTTCAAATCTCCTTGACGGCTCCGATAATAAAGCCTTGAAAATCGACCTGTTGCAGCGCACTGTCATCAACGATCAGAAGGTTAAGAATCTCACCTTGACCGACTGGATCGAAATCCCTGATGAGATCGTCGGCAACATTTACAAGTACATCAATACCGACAGCTCCGAGGGGCAAGATATTCTTAACCTGTTCTTCATCGCCTTTAACAAATACACGGGGAAAGCCGATAAAAATCAGGCTTTCACGCCCGACCATATAACGAATTTCATGTGCAGGGTTACAGGCGTTGATAGGTACAAGCGCATTTTCGACGGCACATGCGGCTCCGGATCGTTCTTGGTTCAGGCGATGGTGCTTGAGCTTACAGATTGCAACAGGCAGAAGGCGACAGCGGAGCAAAAGAAAGCTTTACGAGAAGCAATTACGAAAGAACATATTTACGGAATCGAGATAGAGGAAAAAGCATATGGTCTTGCGACTACTAATATGCTTATTCACGGCGACGGAAACTCGAATATCAAAAAAGCAAACCTTTTTGACAGCGAAGCTTTCATTAGGTTAGCCGATCCCGACATTATTCTTATGAATCCGCCTTATAATGCGAAGCCGATCAATATTCCTGCCGCATATAGGACGGATTGGAAGAAGGACGCTAAAGAAGACCCCACAAAGGGAATGGTCTTCTTGAAATACATCTCTGATATAATCAAAAAGATGAATTCGGAGGGTCTTCTTGCTGGTAAGCCGACGAAGACGGTGAAAATTGCTATCCTGCTTCCTGTTTCTGCGGCCATCGGCACAAGCAGCTTCATTTCGGATATGAAAATCAAGCTGCTTGAAGATAATACGCTCGATGCTGTTTTCACTTTGCCTAATGAAGTTTTCTACCCGGGCGCTTCTGTAAGCGCGTGCTGTATGGTTTTTACACTTGGAAAGCCGCATGTTGACGCTGACGGCATTGCAAGTAAAACCTTCTTCGGATATTTCAAGGAAGACGGTCACAAAAAGAAAAAGAACCTCGGACGCATCGAGCAATTTGATAAGTACAACAACAGTATTTGGAAAAAGATAGAAGAGGAGTGGATTGATCTTTACCGAAATAAGATCGTTAAGGACGGCTTATCTGCGTTGCAGGTAGTAACGGGTGAAGATGAATGGCTCTGTGAGGCGTACATGAAAACCGATTACAGCAAGCTTTGTGAGGCTGATTTTCAAAGGACGTTGAACAATTATCTTGCGTATCTGGTAAAGGAGGGCAGGATACATGAATCTTAACATAGGCGAATGGAAACCGTTTATCACTTCACGCCTTTTCCCACGAATGGAAAACGGTAAAGCCAATCAACAGATGCTTGAAGATGGCGACCAATGCTTTTATGTTGGCGCCAAGAGGGATGATAACGGCGTGATGCTGCATTGTGCCAAGGATGATGCGCTCATCACAAAAGGCAACTGCATCGTTTTCATTTGTAACGGGCAGGGTTCCGTAGGTTTTGCAAATTATATGGATGTGGACTTCATAGGCACAACGGATATTGTCGCCGGATACAATCCTAACCTAAATGCGCTGAACGGAGTTTTCCTCGCAACAATTTATTCACAAGAAAGACCGAAGTATTCCTTTGGCCGCAAGTGGAAAACCCATCTGAAAGATACGGTTGTGCGGCTTCCTATACAGCGGAATTCAGACGGTTTCCCTTATATTGATAATTCTCATGTGTATTCAGATGATGGTTATGTTCCAGATTGGCAGTTTATGGAAGACTACATAAAGTCTCTTCATTATAAGCCTCTTACGACAACAATAAAACCAGCCATTCATTGTAATTTGAATGTGCAGAATTGGGCTCCTTTTAAGGTTAAGGATTTTTTCACAGTTGAGCTCTCAAAAGGCGATATCAAACTTGAAGAAATGGATGAAGGTACTATCCCTTTAGTTTCATCTGGAGAAGCAAACAATGGTATCGTAGGGAATATCGATTCCAAAGGTGATGGAAAAGCAGAAATCTTTCCTGCGAACAGAGTTACCATTGATATGTTTGGAAATGCATTTTATCAGAACGAACCGTTCTACGCCGTTAGCCACGGAAGGGTAAATATACTTAATCCAAAGTTTGAATTGACACGTAGTATTGGGTTGTTTATTTGTACAGTAATTAAGCAAGAACAGTACAAGTATTCTTATGGACGTGCAGTTTACAGTGGTGTGGCAGAAAACATGGATATTGTTTTGCCTGTTGACTCAAACGGTAATCCTGACTGGCAGTTCATGGAAGACTATATCAAGTCCCTCCCCTACGGCGACAGATTGGAGGGATGATTATGGCGCGACCTCGAAAAGAATCTCATCCGATAACCGTGAGATTAGAACAAAAAATCTTTGACAGTCTTAATGATTATTGTGATAAATCAGGCCAGTCAAAAACAGTTGCAATAGAGCGCGCTTTGCAAATGTATATCGGCGACTATAACAGTTATTCCAAAGGTAAACCGGTAGCAAATAAAAAGTGATCTGAGAAATTCCGCCCTCTACTCCCGGGGGCGTTTTCTTTTGCTCATCACAGCAAACCCCTCCCCCGCCTCTCCGTGCCCGAGGAGCCTGAGGGCGACATCGGCCGCTTCGGACGCATGCGCAAGCGGTTCCTAAAGGAGCACCGCAAGGGCGTTTTCGCCGGAGCTCCGGCGGCTGCCGATGAGCATGCCCTGCGGGACGCCGGCTACTGCTCCTTCTCCTCCTTATCCGCGGGATCGATGCGGATCATGCGGTATCCCACGCCGATATGGGTTTGGATGCAGCGTTTGGTATCCGGGTCGGATTCGAGCTTTCTTCTGAGCGTCGCCATGAAAACGCGCAGAGATGCGATGTCGTTTTCCCAGCTGCTGCCCCATATCTTTTGCGTGATGAACGTATGCGTCAGCACCTTGCCCACGTTTGCCGCAAGCAGGCAGATGAGCTTATACTCTATCGGGGTCAGATGTATCTGCTCGTTCCCGAGAAAAACCAGCCCCGCCGCAAGGTCGATCTTAAGGTCGCCGTTTACAAAGAGCGGGCCGGAAGCGGCGCGGTCCGTTTGAACGACGGACAGCCGCCTTTGCGCAACGCGGATGCGCGCAAGCAGTTCCTCTACCGAGAAAGGCTTTGTAAGATAATCGTCGGCGCCGCTGTCGAGCGCGTCTATCTTGTCGCGGTCTTCGCTGCGGGCGCTTATGACGATTATGGGCATGTCCGACCACGACCGTATCCGCTTTATCACGTCCACCCCGTCCATATCGGGAAGGCCGAGATCCAGCAGCATTATGTCGGGATTGTGAGAGGACGCCTCCAGCACGGCTTCCGCGCCGCTTCCCACGGCTATGAATTTGTAGTCGTGCATTTTCAGCGTGGCGGAGATGAGGTTCCTGATGGGCCTGTCATCCTCTACCACAAGTATCAAAGGCTTATTCATTAAGATCCACCTCGCTCAATGGCAGTTTGAAGCTGAATATGCATCCGGAAGGCCGGTTGTCGCCGAGTATCAGCTCGCTTCCGTGTGCCTCCAGTATGGAGCGGCAGAGCGGAAGCCCGAGCCCCATGCTCCTGCGGCTGTCGCCCACGTCGTTGTCGCCGGTGAAGAACATTTCAAACACCTTTTCCTTCCATTCGTCGGGTATGCCCGGCCCGTTGTCGCTTACGCTGATGACGGCAAAGGCTTCATCCGGCACGGCCTTGACCGTTATTGCAGACCCCTCGGGCGTATGCTTGACGGCGTTGTTCACAAGGTTCACTATCACCTGAACGATCAGCCTTGCGTCCATCCGCGCGAGCATCGGCTCGTTACCCGTTTCAAGCGCTATCGTGCGGCTTGCTGAGCCCCTGTCGATATGGCGCAGCGCCTCCTCAAGCACGTCTTCCACGATCTGATCGGAGACGTCCAGCCGAATGCTGCCGTCGCCTATCTTGGAGATGGAAAGCAGGTTTTCCACAAGCCCCGTAAGCCATTCCGCGTCGTCACGGATGTCTGAAAGCAGCCTGTCCGCCGTTTCGTCGTCGAACATCGCGCGGTTTTTCAGCAGCGTGTCCGCGTTGCCGGATATCGAGGTGAGCGGCGTCCTCAGGTCGTGTGAAATGGTGCGGAGGAGGTTTGCGCGAAGCTGTTCGTTTTTGGCGAGCACCGCCGCCGCCTCGCGTCCCTTTGCGTTGCGAAGGTTTTCAATGGCAAGCCCGCATTCGCCGAGTATGGACTGCACTATGCCCTTTTCGTATGTGTCGGTCCTGCGGTGAGCCGCGCCGATCCCCAGCACGCCGCAGATGCTCTCTCCGGCCCGGATGGGAGTATAAACGAACTTGATCGCCTTATGCGGCTTGACTCCCATGCCCGACTGTTTTTTGTTGAGATACGCCCACTGCGCCGCGTCGAAATCGGGGCCCTCGGGCAGCGCCCGCTCCGAGCCCTCCCTTCCGGCAAAGAAGAGCAATCCGCCGGAGAGCCCGTTTTCATCCGCAAAATGGACGGAGGTATCGACGTTGAGCAGCTTTGAGACCCGGGACGCGGTGATGGTAAGTATCTCCCTTTCGTCCTTTGCCCCCTGCAGGATCCGGTTGGTATCGAACAGAAGCTTCGTTCTGAACGCGTCGCCCGCGGAGAGCTTTGCCTGCGCCTTGAGCTTTGCGGCGAGCGTACTTGTGATGATGGACGCGGCAAGCATTATCGCAAAGGTCACGGGATACCCGGAGCCGTATGCGCGCAGCGTCAGCCGGGGTTCGGTAAGAAAGTAATTGAACAGTATCACGCTTGCAAACGACCCCATCACTCCGCAGGCGAAGCCCCGCGTCAGTATGGAGATGATGAGTACGCAGAGCAGATACACGGTTATTATGTTTGCGTCGGTGAACCCGAGCCTTTGAAACAGCAGGCCTATGCCCGTAGCCGCCGCAAGCAACGCCGCGGTTACGGCGATATCCTTCCACGAGGGCAGCACCGACTGCTTGAACCGGCCCTTCTTGCCGTAATACGCGCCAAGCACGCCGGTATCGGGGATGACGTGCACGTCTATGCCCGGCACCAGCTCGAACAGCCTTTCCGTAAGCGTGGGCTTGAAGAACAGGCGCCTGCGGCGGGAGGAATTTATGCCTATGATTATCTTTGTCACGCCCGAAAGCCGCGCGTACTCGGCGATCTGCTCCGAAACGTCGTCGCCGTGCGTGGTCACGGTCTCCGCGCCGCCGGCCTCCGCTATGCGGATATGGTTCTCAAGGCGCTTCCTGTCCTCGGGATCCATCGTTTCGTAATCCGGAGTGCGAACGTACAGCGCGGTAAGCTGCGAGCCGAACACCGACGCCATCCTGACGGCGGTCTTTACGACCCTCTCGTTAGACGGAGACGAGGAAAGACATACGAGTATATGCTCGTTTGCCGCGTTCCTTTTCTGCTTGCCGTTTGCGTTCAATTTGATTACTCCCTCCACCGCTTTTGGCTGACGCTCCTTTCGTTTATTTCTGTCAGCATTATAACACGGAACGGCGTATTATTCCATCCGCGGCATATCCCCGTCGTCGAGCTGTCCCGGGTCGCAGGGCAGGTCGAAACAGACTATGCCGTTCTCCTCGAATTCCTCTGTCGGATCGTTTTCCGAACGACGGTTTTTCTTATTGGAAAGGCGCTCCGGCTTGGCTATGATCTTTCGGCGGTTCCTTATAAACGCATCCAGCTTGACCACGGGTATGAACCCGAGGGCAAACAGGGCTGCCATTGCCAATATCAGTACGGCGTCCTCCATGAATAACACCTCCGTGTCAGATCCTGAAGCATTTTCTGAGCGCGTTGAGCTCGCCGAGCGCAAGCAGCGTCACGTCGCCGGTCAGCAGCGTTTCCGGCGTGATGGAAAAATCGCTCGATCCGGCGCGCTTTACGGCAAGTATGTTGACTCCGTATTTCTTCCTTACGTCCAACGCTCCAACCGTTTTGCCGAGCCATGCCTCCGGCACGTTCACCTCAAATATCGCGTGGTTCTCGTCAAGCTCTATGTAGTCCAGTATGTGATTGCCCGTGTACCTGACCGCCGCCCATCTGGCGATCTCCTTCTCGGGATAAACGACGTGATCCGCACCGTTCCTCAGCAGGAACTTCGCCTGCACGTCGCGCTCCGCCCTGGCTATAACGCGGGCCGCGCCGAGCTCCTTTAACATCGAGGTGGTCTCGAGCGAGCTTTGAAAATCCCCGCTTATCGCCACGATGCAAAGGTCAAAGTTTTTCACTCCCAAAGAACGCAGGAACGCCTCGTTGGTGCTGTCGCCTATGCGCGCCCCCGTAACGAAAGGAACGACGTCGTTTATGCGTTCCTCGTCGATATCGACAGCCATCACCTGATGACCGAGCTTTGAAAGCTGTATCGCCGCATGTCTGCCGAATCTTCCGGCGCCTATCAGTAAAACCGTTTTCATATACTCTCCTTTTTGAACGCGATCGCTCAGCCGACCATTACGCTTTCGACCGGCAGCTTTGAATTGGTCCTGCCGTTAAGCGGAAGGAACGCATAAACGAAAGTCATTCCCCCCACCCTGCCGATGAACATCAGCAGCATCAGAATGCACCTCGACGCCCACCCGAGCCCGGGAGTCAGTCCGAGCGTCAGCCCGACCGTTCCAAGCGCGGAAGCCGTCTCGAACATACAGCCCTCCAGCGGCAGCCCCTCTATGCGGCTTATCGCCGCTGCGCCGATAAGGAACAGCGTCAGATACATAACGAAAAGCGCACCCGCGGTCCTGACGGTCTCGGGCTTTATGCGCCTGCCGAAAAGCTCCGCGTCCTCTTTCTTTTTGAATACCGCGACGACGTTTGCGGCAAGCAGCGCGACAGAAGTGGTTTTCATGCCGCCCGCGGTCGATCCCGGCGAGCCGCCGATGAGCATCAACGCTGTCATCATGGCCTTTGAAGGGCCGGAAAGGCTTGTAAGATCGCAGGTGTTGAAGCCCGCCGTTCGGGGCGTTACTGCCTGGAAAAGCGCACAAAGCAGCCTTTCGCCGAAGGGCAGGCCCTTAAGATCCGCAAAGAACAGCCACGCCGCCGGGAAAACGATAAGTATCGCCGTCATGGCAAGCAGTATCTTGGTTTGCGCGCCGTATTTGGACACTTTCAGGCGGTGTGTGCAGACGTCGTCCCACGAAACGAAGCCTATGCCCCCGATGACGATGAGGAGCATTACGGGCAAAGCGACGGCGGCGTTCGACGAAAAAGCAGTGAGGGATGAGAACGCGCCCGTTTCCGACCCCATCACGTCGAACCCCGCGTTGCAGAACGCGGAAACGGAGTGGAATACGGCATACCATACGCCCCCGGCTCCGAAGCGGGATACGAACGAGGGCGCCAGCGCGGCGGCGCCCGCAAGCTCGACTATCAGCGTGCCCCTGAGTACGAACCTCGTCAGCCGTACTATCCCGCCGAGCTTTGGCGCGGACATTGCGTTTTGCATGGTGCTCCGTGTGAACAGCGAGAGCTTTTTGCCCGACAGCATCGTTACCGAGACCGCCGCGGTCACAACGCCGAGCCCCCCTATCTGAATGAGCGCCAGTATCACGCCCTGACCGAAGCCCGACCAGCAGGACGCCGTATCCCTGACTACGAGTCCGGTCACGCATACCGCCGATACCGCGGTGAACGCCGCGTCGCCGAACGGGACCGATTTGCCCGTGCGGGAGGAAAATGGCAGGATCAGCAGCAGCGTGCCCGCGAGTATCACTGCGCTGAACCCGAGGATGATTATTATCCACGGCGAGATCCTGCGTTTTTTTTCGAATGCTTCTTCCATAATGCACCCCTTGTTTTCGTATATTATTGTACCGTATCCCGTTTTAAGACGGCGTTAAAGCAAAAGGCCCGGCATTAAGACGCTATAAAGATTTAAGAGCGCATCCGGGGCGGACGGGCGCAAATAAAAAGCGGTCTCCGGATGATCCGGAGACCCTTCGTTCGCATATCCGGAGCCCGCAGGCGCAAGCCGCAGCCTGAGAGAAGCCCGATCCGTATTGATAATCGAGGTCTTTTATGATAACGCCGTGCGAAAAAACGGGCTAGAGCGGATCCTGCCCTCCGCCTTCGCCCTCTCGGGACCCGACCGGGCCCTGTCAGATCGGGCGTGATACCCGTGATACGGCGGCGGCCGCCCCCTTCGGGCGGCCGCCTTTTTGCCTTTTTCCCTTTTACAGCTCGTCTATGAGCCTTAAAACGTAGCGCAGTATCTGCAGGGCGTCGGCGCCGGATATAACGCCGTTTTCGTCTATGTCGCCCGCAGCGAAGGCGTCGCCCTCAAGCACGGCAAGGCCCATTGCGGCGCGCATCGCAAGCAGCGCGTCCGCGGATTCAACGACTCCGTTCAGATCGCAGTCGCCCTTCAGGAAGCCGGGTCCCGCCTCCGCGCGCACCACGCTCACGTTGCCGGCGTAGTCGCCGAGCTTTACCCACACGGTATCGCGGCTGCCCACGCCGAACGTAAGCTCGGTCAGCGCCCCGCGGCCCGTCTCCTCGACGGAGGCCTCCGAGATAAGCGCGGTGCAGGCCTCGTCGGCGTAAACTCCGACGTACGCGGTATAGTGGTTATCGCGCACGGAAAGGGTCAGCGAGCCGTCTTCAAGGCTGTGCGAGACCATGACGGGCGCCGTTCTGTCCACCGTGACGGGCACCTGCCACACCGCGTTTTCGTTGGCGGCGGGGTCGAAGGCGTCATACCCCTGCAGATAGCCCGTCATGCGAAGCACGCAGTGCGTGCCGTCCGCAAGCTCCGCCCCTCCCCATGGCTGCATTGCGCTCCAGGGCTCCGCGCCCACGGGCTGATAGAATGAAACGATATTGTTCTGTACGGCCTTGGGAACGAGGTGCAGATCCTGCACGAAGTACTGCTCGCCAGTGTCCGCGTCCAGCACCTCATAGCGGAAGGTCTCCGCGTTGCGCAGCATATAGGTGTGAACGAGGCCTATCTCGTCCATATTGCCGTCGCCGTTGGGGCTGACGGATGCGCGGTCAAGCAGGAAATTCGTCGTGGACGCAAAGGGGTTCATGCCCAAAAGCACCGCCGTCCCGCCCATATACGCGGCGGCGCGGTTGGTGCCCCACTCGTTGGGGTAATGGAGGGTCACGCCGAGGTACTGGTCATAATAGTTTTTGCGGTCGAACACCGCACCGTACTCCCAATCGCCGTAAAAGCCCAGGAAGGGCACCGAAAGGTCGGTCTCGCCGTCAAGCTCCACAAAGCCCTCTATATACATTCCGTTGGGGCAGTTCTGTATGAGCTCGTTTGCGTAGGCGCCCAGGCGGACGGTGACGGAGACCGTACGTCTGCTCCCCGCGGGCACCGAGACGGACGAGGGCGCGGCGACGGAAACGCGCGAGGTTATCTCCTCGGGACCGTGGTTCATTATATTGACGAGGCTGTAGCCCACGAGCCATTGGCTGATGGTCTCGGTCAGCACGCGGGTGTTGACCGTGTAGTCGAGCGTCCTTTCACTGAAATTGACAACGTCGAAGCTGAACGCGAATACGCCGCTGCGCCCGTCGTCGTCGCCCAATTCGAGCTTGGGCCTTGCACAGCCGGGGACCTCGATATAAGCCCCGGTCGATGCCGCCGCCGCAAGGTCGGCCCGGCCCGCGCCCTGCTGCCGGGGGCTGTACGGCACGCCGTCGAGCTTTGCCGGGTGCGCGGTGCACATGATAAGCGCCGCGGTCAGCTCGGCCGTCTCCGAGGGAGAGAGCTCCGGGAAATTCGCCCGGACGTACTGCTTGACCAGCGCAAGCCCGCCCGCGATATGGGGCGTCGCCATGCTGGTGCCGCTCTTTACGTTATACAGCCCGCTCGAATAATCGGGGTCCACCGCGGCCTCTATATTGTCGCCGGGAGCCATTATCTCGGGCTTTATGCGAAGGTCGCTCGTCGTGCCCCAGCTTGAATACCCCGCGGGGGACATATCGGCGCTGTTGAGGCCGGCGGCAACCGAAAGCGCGCCGCGAAGCGTGGCGGGCGTGGAGGTGACGCCGTTATCGTAATTGAACGTGGGCGTGGTGCCGTTGAAGATATTGCCCGCTCCCGCCGTGCCGGCGTTGCCGGAGGCCGCAGCGACGCTTACCCCGTTTGCGGACAGAAGCTCCATAACGCCCTCAAGGTCCTCGTCATGCGTAAAGCCGCAGTCCGCGCCAAAGCTCATATTCACCGAGTCCACGCCCAGATACGCGCAGTCCTCAAGCGCGGCGACTATATCCACCCAATCGGCGTTGCCGCCGTTGAACACCTGCATAACGATTATCTGCGCGTTGTACGCAACGCCCCTGTCCTGCCCGCTGCCCGCCGCGATGGAAGCGACGTGAGTGCCGTGGTCGTTCATGGCGTAAGCGTGCGAAACGTCGGTGTTGCCCGCATAATAGTTGAACGTGAAGGGCAGCTTTGCGCTGTAATACAGGTCGTCCGCCGTTAGCTCTCCCGAAAAGCGCTGTTCTGCGCAGAGCTCCCCGGAGGCCAGCACCGCGCCGACGCCCGCCCGGTCAAAGCGCGGAGCCTCGGGAGCCGCGGCAAACGCGGGGTGGTCGGCCTTTATGCCCGTATCTATGACGGCGACCGTCATGCCCTGCCCGGTGCAGCCCGCCGCCCACATATCGTCGGCGTTGATTAAGCCTGCGGACGTGGAAAGCCTTGCGCCGCTCCCCTCGGCTTCAGGCACGGGCAGGAGCGTGAACGAGGGGCTTTCACGGCAGTCGGCAACGCCCGCAAGCGCCTTTATGCCCTCTATGCTGCCGCGCCGCGTCCTTATCGCCAGGCCGTTGAATACCTGCGTGTACCTGTACAGCAGTTCAGCGCCCTCCCTTGCGGGGCCGGAGACTATCGCCCCGCAGACCGCGTCCTGCTTTTTTGCAAGCGCTTCGCGGTATTCCGCCGCGCGTTCATCCCCTGCGGCGTATTTTGCAAGCACGGGCTCTCCCTCGAGCTTTACTATTACGGTCACCTCTTCATCGTGGTCGGCGACCTCGGGGCAGGCCGAAGGCTCCGCCTTTACGGACTTTGACACGGGCATTGCCGCCGCAAGCAGCATCAGGGCAAGCAGCAGCGCCGCGATCCTTTTGAAACACCTTTCCATACGATCCTCCGTAAATAAATGACGCAAGCGCCTGTTTCGCTGTAATTATATCACCTTTTCCGGGTTCGCTCAACATTACCTGTCGCGGATAACAAAAAAGGGCGCCGAAGCGCCCCGGGCGGTCCCGTCAGATATTGGCGTGGACGTAATATAGCGTACAGCTTTCCGTGTCAAAAAACCACACGGAATAATCGTCGTAATCGGTAAAATGCGGGTTGGATGCGATGCGGACATAGTCCGAATCCGATATGACGTCGGGAGAGAAATCGTACTCCGAAAGCCTTCCGCAAGCCTCCATCCATTCGCGGAAATCCTCGAAATACCCGCGCACCTTCTCCACTCCCGCCTCGAACACGGGCAGGAAGCGGAAGTCGTTTTCAAAGCCTTCTGCGCTCTCATACAGGTATTTGCAGTAATCGACCGAGTCCTGAAAGGCTTCGGGATCGAAATGTTCCTCCTTTGAGGTGAAGCCCGGGGGGAATTTTGCGTAAAACCCCGCCTTCCCCATCACGCAGCCGGAGCAGGCTGCCGCCGCAAGCAGCGTTACGGCAAGCAGCAGCGCAGCGATCCTCTTGAAACACCTTTCCATACGATCCTCCGTTAATAAATGACGCAAGCGCCTTATTCGCTGTAATTCTATCACCTTTTCCGCGTTCGCTCAGCATTACCTGTCGCGGATAACAAAAAGCGAAGCCGGCCCTCGTCAGTTCTCCTTCCAGAGCCGCGCGGTATCCGGTTCGTCCAGTGCGGGCTCAATGAACGCAGGCAGGTCTATCCGCTGCCCGCGCGTGTCGAGCGCCCTCAAAAAGACGGGCTGCTCCATGACCCCCGCGACGTAATACTCTGCCACGATATCGTCCGTGCCCTCAAGCGCGATTATGCGCTGAGCGCGGTCATCGGGGAATTCGGGCCTTGCGACGTAACCCAGCACGCCCGCCGTGTCGCCTTTGCGCAGGCTGCCTTTAAGCCTGCCGTAATACGCGTAGTCGCGCCCGTTCACGGTCAAAACGCGAACGGAGACGCCGTCTGTCTCCGTTTCGCGCTCAATTATGACCTGCGGGTCCTCGGGCAGGGGCCAGCGTTCGCCGCAGGCCGCAAGGGGCAGTATGAGCGCCGCAATGAGCGCGATCGCCATGATCCTTGCCGTTTTCATATCAGTACGTCTCCTTCTCGGGCTTCGCGCGATACTCCAGAAGGTCGCCGGGCTGACAGCCGAGCGCGTCGCACAGCTTTATGAGCGTGGACACCTTGACCGCCTTTGCCTTGCCGTTTTTGAGTATCGACAGGTTTGAAATGGTTATGCCCACTTTTTCGGCAAGCTCGCCCACCTTCATCTTGCGCTTGGCAAGCATCACGTCTATGTTGAACACGATCTCGCCGAGAAGGTTTGCTTCGACCTCTTCGGCGAAAGTCTTATCCTGTTTCATATGGGCCTCCTTATATCGTAAGCTCGCTCTGCTGCTCAAGCTCGTACGCCTTCCTCGCATAGTGAGAGAGCGCGGCGGCGGCAACGCACACGGCGACGCCCACGAAGCAGACCATCAATATGAATATAAGCACGCCCGGATGCCCCACCTTTGTGATGAACATGAGCGCCATGCTTGCGGTGAAAAAGTACGCCGAGTCTGCAAGCGCAAGCAGCGAAATGACCGTAAGGTACTTCGCGTTTTGTGCGCAGAAGGAGCGTCCTTTTCCGATGTTTGCGGCAATGAGCCACGCAAGCACCAGCGCCGCGGCTACCGGCAGCGCGGTGATGCAGATGATTATGAGCCACGGCGTGAAAAGATGGGCAAACTCGCCGTCGCCGGCGTAAGCCATGTCCCAACCCAGCTCGGGCACGAGGAAGCAATAGACGAACGCCGCGCACAGCGCCACGCCGATTATGACGGCCTTGAGAAGGATCGAAAGCGTTTTCTGATTCATAACGGTACCTCCGTTTGTTTGTTGAGCTTATTATAGCACGGGCAAGCGGAGCTGTCAACAACTTTTTATCGTTTTACGGTAAATATTTTGCATAAAGAAGGAGCCGCGGTATCTCCGCGGCCCCCATGCGTCATTTTTCAGTTCACCTTATAGAGTATCGCTCCGCCGGACTCGAACACGGGAGTGAAGCGGGCCTCGAACCAGCTCCTGTCCACGGCGCAGCTTGATGTCTCCCAAGGGCTTATCAGCACGTAATCCACGCCGTACTGCCCGGCGTAAGCGTCGAAGCAGGACGCGGGATCCTGATACATCTGCTTAACGCGGGAATAGCGCTCCTGATAGTTTACTCCGTGGAAATAGAGGAAGGTGGGGCTGCCGCAGACTATATTGCGCCCGGTCAGCATCGCCACCGCGTTGTTGTGGTTGGTGGCGGTAAGTACCGTCGCGTCCTCGGGCGTGTTGGCGCGCATCCAGTCGGTAAGCTCGACAAGGTCGCTCGACACCACCTCGTACCCGTTCTCGACCTTTTGCAGGCGGCCTTCGCGCACGGCGATATGGTCGCCGGAGACGTACTCGCGCGCAAGCGTCATAACGCCGGACAGCGTCATGGAGACTATCAGCGCCGCAAACCCGACAAAGCACGCAAGCTTTACGCCGAGAGGCCTCTTCTCCTTCTCGCCCTTTTGGTTGTAAACGGGGCGGGTCAGCCTGTCCCAAAGCTTTACGATGAGCTCCGCCACTATGCCGCAGGTCATTGCGAACCACACGAACAGCAGCTTGTTGTTGTCGTAGGTGTTGGGCTGGAACACCACGAATTCGCACAGCGCCCAGATAACGAGGCTGCCCCCGTAGAAGAGCTTTGTTTCGCGCTTTGCCGCAAGGAACGCGGGAAGCATGAGTATGAATATGAAGCCGAGGTTTTTAACGTAGAACCACAGCCACGAGTCGGACTCGTTGCACCAGTTGAAGTGGAACTTGAGGAAACCGCCCGCGGAGCTTTGGCGGAACGTGAACCCGAAGAGCTGCGGCGCGGCAAGCGCCACGGCGATGACTCCGAACAGGAAGAAGTAAAGGCGCCTTCCCTTTTGAGAGCCTTTCCTTGCCTCGTCCTTTTTGCCGAACAGGCGCGCGATAAGCTCCGCCGCGAACAGGAACGCGCTGATAAGGCCCAGTGCAAAGAAGCTGTGCGTATGCACGAGGGGCATTGCGCCCGCCAGCACGCCGAGGCTTAAGAAAAGCTTCTTTTCGCCGTCGAACACGGCGCGGCGCAAAAGCTGCAGCGCCGGGAACAGCAGCGCCCATCCGAAGAGCGTAGCCCTTTGCGGCAGGAGCATATCGGCAATGGAATTGACCCAGCGCAGGCCGTGATCCACAAAATTGGTGGGAGTCTTGTACCAGCCCTCCATAAGCATGCGTCCCATATCCACCGGGCCGCCGTTTATGCTGCCGGCCGCGGTAACTCCGTAGACCTCGTTGAGCCATTCGTTCCAGGCCTCGGAGCTTGTGAGCCCCGCCATTGTTTTGGAGCTGTCGAAGAAATACCAGAACCCGAACCCGCCTCCTATAAAGAACAGCACCGTTGCGAGCACGGCGACGGAATCGCGCTTGAACCAATCCTCAAAGAAGAGATATACGCCGAGCACCACGGTGATATAGGCGTAGACCGAGGGCAGCAGCGTAGCCCACCTGAGCGTGGAGCCGAGAGAATAGAACGTGGAGCTTATGCTGTCGCAGAGGAACGGATAGCCCAGCCTTGTATCCGGCAGTATCGAGTACATGGGCGGAAAAGTCTTTTGCACCGATATGCTTGTGATGAACCCGAGGTGCATGCACAGGTCGCCGTAAGTGCATTGGCCGACGTGGAGCGAGCCGTTTGAGGCGTTAGTGATATAATGGTTGCTCATAAGCACGGCGCCGACGATAATGAGCGGCACGCAGGTTATGAGCAGGGCCTTTTCGCGCTTCAGCGAGAATTCGCCGGTCTTCGCCCTGCCCCGCCCCAGTATGAGGCACAGCATGCCCACGCCCAGCGCGGCGCCGAGGGCTATGAGCTGCGCGGCAAGTGTGAACCCCATTATAAAAGCCAGCAGCACGGGCAGCCACAGCAGCATAACAAGCCCCGCCGCAAGCCCGAACATGAGCTGCTTTACGAACCTGTCGCGGGGCAGCAGCAGGCGCGCCAGCGCAAAGCCCGAGCACGCGAACGCCAGTATGTACAAAAGGGAAAGAACGTTCAGCATAAGTCCTCCTTAAAGCGGATCAAAAGAAAAACGCAAACCGTCTGATGGGCGAAACGCGCAGGCGCACCTCGCCTATTATGTCGTTATAAAGCACGGTTTGCGGAGCGCCCTCCACGCCCTGCCTTGCGTCGGGCAGAAGCAGCACGGACCCTTCCGGTATGCGAAGCTCGAATTCGGTATCGGCCTGCCAGCCCTCCGAATACGCGCTTTCGTCAAGCAGCGCGCCGTTCAAATACGCGCTGCCGCCGCGCACGGTGTACACGGCGGGGCCCTTTGCGGCAAGGCGGTATTCGGCAAGGCCGCCGCCCGTGTCCGCGCGGACTATGTCGCCCACGGCGTACTCCGCAATGTATTTCGAGACCCTGTCCACAAGCACAAGGTCGCCCTCCTCAAGCTCGCTCACCTGCGGGGCCGTCACCCGGACGGGCTCAAGCATCACCTTGAAAATAAATAGCAGTATGAGCAGGCAGAGTATGAATATCACGGAGCCGTCCGCCGCGCGCCTCATGCGCGAGCTTCTGCGGGTCCTTGTGGATCTGACGGTGTATTCCATGGGATCAGTTGACCCCTCTTATTTTGTTGAACGGGTACAGCACGCCGTGCACGCGGCCCACAACGTCGGAGAGCGGGATGGGGCCCACCTCGCGGCTGCGGCTGTCGTGCGAGTTCGTCCTGTGGTCGCCCATTACGAAGACGTGGCCCTCGGGCACGGTCAGCGTCATTTCCGGGTCGCCGTAAATGCCCCAGGTGGAGTAGAACACGTCGTCGAAGAGCAGCGTGCCGTGATAGGCGGAGTCGTCGAGCCGCTCGCCGTCCACCTCTATATAATAATCCACCTGCGCGGAACCGTTTGCGTCGGGCACGAGGTCTCGGCAGAGCCTTACGGTCTGCCCGCCGACTGCGATAACGCGCTTTACAAAGCTTTCGTTACCGCGACCGGGATAGTGGACTATGACTATGTCGCCGGATCTTACGGGCGCGAACCATTTGCTCACCTTTTCTACCATGCAGCGTTCCCCGTTTTGCAGGGTGTTCAGCATGGACTCGCCCTTGACCTCGACGGGCTCGAATATGAACGCCCTTATCGCAAGCAGCGCCACGAGCAGCCCCAGTATGAATATCACAAGGTCTATGTTGGAAGCGGCGCGGTAGCCGCGGTCCTTTTCGTGAAGCTTTTCACAGGCGCGCACGGTCGCCTTGTTGTTGGAACGGTCTCCCATGTTTCCTCCTTAACGGGCAAAAGCGCCCACAGTTTACTCTTCGTTCGCGGGGCGTGCAGCCGGCATAAGCTTTTTTGCCGCGCGCATGAAGTCGCCCCTGTCAAGCATAACGGTGCGTCCGCAGCCGATGCATTTTATTTTAACGTCCGCCCCCGTGCGGGTTATCTCCCACTCGGAAGAGCCGCAGGCATGGGGCTTGCGCATGACAACGCGGTCGCCCACCGCGAATTCGTTGGGTATCATGGATCAATCCTCGCCCACCCAGCGCAGGAAGACGTAAAGCCTTGCGCCGCCAGCGGAGTCGGCGTGGCTGTCGCCGCAGGTCAGGAGCGTCATGAACCTGTCCTTTATCGTCACGTTCGGGGTAAAGGACAGCTCGCTGCGCTGAAGCTGATAGTCTATCCACGCCTGCTTTTCGGCGTCGCTCATGGAATCGTACTTGCCGGGGAAGCAGGTGTTGTAGTACTGCGAGGACTTGGAAGCGTCGCTGAACGAGGGCTCCTCGTAAAGCGCCCACACCTCCCAATAGCCGGTCACGCCGTAGGTGTTGATGGGCCACACGCGGTTGCGGTAGGTCTTAAGCGCGTTCTTGTTGTCCTGCACCTTGTGGAGCTGATGGAACATCGTTCCGCTCGTCCTTGAATTATGTCCGGTTATAACCGTGTTGCCGCTGGGCCCGGACCAGTAGAAGTAGATGCTGCCGCGGACGATCTCGTTGCGGTCAATGTCGTGGTCGTTATAGTACCAGTTGAAGTCGTACATTATCGGGTACGAGATATTGGTGTTGGGTATGATGATATAGCCCAGCGCGTCGGCGTTTTTGCGCTTTGCAGCGGCAAGCTTATCCGTGTACAGGTCGGTCTTGGCGTACTGGTCCACGCCGTCGCGGCGGCCGTCGGCCTCCGCCTGAATGCGTTCAAGGTCAAGCCCGTCCACGGAGTCGGGCTTTGCGCCGTCGCGCACGGCGTTCGCCGCCCTGAGGAAGAGACCCTCGAGCTTTATCTCGCCCGCGATATGCGCGCGCACGGAAGCCGCGTCCTTATAATCTATCATGCCGTCGCCGTTGACGTCGCCCAGCAGCATGCAGGTAACGTCCGTCTGTACGCCGGTAGCGGGCTCGGTCCAAACGGTCTGAAGCCCCGTCGCAACGCGGTCGCCGCCTATGTACATGCCGGAGCGCAGGCCCAGAAGCAGGCCGTCCTCCGTAACGTAGGGCAGGAGCCTCCAGTTGTCCACCCGCCCCTGCAGGTGGGTGTTGTCGCCGTATGCGCGGCAGGTGCCGTCGCCGAAGAGCACTACCGCGTGCTTTTCGGAAGCGGCGGCGCAGTAAACGTCCTCAAGCCCCGCCTCAACGAGCGAAGAGGTGGTGTAGAGCTTGCCGGAGGCGTCCACGCCGAAGGCCGCGCCCTTGGCCGCAAACACCTTGACTATGCCCTGCCAGCCGAGGTCGTACGTTCCGCCGCTCTGCGAATCGGCCTTGCTGCCGTCGGAGCTGCGTCCGTCCCCGGAGGAGCTGCGTCCGTCACCGGAGGAGCTGCGTCCGTCACCGGATCCCGAGGAGCTTCGTCCGTCCCCGGACCCGGTATTGCGGCTCTCATCGGAGCCGCCCCCCATGCCGGTGGCGGCGGAGACGGGTATTCTCGCGGCGGTGCCGTCGGTGTAAAGCACGACGAGGCAGTCGGCTGCGGCTTCTATGTCGGCGGCGGGCTTGGTGTTGACTATCTCGGCGAAGCGCGCGCCAAGGGTGGTGAGTATGCCGTTTTCGGTGAGCGCGGCGGTATAGCTGCCCGCGGCGACCGCCTTTTTAACACCCTGCCAATCGCCCACGAAGCAGCGTCCGCCCGTTTTGTTGCCGCAGGCCAGAAGAGTGCCGTCGGTTTTAAGGCCGATCAAATGCTCGTCGCCCATGGCAATGTCGGCAAGGCCCGTCCATTTGAGCGCCTCGGAGAATTTCTGCTCCTGCGAGCCGGTCAGACGCACGGTGCCGTTGCGCAAAAGAGCGGCGGTAGTGTCCTCGTTAACGGCGATGGAGACCAGATCGTCCCAATCGTAGATGAGGTTCTGCCCCGAAACGGCGCGCCCGGTAAAGCGCACGGAGCCGTCGGAGGCGACCCCGTAGGTGCCGCGGGAGTTGACGCGCAGCATGGCGGCGTCGCTCCTCATCGAAACGAAGGCCGGCGCCGGGGTCTCGGTGGGCGCCGGGGTCTCCGGCTCGGCGGTGGGCTCATCGGAAACGCCCGCAAGCTGTTCGGTGCTTTCGGGTATGTCCACCTCCTGCCCGGGCTCTGTAACGCAGCCGAGGCAGCCCAAACAGCCCTCGCCCCCGCAGCCGCCGAACGCCGCGGTCAGCGCGATAAGTACCGTAAGCGCGGCTGCCAGCGCCGCTGCTGTCTTCTTTTTCATATACACACGCTCCTGCTTCACGAGATTTTCCGATTATATCATAACACATCTTGATGTAAAATGGAACCACCCGAAACGCCCGGCAAGCGGTTTTTTATGTAAAATCGTCCCCGAAGGCGCCGGCGCTTTCGCTTAAATGCGCGTTTTGCCGTCTTTACACGGGCGCAAAAAAATGCTAAAATCCTTTTATATGCTATGAACTTGGAGGTTTATGCAATGAATCGTATTTTAAGGGCAGCCGCCCTTGTTTGCTCCCTTGTCATGCTTGCCTGCTTCGCCGCCTGCACGGGCGTTGAAAAGGCGGAGACGCCCGACCCCGCCGCCGCTTTCGAGCGCATACTCGGCGAGGTCAAGTTTGCCGCGCCGCTTGAGGACAACAGCGAGTACGCCGAATACATGTTCGGCGAGCTTCCCGCAGGCACGGACGTCAGGATGCACGCCGCGGGCGGTCAGTACACCGACGCAGCCATACTCTTTACCGCCCCGAGCGAGGCCGACCTTGCCGCCGTGCGCACCGCCGCGGACGCCTACCTTGGATCCGTCAAGGAGGAGTTCCGCCTTTACCACCCCGAAGAGATGCCCAAGCTTGAAAACGCCGTTATCCGCACCCTGGGAAACAGCCTTATACTGGTGGTGACTGAGGACGTTGAAACGGTAAACGCCATACTCGGCTGACGACCTATGCGCCCGAACGACATGATAAGAACCGCCGCTTTGTTTGCGGCTTTGCTCTTTGCGCTGACAGGCCTTGCGGGCTGCGCAGGCAGCGGCGCGGATCAGCCCGTTGAGATACCGCAGGGGCCGGACGCCGCAGTCACCGCCCACGCGACCGAGCCGGTTTTGACCGAGACCGCCGAAACCGAGGCGCCCTCTGCCGGGCCGGATGCCCCGGCGTCCCCCGCGCCGAGCGAAGACGCGCCCGGCGAGATCCCGCCCATACACTCCGTGTCTGACAAGACCTTTACCTACGACGGCACCAACGTGATGCGCGTGGACGACCGCGCCTATGAGATCTGCTATTATCTCGATGCCGAGGCCAAATCATACGCAAGCCTCGTGACCGGGGCCGCCGAGGCGCTTGAGGGGCACACCGACGTTTACTCCCTTATAATCCCCACGGCCTACGGCGTTATGATGCCCGACGACGTGCGCGAAAAGATATCGTACTACTTCGATATGGGCGAGCGGATAGACCTCGTTTACGGCTGTATGGGAAGCGGCGTCAAAACCGTTTCAACGTACGACCTGCTTATGCACCACCGGGACGAGTTCCTGTACTTCCGCACCGACCACCATTGGACGGCGCGCGGCGCGTGGTATGCGTACGCCGCCTTCTGCCGCGCAAAGGGCATTGAGCCAAACCCCATCGATTCGTACGAGTCGGTGGACTTTCCCGGCTTTTTGGGCACGCTTTACCGCGACAGCGGCAGCGACCCCGCTCTGCTGCCCGAAGAGACCGTGACGGCCTACTACCCCCTGTCTCAGGGCGTTGAAATGGTCATACACAACGCCGACGGCTCCACGTACAAGGAGCCTGTAGTACAGGACGTAACGTCGTACAGCGCGATAGCCAAGTACGGCACCTTTGCGGGCAGCGACAACCCGCTTACCGTTTTCACGAACCCGACCGTCACCGACGGCTCGGTGCTGATCGTGATAAAGGAGAGCTTCGGCAACGCGATGATGGCCTTTTTGTCGGACCATTACGGCAAGATCTACGAGATAGACTACCGCTACTGGAAGGGCAGCGTGACGGAGCTTGCAAAGGAGGTCGGCGCGACCGACCTGCTCTTTGCAAACAACTTTATGGTGATAAGCTCAAAGAGCAATATCGGCAAAATAAGCATGATAATAAAATAAAGGAAGGTGTTTCTGATGAAGCTCAAAAAGACTGCGGCGCTTATCGCCGCGATACTGTTGGCGGTCTCGCTCCTGCCCGCACAGGCCGAGGAGGCTCCCGTGAACGTGGTTTGCTCCACGGTCTCCGCCGCGCCCGGCTCCACCGTTACCGTGGACATAAGCCTTGAAAACAACTCCTACGTCATCCACGACATAAACATGGACCTTTACTATGACGTGAACGCGCTGACCGTCGAGTCGGTGACGTCCGGCGCGCTGGTCGCCCAGAGCGGCTCCTCGTTCCCCTACTACGATTTCACCGCCAACCCCGGCAGGGTGGCCATGGTGGTGCTGATGCTGACGGGCGGCATAGCCTCCGACGGCGTTATAATGAGCGTCACCTTCAAGGTGGCGGACGACTGCGCGGCCGACCAGCCCTTAACGCTCGTCGTAAAGGAGTTCGGCAATTTGCCCATGGGCAGCAGCACGCCCACTCCCCTGCCTCACGTTGACGTTTCCGGCGCGATAGAGCTCGAGGCCCCGGCGTCCCATCCCGGCGACGTCAACTGTGACGGCTCCGTGACCGCCAGCGACATATCCGCGCTCTTCGCCTACGTTATGAACGCGGGCTCGCTCTCCGGGCAGGCCCTCGTAAACGCCGACGTTAACGGCGACGGGCTTGTTGACTCCACCGACGCCAGCCTGCTTGCCCAGATGGTTTTCGGCGCAAAGTGATCCTGTAAGACGCAAGGCCGCTTCGGGCTTAAGCCCGGGGCGGCTTTTTTGCGCTGAAAAAATCTTTACACGGGCGGTCAAAGATGCTACAATACAGTTAGGGAGGTATGCCCGCAGAGGGCGAACCTATATGAAGACCGGATTTTTCAAAGCGGCCCTGCTGGCCGCAGCGGCACTTTTTGCGTTGTCTGCCGCACCGCGCGCCCCTATCGGGCAAACGCCCGTGCAGGCGTCCGCAGCCGCAGGATACATCGCGGGCGATCCCGCGGATGAGATAATAGTGAGCCGCGCCATGCGCATAGCGTTTTTGGGGCGCGAGGAAGGGAGCGTATCGTGGCTGCCCACCTGTACTTTTTATGCCTGCAATTCGCAAAAGCAGTACAGCGCGGGCGAGTATGAGTTCAGCATGCCCTATTCGCGCAGCGCGCTTTTCAACGGCACCGAGTTCGGCGGCAGGCAGCAGTACATAGGCTGGGTCGACCCGGACTTCGGCAGGACGCCTTCGTACGAATACTCCGTTTCGAACTTCGTTCTGGAGGCGAATACCCCGGGGTCGGTCTTTGACCTTGCCTCCCGCGCCGCCTCCGCGCAGGACGCCAACTGGGGCGCGCTTCTGGGCTCGGACTGCTCGGCGTTCCTTTCGTACGCATGGCAGGTGCCTCACATGACCACGTTCATGTTCACGTCCGACGCGGTGGATTGGAACATCTGCCGCGAGGTCCCGGCAACGCGCGGCCACCAGAGCAAGTTCGGGTATTCCGACCTTGCCGCGCTGCGCCCCGGCGACGCCATGGTCTGCTGCAACCGCAGCGGCACCGACGAAAACGGCAACCCCCTTTACCGCGGGCACTGCATCATCATTACGCGGATAGGCGTGGACATGAGCGGCACCCCCGTTACCGTTGACACCGTGGAGGAGATATCCCCCCGGGCGATAGCCAAGTCGCGTTCCGCCGATGAGTTTTTGGCCTATGCCAACAAGCTTCATTCGAGCGGCGCGTACTATAAATTCTACAGACTCGTTTCAAAGCGGCACTTAAAGCTCGAGCTTGAGATAAGCTACGATCCCGCGGGCGGCAGCCTTGACGGGGTAGCGCACGGGATGGAGTTTGTGTTTGCCCGCGACGCGGCAGGCTATACCGCGACTTACGACGAGCTTATCGCAAGGACTCCCACGCGCCCCGGCTATGAGTTTTTGGGCTGGGGGCTGACGGCGGGCGGCACCGACGTTATCACGCCCGGCACGCCCATCGCGCTGACATGGGACCACACCCTGTACGCAAGGTGGCGCGCTGCGAACTGAGCAAAACAGCCCGCATAGGGCGGGCGGAAAAGGATCATAGATGAAGAAAAAAAACGACACCGGCGCTCCCGCGATAAGGCGCTGCTCCGTTGGCGGGCAGGCCGTAATGGAGGGCGTTATGATGAAGTCGGACGTGGGCATTGCCATGGCCGTGCGCCGTCCCGACGGAAGCATAGTAAAGAGCTACCGCAAATTCATTTCAAAGGCGCAGAAGGGCACCTTCTGGGGGCTGCCCGTGGTGCGCGGGGTAGTGGCGTTCGTCGAGTCTTTGAAGACCGGCATGGACACCACCACCAAATCCGCCGAGCTTCTGGGCGAGGGCTTTGAGGAAGAGCCCTCGAAGTTTGAAAAATGGCTTGCCGACAAGCTGCACGTCGATATAATGAACGTGGTGACCGCCGTTGCCGCGGTGCTGGGCGTGGCGCTTGCGGTGGGGCTTTTCATGTTCCTGCCCCAGCTTATTGCCTCGCTGATATTCGGCAAGGCCTCCGGCGGCGCGGACAGCTTTTACGTTTGGCGCTCATTGCTTGAGGGCCTGCTGCGCGTCGGCATTTACGTTGGGTATCTGTTCGCGGTCTCGGGCATAAAGGATATCAGGCGCGTTTTCATGTACCACGGCGCCGAGCATAAGACCATCGCCTGCTACGAGGCGGGCGTTGACGAGCTGACCCCCGAAAACGCCAAAAAGTACAAGCGTCTGCACCCCCGCTGCGGCACGAATTACCTGTTCCTCGTTATGGCGATATCCATACTCGTGCTGACGGCGATAGACATAATAATGCACTCGCTGGGCTTCCCGCCCGAGGGGATGAGCCGCGTTCTGCGCTTCGTTATCCGCTTTGGGGTAAGGATCGTCGCGCTGCCGCTCATTGCCGGAGTCAGCTATGAGGTGCTTCGCGCCGCCGCAAAGACCGACAACTGGCTTACCAAAATAATCCGCGCTCCCGGCATGGCGCTGCAGCTTATCACCACGCGCGAGCCGGAGCTTGATATGCTCGAGGTAGCCATATACTCCTTCTACCTTGCGATGGGCGAAAAGAACCCTCTTGAAGAAAAGAAGCTGCGCGAGGAGGCCGAGCGCCGGGCCCGCGAGGAGGCCGAAAAGCAGGCCGAGGCCGAGGCGCAGACGGAAGCCGGGCAAAGCGCGGAAGCCCCCGCGGCAGAGGCTGAGAATGAAGCTTGACGAGGCAAGGCGGGCCTTATGCGCGCGCCTTGCGGCGGTGACGGACGAGGCCGCGTACGAGGCCGACCTCATCATGGAGCATGCGACGGGCAGGAAAAAGGCCGAGCTGCTGTTTTCGGAGGACGAGCTGCTTCCGGAAGAGGCCGCGGCGATAGACGCCGCTGCACGGCGGCGCGAATCGCGTGAGCCTTTGCAGTACATACTGGGCCGATGGGGCTTTATGGGGCTTGAGTTTTACACACGCCCCGGGGCGCTGATCCCCCGGCAGGATACCGAAACGGCGGTCGAAGCGGCGATTTGGCTGATAAAGGAGCGCGGGTACAAAACCGCGCTCGACATTTGCACGGGCACGGGCTGCATAGCCGTGAGCCTTGCAAAGCTGACGGACGCGGACGTGGAGGCTTCGGACGTGTCGCCCCTGTGCGCGGAGCTTGCGCGGGAGAACGCAAGGGCGAACTCGGTAAAGCTGCGCGTGCGCGCGGCGGACCTTTTTTCCGGCGCGGGCAGGTACGATATCATTACCGCAAACCCGCCGTACTTAAGCGGCGGCGATATGGCGCGCCTGCAGCCCGAGCTGGAGTTCGAGCCCGCGCTTGCGCTTGCGGGAGGCCCGGACGGGCTTGACTTTTACCGCCGGATAGCGGCGGAGGCCGGCGGCCATATAAACCCCGGCGGGGCGCTCGTGCTCGAGGTGGGCGCGGGTCAGGCCGAGGCCGTGCGCGGCATGTTCCCCGGACGCCCGGTCTGCATCATACCCGACCTCAACGGCATGGACCGCGCGGTCGTGATAGACTTTTGATTGGGATAAAAAATGCTTGAAAAGCTTGCAAAAATGAAGGAGCGCTACGAGGAGCTGGGCGGGCGGCTTTCCGACCCCGCGGTGATATCCGACCAGAACCTCTTTCGCGAGCTTGCAAAGGAGCACTCGCAGCTTGAGGGTATCGTCGCCGCATACGGCGCTTACTCCGCGGCGCTTGAAAACGCCGACGACTGCCGCGCTCTTTTAGCCGAGGAATCGGACGCGGAGCTGCGCGAGCTTGCACACGAGGAGCTGCGCGCCGCCGAGGAGCAGGCACGGGCGCTTGAGGAGGAGCTTAAAATAATGCTCCTGCCGAGGGACAAAAACGACGACCGCAACGTGATAATCGAGATACGCGCGGGCATCGGCGGCGACGAGGCCGCGCTTTTCGGGGCGACGCTGTTCAGGATGTATTCGCGCTATGCGGAGCGGCACGGGTTCAGGCTTGAAATAATAGACATGAACGACACCGAGATAGGCGGCATAAAGGAGGCCGTTTTTCAGATAAACGGCAAGTCGGCCTATTCGCGGATGAAGTTTGAGAGCGGCGTGCACCGCGTGCAGCGCGTGCCCGAAACGGAGTCGCAGGGGCGCATCCACACGAGCGCCGCCACCGTTGCCGTGCTGCCTGAGGCAGAGGACGTGGACGTAACTATAGACCCCAACGATATTCGGGTGGACACCTACCGTTCAAGCGGGGCGGGCGGTCAGCACGTAAACAAGACCTCCTCCGCCATACGCATAACGCATCTGCCAACGGGCATCGTGGTGCAGAGCCAGGACGAGCGAAGCCAGATACAGAACCGCGAAAAGGCAATGCGCGTGCTGAAAAGCCGTCTTTACGAGCTGTATTCATCTCAGGCGCACGACGCAGAGGCCGAGGCGCGGCGGCAGATGGTGGGCTCCGGCGACCGCTCCGCAAAGATACGCACCTACAACTTCCCCCAGAGCCGCGTTACCGACCACCGCATAGGGCTGACGCTCTATAAGCTGGAGGCCTTCATCGACGGCGACATGGACGAGATGATAGACGCGCTGATACTGGACGAGAGGATGAAGCTGCTCCATGGCGAGGACGGGCAATAACTTTATAAGCGGAGGGCAGAATTGCTGAGACTTGCGGAAATAACCGAAGACAACTGGCTTGAGGTGAGGCGGCTGACAGTGAGCAAGGCTCAGGAGGGCTTTTTGGACAGCGCTCTGGGGATCATGGCAAGGGGTTACGTTTACCGGTCCTGCCGGGCAAAGGTCTATGCCATAGCCGACGGCGATACCGTGATAGGCGCGGCTCTTATAAAGGACCTTGACGACGAGCCCGCCTGCTACGATCTGCAGCAGTTTATGATAGACGCCCGCTTTCAGGGCAGGGGGTACGGCACGGCTGCGCTGCGGCTGATACTCTCGGAGCTTGAAAGGGAGCGCAAATATCCGTGCGCGGAGGTTTGCGTGAAAAAGGACGACCGCGCCGCCCTGCGCGTTTATGAGAAGGTCGGCTTTACCGACACGGGCTACGTTGACGCGGACGCCCCGGACTGCCTGAATCTGATGTATCGGTTTGATGAAAAGGATGAACACGGAAGTATTTAACGCCAAAACTCAAAAGGAAAACGGCACTCAGTACGCCGGGCGGGTGATCCGCTCGGGCGGGCTTGTGGCGTTCCCGACGGAAACGGTCTACGGACTGGGCGCAAACGGCATGGACGGCGAAGCCGTGCAGAGGATATTCGACGCCAAGGGCCGCCCCTCCGACAACCCGCTGATACTGCACGTTGCAAAGAAGTCCGACGTAAAGCCGCTCTGGCGGCACGTTCCGGACGAGGCGAAAAAGCTTATGGACGCCTTTTGGCCCGGGCCGCTTACGCTGATATTCGTAAAGAGCGACGCCGTGCCCGACGAGGTAACGGCGGGGCTTTCGACCGTTGCCGTGCGTATGCCCGACCACAAAACGGCGCTTGCGCTGATACGCGCGGCGGGCGTGCCGATAGCCGCTCCCTCGGCCAATATCTCGGGCCGCCCCTCGCCGACGACGGCCGAACACGTTTTGGCCGACATGGACGGGCGCATAGACGTGGTACTTGACGGCGGCCCCTGCTCGGTAGGCGTGGAGTCCACCGTGCTGACGCTTGTGGGCAGGCCCACCATACTGCGGCCCGGCGGGATAACGCGCGAGATGCTGGAGCAGGTCATTGGCGAGGTAGATGTATCGCCCGCCGTGCTGCGCCCCCTGCGCGAGGGCGAGGTAGCCGCATCCCCGGGCATGAAGCACCGCCATTACGCGCCGGACGCCCGCGTGGTGGTGGCAAAGGGCTCCGCGCGGAAGGCCGCCTCCATTATCTGCCGCGAATACGAAATAGAGGAGGCCATGGGCAATCGCTGCATAGTATTGGGCACGGAGCAAACTCGGGCTTGTTATCACGGGATGAACTGTGATATAATCGGAGACAGGGATGACCCGCGCACACTCTGCGCAGAGCTTTTTGCGGCGCTGAGGCGCTGGTCCGGCAAGGCGGACGTGATATTTGCCGAGTCGGTGGACGCAGAGGAGCAGGGCCTTGCCTATATGAACAGGCTGCTGCGCGCCGCGGGCTTTGACGTGATAGACAGTTGACGCGGCAGTACGCGGGCGGATAATTCGGAGGTTATATGAAAGTAGCTGTTTGTTCGGATCACGGCGGGTTTGAGCTTAAAAGCAGGCTCATTCCCTTTATCGAAGGTCTGGGGCACGAGGTGCGCGATTTCGGCTGTTATGACGAAAGCTCCGTTGATTACCCCGATTTCGCCTTTCCGATGGCGGAGGCTGTGGCAAGGGGCGATTTCGATCGCGGCATTGCCGTGTGCGGAACGGGGATAGGCGTGTCCATCTGCTGCAACAAGGTGCGCGGGATACGCTGCGCGCTTTGCGGCGACGTGCTTTCCGCCGAGTTGACACGCCGGCATAACGACTCCAACGTGCTGGCAATGGGCGGCAGGATAATCGGCGCGGAAACCGGCAAGGCGATAACCCGCGCCTGGCTTGACACCGCGTTTGACGGCGGCAGGCATTTGGGCAGGATAAACAAAATAGCCGAGTACGAACGGGAATGACCGCACGGGTCCGGGCGGCATATCATAAATCAGAACGGAGGATAATATGAGCGAATTTGCAAACGTTACCGTTATAGACCACCCGCTGGTGCAGCATAAGCTTGCGCTCCTGCGAGACAAGAACACCGGCACCAAGGATTTTCGCACCCTTCTGTCCGAGCTTTCAACGCTTATGGCGTATGAGGTAACGAGGGATCTGCCCCTTGACGAGGTCAAGATAGAGACTCCCGTCGCCCCCACTACCGCGCACATGCTGATCAACTGCAAGGTCGGAGTCGTGCCCATACTGCGCGCGGGCCTCGGCATGACCGACGGCATTATGAACCTTATCCCCACCGCAAAGATGGGCCATATCGGCCTTTTCCGCGACCCGGAGACCCTAAAGCCCGTTACCTATTACTGCAAGCTCCCCGCCGACGTTGAGGACCGCGACGTTATAGTCGTGGATCCGATGCTTGCCACCGGCGGCTCCGCATGCGAGGGCATACGCAAGGTCAAGGAGGCCGGCTGCAAGTCCGTGCGCCTTATGTGCCTCGTATCCGTTCCCGAGGGCATTCGCGCCGTGAAGGAGATGCATCCCGACGTTAAGATATTCACCGCCGCCATCGACGACCACCTTAACGAGCACGGCTATATCGTGCCCGGCCTCGGCGACGCGGGCGACCGTATCTTCGGAACGATGTAAGCGAGTCAATTCAAAACGGCCTGCGGCGCAGGCCGTTTTTTCATTCCCATCGTGAGACGTCCTTCATGAGGGCGAACAGTATGAAACCGTCCCCGGAATATGAAAGGACGTGCTCCTGCCAGGCAGGCAGGGGCTTCAGCGGCTCGTCCGAAAGGCAGAAGGATTCGCATTCGCCGCCGGGGTAATCGTAGGAGCCGAAAAAGGCAAATTCCCGCTTGCTTTCGAAAACCTCCGGATACACCGAGCTTTCGCGCAGTATGAAGCCTGCGCCGTCATACTCCAGTTTGCGGATCAGCACAGGCAAGCCGGCGCTTGGGCGTTCAAGCCCGCTGTACTTCGCTTCAAGGGGATTTACCCGCTCCGTAACGAGCGTGACTTCGCAGGGCTCGCCCGCTTCTACGGCCTTCAAAAAACCGCGCCACAGCTCCTCGCCCGCCGCAATGCGGTAAGAATAATCGTTCGGCACGACGACCCAGCCGTTTTCGTCCGCGATAAGCCGCGCCTCCTCTTCCGAAATCAGCCTGCTCCCGCGCAGGGGGTCGGCAGCGGCCGCGTCCAAAGGGCTCGTCATGAGGCAGCCCGTCAGCATTGCCGCGGCAAGCACCGCCCCGACCGTACCCCACGGCGCGGGCTTTTTATAGTTTAGCACGTTCTTTATCCTGCTCTTAACGCCGCTGCCGCCGAACGTCAGCGGGAATGCCGAAAACCCCGTGCCGCACTTGGAAGAATCCAGAAGCGCCTGCGAATACTCCGCCAGCTCTTCCGCGCCGAAATCCTTTATAACGCGCTCGTCGCAGCAAAGCTCAACGTCCAGTGAAAACAGCCTGTATGCCGCCCATGCGAGCGGGTTGAACCAATGCACGCTGAGCAGGAGCCAACCCAGCGTCAGGGTTAGGTGGTCGAGGCCGCTTATATGCGTCTGCTCATGCAGCAGCACGAGTTCGCGGTATCGCCCGTCAAGCCCGAACGGAACGTATATGCGCGGCATGAAAAACCCCAGCACAAACGGCGTTTTTACCCCGTCCGCCTCATATACGGAGCGGCTTACACGGACCGCGCTTGCAACGCGCCGCTTCAGGCCGAAATACTTGGCGCAGGCATACGCAAGCATGCCCGCGGCTCCCGCCGCCCATACCATTGCCGCGCTGCGCAGAACAGCGCTGCCTGCGGGGACGGAGTTTTTCCGAGCCGCCCCGACTTCAGCCTGCGGCGCCGCATCGGTCTGTGTATCGGGCGCCGCGGCGGGATCCGCGGGGAATATGGCCGACACGGTCTGTGCGGCGGATGAAACGACGCCGTCTATACTCGGCATCAGACTGAACTGCGCACGCGGACTGAACGGCACCGCAAGCCTTATCGCAACCAGCGCCCACAGCAGCATGCGCGTCCACTTGGGCGCGCCCTTTATAAGCAGACGCACCGCAAGCACGGCGCAGATCAGCACCGCGCCCGCTGTGCTCATGCCCAAAACCTTCAAAAACAAGTCCGTCATGTCTTCGTCCTCATTTCGTCGATCATTTTTTGAAGCTCGTCTATCTCCCCGCTTGACAGCACCCTGCTCTTTGCAAAGGCGGCTATGAACGCGGGCACGGACCCTTTGAAGCGGTTTTCGACAAGCTCGTCTATCTCGGCAGTCCTGACCTCGTCCCGCCCGACGAGCGAGCGCACCGTGGAACGGGCGTTTTCAAGCGCGCCCCTTTCCTGCAGACGCTTTATCACGGTGTAGGCGGTGGTGGGCTTCCACCCCAGCCTTTGGCCCGCAAGCTTAACGAGCTCGCCGGATCTGACGGGTTCATGCTCCCACAGTATCTCCATAAACCGGTATTCGCTTTCGAATATCTTCATACCGTTCCTCCCCGATTGCTCTAACGCATTAGAGTATGGGTTTACTCTAACACGTTAGAGTTCATTTGTCAAGAAAAAAATACGCCGGCCTCACGGTCGGCGTTAAAAAAGTTCCGTCACAGCAGCTGCGCGTAGCTTATATCCTCCTTAAGCAGCCCGTTTTCAAGTCGCAGTATAAGTGAATAATCCCCGGCGGAGCCCGTCAGCACGATGCTGCCGTGAGCCGCGTCGTACGCAAAGCGGGGCATCGTGGCGGTGAGTATCTGCCTGTTTTCAAACCCGTTTATCTTTAAGCGCGTGCCGTCGAACACTATGCGGTCGGGCATGCCGTCGCCGTCCATGTCAAGCTCGACGGTGCGGTAATCGCCGTCCACAGCGGAGTACATCTGCGGGTTGTGCAGCATTATATCAAGCCCGGCGCGCACCCTTTCCTCATGCGAGGGGAGCGCGGCAAGCGTCTCGGCCGTTACGCCCCGCGCAAACCCGAACAGGCGGCAGTAAAGATTGCCCTCCTCGTCGGGATAGAAGAAGCGCAGCGTATCGTCGCCCGGCTTCTGCGCGCAGAAGAGCATCGTCTGCCCGTTGAACGAAACGAGGCTGACGCACAGTCCGCCGTCCATGAACGGCTCGCCGTCTATCATAAGCGTGTCGCCGCCGTCGTATTCCGAAACGGTCACGCGCTCGTCCACGCCGTCGCCGTCTATATCCATGCACTCCCCCGCCCACTCGCGTGTCAAGGGCTGCCCGGCAAAGAGCGGATAGACCCCGCCCGATAGCACCCGTTCTTCATCCGACGGCGCCTGCGTGGGCTCCGGCGCAAGCGTGGGCCCGGGGGTATCGGCGCCATAGCCCTCGCTGCCCGCGGGCTCGTCC
>JAEEGL012626010.1_pt1 | contig 49071 bp, 39 predicted proteins | sample 9134231 | NCBI WGS metagenome assembly JAEEGL01 (sample SAMN16246548, study PRJNA631951) | gut metagenome | biome: gut microbiome; feature: rumen; material: fiber-attached | host: Bos | place: Iran: Karaj | collected 2018-10 | reverse complement strand
CCCAAACATATTGTTTTAATTCTTCAGTATTTAAATTAATACCATAATATTTCTTATATAAATCCTTCATTATATTAGATAATGCTTCAGCAGTAATTGGTTCTCCTGCTTCCTTTAGCTTATGGGCTTCTCTTTCGTAATCAGCAAATACAATTTGTCTATAGAATGTTGATACTAAACCATCGATAGATTCTTCTAATAAAACAATTTTTTCATTTTTATCAGTTGAATTTTTTAACATATAATCTAATAATACTTGTTCATTTAAAGTTGATGCTATTTCAGCAACGAAAATTCTATAATTTGCTAATTGATATGGTTCTGCCTCATTTGAATAACAAGTATGAATTGAATGTCCTGCTTCATGAGCAATTGTAAATACATCATTTAAGCTGCCATTATGATTTAATAAAATGAATGGGCCTTCATCATAAGTTGAAGTTGAATAAGCACCAGTTCTCTTACCATCTTTAGCATCTACTGATACTCTTCCATCACTTAAAACATATTCTGCCTTTTTAACAAAATCATCACCCATAAATTTATCAGCTTCTAAAACAAGCTTTCTTGCTTCTTCGAAGCTATAAATCTTTTCTGATTTAGCTAAGCTTTGTAATCTATCATATGTATGATAACTCTTTAAGCCTAAAACATTCTTTCTTAATTTTAAATATCTCTTTAAAGGTTGAGTGTTTGATTTAGCAGTCTTAACTAAAGTATCATATACTTTTTTATCGATTGCATTAGGATATAATTTCATATCTAAAATAGATTCAAATCCTCTAGATTTAGAAATAGCAAATTCACTTGATAAAATACCATCATATACAGCAGCTAAAGTTGCTTTATGATTTTCATAATATGAATAGAAAGCTTCAAATACCTTCTTTCTATCCTTTTGATTCTTTAAAGTTCTTAAATAATTTGTATAATTTGATGTATTAACTGTAATTTTTTCACCAGTTGAAATTTTAACAGTTACAGGCTTTTGATCTACAACACAAATCTTATCATATAATTCATTGAATTTACCAAATGCTTCATTTGCGTTAGCAATAATAGATTCACTCTTTTCATCTAAAACATATTTATTCATTCTAAATAAAGTCTTAATAGATTGTCTATTAGGTTCTAATTCTTTATCTTTATCAATAAAGCTATATAATTTTTCTTCACCTATTTTTAATAATTCAGGATCTACCCAAGAAATTTTAGACATAGCTTGATTATATTTTGTATATATTAAAGCATAATCTTTTTCTGATTCTGAATTTCTTTGATCTAAATCATGTTGCATTGAAGCATATGTATATGCTTTAGAAATAGTTTTATCTAAATCTAAAGATAATGAAGAATATTTTTTAAAACATTCAAATTTATCTAAACTACCTTTCAACTTAAATATTTCATTTGCTAAAGAATCTATTCTTTCTAAATCTTTATAAAATAAATTCTTATCTTCATAAATTAATTTTAAATTCCATTCCATAATTTTTCTCCATTTTCTATTAATTATTTATATCATTCATTTATATTTATATCTGTCCATTTAACATTTCTTCTAACTTTTAATTGATACTTAAATTCATGATTAGCTGGATAATCTAGTTCCTTTGCTTTTTTATGTGCTTCACATAATATATCTACATATGGCAAATTAAATTCAATACAAAAATTTATTAATGTTTTCATTCCGCTTTGAAAATATAATCCATATTTTTGATATATTACATTTGCAAAATACAATAATAATTCTTCAAAAGCTTCTTGATTGTTATAATAAACAAAAACAAGGCATCCTGCATATTTTCTTTGCTTTTGCCAAGGCTCTTTAAATTCATAATTATTTTGTTTCAACATTGAAGTAACACGTGCAACAGAAAATATTCCATGTTCATGAAAAGTATAAATATCAAATATATCACTTTCAAAACATCTTTTTAAAAGTATAGGTAACCCACAATAATAAGATTTTGTAGCCGGATAATATTCCATACAAATATGTAAAAGATGATCTATTTTTGTATAATCCATTATCAAATCATTATTATTTTCTAACTTTTCAATTTCTTCTAACAATAGGGTTTGTTTTTGCAATAAAAATTCAGTAATCCAACCATCTAAAGTGTTGAAATCCATTTTATAATAATCCATTTCATCTTTTGTTGGATGATTATAATAGGGTTCACGTAAATATTTTTCTTTTATTTCTTCCAAATCTCTTACATGTAAGAATCTTTTGGTTAATTCATATTCTTTATTCCAAAATTTCAATACATCTTCTGTAATAAGATAATACTCTTGTTCATGCTTTGTTGGCGAAAAAACTTTATTATTTACATAATCATTTTTTATTTCTTTTATTGTTCTTAATGATAAAACATTTTCTTCCCATTTTATTTCTTTTCTTGGTTTCAACTGATACTTATATTCATGGTTGGATGCATAATCTAATTCCATTGCTCTCTTATGTGCATCATATAATAAATCTACATAAGGTAAATTATATTCATAACAAAACTGAATTAATATATTCATATCATATTGTAAATATAATCCATATTTTTGATATATTGTATTTGCAAAATATAATAATAATTCTTCATATATTTTAGGATTATGATAATACACTTGAATAAGCATACCACTATACTTGTGACAATATTCATATGAAATAGGAATTCCTCTTACACTTGGGTCTAATGGTGCATTTTTATAAGCAAAAGAATATTGTCTATTTTCATTAACGTATGAAATATAGTCAAACATATCATTATCAAACATTTTTTTCATGGTTTCAGGCAAACAATAATAATATGAATCTGATGCTGTATAATTAGACATGCATTCATCAAAATGCCAATAAATATCTGCTAATTCATTAATCTTAGAATCGACACTTTCAATTGATTTAAAAAACTCATAAAACGAATCTATTTTTTCGAATAATGCTTTTCTTTTTGTTAATAATTTTTCAGTAACCCATTCTTTATATACATTTTCATTCAAATTATAATATTCAATTTCTTCTTTTGAAGGCCCATACATTTCAGGCCAATCCAAATATCTCTTTTTTACTTCTTCAATTGTTCTCATAATTTTTCAAACACTTTCCTATATCTTCTTTTATTTTTAAAAATAATATTTATATTTTTTCTATCACTCAAGATTATAACAAAATAACTATTAATTTACTATAAATAAATTTAAAAATAATATATAATAAAAATGGTGATTTTAATGAATATAATTGGAATAATTGTAGAATATAATCCACTTCATAATGGACATGTTTATCATTTTAATAAAATTAAAGAAATAGAAAAACCAGATTTAATTGTTGCTGTTATGTCTTCTTCTATTACTAATAGAGGAAACTTATCAATTTATGATAAATTTGAAAAGACAAAACAAGCACTAAATTTAGGTGTTGATATCGTAATTGAATTACCATTAATATATGCATGCCAAAGAGCTGATATATTTGCAGATAAGGCTATAAATATATTAAATCAAGTAGGTGTAAATAAAATCTATATTGGTTCTGAAAATAATGATATTTCTTTATATGAAAATGCCTATAAATTAATTAATAATAATGATTCTAAAATTAAAGAATTAATTGATAAAGGGTATTCTTATAAAGAAGCCATTTCTAATATAATCAATTTAGAACCAAATGATATGTTAGGTTATTCATATTATAAATCAATAAAAGATAATAATTATAATATTGAATTAAAAACTATTTTAAGAAAAAATTCCAATTATGATGATGAATTACCAACAAATGATGTTATTGCTTCTGCAAAAGCGATAAGAAACAATTTAGATTTATTAAATAAATATACTCCTTCTTACGTATATAATAACAATAATTTATTAGATGAAAATAAAATATTTGATTTTATTAAATATTCAATTATATCTAAATCAAATGATGAATTAAAAAATCTATTTTTTGTTGATGAGGGAATTGAAAATAAATTAAAAGATATTACTAATTATAATAACTTAAATGATTATATTGATTATTTATCATCTAAAAGATATACCAAAACAAGAATCAAAAGAATGCTTTTATATATTTTATTAAATATTAAAAAAAATGATGCTGATTTAGCTTTAAAAGAAAATATAATAAGAGTTTTAGGATTTAATGAATCAGGTAAAAAATATCTAAATAAAATTAAAAAAGAAATAAATTATTATACTAATATAAAAGATGGTTTAAATAAAACTTTAGATATAGAATTTAAAGCATCTAAAATATTAGATTCAATCTATAATTTAAATTTAATTACACTTGAACAAAAAGGTCCAATTAAAAAATAAAAAGGTGAAAATCACCTTTTTTTATTTAAATATATTAATAATTACATCATCTATTTTTATATTATCATATTCAAATGTATCAGTTTGATTATTTTCAGTTTCAACTTCAATATTGAATATGAAATTTTTTGTTACCTTCATTTTTTCATGGAAAACAACTTTTAATATTCGCCAATTTTCATCAATTGTAAATTCTAAATTAATTAAACTAAATTTAGGATAGTCTTCTAATGAGCCTGTTGTTTTTACCTCATTTTGGTAAAAATAAGGTGTTTTTTCACTATTTGGATCCATTTCTAAATTGATAATATAATTATTATTTTCTTTTTTTAATTCTGATGCTTTTAAAATTGTATCATCAGAAATTATATGACCATATGGCTTAAAAGGTAGCCAGCCATATTCTTCTAAATAGGTTTTAGTATCAATATTATGAATTTCTTCATTATTAAATTCTGGATTTAAATCTTTGATTTTAGTTGTTTTTCTTTCTTTAATTTCTTCTCCACAATTTTTAAAATATTTTTGAGTTGCAACCTTTAATGCACCATCTGAAACTGTTTGTATAAAGGCTTCTTTATCAGATACAATTCTTAAATTTTTTGTATTTTGTTCCATAAAGCCTGCCGCTATAGTTTTACCTAAAGTTGTGCATTTAAAATCTTTAGTATGATTCAATTTATATAATGCATAATATATATTTGTTTTAGAATCATAATTATCTGGTTTTGTACCATCATTTGGTGTTTTAAGCATTGTTGTTTGATATTTATATTTAGCTTCATAATAAGTTCTTGAATAGATTTCATCTTCTTTTTCAGTTACAATTAAATCTTTATCATCAAGATTAAGTTTTGAATTTTTATTTTGATTCGAAAAATTAATAATTAAAATTATAATTGTTACAATAATTATAATTGATAAAACTGATGATATTATTATAATTAATTTTCTTTTATTCATAAAATCACGTCCCATATTTTTATTATATTTTTTAATAATAAAATAATTCAACCACAAAAAAAATATATATTATAGAATTATCTTATAGTATAATAATATTAATGTTAATTATCATTTATAATGGGGTGATGGAATGATAAAATTCTTAAAATCTATATTAATTAAAATAAAATCTAAAACTACTTTATCTACTTATCAAAAGCCTTTATTAATAACTATAATAAAATTATTATCAATCAATTTAATAGTTTTAATTGTAGCTTCAATAATAGGATTAAACCTAGATACTGAAAAAAAATATTTTGAAGGTAATTTTTTAAATGCTTTTGTTACATCATTTAAATGGATGATATCCGTTAATTCAATTAATAATTATGATGTTAAAGAAGATTTAAAAATAATGATTTTAGCTATAATCGTTATAGCAACAGGTATGATTTTATTTTCAGGTGTAATTATCGCAACTTTAACAACCGCAATTAAAGCCTACATTGATAAAAAATCTCATGCTAAAGGTAAGATTATTGTTGAAAATCATTTTGTTATTTTAAATTATAATAATAAGGTTCCTGATATTATTTATAATTTATTATGTAAAGGATTTAAGGATAATATATTAATTTTATCTAATTATGATAAAGATTTTATTGAAACTGAGGTTCAATCAGTAATAGCTAATTTTAATAATATTAAAAATAAGAAAAAAGTAAAATTAATTATTAAAAAAGGAACTCCTCTTTTAAGAGGTAATTTAGAAGATATTTCAATTGATAAAGCTTATTCTATTGTTATTATGTCAAATAATATGAGTCATGGTGATGATGATAATATTTCAAATTCAGATTTAGCATCTTTAAAAATAATGCTTGCCTTAGGTAATTTTAAATTAAAAGAAAATGTAAACATAGTTATTGAAACAGATGATGAAAAAACAACTGAAAAAATGGAAGATTTAGCTTTAACTATTTCTAATTTGAAAGATAAAAATATTATTCCTGTTTCTTTTAATAAAAAGATTGGTGAAATAATAGCTCAAACTATTATAAATCCTATCATGGCTTCCCTTTATGAAAATTTATTATCATTTGATGGTGATGAATTTTATTCAAGAGATCCATTAGATATAGATTATTATTTAGCAAATTATAAAAATGCTATTCCAATTATTAAATATGATAAATTATTTGTTTTTGCTGAAAGCGAAAATGATATAAACACTAAAAGAGAAAAACCATATAAAACAAAAAGAGTATTAAAAACTAAAAAAGAAACTTATAATGAGAATTTTACAGTTTTTGTTATAGGTATGAATAAAAAACAAAAATATATTGTTGATAATTTAAAATTAACAAGTATTTTATATGGAACAAATTTCACTGTTAAAGAATATGATAAAAATGATAATTCTTCTTTAATAAATGATATTAAAGAAACTGAAGGTATTAAAAAAATATTAATTTTATCAGATGATCAGGTTTCAGATGATTCATATGATGCAAATGTATTTGTTACATTAATAGCTTTACAAGCAGAATTTCCAAATCATGATGATTTACCATTTATAACAGAATTATTAGATTCAAGAAATTTAAATAGCATAAAGGATTTTAATGTAAAAAATGCTATTATATCTAATAGAATTATGAGCTTATTAATAACACAGCTTGCATTAAATAAGGATTCTAAAAAATTCTTTAATGCACTTCTTCTTGCAGATAGTGAAGAAGGTGGAGATGTATTTGATATAAAAATTTCTAAAGTTAAAGATATCTTAGATACAGAACAAAATTTAAAATTCAAATCAAAAGCTGAGCTTGTTAATTCATTTTATTATAGCTTCAATAAGGAATTGATGCTTATTGGAATTATAAAAAATGATGAAATAATCTATTTACCAAAGGATTTAGATAAAAAAGAAGATATTAAATTAGATAAGGATGATTCATTAATTTACATAAAGCATTAAAAAAAGGCCAAAAGGCCTTTTTATTCTATTCTTACTGTTTTCTTAAATTGTCTTTTTGGTACTAAAATATAAAATACAGGGATTGTAATAAACATTATCCAAGCAGGATGCCAATAACCAGTTGTAAACCCTATTGCTAAATATCCTGCAAGAATAGATATTGGATAAAAGATTCTAATATCATCTATATCTAGGATTGCTGGTACAATTGGAATTGCAAAAAATACAACCCAGGTAGGACTCCATATTTTAGCAATGTATCCAACACTTAAAAATATAATTAAACAAATGAAAGGTGTTGCAAAACTTATTCTTTGCTTCCAATTTATATTTCTCATTTTATAATCGCCTTCTTTATTTTATTAATTGTATTCTTAACGGAATTTTTAACATTTGTTCCAACATTTTCTCCATTGATTATAGTATCACCTGATACAGAATTAGATCTAACCTTTGATACATAACCTGAAGGAATTGATACATCACCTGATATTGATGAAACAGATAGTTCGTCTGCAATTAATGAATCAATTGAAATATCTCCTGATACTGTATCAATTTTTATATTTTTAGTTTTAATATTATTAGAATTAAAATCACCTGATACAGTTTCAATTTTTATATCATCAGCATTAATATTTGAAATATTAATATCTGAGCTTGTATTTCTAATATATATTTCTTTAGCATTTAATTCTAAAGCATTAATATCTGTTGAAATAGTTTCTATTGTATATGAATTAATTTCTAAGCCCTTTGGAATTTCAACAATTATTTTTCCATCTATTTTAGAACCAAAATAATTTGCTTTCTTTCTTTTTATAAATAAATGAGTATCATCTTTTTCTATTTGATAATCATCAACATTTAATTCTTCTAATTCAACATGAATTCCTTCATCCTTTGAAAAAACAAAATCTAAATCTTCTGTTGTTAAATTAATTGTTACATCATAATTTCTTTTTTCTTCAAAATTAATTTCAACAACATCAGCAAGCTTTTTAGCAACCTCAACAGGATCACCTAGCATTTCTTCTATTTTTTCATCTGTTAAACCAGCATCAAGACCAAATTCATATCTTTTAGAATATTTTTTTAATACTTCTTTTCTATTTTCTACATTATATTCATTTAATGCTTTATCCAATGATTTTAAATAATCCTTTTTCATTATAAACCACCAAGCATATCTTCTGCTTCCTCAAAAGATATTTCACCCTTTCTTAGCTTTTCTTGTACTGATTCTTTTGTAGGCTTTACATCATTATCAATTTTAAAAGTCTTAAAGCCTAAAGATAAGCATAAATCATCTAAATTCTTTTTTACTGTTGGGTAAGATATATTAAGCTGTTTTTCAATCATCTTAATGTTACCTTGATTTTTAATAAATACTAATGCGAATTGTAGTTGTTCTTTTGATAAGTAATCAAATGGGGTTAAATTAAATTCACCATTTATCTCAAGTCCTGAATCTGATTTTAAAGTTGATGCATAAAATTTTTCACCATTAATAATTGAATAATCTACTATTTCTTTTTTCAATTCAACCACCTCTTTCACTTATAATATAACACATCTTTTAATAAAATCAATAGCTACATTTAATTTTTTTAATAATTTCGTTTAATTTTCTTAATTTAGGCATAAAAAAGACTTCTTTTTTGTAAAGAAGCCATTAATTTTATTTATTTAGTTCATAATATGCTATAGCACAAATGGTTTTAGCATCCTTAATAGTTCCGTCCTTTATTAATTCTTTTACTTTATTTAAAGGAACAAATTCAGAAACTATAAATTCATCATCATCAAAATGAGTTTTTGTCTTTTGACAATTTAAAGCTAAATATAAATGAATTACTTCATTGCTGTAACCACATGTAGGATATATTTCTCCTAATTTTTTAAGTTTAGCTGCTTTATTTCCTGTTTCTTCTTCTAATTCTCTTAAAGCAGCATCATAAGGATTTTCATTTTTTTCTAATTTTCCAGCAGGAATTTCATACATTATTTCATTATATGCATATCTATATTGTTTTATTAACAATACTTCTTCTAAATCATTAATACATAAAACAGCTGCCCCACCATTATGCTTTACAATTTCTCTTATTGATTCATTTCCATTTGGGCATAATACATTATCCTTTACCACATGGATAACTTTACCATTATATATATCTATTCCACTTATTTTCTTTTCTTCCATATTCATATAATTCACCTAAAGAATTTATTTTTGTAATTTTTCTTTATACATTTCATCATCAGCTCTTTGAATTAATTCTTTGATTGTATCTTTTTCATTCAATTCAGCAAAGCCGATACTAGCTTCAATTTTATAATCAATTTTAGCATCATCAACTATATTAGCTAATTCTTCCTTAAAAGCGTTTAAATAATCTAAAGGACTATTATTTGCAAGTTCTACAACAATAGCAAATTCATCTCCACCAATTCTTGCAGCTAAGCCTCTACCTTTACTTGTGTGGTTTCTTAACGCTTGAGCAAATAAAACTAAAGCATGATCTCCTTCTAAATGTCCATATGAATCATTTATATTTTTAAATTTATCTAAATCAATCATATAAACATATAAATGGGTTACACCAGATTTATTAATATTATATAAATATTTATAAAATGCTTTTCTTGAAAATAATCCAGTTAATGAATCAATAGATACCTGGTTTTGAATCATTTCAACAAAAATAATTACTGTTGATAAAGCAAGACCTGCTGATATTAAAGGTAATTCAACATTAAAAGCAACAGATATTGCAAATTGGAATATTCCTCCAAATGTAGGAATAATACAGAATAATAAATTAGTAAAATATGTATCTCTATTAGGATCTAAGCTTCCTTTTAAATATTTTACTAACGAAATAATTAAGGCTGCAAATATATATCCATAACAGAAAATGAATTGGAAGAAATTAACAGGACCTCTTACATATTCATTAGTTTCAGGATTAATAGTAAATAACCATCCTGTCCATATTGAAGTAAAAACAATTATTCCATAAAAATATAAAGGAATAGATAAAATTAATTTTAATTTTTTCTCTTTTACAAGCTCGATTCCACCAAGTGAATCAATTAATAAAAAATCAAAATAACAACAAATGGACGCTGAAATAAAATATGTTATTTGGACAAAATAATTCACTGGAACTGTTGTTTTAATTGTTCCATCCTTAAATAAAATACTAAATCCATCTGTAACAAGCATTATTAAAGCGAAGCAAATGCTTATTATGAAATACATTTTACTTTTATATGCAATTGATTTTTCATTTATTGTTTTAAGTAAGACAAATGTCATTAAGATAAAACAAAAAACAAGCATTACTCCAATTTTCATTTTTTATACCTCAAACCGTATTATATCATAAATTTTTTTATGATGATAATATTTTTTTTAATTGAGAAAAAAGCGAAGCATTATTGCTTCACTAATCTCTTCCATATATATCCCTTGTATATACTCTATCAATTACATCATCTAAGCAATTATCATATCTATTGGCAATAATTACATCTGTAATTGTTAAAAATTCATCTAATGATGCAATAACTTCATACCCTTCAAATGAATCAACATGTAGCATAGGCTCATAAATTACAACTCTCAAACCTTTTTTATGAAGCCTAGACATTACACTTTTAGTTGAAGACAAATTAAAATTATCTGAATTCTTCTTCATCAATAATCTATAAACACCTATTGTTGGCTCACCATAAGGACAATTTTTCTTACCCAAATTATAAACATCTTCTGCAACAAAATCTTTTCTAACATGATTAGATGCAGGTATTGCACTTATAAGCATTTCAGGTATTCCTTCAAAATTAGCTTTTAGTTGCATCGCATCATTTGGAAGACTTGAACCACCATAACCAAATGATGGGTTATTATAATAATCACCTATTCTTGGGTCATAACATACACCTTCAATTATTTCTTTTGTATTCAAATCTTTAATTTTAGAATATGTATCTAATTCATTAAAATATGCAACTCTTAAAGCTAAATAAGCATTTGTAAATAATTTAATAGCTTCTGCTTCAGTTAAGCCCGTATATAAAACAGGAATATCTTTTTTTATAGCTCCTTCTTCTAATAATTTTACGAATTCTTTTGTTCTTTTTAATAATTCATTATCATCCTTTGGACATCCAACAACAATTCTTGATGGATATAAATTATCATATAGAGCACTTGATTCTCTTGAAAAGACTGGAGATACTATAATATTTTTGTTATTATATCTTTTTCTCATTTCTTCTGTAAAACCAACAGGAATTGTTGATTTAATAATAATTAAAGCATTTGGATTAATTTTAGTAATTGCTTCAATTGTTCTTTCAACTTTACCTGTATCAAAGAAATTAGTTTTTCTATCATAATAACTCATATTAGCAACAATTATATAATCAGCATTACCATATGCAAATTCACTATCTTTTGTTGCTGTTAAATCTAATTCTTTAGTTTTAAAGAATTCGTCAATCAAATCATCCTTAATCGTAGATATCCTTTTATTAATTTTTTCAATTTTTAAATCACTAGTAGAGGTTATGAATACTTTATTATTTTGTGCTAAAAGGCAGGCTAAAGAAAGACCTATATAGGCAATTCCAGATATGGCAATAACTTTCTTTTCTTTCATAAGAATCATTCCCTTCTATTAATAATTAAAAACTCGATCTATTTATTTTATTTTACTTCATTTTAAAAAATACTTCAATATTTTTCATTTTCAATAAGAAAAAAAGCTTAAAAGTTAACCTTTTAAGCCATCTGCTTGACGTTGCATATTTTCAACAACAACATCATATATATCTCCAATAGATTGTCCATAAGCTAATACTAACCATGGTTCGTTAGTATGGAAATGAACCTTTAAGAAATTTGCTGGATTTCCTTCATCATCTTCATCTTCAAAACCAGCAACTACCAAAGAATCACCAACTAGCTTATTTAACACATAATCTCTTAATTCATCTTCAGCATCATCAACATCCTTATCTGCAATGTCGATTAATAATTGAGTATCAAATTTATACTCTACAAAACTTTTATGTTCTTTAACCATCTTAAACCTCCTAATTAAACATAAATAATTATACTATTTTTATAAATGATGTCAAATATCATTTACCATTTATCTTTTCTGTTCTTTTAGCTGCAAATTTTCTTGAAACAAACCTTGTTCCAAATGATGTGAATTTAGAAATGAAACCTGTATTTATAATTAATTTATTTTTTCTCATTTTCTTATAACATATCTTTGCAACCTTAGTAGGATTCATTGATAAATTATTAAATGCTTTTTTATTTTTTGAATCAGCAACATCAATAAATTTAGTTTTAGTTGGTCCAGGACATAAAGCATGAACCTTTACACCATATTTTTTTAATTCGTGGTATAAACCAATACTAAAATTCAAAACGAAAGCTTTAGTTGCATAATAAACTGCCATATAAGGTCCTGCTATATAAGCAGCAACAGATGCTACATTTAAAATTCTTCCGCTTCTTTTTTCTTTCATATCTTTTCCGAATATATGACACATATTCATTAAAGATTTTATATTTAAATCAACCATCTGATTCAATTTATTTATATCAGCTTCAACAAATTCTTTTGAATCACCAAAGCCAGCATTATTAATTAATGTAGTTACATCTAAATTATTTTCTTTGATTTTTTCGTATAGAGCATAAGTATTTTCTATTTTACTTAAATCGAATGGGAAATATTTAATATCAATTTTATCATTTAATTTTAATAATTCTTCTTTAGCATTAGCTAAATCATCCATTTTTCTTGATATCAAAATCAAATCATAGCCATCTTTAGCATATAATTTTGCTAATTCAAAACCTATACCTGATGTAGCACCACTAATTAATACATAATTATTTTTTATCATTATTTTTCCTCAACATTTTTTCTTTCTTCATCAAATCAGATACTTCTAAAACAGCTAATGAAAGATTTTCAATTGTCTCATAAAATTTATATCCTAATGTAGCAATATCCATTTCCTTAAAACGCTTTTTAACATTTTCACATTGATTAACAAAATCTTTTTCGCCTAGTCCCATAGTGATAACTAAGAATTCATCTCCACCTAAGCGGAAATAATCATGTCCTTTAAAGTTATTTCTTATTTCTTTAGAAAAATCTAAGATTAATTGGTCGCCAGCCCGGTGACCTTTTTCATTATTTGTTTTTCTTAAATTATTAATATCTAAAAAAACTAAGCCTACATTTCTAACTTTTTCAATTAAGCCCCTATTTTCCTTTAAATAAGTTTCATTATAAAAATTAGTCATATAATCATGATAAGCTTTAAATAATACATCAATATTTGATCTATTACCATCGATAGAATCCCCATTAGAACTTGAATAATAATCTTTGATAAAGCTTGCACATAATCCTGGATTTATATAAAAAGATTCAATAACGACTGTTCTGCTTATTACAGATGTAAATCTTGTTTCTGCAACAAAGCCTTTAGTTTTAATGACATTATTAAAAAAATTCATCCAGTCAATCTCATAATTATTACCAAAAACTGATACAAAATCATGTCCTAATAATTCATCTTTAGATTTCCCCAAAAATCTAGCAAATGATTCATTAACAAATTTGTATCTAAAATTAACCATTGAACCATTTTCATTATAAATTGGTTCTATAACAAAAAATGGACTAGGATAATTATCAAATAAATCACTTTTTTCCATACGCAAACACTCCCTTATATTTAATTTTTCTCCCTTAAAATAATTATATCATAACGTTTTAGAATTTAATAGACAAAAGAAAAAGGATATACAAGATATCCGTTTCTTTTTAAAAAGGCTCAACGCTTAGAAGCATTGATCTTTGGCATGTTACTACACCTAAGGTCCTTTGCTCCTCATCGACCAAGCTAACATCACAATCATCATTATCAGGATAGCAATATAAAACTACACCGTAAGTTCCTCTTGGAAATCCTTCAACTGCTTCAGTGATTTTTACACAGTCATACAAATTGACCATAACTAAGCACCCTCCTTTTCTCCCATTTTTATACTTTCTTGATTTAAAAACCTTAAAATTTAAAAATTTCATTTTGAAATTTTTATCAAAAAACTTTGTAATTATTATAACACTATTTTTCAAGCGTTGTAAATATAAAAATATTATTTTTTATAAAATTTTTTTATTGTTTTTTATTCAAAATTATTAATTTATAATAAATTAGAATAATTATTTTTTTAAAAAAGCTTCAAATGAAAATGATATTGCAATTTTTAACCCCCTATCATATAATATTAAATATAAGATATACTATAAAAATTTAATTATATATTGGAGGTAATTTTTATGGATAAAGGGTTGGAAAAATTACTTGATGACCGCAGAGCTTTAATCTTTGATTTGGACGGTACTATTGCTGATACTGAAAGAATTCACTGGGAAGCTCATAACATTGTTTTAAAAAAGCATTTTGGTATTGAAGTAGACTTAGAACATATCTATTCATATTTAGGAACACCTGAAGAGGTTTTCTTAAAACGTATTGAGCAAGACTACAATATCAATATTGCAGGAGAAAAGGGAAAAGGATACGAAAAGTATTCTAAGGAGAGAGTTAAAGTTGCTGAAAAGCTGATTTTAAAAAATGCTAAGCCATTCCCTTTTATACAAGAGGTATTAAGAGGTGGAATCTTAGGAATGAGAATTTATCTTGTTTCTGCACAAAATAGAAGCATGATTCATAAGATGCTAAAATCTTGGGATATGTTAAGATTCTTCAATGATGAAAATACTTGTATTTGTGATGAAGTAAAGACTAAGCCATATTATTATGATTACATTTTTGAAAAGCTAATTAAAAACGCTGAACCTAATGAGGTTGTTTTATTTGAAGATGTTAATAAATACCTACAAGAAGGTAAAAAGCGTGGTTTTATAACTGTTGGCATTGATTCTGGCTTCGGTAAAGATAAATTAGAAGCTGATTATGTAATCGATGTAAGAAAAAATAAAATAGAAAAATAAATATAAAAAAACCAATTTCAAAATTTAAGAAATTGGTTTTTTATTTTATCTTATTTACTTTTTATATTTTTTATATATATTTGTTTTCATTATAGATTTAAGCACATTAGTTGCTGCCCTATTTATTTCTATAGAGGATATCTTATTCTTCTTATAGGCTCTTAATAACTGATTAAATACATTTTTACCACCAGGCATAATTAAATCATTGCCTGATTTAATTGCTAAAACATTATCTGCAAACTTTCTTCCTGTTGAAAGCCAATCGGTCATAACGATACCCTTAAATCCATATTCTAATCTTAATGTATCATTCAATAATCTTGAATCATTACATACATATTTATGATTTATTTTATTGTAGCTTGACATAACAGCTGAAACACTTGAATATTTAATTGCAATTTCAAACGGCTTTAAATAAATATCCTTTAAAGCATTATTAGATAGATTTGCTGAAATAGTATTTCTTTTATATTCTAAATTATTGCATGCAAAATGCTTTATAACTGCATAATGGCCTTTTACATCTTCTATACCATTAATTAATGATGCGGCAGTAAAGCCTGCTAAAATAGGATCTTCTGAATAATATTCAAAGCTTCTTCCACCTATTGGATTTTTTATAATATTTACTGCAGGTGCTAAATAATAACTAATTCCAAGGCTCGTTAATTCTTTCGATATAGCATTACCTACTTCTTTAACTAATTCCTTATTGAAGGTTGATGCTAAAGATATTCCTGTTGGGAAAGAAGTTGATTTTTGATATCCAACGTTCTTTTTATCCCTTGAATATCTTATAAGCTTTATAAATCCTGGTAAATATTTAAATATATCCATTGCAGGAATAATTGCCTTTGTTTTTCCATCAGTCTTAATTTTAACCTTTGGTGATACTCTTATACCTGCAGGACCATCAGCCATCCGGAGTGCTGGAATATTTTTAACATAAGGTGTAGTATATCCTGCAACACCCGCAACAGATACATAATTTGCTTTAGGCAAAACACCACTTCCAACACATAAATTAATTCTATCTCTTAGATTTAATCCTTCTAAAACATCAAAATTATTTTCTAAATTATATTTTTCTTTTTTATAATTTAAATTTATTTTTATTTCTTTTATATCTATATCTTCAGGATTAATTTCTTTATTTAATTCTTGTTTGATACCATCTGTCAAATCATTAATTTCATATAATATAAAATCATCTTCTAATTTAAATTTAAAAATAGGTTTTGTATTTAGTGAATCACTACCATATCTAATAATATAAATTCCTTTTTTTAATAATTTTAAATTATTATCAGTATAAGCAAAATCAAATAAATCAAATTTTAAATTAATAATTTCTTCTTCATTTATATCTAATTCTTTAGTCTTAGTATATGATACTAAGCTTTTTTCTTCACCAATTGTTTTTGGTGCTTCTAAAAATAACAATACCGTATCTTTAGCTTTAAAGCTTCCTACATTTTTTACATTTAATTTAATATTAATGATACTATTATCTATTTCATATTTAAAATTTGAATATGAAAAATTAGAATATGATAATCCAAAACCAAAAGGATATCTAACATCCTTTTTAAAGGTATCATAATATCTATATCCTACATATATTCCTTCCTTATAATTAGAATCTAATGATTTAGAATTATAACTAAATTCATTTGAATAAGGAATATCTTCATATTTTTTTGGATAAGTAAATGGTAATTTACCAGAAGGTGATGTATCAGTTAGTATATGAGCTAATGCATATCCTCCCATTCTACCTAAATTACCCATATAAATAATTGAATCTATATTTATTTCATCAGTAAAGCTTAAATCAAAAAAGCCACCAACGTTTAAAACTAATATTATTTTTTTATATTTATTTTGGATAAATTTTAAATTATTATATTCAACATTAGATATTTGATATTCTTCTTTTAAAATATCTCTTCCTTCACCAGAAAACCTAGATATTACATATATACATGTATCAGATTTTATATCATTTTCATTTAATAGGTCACCTGGTATAAAATTAATTCTTTTACCCATAAAATTAATAAAATCAAATTTATAAATTGATTTATGGATTTCATGCTTATATTTTTTTAATTCCTTTTGATATAAAACATCATATTTATCAAGCCATGAATCAGAATTAATTATAAAATCCATTTCTTTAAATGCATCATAAATTGATGAAACATTAAGCTCATTTACTTCACCTGAGCCTAAGCCACCTTTTATAGTATGTCTTACACCATTACCAAATAAATCTATTGTTTTATCAATTAATGGTAAAGCATTATTTTCATTTTTTAATAAAATAATGGAATCTAATGCGCATTTTAAGCTTGTTTTTATATTAGCATCTTCAATTGGTGTTAATGTGTTTTCACTAACAGCAAAATTCATAAACCTCATATTTCAAACCTCTTTTATTTTTAATAGCACCCTAAACATTTAAATTATACTATTTTTATAAATATAAAACAATATATAATGAAAAACACCAATACTAAAGTATTGGTGATTATCACTTGATGGTGCCGTCAAAAGGACTCGAACCTTCGACCTACTGATTACGAGACAGTTGCTCTACCAACTAAGCTATGACGGCATATTAAAGCTATAAAATAGCTTTTAATTATTTAAATATTCTATTACTTTTAATAAATCATCTAAGATTACAGTTGCTTTTTCTTTCATTTCTTCATCTGGCTTTTTTAAATCAGGAACCATTATTGTTTTTAAATTAGCATTTGTTGCTGATTTAACACCATTAAATGAATCTTCTATTACATATAATTTATCAGGATTAACATTTAATTTTTCAACAGCTTTTAAATAAATATCTGGTTCAGGCTTTGATTTTAAAACCATATCGCCTGTTATTATTAAATCGAAATATTTTAATAATCCTTGAGCTTCTAATTCTTTTTTTACTAAATAATTAGGGCTTGATGATGCTAAAGCTATTTTTTTATTATTAGCTTTTAAGTATTTCATCAATTCAAATACTCCATTTTTTAAAGGAAGCTTATAATCTTTATATTTTTCAAAAAATAATTTTGTTCCTTCTTCATTATATTTGTCATATGGAAAATCATTACCATAATGATTTAATATAATTTCTTTTGTTTTTTCAAAAGTAACTCCAGTACAAAGTAAATATACCTTATCTAAATCTTTGATGTTATATTTTTTTCCTATCTCAAGAAAGCATTCCATAATTGCTCTTTCAGAATCAAATATAACACCATCCATATCAAAAATAATACCTTCAAAATCTTTCACTTTTATCACCTAAACAATTATAACATAAAAATAATAAAGAAGCACATTTAAGTGCTTCTTTTATAAATCAAATATTGTTAATCTATTATCTATATATGATTCTTGTTTAGCTTCTTTTATGATATCATTACTATTTTTATTTCCAATTAAAAATGGTGAATTAGGATCATGCTTTTTATAATTATTTAAGATTGTTTTTTCATCACCATTAGCATAACAATATTTACATAAATGCATGCATGAATTATAAGCACCTATATCATTTGATATATAACAAGAACAATAATTCTTTCTTGCTTCCATCTTATCCTTAATAATGATATTTTTTCCTATTGCTTTTTCATAATCTTCTACTCTTAAGCAACCATTAACATCTATATCGTATTCTTTTAACCATTTTTCTTTTGAACATAATCTTAATTCCATATTATATTTAGATGCTATTTTTTTAAATTCTTTGGCTATTATTATTTTTATTCCATCTTCAGCATCTTTTAAAAATGGTTTATTCTTAATTAATTTATCATATAAATCTAAAAATCCAAAAACAGAAATATTTGTATAACCATTTAATTTACTAGCTATATATTCATACTTTTCAATATGATAATTAAGATTATATTTTTCATCAATAATTATTGGTGTATATCTCCAAATAACATTATTTTTACCTAATTTTTTAGATAAATATATAAAATCTTCTATTACATCATCAATTTTAGGTACATTAGGCTCTAAATCACTTTCAAATCCTGTAATAGTTACATACCATAGCATTTTAAAATCTTTTAAAGAGTCTAAGTATTTTAGCATTGGTCTTGGATTTTTTGTACAAAAGCCTATAACATCCACTAAATCTTTATTAAGTAAAAATTTAGTAACTAAATTAGGATAATATGGATTTCTTACCATTACATATCCTTCTTTTATTCTATTCATAAACCATTTGGAATAGAATGCTGGAATATCTGTTCTTTGACCTGTATTAATAATCATATTATCCTAACTTCTTTCTTAAAAATCTTTTATTATTATATTTCCATCACCAAAATAATACAATTTATTTTCAATTAAATAGCATCTTAAATATGTCATTATATAATCTTTATAAATACGTACACATGATTTATTTGATTCATATTTATCATAAACTGTAAATAGTTCATCACTTTCTACATCTATTTTAAACATATAATAGCTTACATCTCCTAATTGAGAACCAAAATATATAATATCATCTTTTACATAGAAAAAATAACCAATTGCGTTCTCATTTAAAAATCTAGTATCATCTACTTTTAAATATTTTTCATTTTCAAAGCTAATCATTTTATCATTAACATAATATGATATTATCAAATTGTTCTTATACTGAATAAGCGCATTATTTTCTTCTTTATAAATTGATAATTTTGGCAATCCTGATTCATTATAACCAACACCTAAAATATATGTTTCATCTTTTATTTTAAAATAATGAAGATAATCAGAATATCCTGTAACATGTAATTCAGAAACAATTTTAATATCATATGGATCAGATAGATCAATTAAATATAGAGGATCAGTTCTTCTATATGTACATACATAGCATTTTTCTTTATCAAATCTAACAGATTTAGCATATTCATATTCTAAACCAATTTCTTCTAATTTTGATGCTTTTTCTTTCTTTTCTAAATCATAAGTATATAATGTATTAAAAAATTTTTTAGAATGTGTATCAATCATCAAGAATCTAAAATAGCCTTCATATTCAGACATTGAATATTTATTTAATAAATAACCATCTTTTTTAAAGCATGAATATCCATTTAAATTATGATCAATAATAAAGAAATTAGTATAATCATAATTATAATCTGAAAAACTATAGTTATATAGTCTACTTGTAAAATAGATATAATTTTCTGACATATAAAATTGATTGTTAGATGTTGTAACTAAATCTGCTTCTATGGCTTCTAAATTATTTAAATCAATCTTAAGAATTTTAAAAACATAATTTGGATTAATTGTACCATCATAATAACAATTATCATAATTTATTTTATCTAAATCTAATTTTTCATCAAAAACCATAAATAAATTATTTTTGTACAATCTAGAATTAACTAAATGATTATCATATTCAGCTTTTAATTCTAATTTAGAATTACTAAATTCATAAACATTTACATTTGTTTTAAATATAATAACTACTTTATCATTATAAACGTACATATTTAAAGGATAATTTAAAAATTCATTAGTTAAAACAACATTTCCAGCTAAATCATAAATATATATATTCTTTTCATATAAGGAATAAATATATGCTCCATCACATTTAGAAACATCAGCCTCATCAACTGATTTTTCAACAACATTAGTATCATATGAACTATTACTTTCAGTAGGTAAATCTGCCCGAGGTGATGTATCATACATAGTTTTTTGTGATGTACAACCTATTAATTGAAATGAAAATATTTTTTCTAAAGTCGATTTTTTTAATTCCTTTCTTTGCTTAATTTCATATTTTACAATTGCATTTTCTAATTCTAATTTTGATTCATATTTTTTTTCAGAAATATTAATTGAATCATAATCAATTTTTTCATTAGAAATATTAGTATTATATTTTTTTATTTCTTCATTTGTAATTGATACTGCAATTTGATCAATAACTAAATAAAGTAATAAAACTGCAAGCAAAGGTAAAAAGACATATCTAAATTTAAATTTATGATTAAAATTATAATTCTTTTTTTCTTCTTTTATTTCAATTGGATTAATAGTATCTTCAAATTCTTCTTTTAATAATTTTTTATATTTATTTAATTTCATCTCTTATTCCCTCCAATTCACGCTTTAAAATTTCTTTTGCTTTATAATAAGCATTATTTATTTTCTTTGGAGTAGAATTTAAAATATCAGATATTTTTTTAGTTGTATATCCTAACAATACCTTCATTATAAATATTTCTTTTAAATCGTTATCTAAGTGACTTAAAGCAAAATTCAAATATGGGTTTTTAGAGTTATCTGGAATGAAGCTTGGATCTAAATTAGGAATCTCGCGAGTTTTCCTAACATAATCTATAGCAGTGTTTTTAGTTATTAAATATAAGTAATTATAAAAATTATTAGTTTCATAATTATCAATATTTTTAACTATCTTTAAATAAACATCCTGTGTTAAATCATCAATTATATTTAATTCACTAGAATATTGATATAATATCGATTTAACTAGCTTATTAGTTTCTATATATATTTTATTAAAATATATATCGTCTTTTGTTTCTTTATACTTCAAAACTATTTTCTCTAAATCCATACGTTTTCTACCCCATTCACTATAATAAACGCAAGAATACTTAATTTTTTCCCTAAATTTTAAAATCATTTTAATTATAAATGATTTTTTGTTTTTATAAAATAAAAAACTGTTACTTTTTTGTAACAGTTATATTTTTAAGTATGGTGCCCGAAACAGGACTTGAACCTGCACATCGAGGATACTAGATTCTAAGTCTAGCGCGTCTGCCAATTCCGCCATTCGGGCATTTTTAAGCTTTATTCAAGCTGCATAAATTATTATACCAAAATTTATCTATTAGTCAATAATTTTTTTGCTTAAAAAAGCTTATAATTTCTATATTTTTTATTTTTTTCTAATTACTCTCATCTTTGCGCTATGAGCTCTATTATTATATTCTAATTCTTCTTCATTAGGGATGATTGGATGCTTTGTTATAAGCTCAAATTCTAGCTTATCAGTAGGCATAACAGGTAATCCTGGAATATCTTCTTGAGTTGTTTTTTCTTTAAAAATTGTTTTACATATTCTATCTTCTAATGAATGGAATGTAATAACTACAGCTCTACCATCAGAATTTAGCATATCTAGGGCATCAAGAATTGATACTTCAAAAACTCTTAATTCATCATTTACAGCAATTCTTAAGGCTTGGAATGTTTGTTTAGCTGGATGTCCTTTTTTATTTAAAGCCTTTGCTGGTAAGCTTTTTTTAATTACATCAACTAAATCAAATGTTGTTTCAATTGGTTTAATTTTTCTTTCACGCTCAATTCCTCTTGCGATTAATTTAGCATTATTATCTTCACCATATCTATAAATGATTTTCATTATTTCATCGAATGAATATTCATTTACTATTCTTTTAGCAGTTAATGGAGCATCCTGATTCATTCTCATATCTAAAGGAGCATCATAATTATATGAAAAGCCACGTTCTGGTATATCTAGCTGAAATGAAGATACGCCTAAATCATATAAAATACCATCTATTTTATATACTCCAAGCTCATTTAATTTTTTCTTTAAATCCTTAAAATTAGCTTTTACAAAAGTATAATTGTTTGATATTTCATCCAAAACTGGCTTACTTCTTAAAAAGGCATAATCATCCTGATCAAAGCAATATAGATGACCTGTGGTTAATTTTTCTAATATTTTTTTAGAATGACCTCCACCACCTGTTGTTGCATCTACATATATACCATCTGGTTTAATGTTTAATTGTTCGATTGCTTCTTCTAATAAGACGCTTTTATGTATATATTCCATAATTATGCCTCCTTTAATCTTTTATATTATATCATATTCCATAAATAGAAAATAGACGCTCCTTGGCGTCTATTTCTATCAGTTAATTCAAATTTTGTTCAACAATTATTCTGCTGATTCAGTCTTTTGAGCTTTTGGAGCAACTACTTGTTTACCTTTGTAAAAACCACAGTTTTGGCAAACTCTGTGAGCTAATGTTAATTCACCACAGTTTGGACAAGTGATCATACCAGGAACAGTAATAGCTAAATGAGATCTTCTCATACCCTTTTTGCTCTTAGAAACTCTTCTAAAAGGTACTGCCATTTTCTTCCTCCTATAATAAATCCTTTAAACTAGCAAAGGCTGGATTAATTTTTTCATCCTTAACCTCTTCAACTTCATCTACATCATCTTCGAATTCTTCTTCAGTATAAGCCATTGGCTTATTGCATATAACTGCAGTTAATACTGCATCATATGTATCTAGAGTTTGTCCTTCAATTAAAGTACAATCTTCTAAATTTTCATCAGTTGTAAATAATTCGCTAGCTTTCGCATTAATTTTATAAGGTATAGCCTTTAATGAAACAGCATCTTCTAATTCTAAGTCTATACTGATACTAAACTCATATAAATAAGTATCAATGCCACGTTCCTTTAAAGTTCCTTCTACCTCACATAAACCTACCTTAATGATATCTTCAAATCCATCTAAATCCTTAGATAAATCTAAGCTATCAGTAAATTTATAAGGCATAGCTATTTTCCTTAGCTGAGCTAAACTAAATTTCATATAAATCACCCCAGCATTGCTTATTATATAAATAATAGCAATAAAAGTCAAGGAAAATCTATTTTTTATCTTATTCAAATTCTAATTTTATATCAACTAAACCATCATAAAAATCATCTTCATGAGTTACTAATATAACAGAACCTGGAAATTCATCTAAAGCTTCCCAAAGCTCAGCTTTTGAAGCTATATCTAAATGGTTTGTAGGCTCATCTAGAATAAGCACATTTGATTTTTTCATAGTCATTAAAGCAAGTCTAACCTTAGTTTGTTCTCCACCTGATAATTCCTTCATAGGCTTTATTGCTAAATCGCCTTTAATACCTGCAGATGCTAAAATAGATCTTAATTCACCATCTGTTTTTAAATGATAAAAATATCTTAAATAATTTATAGCATTAGTATCTTCAGGGTCTTCTTCTTGCTTAAAATAATTTAAATCACAAGAAGGACCCCATTTATATGATCCATCAAGTGGTTTTATAACATCCATTATTGTTTTTATTAATGTTGATTTACCAACACCATTTTTACCTAAAATAACAACCTTTTGATTTTGTTTAATAAGTAAATTTAAATCGCTTAATACAACCTTTTTATCATAACCTATAGTTAGATTTTCAAGCTTTAATACTTCTTGTCCTAAACCTTTTGAAAATGGGAATTTAAGATGCATTGGTTCATGATTTTGAGGCTTTTCTAATCTTTGTAATCTTTCTAAAGCATTTCTTCTTGATTTAGCTTGTTTAGATGTTGTTGCCCTAACAATATTTTTTTGAATAAATTCTTCTGTTTTCTTAATATACTTTTGTTGATTCTCATATGCTTTTTTATAATTATCTTCTCTTATTTCTCTTTCAGATAAATATAGGTCATAATTCATATTATATCTAGTTAATGTTTTATTAGATAAACAATATACTGTCTTTGCTATTTTTCTTATAAATGCTTCATCATGAGAAATAACAACAAATGATTTTTTAAATTCATTTAAATATTTAGCTAACCATTCAATATGTGCCTCATCTAAGAAGTTAGTAGGCTCATCCATTAATAAAACATCTGGTGCTTCTAACAATAATTTAGCTAAATAAACCTTAGCTCTTTGTCCACCTGATAATTCCTTTAAATGAGTATCAAGTCCATATTCAGAAATACCTAAGCCGTTAACTAAATTGCCTAGTGTTGAATTTATTGCATAAAAATTTTTCTTTTCTAATTCATCTGAAATAGCTTGAGCATAATCTAAATATCTTTCTTGAGTCTTTTCATCAACATTAACTAAATCCTCATAATATTTATTCATTTTAGCTTCAAGCTTAAAAAGTGGTTCAAATACTAAGGTTATATAATCATAAATTGATATATCCTTATCAACCTTTAAATGCTGATCTAAATAAGCATAAGTAATGTTAGGAAGCCAAGTAATAGTTCCCTTATCTGGAATTAAGTTTTTAGAAATCAAATTCATGAAGGTAGATTTTCCTGCCCCATTATCACCAACAAGTACAATGTGGTCTCCTTCTAGAATTCTAAATGAGACATCATTGTATAATTCTTCATCTTTATATTTAAATCTTAAATTTTCTACTTCTAATAGTCCCATTTTTTCACCTCAAAATAAAGCCTAGCAAATGCTAGGCTATTTTATTATAATCTTTCATTATTTGCTTTTACAAGCATTGAAACAAATTCATCAATTGTTACTGTAGTTTGAGCTTGTTCACCATATTTTCTATATGTAACAAGTCCTGATTCAACTTCCTTATCACCAATAACTAATTGATAAGGTATTTTTTGCATTTGAGCTTCTCTAATCTTATAGCCAAGCTTTTCATCTCTATAATCAGTTTTAAATCTAATCTTATTCTTTCTAAATGTTAAAGCTAGCTTATCAGCAAATTCCTTATGGAATTCTAAATTAACAGGAATAATCATAGCTTGAACTGGGGCTAACCAAGTAGGGAATACTCCTTTTGTTTCTTCTAGTAAGAAGGCAACAAATCTATCCATAGAACCTAGGATTGCTCTATGAACAACAACTGGTCTTGCTTTTTGACCCTTTTCATCAATATATTCAAGCTCAAATCTTTCAGGTAATTGATAATCAAGTTGAATTGTTGATAATGTTACATCATGACCGATTGCTGATCTAACTTGTACATCTAGCTTTGGTCCATAGAATGCAGCCTCACCAATAGCTTCATAATAATCAACGCCTAATTCTTTTAATACTTGTCTTAATTCGTTTTCAGACTTTTCCCATAATTCATCATTACCGAAATATTTTTCAACATCATTAGGATCTCTTAAAGATAATCTAAATCTATAATCTTTAAATCCAAAATCCTTATAAACATCTAGGATTAATTGAGTTACTTCTTTAAATACATCACCAATTTGAGAAGGCATACAGAAAATGTGTGAATCATTTTGATAGAATGCTCTAGTACGTTCAATACCAGTTAAAGCACCAGATGCTTCAAATCTAAAGTCAGCAGCAATTTCTGCAATCTTTAATGGTAATTCTTTATATGAATGTAATTGTGATTTATACATAACCATATGATGAGGACAGTTCATTGGTCTTAATACATATGATTCATCATCAACATCCATCTTAGGGAACATATCATCCTTATAATGATCCCAGTGACCAGATGTCTTATATAAATTAACATTTCCTAATGCTGGAGTTAATACATGGTTATATCCTAAATCATATTCCTTATCCATAATGTAATCAGAAAGTAATCTTCTTACAATAAAACCATTTGGAAGCCACATAGGAAGGCCACGTCCTACTAAATCATCAAACATGAAAATTCCTAACTGCTTACCTAATTTTCTATGGTCTCTTGCTTTTCTATCTTCTAAAACCTCTAAATGATGCTTTAATTCTTCTTCAGTATTCCAACAAGTACCATAAATACGAGTTAATACATCATTTTTAGAATCGCCTCTCCAATATGCACCTGCAACTGATAACAATTTAAAATTCTTTAAAATACCAGTTGAAATTACATGAGGTCCTCTACAAACATCAGCATAATCTCCTTGTTCATAAATACCAACATATTCATCTTCTATTGCATCAATTAATTCACATTTATATTTATCATCTTTAAATTTAGCTTTAGCATCAGCTTTAGATAACATATAATGATTGATTGAAATATTTTCTTTAGAAATCTTTTTCATTTCAGCTTCAATCTTAGCCAAATCATCATTTGTTACAACACCATTAACACCAAAATCATAATAGAAGCCTTCTTCAATTGCAGGACCTACACCACAAGTTGTTCCTGGATATAATCTTTTCATTGCTTGAGCAAGTAAATGAGCACATGAGTGATTAATTACTTCAAATGCTTCCTTAGTGTCAAACATTACAAGTTCAAGCTTTGAATCTTCTTCAATTGGTGTCTTTAAATCAACAAGCTTTCCATTTAATTTAGCAACACATGCCTTTTTAGCAAGACTTGGTGATAATTCTTTAGCTACGCTAATGATTAAAGTACCCTTTTCAACCTCTTTTATGCTTCCATCGATTAATTCTACCTTTAACATAATAATTCCTCCTTACAAATAAAAAAATCGTCCAAAATAAAAGGACGATTGTAACCGCGGTACCACCTTAATTCTAGATATATATCTAGCAGCTCATATAATTCTTAACGCGAATAAAACGTAAATGCATTTCCTCATTTAATCTCCTTTAGTAGTAATATATAAAGATCTAAAATGTTTTCACCAACCACATTTTCTCTAAATAGATTTATTTATATATCATGTCTAACATCATCGACTAAAAATATTATAAACTCAATTTATTAATAATTCAAGAAAAACATAAATATAGATTCAAAAAAAGATATAGCTATCTACTATATCTTTTAGAATCGTCCATAATTATTACATTTACTAAATCTAATAATCTTGCAATTATTCTATCAGCCTTTAATAAATTTTGTTTTGTTCTATCACCTGATAAATGAATTTTTAATTCATCTCCAGGATTAACATTCGAAGTAATAAAAACAGGCTTTTTTTCCATTAAACGATAATTAATTAATGGTCCAAATATTTCATCTCTTACCCAAGGTGTCATATTTTCTGAGCCTAAATCATCTAATAATAAAACATCTACATTTTTTAAATCTTCAATTATTTTTTCAAATTCTTCTTGATTACCTAATGAAGATTTAATATTTGATACTAAATCAGGAAAATATACTAAGGCTGAAGATATATCTTCTTTAGCAAGCTCATTTGCAATAACAGCTAATGTATATGTTTTTCCGATTGAAAATGTACCATATAAATATAATCCTTTAGGATAATCTAAATTTTTATATTTTAATATAAAATCTTTTAAATAATTGATAATTTTCTTTCTTTGGTCATCTTTTAATTCATAACTTTCAATAGATGCTTCTAACACATTTTTAGGTAAATATAATGTTGAAACCTTATTATTTTGATTAAATTTTAATTTAGATATCTTTTTATATTTACATTCTTCATCAAAAAAATATTTTCCATCAAATGCCTTTTTTAAGCCTTTAACAATAAAAGGACAATCATTTAATGACTTACACTTATCACATGATAATTTTTGTTCATACATTACTAATAAATCATTATAATGCTCTTCTTTAGCATCAATTTTAAATATTTTTTTTAAATCTTCTAAAGTTGGAATATCTTCTATCATAATACCGTAAATCCTCCAAAGTTATTAGATTCATCTTTTGTTTCCTTTTTATCATCAAGCTTAGCATCTGTTACAAATTTTATTGCATCTTCTGTTGTAAAAATATTATTTTCACTCCAAGAAAAAGCCATCTTTTTAAAATAATTTAAAGTAGGTAATTCACCCTTATCCTTTATAACCTTTAAAACCATACAATTTAAAACTCCTCTTGGGAATTCTAATGATGCATAAACATCATTTAATGTAGATAAATATTTTTCTGGATAATCAGGAATAATATCTTCTAATAATTGTTTTGGTGAAACATTATCAAGATATTCACATAAATCCTTATCAGCAACTAAATCATCATCCTTATTGACTAATTTAGGTGCATTCATATTCTTTTTAAATTTAAATAAAGCATTTGCTTTATTTTTTAATAATTTATAATCATAAATTCCTCTTGCGTTTATTGAATCAGAATATAGTCCCATCATTTCTGTTTCATTGAAACCATAAACGAAAGCTAAATTTGAAATTTGATCTTTAAATGTTTTAGTAATACCTGTTTCTAAGAAATCTAGATTGATACCCTTAACAAAGAAATCAAAATCAAAATTATAATTTTTTATTTTTAAATTTCTATTAGTTCTCTTACCTAATATATATTTAAATTTATCATATGTTATTTCATTATCTACCTGAGATTGATAAACCTCATCAAATGTTTTAGTTATATTAGTCGCATTTGCTTTATCAATCTTTTCAACCTTGAAATGATTATAAATAAATTCAAATGTTTCTTTAGATGTCTTTGCGTATAAATATAAGCCTAAGGTTGCATCCTTTATAAAACCTTTGGCAGTTAATGGTGGACATATTACATATGTATAACTTTTATCTGCCATTTCATAGCTGATTAAAAGTCCAATTCCTTCAAGCTTAATTCTTGCTTTCAAAAATGAAGTTTGATTTAGTGAGAAAATATCAAAAAAATCTTGATGCTTTATTTTTTCACTTTTTAAATTATTTCTTTCTAAAAGTGAATATAATCCTAAATAAAGCATTAATGCATCGCTTCCCATAAGCGGTGCATAAAGTAACGATACTACACTAACATCATCACTAGATAGCGTAAAGCTTGAATAAATATTAAATTGTGATGCGCTATCAAATTTTGATGCCATATAATTATCTCCTATTTATGAAGGCTTACACCTTTTAATTCATATTTCTTTTCGATACTTTTATAAATAGTATCCATAAATTTTAAAGCTTTTTTTGTATTACCGATTAAGAATTCAGAATCGATATAAAAATCAATTGATGTTTCTTTAGGGTTTTGCATTATAATTTTAGCATTAACTGAAAAATGTGGTATTTCAGAAAAAACTTCGCAATAATCATCATTTACAGAAACTACATCATGACCTAATTTTTTTAAAGTTTCAATATAAACTTCCTTAATTTGTTCATAAGATGCTTTATAATAATGAGTTTGTAATTCATATATTTTAGCATTTTCTAAAGTTTCAATTTGTGGCATATTATTTTCCTCCTAAAATATCATTAATAACATTAAGAACTTGTTTTTTTGTTTCTACAAAATCTCCCTTTGTATCAATAACATAATCAGATAATTCTTTTTTCATATATAAATCCATTTGAGAATGAATTTTAGCTAATGCGTAATCTTCATCAATTCCATCACGTTGCATTAAGCGTTCAACCTGTAGCTTCTTCTTTAAGAAAACACAGATGACCTTATCGCATAAATAATCTAATTTAGCTTCAAATAATAAAGGAATATCAACAAATATTAATTCATCATCAATTTCTTTTATTTCTCTTTTTATTTCTTCAACAATAATAGGATGAGTAATTCTATCCATTGTTTCTTTTATTTCTTGATTATTAAAAACAAGCTTTGCTAATTTTTTTCTATCAAGATCGCCATCTTCATTTAAATAATCAGGTCCAAATTCCTTTAAAATTGCATCATAAACAGGATATCCTTTTTTGGATAAATCATGAGCAATTTTATCTGAATCTATAACCTTATACCCTAATTCTTTACAAACATTACAAACATTTGTTTTGCCACTGGCAATACCACCAGTTATTCCAATAACACTTTTCATATTTACTCCTGACATTTATTACAGTAGTATGTAGACCTTCCGCCAATTTTAATTTTTAATAATTTATTATTGCATAAAGGACAAATAGTTTTTGTGTGGACATTTAAGAAATTTTGATAATTTCCTTCAACTCCTAAGCTAGATGTATAACTTCTTATAGTTGTACCTTTATTTTTTATAGCTTCATTTAAAATTTCTTTTGTATATTTAATAATATTTTCTAAATCATTTAAAGAAATTTCATTTGAAGGTCTTAATGGATTTATTTTGGCTTTAAACAAGACCTCATCAACATAAATATTACCTAATCCTGCGATAATATTTTGATCTAATAATGTAGTCTTTATAGGAATAGCCTTATTTAATATTTTATCATAAATCCTATTTATTTCAATTTCTTTATCCAAAATAGGATCATAGCCAACCTCACTAACAGGGAATGTATTATAAATAGAATTTGAATCCTTATATTCAATCCTTCCAAATTTTCTAACATCCTGATAGCATAGCATATAACCATTAGATAAATAATATATAATATGAATATGCTTATTATCTAAAGAATCCTTAGGAACGTAAAAATATTTACCTTCCATTCTAAGGTGAGAAATTAAGGCTCCATCATCTAATTTAAATATTAAGAATTTGCCTCTTCTTTCCATTTTCTTAAATGTTTTACCAATTACTTTTTCTTTAAAAAATGTTGGGTCATTATTTATAATTGGTTCATATTTAATTTTTACATCAAGAATTTTTAAATCGATAATTTCATCTTCTAAAACTCTTCTTACAGTTTCAACCTCAGGTAATTCTGGCATTTTATTCTCCTATATGGCTAACCATATCTATTTCAAATTTATTTTTATCAAAGAAGGCATCATCATTTTCTGGATAACCTAAGCAAATGAATGAAAATACAAATTTACCTTCGCTTAAATTTAATAATTTAGATGCAGGTATATATCTTTCTTCAAGCGGATATGTACCAAGCATTACAGAGCCAATCTTCATTTCAGCTGCCTTAAGCATTATATTTTCAGTTGCCATTGCTAAATCCTGTACTGCAAAATCTGGTGCTCTTAAGGTATCTAATGGTCTTCCTATAACCGCAATCATTTGATTTGCTTCACTAACCTTCATTGAGCTTTTTTGATAAAGTTCTGCAATTTTTAATATTAATTCTTTATTTTCTATAATTACATATTCTCTTGATCTTTGGTTTTTAGCTGTAGGAGCAGCTTCTCCATATTTACATAAAGTTAATAAATCTTCATAAGGAATTAATTTGTCATTATATTTTCTTATGCTTCTTCTTAATAATATAGCATCCATTATTTTACCTCATACCAATCTTTTCCAAAAGAATCTCCAACCTCTAAAGGAACATCTAATTTTACAGCATTAATCATTTCTTCTCTAACTAATTTTTGTAAAATATCCTCTTCGCCCTTTTCAACCTCAAAAACTAATTCATCATGAACTGAAACAAGCATTTTTGATTTTAAATTTTCCTTTTCAATTCTTCTATCAACATTTACCATTGCAATTTTAATAATATCTGCCGCACTACCTTGAATTGGAGCGTTCATGGCCATTCTTTTTGCAAATTCTCTTTGCATATAAATCTTTGAATTTATTTCAGGTATATATCTAATTCTATTTTTCATAGTCTTAACATATCCTAATTCCTTACATTCATTAATAACATTTTCCATATATTCTTTAATTTCAGGATATGCTTCATAATAGCTATCAATGAATTCTTTAGCTTTAAGATTAGAAATACCTAAATCTGTAGCTAATCCAAATGCTGAAATTCCATAAACAATACCGAAGTTTACAGCTTTAGCGTGTCTTCTATCTTCTTTAGTTATTTCAGTCTTTTTAAAGACATCTTGAGCTGTTTTTGTATGAACATCTATTCCATTAATAAAAGCTTCCTTTAAGCCCTTTACATTAGCCATATGAGCTAATACTCTAAGTTCAATTTGAGAATAATCGGCGCTGTAAAGCATATTACCTTTTTTAGATGGGATAAACATCTTTCTTATCATATGACCTTCAGGTGTTCTAATAGGTATGTTTTGTAAATTTGGTTCAACTGATGAAAGTCTACCTGTGTTTGTTAAAGCTTGTTCAAAAATTGTATGAACCTTTCCATCTGGATATATATAATCATTTAAACCAACAATATATGTTGAATATAATTTAGTTTTAGCTCTATAATCAATAATTAAATTAATAATTGGATTAAATGATTTTATTGCTTCTAAAACCTCTATATCTGTTGAATAGCTATTACCTTTTTTCTTTGGATAAGGAATATTTAATTCTTCAAATAAAACAACACCTAATTGCTTAGGAGATGAAACATTAAATTCATGTCCAGCAATTTTATATATATCATTTTGACATTTAATAATAGCTTCTTCTAATTCTTGTTTTTGTTTTTGTAATTCTTCTTTATCTATTAGCATTCCTTCAAATTCCATCTTACCTAATACTTTTGATAAAGGAATTTCAATATCTGTTAATAGTGATAATTGATTCTTATCTACTAATTGTTCTAAAGCTTTTGATTTTAATTCATATAAGGCATTAACCTTTTTAGCTACATGAGAATAAATTATATTCTTTTCAGGAATTGCTTTTTTAGCACCTTTTCCATAAACAGCCTCATCATATAAGACATCATCATAATCATAAAATGATGCGATAGCTTTAAAATCATCATGAGCAACACTTGTATTTAAAATATATGTTGCTAATAATAAATCAAAATCTACGCCTTCTAAATTAATACCAAATCTTTTTGATAATACATATGCTCTTTTATAATCAAAAATTGATTTTTTGATATTTTTATCACCTAAAAACATTATTAAATCTAATGATGTAGGAATTATATTAGAATCTATTATAAAGCATCCTAATTCATTTTTGATACCTAAAGCTAAAATAGGTGATTTATGATAATTATATTCAAATGTTTCAAATATTAAAGCTGAATTTGGCTTTAATATTTCTTTAATCTTATCGTAATCTTCTAATACGATAAAATTATTATCTGCTTCTTTAATTTCAGGCTTATCTAAAGAAATTTCTTTTAATAAAGATTTAAATTCTAATTCTTTATAAAAATCAATTAATTTTTCTTTATTAGGTTCTTGATAAATTGTTTCATCTAATGTAACTTTAATATCAAAATCTCTAATGATTGTAGCCATCTTACGGCATAATCTTGCTGATTCAAAATTAGCTCTTATCTTTTCTCCTAAGGCTCCTTTAATAGATTCCATATTAGAAATGATACCTTCTAAATCATTATATTCATTTAAAAGCTTTACACCTGTTTTTTCACCAACACCAGGAATACCAGGTAAATTATCTGATTTATCACCCATAATAGCCTTTAAATCAATAAATTGAGTATAATTGATACCATATTTTTCTTTAAAATAAGCTGGAGTATAATCTTCAAGTTCTGTCATACCCTTCTTATTCATATGAACAGTAGTATTTTCAGATATTAATTGTAATAAATCCTTATCAGATGAATAAATATCAACATGGAAGCCTTCTTCTTCAGCTCTTTTTGAAATAGTACCTATAATATCATCAGCTTCATATAAATCCTGTTCGTATCTTTTGATTCTTGCTAAATCTAAATATTCCTTAATATAGGCAATTTGCATTCTAAATTCATCAGGCATTGGAGCACGTCCTGCCTTATAATCTTCCATCCATTCATGTCTTAATGTTTTTTTACCAGCATCGAAGGCTACTAAAATATTATCATATTTTTGACTTGTTAAATGATTCATCATTCTAATAAAGCCATAAATGGCATTTGTATATAAGCCCTTTGAATTAGTTGTTAGATTTGAATTTGCAGCCATTCCATAATATGCTCTATACATTAATGAATTGCCATCTACTAATATAAATCTTTTCATATTGTATTCCTCCATGCTATAAATCTATATTTTTATAACAAAGTTATAAAATCCCACTATTTAATATTTTATCATAAATGTTTTAATAATTCATTACATTTAAAAAAAATGGTTGGCTTCTGCCAACCATTAATTATTAATTAAATACTTTATCTAAGATTTGTGAAATGTGATTTACAGGTACAATCTCTAATACATTTCTTACTTCTTCTGGAATATCTTCAATATCTCTTTCATTTTCTTCAGGAATAAAGATTTTCTTTAAACCAGAACGAGAAGCTGCAATAGATTTTTCTCTTAAACCACCAATTGGTAAAACAGAACCTCTTAAAGTAATTTCTCCTGTCATACCAATATGACAATCAACAGGCTTTCCAGATAATGCAGATACTAATGCTGTTGTTAATGTAACACCAGCAGATGGGCCATCCTTTGGTACTGCTCCTTCTGGAACGTGAATATGTACATCATTATTTGCTAAAGCCTCTTTAGTAATACCATATTCTTCAGCATGAGCTTTTACAAATGAGAATGCAGCAGTTGCTGATTCTTTCATAACATCTCCAAGCTTACCTGTTAAAATTAAGCCACCCTTACCTGGGTAAGTTGTAACTTCGATATCTAAAGTGTCTCCACCAAATGATGTATATGCTAGACCTGTAACAACACCAATTTGATTCTTCTCTCTATTCTTGTTGTTAGTAAATCTAATTTTACCTAAGAAATCGCATAAATTATCCTTTGTTACATCAACATGTTCTTGTTCATCAATTAATATCTTTGTAACAGTCTTTCTACAAATAGTAGCAATCATACGATTTAATTCACGTACACCTGCTTCTCTTGTAAAGCTTCTAATGATTTCATACATAGCATCATCAGAAATAGATAATTGTTCAGGCTTTAAACCATGTTCTTCTAAATTTCTTGGTAATAAATGCTTAAAGCCAATATTGAATTTTTCAATTTCAGTATAGCTTGAAAGCTCGATAATTTCCATACGATCTCTTAATGGTCCTGGAATACCAGATAAATCATTAGCTGTTGTAATAAACATTACTTGGCTTAAATCATATGGTTCTTCTAAATAGTTATCTGAAAAATACTTATTTTGTTCAGGATCTAATACTTCAAGCATTGCAGCTGCAGGATCTCCTCTATAATCAGCAGTCATCTTATCGATTTCATCAAGTAAGAATACTGGATTTACAGTACCTGCATCCTTCATACCCTTTAAAATTCTTCCTGGTAAAGCACCAATATATGTTCTTCTATGACCTCTAATTTCAGATTCATCTCTTACACCACCTAAAGATTGCTTTACGAACTTTCTTCCTAAAGCTTCACTAATAGATTTTGCTAAAGATGTTTTACCTACTCCTGGAGGGCCTGCAAAACAAATAATAGTTGATGGATTCTTGCCTGTCATTTTCTTAACCGCAAGATATTCAATAATTCTATCCTTAACCTTTTCAAGTCCATAATGGTTAGCATCAAGTTTAGCTTTAACGTCTTTTAAGTCGTTATTATCTTCGCTTTGCTTATACCAAGGTAAATTAATAATCCAATCTAAATATGTTCTAATTAGGTTAGATTCAGGCATTTGTGCTGAAGTTGAAGCATACTTTTGAAGTTCATTTTGAGCCTTTTCATATACATTCTTAGGTAAATGAGCTTCTTCGATAGCCTTTCTTAATTTTTCAACATCCTCTTCTGTTCTTGCCTTATCGCCAAGTTCGTTTTGGATTGCCTTCATCTTTTCTCTTAGATAATATTCCTTTTGAGAATCATCAATTGATTTTTTTACATCCTTATTGATTTTATTTTCAATCTCAACGATTTGTTTTTCTCTTTCGATATCCTCTAAAATCATTTCAAGACGATTTTTAACATTTAATTCAGCTAAATATCTATATTTAGATAAATTAGAGTTAGTCTTTAATTGGAAAGCAATAACATCTGATAATACATCAGCGTTAGTACCTGTTTGTAAAAGTTTAGATATTTGTTCTGTAGAGCCTAATAAAGAAATAGCGCCTCTTGAAATATTAGTTGCAATATTCTTTAGTAATGCTGCTTCTTCCTCATCTCCGTTTAAAACAGAGAATAGCTTTTCGTAATTAACTACGAAATAAGGATCAACAGATGTGTATTCTAATATCTTTACACGATTTGTAATCTTAAATTTAACCTTATAATTATTATTAGGTAATTTAAGTTTTAAAGATATTTTAGCCAAAACTGCAATTTCTTCGATATCGTCTGGTGTTACATCATTTGCTGTAGCATCCTTTTGAATTAAAAGAATAATATTACCGCCATACATCTTTTCAGCTGAATCTAATGCAGAAACAGATGCTTGTCTACCAACTTCAATACGAAGTTCGTTATTTGGTAATGGTAATACTCCTCTTACTGCTATTGCAGGTAGAACTATTTTTGTATTTTCTTCCATAATAATCCTTCCTTTCTTACCGTTTTAATACTTATCGGTGATTATATATTACAACATTTTTGGCACTTTTACAAGTAGTTTGCCAAAAATTATAATAATAATTCATTTTTTGAAAATAAAGAGGGGTTGTTCACCCCTCATTTAAATCAATTTAAAGCTTAGATTTCTTTAGCGTTATCTAAGATAAACTTCATAAAGTTATCATAAGTAATAGCATTTAATAATTGTTCTTTTTGCTTACCTAAGATAGCTTTAGCATCTTTACCTTGAGCCTTAGCGATTTCTTCTGCCTTAGCATTTACTTGTTCTTCAGTTGCAACTAAGTTTTCTTTTTCAATGATTTCAGCAGCAGCTAAATCGAATAAAGCTTGACGTGTAGCTTGTTCGTTCATTCTCTTTTCGAAATCTTCAGCAGTAATACCCATTAAACTTAAATAAGTATCGAATGGAATATTATATTGCTTAGCTTGCATTTCGAATTGAGCCTTTAATTGGTTAGCTCTTTGAGCTGGTAATGAAGCTGGCATATCAACTTTAACACCATCTAAAATCTTGTTGATGATTTCGTTAGTTTGTCTATCCTTTTCAGATACAGCCTTTGAAGCTTCTAATTCTTTCTTCTTGAATGCTTTTAATTCTTCTAAAGTGTTAACGTCCTTAACATTTAAGCTCTTAATATATTCATCAGTGAATTCAGGTAACTTTTCAACCTTAACTTCATGAACTGTTACAGTGAATACTGCAGCCTTACCAGCTAAGTCCTTAGCACCATAGTTTTCAGGGAATGTAACATTTACATCTTTAGTTTCTTCTGCCTTCATACCGATCATTTGATCTTCGAAGCCAGGAATGAATTGGCCTGAACCAATTTGTAATTCATAATTTTCAGCTTTGCCGCCTTCAAATTCTTTTCCGTCAACCTTACCAACGAAATCGAATGTAGCATAATCACCCTTAGCGATTACTTGTTCAGCCTTAGCTTCTTTTGTGATATCCTTTGCAGCTACAGCCTTAACAGCAGCTTCAACTTCTTCATCAGTTGCAGTTAATACCTTCTTCGCTACTTCAATACCCTTATATTCAGGTAATGTAACTTCTGGTAAAACATCAAATGTAATAGATACTTTGAAATCTTTACCTCTTTCGAACTTACCTTCGATATCAGGAATGAATTGACCACAAATTTCATCCATTAATTTTTGATCAGCTAAAATTTCTTTTTCCTTTGTAGCTAAAATTTCATTTAAAGCATCATTATATAAAGATTCAACACCATAGTGCTTTTCATAAACTGATCTAGGTGCTTTACCTTTTCTAAAACCTTGAAGTGTAACCTTTGCATTATTGATAGCAAAAGACTTGTCTAATGCCTTTTCAAATTCATCAGCAGTAACATCAAAAGTTGCTTTAATTCTACTATGTTCTAACTTTTCAGTAACCATTGTTATAAAATCGCAGATTAGAGATTTAATAAGGAATAATCTGCTCCTCCTACAATTTAATTATTATATATCTCTTGATTCCTTATTTTTATTTATAATAAAAGCCAAGATTTATTATACCATAAAGGTTAAAAAAGTAAAGAAAAATGTGCTATAGGAAAAAGAATAAGGGACTCTCTTTTAAAGAGTCCCAAATATTAAAGTTTTTTTATTTTATTTTATCTCTATAATCTTATCATTTTCATCATAAGCTTTATTAGAAATATAAATAATTGTTTTGTTTAAGCCTTTTAAATTTTCATAGATGTTTTTAGCAGTTTTAGCATCTAATGTTGATGCAAAGTTATCAATTAACATAATCTTTTCATCAGTTGCGATTGCCATCGCAATTAAGATTCTTTGAACAACATCTTCACTTAATTCTCTTGCTGAAACATTTAAATCAGGAAGTTCATCTAAGACGCATGCTAATTTTAATGATTCTTTAATTCTATCCATATCAATAACTCTAGTTAAAATATAGAAATTATCTAAAACAGAACATGAATATAATAAATTATCCTGAGGAACAAATGAGAATAGATGGCTTTCTTCTTTTCCAAGCTCAATTCTCATTTGAACTGTATCTAAATAAATATTACCAACTGTTGGTTTTAATAATCCAAGCAATAATTTAAATATAATAGATTTTCCTGATTTAGCAGGACCTTTTAATAACACTCTATCGCCAGCTTTAATCTTAAATGATAAATCCTTAATAATATATTTTCCTTCGTTTGCGAATGATACATTTTCAAATGAAATAGCTTTAAAGTCATTTACACCTAAAGGAATAACCTTCGCTTCAGGTGCTTTTAGATATGTAAATCTTTCAGCTGATTCTTTATATCTTGCAATTTCTTCTTTGATTGGAATTGGAGATAAGAATGCTCTGTGAGTATTATTAACAATTAATAGCATAAATACTAAAGCGCCAACACTTAATTGTCCTCTAGAAATAAAGAATACAGAACATAAAACAATTATTGCAAAAATTAATAAACTAGTTACATATAATCCAGTTTTACCTAAAGTTAATACTGAAGATGTCTTATTCTTAATTTTTAAATAATCATAATTTAATTTTTTATAATAATCTGCTGATGAATCATAAGCATCAACTGCTTTAACTAATGAAATAATTTCACCTGTTTCAGCTAAGAATTTTTCAGTGTAATCTCTACCATCTTTATCCTTTTGCTTATATTCAATAGATTTTTTATTATAGTTTATACCAATTGGAACTAAAGCACCGCCAAATATTAATAAAGGAATCAATGCTATAGGACTAATTTCTCTTGCAATCATCATATAAACAAATGCTACAAGTATAAAGAACACTTTTGAAATGTTTTTTACAATCTTAGGAATTGTATAAATTTTATTACCTACAATATTGTAAATATCAGTATTGAATAATTCTTGGAATTTTTCGGTTGGTAAATGCGTTAATAAATCAACATTTTCCTTATTCAATCCAACAAACAATTCGTTTCTTAATACCATTTCTTCAGCATTAAAATATTTATACTGTAAATTATTTACTAATGCCTTTAAAAGTCCCATTACAACAAGGATTCCTAATGTAACAAGCATGAAGATTAATGTATTATCTGTATTTCTTTCTACTGCCGCATTAATAAGATATGCAAACATAATAAAAGTAGATGCAGCTAGTGCACTTATAAGAACTGTTAAACATGATAAAATCAATACTTTTTTTCTCATATTTCGTTCATCTATTATTCCCTAGATATTAGATTTCCTCCTTTTTTCATATAAACTATAACCCAAAACACTCTATTTTATAACGCTTCCTATGTAATTATAATAACATATTTTAAACTTTTTTCCAATAGAAAAAGGACATCTACTATCAATAGACATCCTTATTTCTTATTTCATATTAAAATACAATTTCAATTAATCCTAGGTAACCACCTGTTGCAGTAAGTTTAATTGTGCCAGCTTGAGTGATTGTATGTACATATTTTGTAGAATCACTTGTATACACTGATGAACTATCAGCTGTAACAGCATTTTCACCTAAAGCAACATTCATAGTTGTTCCATTATATAGTACTAAATTTATTGTACATGGTCCTGAAACAGCAAATGTAATTGTTGCTCCATTAGATAATTGTAACCAGTTATTATCAATACCACCATTTGATTGACATCCTTTAAATGTAGTCCATAAAATGGTTGTTTCATCAGTTGATGTAATCTTGTATCCTGAAGCATCTGAAGTATTAAAATTAATACTATTTGTTACATTAGAATAATTCTTGAAATTTAATCCAACTGTTGATGATATTGCACTATAATCAATAACCTCTGGTGTAGTTGTTCCATCCCAATTATCATTATATGCTATGTTACCATTTTCTTTACCAAATATAACACTAAAAGTATTATATTTAGCAGCTTCAATTGAATCAGTTAAAACTTTACAACCAGTAACAGATGCTGAAATTGCACCTAAACCAGTATTGTTATATTCATAGAATTTAGCATTTGTTGCTAAAATTGTAGAATTCCAATCTGTATATCTTCCAGCAGATGCTGATGTTGTAGCCGCAGTTGAATATTTAGCTGAAATTTCTGAATTCATTATCATAACAGCTTCGCTTGCAGCCCAAGGTCGACCAAGTGATACTGTTCCATCAGCAACATTTGAATCAGCCTCAAATACACATGCATCATAAATTACACCATATGTTATAGCATCAGTTGAATCAACATTTTCGCCTTTAAATGCATTTACCCAACCGCCTTGAGTATTGCTTCCATTATAGATTGTATGAATTATAGAATTCTTAATATAAACTGTTGCGTTAGTACCAAAGATATAATCTGTTGCACCAGTAATATAACAGTTATTTAAATAGCTTCTTCCTGTGAAGAATTCAACTGTATCTTGATAGCCTAATAATGAGCAATCATTCATAATGAAATGATCTGCTTGAACAAGTAAAGCTAAAGCTCTATGTTCTGCTTGAGATTTAACAACATTTTCAAAATATGAATAGCAATTATTAGCATTTGAAATTGTTAAATTCTTAATTTCACAATATAAAGCAGATTCTTTTACATATACAGTTTGAGTTGAATCAGTAACATTTGTAAAGCCTTGTTCTTCCACTCCATATAAAGAATTCCATTCAATAATTGTTGCTGCATCGTATTCAGCTTTGTTATAGCTTGCATCAGATGCATAAGTTGCCTTTGCCTTACCTGCACCTGTAATAGTTAAGTAAGGAACATCTATTACAACCTTTTCATTATAATGTCCAGCAGAAATATATAAATTTGCTCTTTCTGATGAAGTAGGTGTCACAAAGCTTCTTAAATATTCTAAAGCTTGTTCAATAGTCTTAAAAGTTACATATGTAACAGCATTAATTTCAGTTGTACCACCTACTGTATATGTAGAACCTACTGCAACATTTAAGTTATTTAAAGTTTGAGGTAATACATAAACATCATAAGTTTCGCTTGCTCCACCATAAGAAACTGTAATAGTATGCATACCTTCAGTTGAAGCAAAGCCTGTAACTGTTAAATCAGATAAAGCAACTCTTGTATCATCTGCAACTGCAGTTAAGTTAGTTGAATCAAATGCATCTCCTGCTTTATAGATAGTTTTTACATATTTTGTAGTATATTGACCATTATTATGAGATGTATTTGTATTATCTCTTGATAATGAATACATATTTAATGATAAATTATTAACTGTTGGATTTGAACTATTAGATATTTCTTCAACTAATACATAATAAATCTTTATTCCACTTCCACCAGAATATAGATAATATGTGCCAGAAGAAACATTTTCAAATGTATGACTTGAAACATTATCTTGAGTTGTAGCTGTACCTACTGTTTTACTTCCGTCAGATAATAATAGATTTCTGCCAGCAGAATTTCCAAGATATACTGTAATGTTGCTTGTACCAGCTAGTTCAAATCTTAAGGCTCTATTAGTAGTAGATCCACCACCTTTTAAATCAAGATATTTTGTTGATGCAAATGTTCCACATGTGTTATTACCAGATGAAATAGTAATACCACCAGAGCCTGGAATTATAGTTGCATTATCTAAACTAATATTAGTATTACTAAAATTACCTGTAGTTAAATTATTGAATGATATTTCATATGAAGCTGCAACTGCCCTTACTTCAAATTTTGCATAAACAGTAACATCTTCAATTAGTACATCTCCAAATGTAAATGCTGTATTATATGTTTTATCCGTAAACCAACCTTTAAACTCATATCCAGAAAGTGTTGGATTTGTTGGTGCTACTGTTGCTTGATTTTCATTAAATTTAGCTGAGGTAATTAAAACATCATCTGCACCGATATTATATTTATAAGAAATTGTATATTGTTCTACCGCTTCAAATTTAGCATAAATTGATGTATCTGAATTGATTGCATTTGAGAAATCGTATTCTGTTGTGAAAGTATTATCTGTATACCAGCCTTTAAATTCATATCCATCAAGTGTAGGATCAGTAGGCTTTAAAACTGATGAACCTTCTAATACTAAATTTGTAGAAATTGTTGATTCAGTATTATTAATATACTTTTTAAATGTAACCTCATATTTAGTTCCAGCAACAACACCTAATTCTAAAGAATTATAGTATGTAGCACCAGCACCTGCATGAGCAACAATAAATGTTGGAACATCTTCTACATCATTTAAAATTGATACTTTTGATTTTTGATTTGTTGAATCATAATAGAAAACACTTGAATTAGTATCAAAAGATTGACCATATAAATTACCATTTGTTACTGTATCAGTTCTTGATGATACAATAGTTGCACCTGAAGATGAGCAGCTATCATATATATTATTAAAAGATTTAACCGCTGCTACCTTTCCATCACTTGTTTTTAAAGTAAATGTATTTTTTGTATTTTTAAAATAACAATTTTCGATAAAAGCAAACGCTCCAGCATAAATTTGCATATTATTACCAGTAGAATTATAGTAATAGTTATTATACATATGCATATTTGCTTGTCTTGCAAATGGTAGTCTTGATTGACATTGATCATAGAAATTATGATGGAATGTTAAACATGCAGTATGTTGAGTATCAGAACCACCAACTAAGCCAGTCTTATGATTTTCAATGTAATGATTATAAGAAACTGTTACATATGCTAATTTCTTAAAATCAGTTGCGCCATCACCATCATGCTTATCTTGTTCTGAACAAACATCCCAATAATTTACACCTTTTTTGAATGTATTATTATGAATCCATAAATGACCAGTCTTAAATCCTGATAATGTAGTAGAATCATCTCCACCTTCAAATGAGCATGCATCTTCTGTATAAGCATCAAATGTTAAATTCTTAACTTCAATTGAAGTACAAGATTTCCATGTAAAGCCCCATTGGAATAATCCAGCATCTTCTCCTATTCCTTCTACAGTAACATTTTTAGCGTTACTAATATCTAGCATATTATAATATGAATCAAATTCTTTTTTGCTTGAATCATATTTTATCTTATTTGATAAACCATTCAATTTAGAATATTTTGATGTATCTAATTCGTTAAATCCCCCTGATATTATATCTGCTTCATCATAATTTTTTAATTCTAAATAGCTACCATTAGCGCCTTGAACAGTCGTAGCTGATGCAGCTGAATAATTTGAAACAGAAAGTGGTTTCCATGTTGCAGCATTGATTGTTCCTAAAATTCTAATATCAACTGGAGTACCTGTTGTTGCAGCTTTTAATATATTAGCTAAACCAGTGTAGGTTTTTCCTCCAATTTCTGCAGTTACTGTATTTTTATTTTCATCATTAACATAAACAACTACAGCACCTGTTTTTAAAGTACCATCATTGTTATAAGCACCAATACCTTCATTATAATTAAAATGAGCGTAGCCTGATCTATCTTGTTCAGATACTTGAATAACTGATGAAATCTTTGTCTCATTTGTTCCTTCAGCTGCAATCTTTACATAATAATTATCAGCCTTTAATCCTACTAAATAAGCTTTACCTTTATTATTTTCATAAGAAACTAATTGACTATCAACTTTTGTATAATTTGTTTTATCTGTTGAATAGTAAACACTAAAGTCTTTATCATTTAAATCTGCATTATATGCAAATTCAACTACTGCTGTTTCATTACCAGCTGTTGCACTAGTAATTGATATTGCAGATGAAGATACCTCTTGAATCCATCTTGCATATAAAGTAATAGATTCTGTTATAGGAGTATTTACATCAAATTCATTTTGTAATGCTTCATCAGTACACCAACAATCAAATGTATAACCATTCTTCGTTGGATCAGAAGGTTCAGTGATTTGTGCACCAGAATTAATAGTTTGAGTTGTAACTGTTGTACCACCATTTGAGTTAAATGTAACTGTATATGTTGCAGGTGGTGTTACTAATGCCTCCCACTTTGCATATAATGTTAAGGCACTTGTTACTGCTGTATTAAAATCATAGCTTTCTGTTAAGCCTTCATTCTTAAACCAGCCTTTAAATTCAAAACCTGATTTTGTTGGGTCATTTGGCTTTGTTACCTTTTCACCTGAATTAACAGTTTGAGATGTAACAGATGAACCACCATTTGAATTAAATGTTACTGTATATGTTGCAGGTGGTGTTATTACTGCCTCCCACTTTGCATATAATGTTAAGGCACTTGTTACTGCTGTATTAAAATCATAGCTTTCTGTTAAGCCTTCATTCTTATACCAACCTGCAAAAGTATAACCTTCCTTTGTTGGATCTGTAGGTTTTGTTGCCTTTGAACCTGAATTAACAGTTTGAGATGTAACAGATGAACCACCATTTGAATTAAATGTAACTGTATATGATGTTACAGGGTTAGAAACTTCTTCCCATTTAGCATATAAAGTTATATTTTCATTTATACCATTTTCAAAATCAAATTCTTCAGTTAATGTTGAATCCTTATACCAACCTTTAAAAGTATAGCCTTCCTTTGTTGGATCAGCTGGCTTTGTTGCCTTTGTACCTGATACAACCTTTAAAGATTCAACACTAGAACCACCATTTGAATTAAATGTAATTATATATGAAACTGTAATATGAACATCAACATTGCCTTCATCTATTTTTTTACATGAAGTTATAGCACCAATAGATAGAAATACCATTGATGATAATAAAAAAGTTTTTAGTTTCTTATTCATTTTTAAATTCCTCGCTTCTTTTTAAAATATAAAAATCTATCTTAAAAAAGATACTTTATTCTATCATCTTTCATTTGAAAATGAAAGCGTTTTTTTATTTTTAAATAAAAAAAGCCTTTAAGTCTTTCTAGATTTCTCTAGTCTAACTTAAAGGTTTAATTTTATTTACGAGAACTTAAATCGATATTGAATTCATACTTCCATAAACCATGTAAATTACAATATTCATATACTGCAACTGGCTTTTCTTTACCATTAAGCACGAATACTGCTTCTGGTTCATCATTTGGCTTTAAGTATTTAACTTGAGCCATATCTGTAGTTTCTAGTAAAATAAATTGAATAAAATGTTCATCAAGCATTGGATGTCTAACTGAACCAATTTTAACTTTAATTGTATCTCCTTCGATTTCAACATTAGGTACATGTTTTTCTCTTGCACCATCAGTTGTATTTGCCTTCAATTCAACAAAGCCATTACCTAATGCCTTTGTTCCATTTAAAGCAAGAACTAATTCCTTAGTTTCCTTGTTCAAATAAACTTTAGTCTTCATAATATTAACTTCCTTTCTTATTGAATCGTTTATTGCACTTATATTGTAACATAGAAAAGAAATTAAAACAATAAATAGAAAAAAGAAAAAAGCCATCACTGGCTTTTAATCTTACATAATAGCTGTATCTGTTGGTGTTTCATCCTCAACAGGAATTGTATTAGGATCAACATCAGAAATTTCTTTGTCATCTTCCTTAGCTGGAGCTTTGATTTGGTCTTCAGCCTTCTTCTTATCCTCTTTTGGTTTAGCAATAGACTTTCTATATCTAAAGTATCCACCACCAGCTTCTCCGCCAATTACAGCTGCAGAAATAAATGAAATGATAGCTAATACAAGTGGTACTTGCTTTGAATCAAATGGAATACAACCTAATACGATAGCTGTAACATTAATAATTGTATGGAAATAGAATTTAGTTTTATCTGTTCCTTCCTTACAATCAATTGTAACATAATAATAAACTAAAGATCTTGTTGCTAATAAGGCAATTAAAATATACTTATAAGCTTGGAAATTAAAATTATTGAACCAATTATAGTTTTTACCATCAAAATCACTTGCATTTACTTGGCCCCATAAAATCATTGCGGCAATTACTAAATATACTGCAACAACACCATGGAAGATAATTTCAATTAAGCTTACTAATTTAGCTCTTTTTGATTTAGTAGTTCTTAGTAAAGGTATTAATCTTATTAATGCTGCAATACCAGCAACTAAAGCTGTTACTAAATAAATAGCACCTGTTGCGTTATCTTGGAAAATTAAAATCATTATACCAAATGTAACAAGTATTGCGAAAACAATCATAAAGAATATAAACTTATAAGTTGAATATACCTTTATAGGACTCTTTTCTTTTCTAGCTTCTTTCTTTGCTCTTTTTTCTTCTTCTTTTTGTTCATCAGATTTTATATCAAAATCTTCTTCTTTTATCATATTTTCCTTATTTTTTTTCATAGCACGCCTCTTATTACTCAAAATCTAATATAATTATATATTAAATGGAACTATAATGCAATTATAAGAAAATAAAAACACTTTCAATTTAAACAAAAAAATCATTTCTAATTAACTGTGATATAATTAATAAAAAGGGGAGGTTAGAACGACATGAATTTTGTATTTATATCACCAGTATTTCCATTAAACTATTTTCACTTTTGTGAAGCTTTAAAAAGAAATGGTTGTAATGTATTAGGTATAGGAGATACACCATATCATGAATTATCTGATGAAGTTAAAAATTCTTTAACAGAATATTATAAAGTTAATTCATTAGAAAATTATGATGAAGTATTTAGAGCTGTAGCATTCTTTAGTTTTAAATATGGAAAAATTGATAGATTAGAATCTAATAACGAATATTGGTTAAGATCAGATGCAAGACTTAGAACTGATTTTAATATCAATGGTGTTAAATTAAAAGATGTTGAATCATTTACATCAAAAAGTCATATGAAAGACTTTTATATTAAAGCAGGTGTGCCTGTTGCAAGATATAAATTCTTAACTAATTTAGAAGAGGATTTAAAATATATTGAAGATGTATTAGGCTATCCTGTTGTTGTAAAACCAGATGTAGGTGTAGGTGCTTTAGCAACTTATAGAATCAAAAACAAAAATGATTTAATTGAATTTTATAAAAGAGGCTATAATGTTCCATACATTATGGAAGAATACATTGAAGGAGATATAATTTCTTTTGATGGAATCGTTGATGAAAATTCAAATGTTGTATTTTCAGATAACGAAGTATTCCCTCCTTCTATCATGGATATAGTTAATGAAAATCTAGAACTTGCTTATTATGTTAATAAAGAAGTTCCTAAAAACGTATTTGAAATAGGTCAAAAAGTTTTAAAGGCATTCAATATCAAATCTAGATATTTCCATTTAGAATTCTTTAAATTAACAAAAGAGAAAAAAGGCTTAGGAAAAAGTGGAGATATCGTAGCCTTAGAAGTTAACATGCGTCCACCTGGAGGATATACTCCTGATATGATTAATTTTGGTCAATCAGTTAATACATATCAAATATATGCAGATATAATTTGTTATAACGAAATTAGAAACGTTAAGCTTGATTATCCTAAATATTATTGTATGTATGTTTCAAGACGTGACCAATATCAATATGTTTATGATAGAGAATTAATTTTAGATAAATTCAACAATAACATTGTAATGCATCAAAGAATGAGTGATGCATTAGAAAGTGCAATGGGAAATGAATTTTTCATTGGTAAATTTGAAGATATTGAAGAAATGAATGCTTTTAAAACTATGGTTTTAGCTAAAAAGTAAAAAGAAAGGCGATACAAATTGATTGAACTGAGTCTTGTCAAGTAGACAGTTGAATTTTAAAAATAATTAAATAAGATTTGATGGAATTTGGGCATAATATCTAAATTGATTAGGTGTTGTGCCCAATTTCTTTTGTAATCTCCAATTATTGTAATTAAATATATATTCTTCAATTTTATTAATTAATGCTTGTTCATTTTCAAAATGAATGCCATAAAACATTTCTGATTTTAGGATTCCCCAGAAACCTTCCATAGGTCCATTAT
>JAEEGL015196663.1_pt1 | contig 49075 bp, 33 predicted proteins | sample 9134231 | NCBI WGS metagenome assembly JAEEGL01 (sample SAMN16246548, study PRJNA631951) | gut metagenome | biome: gut microbiome; feature: rumen; material: fiber-attached | host: Bos | place: Iran: Karaj | collected 2018-10 | reverse complement strand
GGGCAATTATTTCAGCCCCCAGCGGACCTGCATGCGCAGCGAGGTTCTGCAGTTCCTGTACGCCGCCATGGGCAAGCCGGAAATCAGCATCGTCAACCCCTACAGCGACGTGAAGCCCAAGCACTGGTACTACGAGGGGGCTATCTGGGCCTATGAAAAGGGGCTGGAAAAGGGCGAGGACGGCAAGTTCCAAGCCAAGACGCCCTGCACCCGCGGCTACGTGGTGACCTACCTCTACCGCTACTTCACCGGCAACGAGCTGGCGGAGTGATTCGTGACCAGGCGTCAGTGACCAGTGATCAGTCCCCAGTCACCAGTCCCCAGTGACTGGTCACTGGGGAACAAAGAAACAGAAAAACGGCAGAGTTTCTCTGCCGTTTTTCTGTACATATACATAATGGGAATCATGATGGACAAAGCGCAAGTGCTTATCACAAAAACGCCTTCAGCTTTTCATTCAGCTTCCCGTACACTATATCCATCACCGGCTCGTCGGCGGTTTCCAGCACCTCGTCGATGGGCACCCATTTGACCCCGGTGTTTTCCCCGGCTCTGGCCCGCAGGGGGGCGGCCTCGTCGGCCTGCCAGAGATAGCAGCAGTCCAGGTGCAGGTGGGAGGCCACATAGGCTCCCCGCTTGACGTGGTGATCCACGGTGAGGCACTGGATGGAAAAGATCCCGTCATACAGTTGGCGAAGCGCTGTCAGCCCGGTCTCCTCCATGGCCTCCCGCAGGGCCACGGCCCGCAGATCGGCCTCCCTGTCCGCGTGGCCCCCGGTCCAGGCCCAGTGCCGGTATATATTGTGGTGGACCATCAGAATTTTGTCCCGGGCGGCGTTGGTGATCCAGTTGGAGGCCGTGAAATGGCACACCGGGTTTTCCCGGGAAAGAACGTCGGAAAAGTGGTCCAGGGCATAGAGCATCAATTCCCGGTCCCGGGCCTCGGCCTCGTTGTACGGGCGGTAGCATTTTATTGTTGTTCGCAGATCCATGACGACCCTTTCTGAGGAAATCAAGAATAGTGAATAGGGAAGAGTGAAGAGTTGAGGTGTCGCTTCGCGACGTTTAAATTCATTTATCAATTCGCAGAATTGATAAATACCATAACTATTCCCTATTCACTTTTTTGCGCTTCTCCTATTTCCCTCCGCGTAATTGTATGATCTGGTCCCGCAGCACGGCGGCGAATTCGAATTCCATCATCTGGGCGGCCTTGCGCATCTGCTTCTCCAGCCGGGCGATCTCGCGGTCGCGCTCCTCCTTCGTCAGCTTCAGCCCGCCCTTGCCCAGGGCGTCGGTATCCTGCCGGGTGATCTCAATAAGCTCCCGCACGTCCTTGCGGATGGTCTTGGGCACGATGCCGTTGGCCCGGTTGTAGGCGTCCTGAATCCCCCGGCGGCGGTTGGTCTCCCGGATGGCGTAGTCCATGGCGGGGGTGACGCCGTCGGCGTACATGATGACCCGGCCGTCGGCGTTTCGGGCGGCCCGGCCGATGGTCTGAATCAGGCTGGTGGGGGAGCGGAGGAAGCCCTCCTTGTCCGCGTCCAGAATGGCAACGAGGCTGACCTCCGGCAGGTCCAGGCCCTCCCGCAGGAGATTGATGCCCACCAGCACGTCGAACTTCGCCATCCGCAGGTCCCGGATGATCTCCATTCGCTCCATGGCCCCGATGTCCGAGTGCATATAGCGGACCCGGATGCCGTTCTTTTGCAGGAAGCTGGTCAGGTCCTCGGCCATGCGCTTGGTCAGCGTCGTAACCAGCACCCGCTCCTCGCGGGCCGTAACTTTGGCGATTTCCTCCATCAGGTCGTCCACCTGGCCCTCGATGGGCCGAACCTCCACCTGGGGGTCCAGCAGGCCCGTGGGCCGGATTACCTGCTCCACGATCTGCCCCGCCCGCTCGGTCTCAAAGGGGGCCGGGGTGGCGGAGACGTAGACCACCTGGTTGATCTTGCTCTGGAACTCCGGGAAGGTCAGGGGCCGGTTGTCGAAGGCGGAGGGCAGGCGGAAGCCGTATTCCACCAGGCTTTCTTTCCGGGAGCGGTCGCCGTTGTACATGGCCCGCACCTGGGGCAGGGTCACGTGGCTTTCGTCCACGAAGAGCAGGAAGTCCTCGGGGAAATAGTCCATGAGGGTCATGGGCGGCGTGCCGGGGGCCCGGCCCGAGATGACCCGGGAATAGTTCTCGATGCCGGTGCAGAAGCCGATCTCCTGGAGCATTTCCATGTCGTATTCCGTCCGCTGACGGATCCGCTGGGCCTCCAAAAGCCGATCGTTTTCCTTGAAATATGCCTCCCGCTCCTCCATTTCCTCCCGGATGGCCACCAGAGCCCGATCCATCTTCTCCTTGGTGGTGACGTAGTGGGAGGCGGGGTAGATGGCCACGTGGGAGACCACCCGCTCCGGGATGCCGGTTATGGCGTTGATCTCCGAAATCCGGTCCACCTCGTCCCCAAAGAACTCCACCCGAATGGCCCGGCCCGCCCAGTAGGCGGGGTAGATCTCCACCGTGTCCCCCCGGACCCGGAAATGGTTTCGGGAGAAATCTACGTCGTTGCGCTCGTAGCGGATGGAGATGAGCTTCTTCATCAGCTCCTCCTGGGGGTATTCCATCCCCGTCCGCAGGGAGATCACCATGTTCTTGTAGTCGATGGGGTCGCCCAGTCCGTAGATGCAGCTTACGGAGGCCACCACAATCACGTCCCGCCGCTCAAAGAGGGAGGAGGTGGCGCTGTGCCGCAGCCGCTCGATCTCGTCGTTGATGGAGGAGTCCTTCTCAATGTAGGTATCCGTGTGGGCGATGTAAGCCTCGGGCTGGTAGTAGTCGTAGTAAGAGATAAAGTATTCCACCGCGTTTTCCGGGAAGAACTCCCGGAACTCGGAGCAGAGCTGGGCGGCCAGGGTCTTGTTGTGGGCCAGAACCAGAGTGGGCCGGTTCAGATTGGCAATCACGTTTGCCATGGTGAAGGTCTTGCCGGAGCCGGTGACGCCCAGCAAAACCTGCTCGTCCAGCCCCATTTTGAGCCCCTCGGTCAGAGCGGCAATGGCCTCCGGCTGGTCGCCGGTGGGCCGGAAGGGCGCGTGCAGCTTGAAATCCATGGGGAAGACCTCCCTGCGAGTATGTAGCGCCGGCGATCTGCCGGCAATAGGCAATAGGCAACAGGGGACGGGGCGCTTTGAATTGACAATTGAGAGTTGAGAATTGAGAATTGTCGGTGTTTTGCAGATTGACATCTGCAAAACGGGAATAAAAATGCTGTCTGCAAAATCGATAACAGGTTTCGGGCTCAGCGTCCGTAGGGCGGCCACCTGTGCCCTTCATGGGTAGACCTCTGGCCGCTGCGGTTTCGGGTTCAGCGCCCGTAGGGACAAACAATAGAACCTTGCTCCCGGATTCTTAATCCCTGGTGACTGGTGACTGGTCACTATGCTAATAATCCGCATCTTGCCAATTGTGCCTTTCTCAATTATACCCAATCTGCTTTCCTCCTGCAACAATTATTTTCCCCCGCACCTTCTCCGACAGCTTTTTCCCCGCCGCCCTGTTAAGATGGAATCACAACGTGCGGGGATGATGCGAATGAACGGGATCAAACAACGGGAACAGACGGGTCTGGGGCGGGTCGCCGCTTGGAAAACCAATCTTATGTCAACCAAAACCGGGCGTCTGGCCCGGGAGGGGCTGCTGTATCTGGCAGCCGCTTTTCTGCTCTCCGGGCTGGGCTTGTCCGGCGGCCCCCTGCCTCTGGCGGCTTGCCTTCCGCTCTGCGTGGGAGAAAGCCCGTGGGAGGAACGGAGAACGTCGGTGTCCTTTTGGCTGTTCGGCACTGCCGCCCTGCTGGGTGCCTGCGGCGGCTACGCCCTGCTCTGGGGCTGGGCCCTTGCCATGGAGCCCCTGGCCCTGAGCCTGAGCTGCTTTGTGGGGGCTGCCCTCTTTCGCGGGACGCCTGTGTCCCGTCCGGCCCTAAGCGCGGGGCTCTGCGCGGCGGTGGGGGGACTGTTTCTTCTGGACACCGGCCTGGGACTTCTGCCCCTGTGGAAGCTGGCGGCGGGAACAGCCGCCGCTGCCCTGCTTCCGGCAGCCTGGGAGCGGAGCTCGTCCGTGGAGCGGCGGAGAAACCGGGAGACCCGGCCCGTCCGGCTTCCGGAGCTGACGCCCCAAAAGCGGATCGAAGCTGCCCTGCAGCTCATGCACGGGGTCCTGAGCCGGGAGGACCCCATCGTCCAGCCCATCCGGCTGGCGGAGATCTATGACGAGGCTGCGGAGCGGGTCTGCCGCTGCTGCGTGCGGCATGGGCTTTGCTGGGAGCAGAACGCCGAGGACACCTACCGGGACCTCTGCGCCGCGGGGGAGGCCATCCTGGGCCGGGGCGAGGCCCAGCGGGAGGACTTCCCCGAGCGCTTCACCGAGCGCTGCTGCCACAGTGCGGGCTTCCTCACCGCGGTGAATCAGGCCCTGGAAGGGCTTCTGGCCCGCCGCCGGGAGGAGCATCGCCGGGAGGAGGGCCGCCGGGTGGCGGCGGGGCAGTACCTGGCCCTGGAGCGGCTGCTGCGCGCCCTGACCCGGCCTCTGCCGGAGCAGGCCCCGGTCTATGCCCCGGAGCTGGCGGTGGGCAGCGCCGGCCGGGCAGGGAGCCAGATCTCCGGGGACCGGGGCTCCGCCTTCCGGGACCGGCTGGGAAACTACTGCGTCCTGCTCTGCGACGGCATGGGCACCGGTCTGGAGGCCCGGGTGGAGAGCGACCGGGCGGCCCGGCTGCTGACGGCCTTTCTGGAATCCGGGATGGAGCCGGACGCGGCCCTTGGCCTGCTGAACGGCTTCTACGTGCTGCAAAAGCAATCCGCCTTTGCCACCCTGGACCTGCTGCGGCTGGACCTGCGCAGCGGCGCCGCCGCGCTGTATAAATGGGGGGCGGCCCCCAGCTATCTGTGGCGGGCGGGGACGGTAGAAGAAATCGGGACAGCCGCGCCGCCGCCGGGGCTGACGGCAGTGAGCCGGGCGCCCGGACAGTACGAGCTGTCCCTGAGGGAAGGAGAGACCCTGGTGCTGGTCACCGACGGGGCCTATGGAGAGGAGACGGCCCGCCGACTGACAGAATTCAGCCAGGGCAGCGTCCGGGATCTGGCCGCTTGCCTGATCGCCCAGGATCAGACGGACGCAGACGACGACCGAACGGCGGTGGTGGTAAGGCTGAGAGAATTGAGAGGTGAGAATTGAGAGGTGAGAATTTGTGGTGTTTTCAAATTGCCATTTGAAAACATGAAAAACCACAGCCAAGCCCCGCAGCCGTAGGGGCGGCCCTTATCCGGCAGGATGAGTTGTCCGCCGTTGCCGCCGTAGGGACAAGCATTGCTCGTCCGCTGCTTCTCGTTTGCGACGCATTTCCCGAACCGCGTGGGTAACATAACATATTGCGTTAACATAATCCATCGAATCCCGTCGAAAAACCCGGGGGAATTACGGAAAAAACCGTATTTCCCCCGGATTTTTTGCGGAAAACGCTCAATTCTCAATTCTCAATTCACAGGCTTTCCCCCACCAGGGACTTGGTGGCGTAGGCGTTCAGCGTCATGTCGGCGCTGTTCCCCGCCAGGAATTCGTAGTAGCCCTGGGCGCCGATCATGGCGGCGTTGTCCCCGCAGTAGCGGAGCTCCGGCAGGCAGAGCCGGACGCCCAGCCGCCGGGCCAGCTCCGACACCTGGGTCCGGATCCGGGAGTTGGCGGCCACGCCCCCGGCCACAGCCAGAGTCTTCCGGCCGGTCTGCTCCAGGGCCAGCTCCGTCCGGCTCACCAGGGCGCTGCTCACCGCCTCGGACACCGCGGCGCAGAGGGAGGGCAGGTCAATGACCTCCTCCAAAGCCGCAGCCTTCCTCTGGAGAGGAAGGTGGCCAGCAGGGCCGGATGAGGTGGCCTCCCGTCCAGCGCACGCGCTTTCCAGCTTTTGCTGGGTGTTGTGGATCAGGTTGATGGCCGCGGTTTTGAGTCCGGAAAAGCTCAGGTCCAGCGGGTTCCCATCCACCTTGGCCCGGGGCAGGGGATATTTGGCCGGGTCTCCGGTCTGGCTCATCCGGTCCAGAGCCGCGCCCCCGGGGTAGGGCATGCCCAGCACCCGGGCAATCTTGTCGAAGCATTCTCCCGCGGCGTCGTCCCGGGTGCCGCCGAGAATGGTCATTTTCGTGTAGTCGGTCACGTCCACCAGCATGGTGTGGCCCCCGGAGACCACCAGACAGAGGAAGGGGGGCTCCAGGTCGGGATGAGTCAGGTAATTTGCGGCAATGTGGCCCCGGATGTGGTGGACGGGAACCAGGGGCTTGCCCAGGGCGAAGGCCGCTGCCTTGGCGAAGTTGACCCCCACCAGCACGGCCCCGATGAGGCCCGGGGCGTAGGTCACCGCCACGGCGTCGATGTCCGCCCGGCTGATCCCGGCCACAGCAAGAGCCTGATCCGCCAGGGGATAGATGGCCTCGATGTGCTTCCGGGAGGCGATTTCCGGCACCACGCCGCCGTAGAGCTTGTGGATGTCCACCTGGGAGGAAATGCAGTCGGACAGGACCACCCGCCCGTCCCGCACCACCGCCACAGCGGTTTCGTCACAGGAGGATTCGATTGCAAGAATGTTCATGTTTTCACCTTCGTAGGGCGGCCAGCTGTGCCCTTCATGGGTAGCGGTCTGGCCGCCGGTTCAGAGTTCGGGGTTCAGAGTCCGTAGGGACGGGTTCCCCGTCCCGTTGGAATTGAGAGTTGAGAATTGAGAATTGTCGGTGTTTTGCAGATTGACATCTGCAAAACGGGAATATATTTGCCGTCTGCAAAATCGATAACAGGTTCCAGGTTCAGAGTCCGCAGGGGCGTCCAGAACCTCCCCTGCTTGCAGGGGAGGGGGACCGGCCTCAAGGCAGGTGGAGGGGTGCTGCCGGTTTCCACAGGGAACAACCGTCCGACAGGGCGATCCAGCGAGGGGTGACGGCGATGCAGGGCCGGCAGATTGCCGGCGCTACAGACGGGCGCGAACGGTGCGGGCCGGCAGATTGCCGGCGCTACAGGCAGGCACAGGCGCTGCCGCCTACAGTTTTTCAATGTTTTCAAATGGAAATTTGAAAACACCGCAAATTGTCAACTGTCAAATGTCAATTCTTTCTGCAGGATGAGTGCGTCTTCCCGGGGCTTTTCGTAGTAGCCCTTGCGTAGGCCCACCCGGGCATAGCCCAGCTTTTCATAGAGCCGGATGGCCGGCTCGTTGGAGGAGCGGACCTCCAGGGTAATCTTCTCCACGCCCCTGGGGGCCAGCCGCGCTTCCAATTCCAGCATCAGCGCCTCCGCAATGCCCCGGCGGCGGGCGGCGGGGCTCACGCACACATTCAGGATGTCTGTGTCCTCGAAGCAGCTCTGGGAGCCCACGTAGCCCAGGACCGCTCCGGCCCCGTCCTCCGCCGCCAGCCAGAGGGCCAGGGGATTGTCCAGCTCGGCCCGGATGGAGGCCTCGTCCCAGGGCGCGGAGAAGGCGGCCGCCTCCAGGGCGGCAATTTCAGCCACATGCCGTTGCTGCATGGGCATTATCTGCATGGGTGCGATCACACGAACCAACCTCCGTTTTGGAATTGAGAATTGAGGGTTGAGAATTGAGAATTGTCGGTGTTTTGCAGATTGCAATCTGCAAAACGCGAAAGAATAAGGCAATTCTTCATTCTCACTTCTCCATTCTCAATTCCTACTTCGCCTCGTACCAGCTTCGCCCGGTTTTGGCCTCGGCGGTGAGGGGCACGGCCAGCTTTGCGGCCCCCTCCATTTCCCTGGTGACCAGGGCGGCCACCGTCCCGGCCTCCGCCGCCGGGCACTCCACAATCAGCTCGTCGTGGACCTGGAGCACCAGCCGCGCTTCCAGCCCGGCTTCTTCCAGGGCCTTGTCCACCCGGAGCATGGCCAGCTTGATGATGTCGGCGGCGGTGCCCTGGATGGGGGAATTCATGGCCATCCGCTTGGCGGCCTCCCGGACCATAAACTTGCCGTCCTTCAGCTCGGGAATATACCGCCGCCGCCCGTAGAGGGTGGAGACGTAACCCAGCTTCGTACCCTGCTCCACCACGGCATCCATAAAGTCCCGGACCCCGTGGTACTTGTTCAGATAGCTTTCAATATAGTCTTTGGCCTGGGCCCGGCTGACGCCAACGTCCTCCGCCAGGGAAAAGTCGGAAATGCCGTAGACGATGCCGAAGTTCACTGCCTTGGCGCTGCGGCGCATCTGGGGAGTGACCTGGTCAAAGGGCACCCCGAAGACCTGGGAGGCTGTTACCCGGTGGATGTCCTCCCCAGAGTTGAAGGCGGCCTGCATGGCCGCGTCGTCCGCCATGTGGGCCAGGACACGCAGCTCGATCTGGCTGTAATCCGCGTCCACAAAAACCCAGCCCTGGGCCGGGACGAACATCTTGCGGATCTCCGCCCCCAGGTCCGTCCGCACGGGGATATTTTGCAGGTTGGGCTCCGTGGAGGAGAGGCGGCCCGTGGCGGTGACGGTGTTCTGGAAGGTGGTGCGCACCCGGCCGTCGGGGCCGATGACCTTCAACAGGCCCTCGGCATAGGTGGCCTGGAGCTTGGTGAGGGTCCGGTATTCCATGATCCGGCCGATGATGGGATGCTTGTCCCGGAGCTTTTCCAGCACCTCCACGTTGGTGGACCAGCCGGTTTTGGTCTTCTTTCCGGCGGGCAGACCCAGGCGCGCAAAGAGTACCTCACCCAGCTGCTTGGGGGAGTTGATGTTGAAGTCCCCGCCGGCGTAGCGGTAGATTTCCTCCTGGGCCGCCCGAATGCGGGTTTTCAGCATTTCGTCAAAGGCGTGCAGAGCCTCCGCGTCCACCAGAACGCCCTCCACCTCCATCTTCGCCAGCACGGCGCAGAGGGGCAGGTCCATGTCATAGTACAGCTTTTCCAGCCCCTGTTCCCGCAGACCGGCGGTGAGGGGCGCATACAGCGCCAAAATCGCGGCAGCCTGGGAGAGCAGCACGGCCTCTTTGGCAGAGCACTCTGCGGCACCCGCCGCCATGAGTTCTTCCGCAGTTGGCATCGTGAAATGGCAGTATTCCATGGCCAGCCGGGGCAGCTCGTACTTGCCCCGGGCGGCGTCCAGCAGATAGGCGGCCACTTCGGTGTCGAAAACGATCCCCGCCGTGGGCAGGCAGCGGTCCAGCAGGCCCCGGATCAGCTCCTTGGCCCCGTGAACCGCCAGCTTGACCTGGCCGGAGAAGAGAGCGGGCAGAACGAAATCCCAGGCCAGGCCCAGATTGTTCCGCCGCAGCAGGGCGGGGGTGTCTCCGTCGTCCAGGGCGAGGGTTTCCAGGTCGTCAGAGGCGGCCAGAGCCACCAGCTCCGCCTGCTTCCAGCTTTCCAGCAGGGCGTCAAACTCCCCCCGGCTTTCCGGGACGGAGACAGTGACAGGGGCGCCCCCGTCCGCAGGGGCGTCCAGAAGCTCCCCTGCTTGCAGGGGAGGGGAACCGGCCTCAAGGCCGGTGGAGGGGTGCCGCCCGGCCCCGTTCTCCTCAAGCCTTCCCCTTGCGGGGAAGGCTTGAGGAGACTCCGCGTCCCGGGGCGCTGCCTCGTGCGCCCCTGCGGGAGCGGCGGCCGTGCCGCGCAGTTTGTATTTGTCAATGAGCTTCACGAATTCCAGCCGCAGGAACAGCTCGTACAGGGCGGCCCGGTCGGGCTCCCGTACCGGGGCGTCCCCGGGTTGGAAATCCACCGGGGCGTTGAGGCGGATGGTGGCCAGGTCGTAGCTCAGGTAGGCGCTGTCCTTGCCGTTTTCCAGCTTTTCAAGGAGCTTGCCCTTCATGTTCTGGGGGTTCAGGTTTTCATAGACCCCATCCAGGGTTCCGTATTTCAGCAGCAGCTCCGTGGCGGTCTTGGGCCCCACCCCGGACACGCCGGGGATATTGTCGGAGCTGTCCCCCATGAGGGCCTTCAGGTCGATCAAATGAATGGGGTCAAAGCCGTACTCCGCCCGGAACAGCTCTGGGGTGTAGTCGGTCTGGCCGTCCTTGGTGGTGAGGAGCTTCACGGTGATGTGCTCGTCCACCAGCTGCAGGCTGTCCCGGTCTCCGGTGACCACCACGCAGTCCCAGTTGCCGGCGGCGCAGCGCTTGGCCACGGTGCCGATCACGTCGTCGGCTTCCCAGCCCTGACAGGCGTAGATGGGGATGTTCATGGCTCCCAGCACGTCCTTCATCACGGGCATCTGCAGGGCCAGCTCCTCGGGCATTCCGTGGCGGGTGGCCTTGTATTGGTCGTATTTTTCGTGGCGGAAGGTGGGGCCGTGGAGGTCGAAGGCCACGCAGAGGGCGTCGGGCTTCTCCTGCTGCCGCACCCGATCCAGAATGTTCAGGAAGCCGTAGATGGCGTTGGTGTATTCGCCGTTCTTGGTGGTGAGCAGCCGTACCCCGTAAAAGGCCCGGTTGATGACGGAATTGCCGTCCAGGATCATCAGTTTCATGGGATGCACCCCTTGTTTGAGTTTAGAGTCGCAGGGGACGGGGGGGATTTGAATTGACAATTGAGAATTGAGAATTGAGAATTGTCGGTGTTTTGCAGAGTGCCATCTGCAAAACGAGAATGAATTTGCCGTCTGAAAGATCGATAACAGGTTCGTGCTTCGGTAGCGGCGCACAGCGTGCGCCACGGTTCAGGGTTCATGGTTCAGAGCCCGCAGGGGCGGCCCAATCTCCCCTGCAAGCAGGGGAGGGGACCGGCATCAAGGCCGGTGGAGGGGTGTTGCCCGGGTTCTGCTTTGATGTGTTGAAAACTATGTGGAAATCATGTTGAAAACGTGTGGAAATCTTGACTTCATCCCATGACGATTTTCCGCTGTCCAGGAAAAACAACGGTGTTTTTCCGGCTTCTTTCGTTCCTTCACACGCTGTGATGGCGAAGCCGTACGCAAACCGGACTGCTGCGCTTGTACGTGGACAACTGCTTTCCATGGGGCGTCGGGGATTTGTATCCTGCAAGACATTCTTTTTTTCAAAAATTCAAAAAAACAAGACGCTGTATCTTGACAAAATGATTACTCTGTGGTATAATTGAAGTATCCTAAGAAATGGAAATATCAAACGGCAAGAATACTGAAAGGAGACTTTAATATGAAACCCACAGACGTTTCCCGCGGTCAATTCACCTTCTACCGCTCCTATTACGAGGCGGCGCTCAAGCTGCCGAAAAGCCGCCAGCTTGAGGCCCTGCAAGCAATTATCGAGTATGCGCTCGACGGCGTGATGCCGGAGCCGATCTCTCCGAAGTCCGAGGCGCTTCTCACCGCGATCCGCCCGAACCTGGACGCGGCGCGGTCCAAGGCCAGCCGCCGCCTGGAAACAAAATCGATCCTGGACAGCCTGCCCACCGGCCGCATGTAGAGATAGAATTAGTGATAGTGTTAGGGTTAGGGTTAGTGTTAGGGATAGAGTTAGTGTTAGTATTAGCTTTAGGGATAGAGAGAGGGATAGGGAATGCGGAGCGAAGAGTGCAGAGTGCAGAATGATTTGGTTCAGAGTTCAGGGTTCAGCGCCTGTAGCGCGGGCAATCTGCCCGCTGTAAGGGATCAGGGATCAAGGATCAAGGATCAGGGTGGGTTCAGAGCCCGTAGGGGCGGTCATTGGCCGCCCGCCTGAGGCAGAAGCCTTCCAGTCTTGTCATTGCGAGCCAGTGCGCACACTGGTGCGGCAATCCGTTCTCTCCGCTGTTCATATTTGCGAACAGCTCAATTCTTATCCCGAAGCTCGATGGACTTGTGCTTTTGCATCAACATCCTCGCAGGATAATAGCCGTAATAGCGGGAGAAGAAATACCAGGGTTCATCCTCTGTGAAATAAACCCACAGCTGCTCATTTCCTCTCCCGTCCGTGCTTTTTGTGATCCTTGTGACCTCGCTCCAGCTGTGGTGTTTCCACACGAATAGACGCCGCCGATGCAGGCCGTCCTTGTCCAGTACGACCCGCCAGTGCCACATATAAAATGTGACGGGGAGCAGAAATACAAGCGCGAGAACAGGCAGGGCGAGCAGGGAGGACGGGTCCTCGACCTTATTCCAAATATCCCACGCGATCAGCCCGAAAAACAGCGTTATGAAGACTGGAAGCAGGGTAAAGGTTAGGCGCTCGGTATGGCCTTTCCGGACGATGACGGCCCATTGAACAGATTTTTGCGGCATGGACGTCCTCCTGTAAAGTGTCTGTTGTCGGTATGTACCCCTCCACCGGCCTTGAGGCCGGTCCCCCTCCCCTGCAAGCAGGGGAGGTTATAGCCTGGTTACAGCTTCGCTGCGAAGGCGTTCAGCCGTGCGGAGACTTTTTCTTTTCCAAGCAGCTGCATAATAGTGCACAGGTCCGGCGTGTTGGTCCGGCCGGTGACGGCCAGGCGCACCACGGAGGACACGTCGCCCACGTGACCCTTGAAGGCCTCCGGGTTCTTCTTGTATTCTTTGACCTCGGGGCAGAAGCCCAGATCGGGGCAGAGGGTCTTCAGCCGGGCAAACCAGGCGTCCTTGTCCTCGGCTGGGTCATAGACCGGCAGATAGGCCGCCACAATGGCCTTGGCGTCGGCGGGGCTTACCCGTTCCGGCAGCAGGGCCGGGTCTGCCTGGGGCTCGTTGAAGAAGTAGGCCAGATAATCTTCAACCTCATCCCACTTGGCGATGTCCTTCCGGGGCTTGGGCACCTCCCGGTCGATGTTCAGAATGGCAGTGGAGAAGGCGGGATCGGCGGTGAAAGTCTTATGGAAGTCCGGGGCGTAGTCTTTCGTCCATTCTGCCACCCGGGCGTAGATGTCGCCGGCCTTCATGCGGGAAATGATATTCTTGCTCACGTCGGTGAGCTTCAGCAGGTCAAACAGGCAGCCGGAGGCTCCCATCTTCTTCAGGTTGAAGGGGAAGTCCATGGCGTCCGCCTCGGGGTTGGCCCTGCGCCAGTCCTCAAAGTTGGAGTTCAGCAGGGTCAGCAGGTATTCGATCACGGCCTCCCTGGGGAAGCCCTTTTCCACGAAGTAGCTGACAGCGGCTTCCGGGTCCTTCCGCTTGGAGAGCTTCCGCTTGTCGCCGGTCTCGTCGTCGAATTTCATCACCTGGGCGGTGTGGACGTACTTGGGCACCTTGTAGCCGCAGGCCTTGAACATGGCGATGTGCTTGGGCACGGAGGAGAGCCATTCCTCGCCGCGGATCACGTGGGTGGTGCGCATAAAGTGGTCGTCGCAGACATGGGCAAAGTGATAGGTGGGAATGCCGTCGGATTTCAGCAGCACCTCGTCGATGATATTCTCGGGCATTTCGATCTTGCCCCGAATCAAATCCTCGAAGGTGATCCGCTTGTCCTCGCTGCCCTGGGAGCGGAAGCGCAGCACCCAGGGCTTCCCGGCGGCGAGATTTTCCTCGATCTCTTCCAGAGAAAGCTCCCGGCACTTGGCGTACTTGCCGAAGTAGCCGCGAATCAGGGCCCCCTCCGCCTCCTGCTGCTCCCGCAGGGCGGAGAGCTCCTCCGCGGTGCAGAAGCAGGGATAGGCCAGGCCATTTTCCACCATGCGCTTGGCGACGGCATGGTAGATCTCCACCCGCTGACTCTGGGTGTAGGGGCCGTAGTCGCCCTTCTCGGTGCCGAAGCCGGTGACGCCCTCGTCAAATTCCACACCGAAGGCGTCAAAGCCCTTGATAATGGCGGAAACGCCGTCGTCGATCTCACGCTTTTTGTCGGTGTCCTCAATGCGAAGATAGGACACGCCCTGGGAGGCCTTGGCCACCAGCACGTCGGTCAGAGCTCCGAAGAGGCCGCCGATGTGGAGATAGCCGGTAGGCGAGGGCGCGAAGCGGGTCACCCGGGCCCCTTCGGGCAGGTCACGAGGCGGGTATTTGAGTTCCAGATCCTCCGGGGTCAGTTTCACGTCCGGGAAAAGCAGCTTGGCAAGTTTCATGTTGTCCATGGTGGTGTTCTCCTTATTGAATGCAGAATGCAGAGTGCAGAATGCAAAATGCAAAATGCAAAATATTTTTAATGGTTCAGAGTCCGCAGGGGCGTCCAGAACCTCCCCTGCTTGCAGGGGAGGGGGACCGGCCTCAAGGCCGGTGGAGGGGTGCCGCCGGTTTCCGAAGGGAACGATCGCCTGCAGGGCGATCCGGCCGGATTCGACGCCGATGCCCGGCTTGGATTTGCCTGACGGCAAATTGCACCGCAAGCGGTGCGGGCCGGCAGCTTGCCGGCGCTACAGGCGGGCGCAGACGGGGAGAGGTCACTTTTCCAATGTTTTCAAATGGCAATTTGAAAACTCCGCAAATTCTCAACTCTCAACTCTCAATTCTCAATTCCCAAGTCGGTGCGGCCGGCAGATTGCCGGCGCTACAAACGGGCGCAGGCGTGGGGCAGGCGGGGCGCAAGTGAACAAGCAGTTCCTGTCCCTACAGCGTCAAATAGATGTCCTCTTTTTTGACCTTTTTCCAATCGAACACGGCGGCCAATTCCGCCGCGGAAACAGCTTCCTTTCGGTCAATCAGTCCCGCGGCGTGGGCCAGGGTTCCGATGATCTGCTCCGGGCTGTATCGATCCAGCAGGCTGTCCAGGTCCAGGTCTCCGTCCCGTTTGCTGAGGCGGCGGCCGTCCGGGGCCAGCAGCAGGGGCACGTGATAATATTCCGGGGCGGGCCGCCCCAGCAGGGAGAACAGGTACATCTGCCGGGGGGTGGAGGCCAGCAGATCCCGGCCCCGGACCACCTGGGTCACGCCGTTGTCGGCGTCGTCTACTGTCACGGCCAGCTGATAGGCGTAAACCCCGTCGGCCCGGCGGAGGACGAAATCCCCGCAGTCCCGGCTGAGCAGCTCCGTGTAGTCCCCCTGGAGGCCGTCATGGACGGTCCATTTCTCATTGGGAACCCGCAGCCGCCAGGCGGGAAGCCGATTTTTTGCCGCCCGCTGTTCCGGGCTCAGATTTCGGCAGGTTCCGGCGTAGACGAATTCGCTTTGCCCCAGGTGGGGGGCGGAGGCCGCGTGAACCTCCGAGCGGGAGCAGTAGCAGGGGTAGATCAGGCCCAGGGCTTCCAGCTTGGCAAAGGCCTCGTCGTAGGCCGCCGTCCGGCTGCTCTGCGCGGGAACCTCCCGGTCCCAGTTAAGGCCGAAGCGCAGCAGGTCCCGGCGAATCAGGGCGGCGTATTCCGGCCCGGTCCGCTGGGGGTCCAGGTCCTCCATCCGCAGCACCATTTCCCCCTTCTCCGCCCGCAGAGCGCACCAGGCCAGCAGGAAGGAAAAGAGGTTTCCCAGGTGCATTTTTCCGGATGGGGAGGGGGCAAAGCGGCCGACGGTCATAGCGGAGACTCCTTTCAGGGATTAGGGATCAGAGCCCGTAGGGGATGGGTTTCCCGTCCCGTTGGAATTGAGAATTGAGAGTTGAGAATTGACAATTGTGGGTGTTTTGCAGATTGCTATCTGCAAAACGGGAGAATATTTGCCGTCTGCAAAATCGATAACAGGTTCATGTTTCGGCAGCGGCGCACACCGGTGCGCCACGGGGAAAGGTACAGAGTTCGCAGGGGCTGCCAAACCTCCCCTGCTCGCAGGGGAGGGGGACCGGCGAAGCCGGTGGAGGGGTGCTGCCGGACCCCGCAGGGAACAATCGTCCGGCAGGGCGATCCGGCGAAGTGCCGGTATATAACTTGGTGCATCGTTCAAGGCCGGTTGTGATCATCGGGGTACCACCTCATCCGGCCCTTCGGGCCACCTTCCCCTCAAGGGGAAGGCATTGATTTGCCTTCGGCAAATTGTACCGCAAGCGGTGCGGGCCGGCAGCTTACCGGCGCTACAGGCGGGCGCAGGCGGGGAGAGGTCACTTTTCCAATGTTTTCAAATGGCAATTTGAAAACACCACAAATTCTCAACTCTCAATTCTCAATTCTCAATTTCCTCTTCCGGCAGCTCCACCACCGTAGCCTCGTGTCCCAGGGCGGGGAGAAGCTTCTCCCGGAAGTCGGCCATGCTGACGGCCAGCGTTGACGTATTCAGGCAGGGGTGGAAGCCGATCTCCGGCTGTTCCAGGACCGGCTTGTCGATCACCAGACGGACCCGCTTTTCCGGGTCGTTCATCAGGCCCAGCACCGACAGGGAACCTGGGGTTATGTCAACCAGTTCCAACATCTGCTCGTCGGTGGCGAAGCTCAGCCGGGCGCAGCCCAGGGCCCTGGAGAGGAACTTGGTCTTGAAGACCTTGTCGCCCTCCATCAGCAGCAGATAGAAGTCCGTCTGCTGGCGGTTGGTCAGCAGCAGGTTCTTGCAGATGGGGCAGCCCAGGGTCTTTTCGATCTCCCGGCACAGCTCCATGGTGGCGGCGGTTTCGTGGTCGGCCCGGCGGTAGGGTATGCCCAGCCGGTCCAAAAATTCATAGCAGCGGCGTTCCCGAGGCTGCCGGGCGGCGGCGTCGGCAGGCGCGCCGGCGGAAAGACTGACTGTAATGGACATGGCGAGTCTCCTGTTTGCAAAAAATGAAGAATGAAAAATTGTGGGATTCTCAAATAGTCATTTGAGAATGGATTTGAAATAAGAACGGGGGAAGGGGATGGTTCAGAGTCCGTAGGGGACGGGCCCTTCGGAATTGAGAATTGAGAGTTGAGAATTGAGAATTATCGGTGTTTTGCAGATTTCCATCTGCAAAACGGGAGAATATTTGCCGTCTGCAAAACCGATAACAGGTTCATGTTTCTGTAGCGGCGCACACCGGTGCGCCACTACAGAGACCGGAACCGGCGGGGCGTCGTGGGCGCCGCCCCCTACAGGCAAGCGCAGGCGTGGGAGAGGCCGCTTTTCCAATGTTTTCAAATGGTAATTTGAAACATTGGAAATTGTCAACTGTCAATTCAAAATTTTTACTTCTTCCTTCTTACTTCCCGTAGGGGTGCAGGTCTTCGGCCTTGATTACCGTCTCGTAGGGGTTGTATTTCTCATTGATGAGCTTGGCGGCCTTTTGTCGGTCCTCCACGTAGTAGGACCCGCCGTTTACCCATTTGCCCTCGCCGGGCAGGGTGTCGCTGTCAAAGTTGGAAGCGCCGCCCTTGATCAGGGTCATGGCCACCCAGCAGAAGTTCCGGTAGTTCAGGTCTGTTTCGGCGTTTTTCAGCAGCAGTATCACTGCGTAAGAGGCCCGGGGCAGCCGCAGAACGGATTTCCACTGGCTGATGGCGGATTTCAGGAAGTCCCGCTGGACCTTGATCCGATCCAGGTCTGCCATGGCGTAGCCGCTGCGGAAGCGGACCAGCTCCATGGCCTCCGGACCGGTGAGCTTTTGCAGGCCCGCCTTCAGGTCGATCTTCAGGCCCTGGCTGGGGTCGTTGTAATACATATCAACAGGTACGTCGAAGGTGACGCCGCCCATGGCGTCCACCAAATCCGAGAAGCATTTCAGATCCAGAAGCACGTAGCCGTCCGGCCGGAAACCCACCAGGTCCTTCACGTAGTTCAGCAGCTCGTCCATGCCCTTTTCCGTGTCGCCCCGGTCGCCGCCGTTGGCCCAGTAGGCCCCGTTGAGCTTGGGGACAGGATTGTCCCGGTTCACCATGGTGTCCCGGGGCAGGCTCAGCAGTCGGGTGGTCTTGTTGGCCCGGTCCATGTAGAGCAGGACCATGGTGTCGGTGCGCTGGCCGTCCAGGTCGGTGCCGCAGAGGAGAATCGTACAGCAGCCCTCCTTCCGGGGGCCGATGGGCTGATCGGTCTGGGGCATCTTCGCCAGGAGGATGGACAGGAGAATTGCCAGGATCACCAGGCCGAAGAGGGTGATGGGAATGTGGAGAATCAGCCGGAGAATGCGGTGCTTCTTCTTCCTGCGTTTCCGGGGAGGCTTTTCCTCCACCGGCGGCTGGGCGTAGGCGGGCTGCTGAGGGGAATACCATTGTTCATCCCCGGAGGAGCGGCGCCTGTCCCCGTGCCTGGATCGAGGAGCCGGTTCGGAATAGCCGCCCTGCTGCCATGGGTCAGTCTGCTGACCGTAGGGATCCTGCTGCCAGGAATCGGCCTGCTGCGCGTAGGGGTCTTGCTGCCAGGCATCTGCCCGGCCGTCCCGGACGGAGCTGCTCTCATAGACGGGGCCGGGGTTTTCCGCATAGACCGCCCGGCCCTCGTGGACCTGGCGCATGCCGTCCAGGCTGTAGCCGTCCTCTTCCCATACCGGCCTGGACTCGGCCTTATTCAGTTTTTCAGTGCGTTTCTTTTCAAATTTACCCATAGTGTTTTATAGAGCGCATGGCGCGCAGTTCAGAATCCGTAGGGGACGGGTCGCCCGTCCCGTTGGAATTGAGAATTGAGAGTTGAGAATTGAGAATTGTCGGTGTTTTGCAGATTGCCATCTGCAAAATGGGAATGAATTTGGCGTTTGCATGATCGATAGCAGATTCAGGGTTCAGAGCCCGTAGGGCGGCCACCTGTGCCCTTCATGGGTAGACCTCTGGCCGCCGTGGTTCAGAGTTCAGAGCGGCACCAGGCAATAGGCAATCGGGGACGGGGGATTTGAATTGAGAATTGAGAGTTGAGAATTGAGAATTGTCGGTGTTTTGCAGATGGCCATCTGCAAAACGGGAATGGATTTGCCGTCTGCAAAACCGATAACAGGTTCATGTTTCGGTAGCGGCGCACACCGGTGAGCCACTACAGAGGCCGGAACCGGCGGGGCGTCGTGGGCGCCGCCCCCTACAGGCAGGCGCAGGCGTGGGAGAGGCCGCTTTTCCGATGTTTTCAAATGGCAATTTGAAAACACCCCAAATTCTCAATTCTCAACTCTCATTCTCAATTGTCAATTCTCAGTCGGTGCGGGCCGGCAGATTGCCGGCGCTACAGAAGGGCGTGTCATAGTCACCCTTTACTTCTTACCTCTTACCTGTCTTACGCCCTGTTCACCGCTTCCACGAAGCGCAGGAAAGCCGCCGTGCCTTCCGGGCCGCGTTTATAGACCCCGGCGTGCTCCAGAACCCGGGAGAAGACCGCGCCCACCTCGTCCCGGAGAATTTGCTCCACGTTCTCCGCCGTGAAGCTGTGGCGGGTTTTCAGTTCCTCCGCCCAGTCGGCGTGCTTTTCAGTGAGTTCGTCTGAGCGCAGGTCGCCGCCGGACACCAGCAGCTCCGCCACCCTGGCCAGCTCCCGTTTCAGTCGGGGGGGCAGGACCGCCAGGCCCATGACCTCAATCAGGCCGATGTTCTCCTTCTTGATGTGGTGGAGCTCCGGGTGGGGATGGTAGACCCCCAGGGGCAGCTCCTCGGTGGTGAGGTTGTTCCGCAGCACCAGATCCAGCTCATAGTCCCTGCCTCGGCGGCGGGCGATGGGGGTGATGGTGTTGTGGGGGACGCCTTCGGTTTCAGCAAAGATGTACGCAGATTCGTCGCTGTAGCCCCGCCAGAGGGCCAGAATCTTCTCCCCCAGAGCGGCGAGCCTGCTCCGGTCGGCCCCCCGCAGGCGGATGACGCTCATGGGCCATTTGACGATGCCCGTCTCCAGCTCCTCAAAGCCCCGGAAGCTGAGGGGCGTTTCGATGGGGGCTTTCGCCATGGCGAAGTCGTAGCGTCCCCCCTGGAAATGGGCGTGGGTGAAGATGGAGCCGCCCACAATGGGCAGGTCCGCGTTGGAGCCCATGAAGTAGTGGGGGAAGACCGTCACAAAGTCCAAAAGCTGCCGGAGAGAGTGACCGTCCACCACCATGGGGTAGTGTCTGGCGGAAAAGGCGATGCAGTGTTCGTTGTAGTAGACGTAGGGGGAGTATTGGAGGAACCAGTCCTCCCCGTCCAGCACAAAGGGCACGGGGCGGTGGTTCTGCCGGGCCGGGTGGTTGTACCGGCCGGCGTAGCCCTCGTTCTCCGCGCAGAGCATGCACTTGGGGTAGGAGGCGGCGGCCTGACTGGCGGCCCGGAAGGCGGCGCCGGTGGTGGTGGCCTTCTCCGGCTTGCTCAGGTTGATGGTGATGTCCAGCTCCCCGTATTCCGTGGGAGATTTCCAGACGATATTCCGGCGGATTCGGTCCCAGCGAATGTAGTTGGTGGCTCCGCTGAAGGCGTAGTACCAATCGGTGGCCTTTTTCGGGTCTTCGGCCAGCAGGGCCCGGAATTGGGGCCGAACCTGGGAGGGCCTGGGGGTCAGGCAGCCCATAAGGCCGGTGTCATAGAGGTCCCGGGCAGTGGGGTCGTCCGCGCAGAGTCCCCGGGACACGGCATAATCGGTCAGTTCGTCCAGCAGTTCGTGGACGGGCCGGACTTCTGCGGCCTCGGGAGCCGCAAAGCTGTCCAGCCTCAGCCGTTCCAGCAGGGCGTTGACGGCCCAGACCCGGTCGTCTTCGGTGATCAGTCCGTTTTGCTGGGCGTATTCCACCAGCGCGGCGATGGTGTTGTCAATCATGTGGGAACCTCCTGTGAAGATGAGAAACGATAGGTTCAGGGTTCGGCGCTCAGAGCCCGTAGGGGCTGCCAAACCTCCCCTGCTTGCAGGGGAGGGGGACCGGCGAAGCCGGTGGAGGGGTGCTGCCGGACCCCGCAGGGAACAATCGTCCGGCAGGGCGATTCGGCGAAGTGCCGGGATATAACTTGGTGCATCGTTCAAGGCCGGTTGTGATAATCGGAGCACCACCTCATCCGTCAGCGCTGCGCGCTGCCACCTTCCCCTCAAGGGGAAGGCTTTGATTTGCCTGACGGCAAATCGCCTTCGTGCCGAAGGCCGGGACGCTCCCCCCTGCGGGGGAAGAGCGTCCCCTACGGGCGTCATAGGCTCCGCCCGCTACGGGCGGGGAGCAAGCGGACAAGCAGTGCTTGTCCCTACGGGCGCAGGCGAACGGCTTTCCAATGTTTTCAAATCGTAATTTGAAAACACCACAAATTGTCAATTCTCAACTCTCAATTCTCAAATGAACCGGTTCCACGGTTCTCCCTGGGGCTTCCATTCAAATTCCATACGCTTGCCCGTGGTCGGGTGCGTAAAGGCCAGGAAACAGGAAAACAGGGCCGGGCCGTGGGCGGCCTTGCTGCCGTAGCGGATATCTCCCAGCAGGGGCAGACCCCGGTGGGAAAACTGGGCACGGATCTGGTGGGTACGGCCGGTGTGGAGCTTTACCCGCACCAGCGTCAGGGGCTGGGCATCGTCTCCGGCTCTGCCGATGACCCGGTAGGACAACTTCGCGTCCCGGACCCCCTTCCGGGGCCGGTTCACCACGAAGGTCTTGTTGCTTCGGCTGTCGTGGAAGAGCAGGTCCTCCAAGGTTGCCTCGTCCTCGGCGGGCACGCCCCGCAGAATCGCCAGGTATTCCTTCTCCGCCGTGCGGGCGGCGATTTGTTCAATCAGGGAAGCAGCGGCCCTTTGGGTCCGGGCCAGGACCATGAGCCCGCCCACGGCCTTGTCCAGCCGGTGAACGGTGCGGACTGTCCCCGCTTCGCCCCGGGCGGCCAGCCATTGGGTCGCCAGGTTGGGAAGATTGGCCCCCGGGCCGGGCTCCGAAAGGCAGTTTACCGGCTTTTCGCAGACCAGAATATCCCGGTCACAGTAGAGCACGTTCAGGCAATCGGCGCCGGGCAACCGGCAATCGGAGACGGGGGATGCGGCGACGGGTTCAGACTCCCCCAACTGTCGTCCTGCGCGGAGCGCCCTAAAGGACTTGCTTTGCGTCGCAGCGGAGTCGAAGGACCCGTTCTCTTTTTTTCCGCTGCAACGGGGGAGTACGGATTCTTCGCTGCGCTCAGAATGACGGGAAGGGAACGCGGATTCCGGGACGGGGGACCCGCCCGCCGCGCCCTCGGAATGAGGGGCGGGTGCGGATGTATTTCTCATTTTTCGTTCTGCGTTCTGCATTTTTCCTTCAATCGCAGCGCTTCAGCGCCCGGTTGAAGGCCGCCGGGTCCTTGCTCTTGAACCAGGCGCTGCCCGCCACCAACACGTTTGCGCCGTTCTCCTTGCAGAGTACGGCGGTGGTCTCGTTGACGCCCCCGTCCACCTCGATCTCGCAGCCGGGGTTCTTTTCATCCAGCCAGCCCCGGATGGTTCGGAGCTTGGGCATCATATCCGTCATAAAGCTCTGGCCCCCGAAGCCGGGCTCCACGGTCATCACCAGAATCAGGTCGCAGAGCTCCAGATAGGGCAGCAGCGCCTCGGCCCGGGTGTCGGGCTTCAGGGACAGGCCCGCCTTCACGCCCAGGGCCCGAATCTTCTCCAAGGCGGCCCGGATGTTGACGGGAATGTCCGCTTCCACGTGGACGGTCAGAATATCGGCCCCGGCCTTGCAGAAGTCCTCCACGTAGCGAATGGGCCGGGAGATCATCAGATGCACGTCCAGGGGCAGGGGAGAGACCTTCTTGATGGCGGCGGTCACCGGAATGCCGATGGTGATGTTGGGAACAAAATGCCCGTCCATCACGTCTACATGGACGTAGTCGGCCCCCGCGGGGCTCAGGGCGCGGATGTCCCGCTCCAGGTTCACGTAGTCTGCGGAGAGGATGGAAGGAGAGGTTCGGATGGGATGAGTCATGGGATTTGTACCTCCGGAGAGAATGAATTTCAGGGTTCAGAGTCCGTAGGGCGGCCAGACCCCTGGCCGCCGTGGTTCAGGGTTCGGAGTCCGTAGGGGACGGGTTTCCCGTCCCGCTTGGATTGACAATTCTCAATTCTCAGCGCGCAATTCGCAATTCTTTCAAAATATTATATCCAATTTTTCTCATGAAGTCAACGCCGCAATTCTTGACTTATGACGGCTTTTGCGATACAATACAATAGTTGGATTGTACACATTTACCATTATAAGGAGGCAACAAATATGGATCCCATTCCCGAACTGAAGCTGGAGCCCGAAGAGGCAAAGACCGCGGCCCCTGTGATGGAGGCCGAAAAGACGACGGAAATTCCGTCCTTTGAGCCCGTGCCCACCCTGGAGCTGACCCCCAAGGAGCCCGAACCCCCCATTCCCGAGGCCGGTCCCGACTATTCCATGCTCACCGAGGCCGAGCAGAAGATTGTCCACGACTTTGCTCAGAAGATCGACATTACCAACCCCAACCTCTCCCTGGAATACGGCGCCGGGGCCCAGAAGAACGTGGCCGATTTCTCCGACTCCGCTCTGGCCGCGGTCCGCACCAAGGACCTGGGCGAGGTGGGCGACATGATCTCTTCCCTGGTGGTGGAGCTGAAGGGCTTCAACGCCGAGGAGGAAAAGAAGGGCCTGCTGGGCCTGTTCAAGAAGGCCGGCACCGGCATCGAGACCCTCAAGGCCAAGTACAGCAAGGCTGAGGTCAACGTCAACAAGATCTCCCACGAGCTGGAGGAGCACCAGCGGACCCTGATGAAGGACGTGGTGATCATGGACCAGATGTACGAGAAGAATCTGGACTACTACAAGCAGCTCACCATGTACATCCTGGCCGGTAAGGAGAAGCTGGCCCAGGAGCGGGCCACCACCCTGATCGAGCTGCGGAAGAAGGCCGAGCAGACCGGTCTGGCCGAGGACGCCCAGAAGGCCAACGACTACGACGCCATGTGCCTGCGCTTTGAGAAGAAGCTCCACGACCTGGAGCTGACCCGGATGATCTCCATCCAGATGGGGCCTCAGATCCGTCTGCTCCAGAACAACGACACCCTGATGTCCGAAAAGATTCAGACCTCTCTGGTGAACACCATTCCCCTGTGGAAGAGCCAGATGGTGCTGGCTCTGGGCATGACCCACAGCCAGCAGGCCCTGGAGGCCCAGAAGGCGGTGACCGATATGACAAACGAACTGCTGAAGAAGAACGCCGACAAGCTGAAGATGGCCACCATCGAGACGGCCAAGGAGTCCGAGCGGGCCATCGTGGACATCGAGACCCTCCAGCACACCAACCAGCAGCTGATCTCCACCCTGGATGAGGTCCTGCAGATTCAGACCGAGGGCCGCCAGAAGCGGGCCGACGCCGAGGCCGAGCTCCGCAAGATCGAGGGCCAGCTCAAGCAGAAGCTGCTGGAGACCAAGAAGATCGGCCAGTAAGCCCCTGCCCGTCCCAGCAATCAACATTCCAGATTCCCGGAGGGAGAAGCATTCATGAAACTCTGGATCAAACGGGCGGCGGCCCTGGTTCTGATTATTGCCGGCGCGGTGCTGCTGATCCGCCACGGAAAGCAGCTGCTGGACTGGCCCCATCTCTATCCGGATCGGGACCAGATCCACATGGGAAATCTCTTTTTCCTGGGGCTGACGTTGTTCACTGTGGCAATGGCCTGGATCAGCGCGTCCTATCTGCTGCTCAACTGTGAAAAGCGGATCGTCCATTTTCTGGTTCCCGCGGCTGCCTTTGCCCTGCTGGTTTTTGTGTCGAGCCTGACCATGACCCGGGCGGTGGGGGAGATTCCCTGTACCTATACCGCGTCGCTGACCGCCTGCCGGGACGAGTTCGATCCCCAGGATTTCCGGGTGAACGGAAAGCTCCTATATCCGATCAACCCCGGCGGCGAGCTGACGAACTATGCCCGGTTTGAGAAGGACAGCGTCCTGGCGGAGACTGTCACTCGTACCTTCGACCAGGAGGGTTTCATCAGCGAATCCTCCCGACTGCGGACCCTGGGCGTCTCCGCCTTCCGGCCGCCCCAGGATCCCCGGGAGCGGGAGGTGCTCTGCTACCAGCTGGAGCAGGGAGGCGTCCTGTGGCAGGTGCTGGTGGTTCCCAAGACCAAAACCGTCACCTACAGCCGCTTCCGTCTCCCCGAACAGCTTCCCTCCTTCGCGCCCCAGCCCTCGGAGCCGGAGACGGTGGAGAGCTGAGAATTCAGAATTGAGAATTAAGGTGTTTTCAAATTGCCATTTGAAAACCTTGGAAACGTAGGGACGGCACTCTGCCGTCCGCGTTTCGCCGCCCGTAGGGGGCGGCGTCCCGACGCCCCGGGGTTCTCCCGTTTCAATACGTTCGGGCTGTCGTGGATGCCGGACACTGCGCTTCGTAAATGTATAAACCCGGTGAAAACGGGACACAATAAGCACGCGACGGATGAAACCGCCGCGTGCTTTTTTGCGTAAAACAATTTCATGAAGGAGGCTTTTCTCATGACTCAGAGCAAGAACAACTGCGCCAACGCCAACCACTGTATTGCCTGCACCGTGCAGCAGTGCGTCAACCACTGCGGCGGGGAGAACTACTGCTCCCTGGACCGCATCACCGTGGGCACCCACGAGTACAACCCCACCGAGGACCAGTGCACCGACTGCAAGTCCTTCCGGAAGAAGTGAGATTTAGGCAATAGCGAAATAGGCAATAGCTAAATAGGCAATAGGCAATAGGAGAACGGCGAAGAATGCGTCTTTCGCGTCCCTCGTCCCCTGTTGCCTGTTGCCCTCTTCACGTGGCGCACCGGTGTGCGCCGCTACGGAAGCCGCTGCGTTTTGCGGGCGGCCAATGACCGCCCCTACGTGCGCGTCCCCTATTGCCTATTGCCTGATGCCTATTGCCTATTGCCTGACTTACAGCGTCTGCCGCCGAGCCAGGGTCTTATTCTTGTACTCCGGATCGCCCGTGACCTCCCGGAGAATCTCGATCTCCGGGGGCAGCACCACCTGATCTACGTCGTTGCCCGCGTAGGCGAACATGACGGCCTTCTCCCGGGAGAAGGGGTAGACGTCGATCTCAAAGCGCTGGCGGCCCTGGTTAAAGCGGTATTTGACCTTGTGGACGGGCTGGAGCTCCGGCTCCGCCTCCAGCAGGTACTTCTTGTACTCCTTGGAGGAGATGGGCCGCTCGGTGTCCCACATGGCGCCGTCCTCCATCTGGTGCTTTTCGGTGTAGAAATAGAGGTAGTCCGAGCCGTTCTTCTGCTTGCGGATCCGGCGTTCGATCCGGGGATTGGTCATCACCAGATAATTCTGGGTCATCTCAAAGGGCACCGCCCCGTAGCTTACCACCAGCTGGTTCATGTCCGGCATGGCGATCAGGTACTTATGCTTCTTGTCCATGGGCTCGGGCCGGCCTACGATGCGGAAGATCTCGTGCAGGGCCCGCTGGATCTTCTTCTCAAAGTTTACGTCGTTGTCCACGATTTTCAGATTGGGGTGGGCGCTCCAGGCCCGGAGGGTCCGGTCGTCCATTTCGATGGCGTGGTCCAGGCTCTCGGTTCGGGCGGTGTTGCCCAGGTTGTAGGCGAAGGCCGCACCCTTGGCGCAGGAGACCAGGTGGATCACCGCGTCATACTTGGCCATGACCGCTTGGGTGCTGAGGCCGAATTTGGACACCACCTGCTCAAATTCCTCGTCGGTGATGTAGGCCTTGTCGTCCAGGATTGCCCGGTCGTAGACCACTAGCACGTTGGGCTCCGGCACGGCCTCGGCGGCCTGGAGAGCCAGCTTCTCCTTGTGGAGCTGGTCAGCCACCACGTAATCCTGGAATTCCAGCATGGACAGGCAGTTGCCGAAGGGCTTGATGCCGAAGCCGGAGATCAGGTCTGTGGCCGTCTCGGGGATGGTGATGACACGCCAGCCGTCGTCGGATTTGAATTCCTTCAGGATTCGGGAAATCAGAGTGGTCTTGCCTGCCGCGGGTCCGCCGGTGAGTACGATCTTCACGATTTTCTTTTCCATGAGTCCAACCGCCTTTCCTTGTTTTCCAACCCCTGTATTTTATCATAATCCCCGAAAATTTGCAACCGTTTCCATAAATCAGAGCTTATGTTTCCTGTCAGCGGGTGTTATGTTATCTCCAAAAATGTCGTTATGTAAACAATTTTGAGGATTTCCGAAAAGCGGCACCTTCGATTGCGGGTTTTCCACGCCCCCGGGGAGAAAAACCCGCGAGGCCTGTGGAAAACAGGCCCCGCGGGCTGTGGAAAACCATGTGGAAAGTGTGCAAAACCGTTATGCGGCGGAAATATGCATGTGCGATTTTGTCAACCGGGGAGAAATAATTATGGGGGTTCCCGTCCCGTTGGAATTGAGAATTGAGAGTTGAGAATTGAGAATTGTCGGTGTTTTGCAGATTGCCATCTGCAAAACGGGAATGAATTTGACCTCTGCAAAATCGACAGCCCGTAGGGGCGGATGCCTCCTGCAAGTTTTTTGTGTTTTCAAATGGCAAATTGAAAAAACCGCAAATTGTTAATTGTCTACTGTCAACTGTCAATTCTCAATTCTCCATTCTCAACTCTCAACTCTTATCTTCCCGGAAAAAACTCCTCCACAAAGTCCACCTGCCGCACCGTATATTCCCGGCCGTCCAGGTAGGCCAGGCAGCCGGCGTCGGTGGTGAAGCTGAATTTCAGATAATAAGAATAGAGGGCCTGGTACTTCCGGTCGAGACGCTTGTCCAGCTTGCCGTATTTGCCGTCTCCCAGCAGGGGAGTGCCCGCGTCGGCCATCATGGCGCGGATCTGGTGGGTCCTGCCGGTGATCAGCTCGCACTCCACCAGGGACAGACCGCCCCGGGTCTCCAGGGTCCGGTATTTGGTGACGGCGGTTTTGGCTCCCGGCTGGGATTTCCGGGTCACGTAGACCCGATTCTGCTTGGCGTCCTTGAAGATGTAGCCCTCCAGGGTCCCTTCCCGGGGCCTGGGGCTGCCGTGGACCACGCAGAGGTACTTCTTCTCCAGCTCCCGGTCCTTGATTTTCTGATTCAAAATCCGCAGGGCCTCGGCGGTCTTGGCGGCGATGACGATGCCCCCGGTGTTCCGGTCGATCCGGTTGCAGAGGGCGGGGGCGAAGGCGTGCTCCGCCCGGGGCTTCCACTCCCCCTTGGCGTAAAGCCAGGCCTGAATGTGGTCGATGAGGGTTTTGCCGTACTCTGCCCCATCGTGGGGGTGGACGGCGACCCCGGGCTTCTTGTCCACCAGGAGAATGTTCTCATCCTCGTAGACGATGTTCAGCTTCGGAGCCGTGACGGTGAGATAGGCGTTCTCCGGCTTGGGGCTGTCGAAGAACTCGTCGTTGATGTAGAGCTGCAGAACGTTTCCCTCGCAGAGCCGGGTGTCCCGCTCGGCCCGCCTGCCGTCCAGTTTGATCCGCTTCAGGCGGATATATTTCTGGGCCAGGGAGGCGGGGAGCAGGGGAACGCTCTTGGCAAGAAAACGATCCAGCCGCTGCCCGGCGTCGTTTTTCGTGATGGTGATCTCTTTCATGTTCTCTCAATCCTCCCCAATGTTCCACCGATATTTTACCCCATTTTTATGGCTGTGGCAAGCCTCATTTTTCCGGGCTCCGGGGTCCGCGGCGAAAAAGGCCTTTACAAGGCCGGGTTTTTGTGGTATGATATGGAGGTTAAATTGCATAATTGCGTCTGAAATTCCGAAAGGAGTTCTGAATATATGGTAAAATACGTGATTCACGGCGGCAAGCCGCTGAGCGGAAGAGTCGTTATCTCCGGGGCGAAAAACGCCGCGGTGGGCATTCTGCCGGCTACGCTTTTGGTCAAGGGCCAGTGCCGGATCGAAAACGTTCCCGATATTTCCGATATACGCCTTCTGCTCCAGATTCTCAGCGAGATGGGCGCTTCCATCCGCCGCCTGAGCTTCAACACCCTGGAGATCGACTGCACCCGGGTCCGGGACGCCGTGGCGCCCATCGACCTGGTGCGGCGGATTCGCGCCTCCTACTATCTGATCGGCGCCCAGCTGGGGCGTTTCGGCCACGCCTCCGTAGCCCTGCCCGGCGGCTGCAACTTCGGCCCCCGGCCCATTGACCAGCACATCAAGGGCTTTGAAGCCCTGGGCGCCGACGTGGAGCTCTCCGGCGGCTACGTTATTGCCAAGGCCCCGGCTGACGGCCTGCAGGGGGCCCGGGTGAACCTGGACGTGGTCAGCGTGGGCGCCACCATGAATATCATGCTGGGCGCCGTCCTGGCCACCGGCACCACCTACATTGAGAACGCGGCCAAGGAGCCCCACATCGTGGACCTGGCCAACTTCCTCAACGCCATGGGGGCGCGCATCTCCGGCGCGGGCACCGACGTGATCCGCATCCGGGGGGTCAAGAGCCTTCACGGCGGTACATATTCCATTATCCCGGATCAGATCGAAGCGGGAACCTACATGGCCGCCGCTGCGGCGGTGGGCGGCGACGTGCTGATTCAGAACGTCATCCCCAAGCACCTGGAGTCCATTACCGCCAAGCTGCGGGAAATGGGCGCCCGGATCACCGAGTATGAAGACGCCATCTGCGTCATCCGCACGGGCAAGCTCCGCCGGGCCAACGTGAAGACCCTGCCCTATCCCGGCTTCCCCACGGATATGCAGTCCCAGGTGGCGGTGTGCATGTCCCTAGCCAAGGGCACCAGCGTTATCACCGAGGGCATCTATGACACCCGCTTTCGCTACTGCGCCGAGTTGAACCGCATGGGCGCGAAGATCAAGGTGGACACCAAGGTGGCCCTGATCGAGGGCGTGGAGCAGCTCCACGGCTGCGAGGTCAAGGCCTGCGACCTGCGGGCCGGGGCGGCTATGGTCATCGCCGGTCTCGCGGCGGACGGTACCACCACCGTGGAGGACGTCCACTACATCGAGCGGGGCTACGAGTGCATGATTGAGAAGCTCCGGAGTCTGGGCGCGGACATCACCCGGATCGAGACCCCGGATAACCCCAGAATGCAGAGCGTGGGGTAGAAAAGGCGAAATGCCCGGCTGCACCGCGGGGGAAGTGAGAATTGAGAATGAAGGTGTTTTCAAATTGCTATTTGAAAACATTGGAAAAGCGGTCTCTCCCCGTCTGCGCCCGCCTGTAGCGCCGGCAATCTGCCGGCCCTGCATCGCCGTCACCCCTCGCTGGATCGCCCTGTCGGACGGTTGTTCCCTGTGGAAACCGGCGGCACCCCTCCACCGGCCTTGAGGCCGGTCCCCCTCCCCTGCAAGCAGGGGAGGTTCTGGACGCCCCTGCGGACTCTGAACCTGGAACCTGTTATCGATTTTGCAGACGGCAAATATATTCCCGTTTTGCAGATTGCAATCTGCAGAACACCGACAATTCTCAATTCAAACGGGACGGGAGACCCGCCCCTTACAGCCTCTATGAACCATAAGCCATGAGCGATGAGCCATGAACCATAATCCATAAACCAATCGGAGGACCCCTTCAATGGAATGGGAATTTGATCAAACTGCCCAGCAGTCTGCGGAACAGTCCACCGAGCAGAGCCAGGCCCGGCGGCGCGTCCAGCGCCGCCGTTCCGGCCCCCTGCCCCCCTGGGTGCTGGTCTTCGGCAGTCTGCTGTTCTACACCTTCTTCTTCCACATCTGGACCGAGGACCGCTTTTCTCTGGGCCGGTTCCTGACGCTGACGGTGCTGTCGCTGTCCTTTGCCCTGCTGGCCGCCCTCTTCGGGACCATCAGCAAGCGGCGGAAATATCAGAAGATTATTGCCCTGGTGGTGGTGATCTTCTGGGGCGTCATGTTTCTGACGGAGTACTTTATCCTGGACTCCTTCCACAACTTCTACACCATCGAAGGCATGCTCACCGGTGCGGGCAACGCCGGACAGGAGGATTTCAAGGATCGGACCATCGACCTGGTACTCAAGAACGTCTGGCGGATTCTGCTTTTCGCCCTGCCCATCGTCGGCTGGTTCCTGGCCAACCGCTATCTGAAGATCCGCCGGATCCTGACCAAGGGCGTGCGCCGTTACCTGGCCGCGGCGGGCGCTGGCCTGCTGGTGATCGGTCTGCTCTTCGGCAGCGTGATTTCGCCCGACAGGAACCGGATCGGCAAGGAGTACAACTTCACCGACGCCGTCCACGGCTTCGGCCTGCCCATGGGCTTTACCCTGGATTTCTTCAAGGGCGGCGGCAGCAGCGAGTTCGAGTTGCCCGACGAGCCCTTTGTGCCGGACCTGACGGAGCCCCCGGTGCAGAGCTCCGAGGGGCCGGTGCAGCCTCCGGAGACGGACACCAACGGCGAGACCCTGGAGCCCGGCACTACTGCGCCTACCGAGCCTCCCAAGCCGGTCTACACCTATCAGATGCTGGACCTGGACTTTGAGAGCCTGATCGCCAACTCCGGCGACGACACGGTGGTGAATATCTCCAAGTATCTCAGCTCCCTGACCCCCTCCAAGACCAACGAAATGACCGGGATGTTCAAGGGCAAGAACCTGATTCTGATCACCGCCGAGGCCTTCTCCAAGGAGTTCATCGACCCGGAGCTGACCCCCACCCTCTACCGGATGATGACCAAGGGCATCCAGTTCACCGACTACTATCAGCCCGCCTGGGGCGGCTCCACTTCCTCCGGCGAGTTCTCCGTTCTGACGGGCATCGAGCCGGCCCGGGGCGTCAAGTCCATCACCAACACCATCGGCCGGAATATGGACGTCACCATCGGCAACCTGCTGCAGGACCAGGGCTATTTCACCAGGGCCTATCACAACCACACCTACACCTACTACGACCGGGACAAGACCCACGAGAATCTGGGCTATGAGAAGTTTATCGGCGTGGGCAACGGCATGGAGGTCACCAAGGCCTGGCCCGAAAGCGACCTGGAAATGATCGACTTCTCGGTGCCTCAGTTCATCGACCACCAGCCCTTCAGCGTCTACTACATGACCGTCTCCGGCCACGGGGCCTACTCCTGGGGCGGCAACCGCCAGTCCGCCCGTCACAAGGAGGAGGTCCAGCATCTGGAATGCTCCGACACCGTCAAGGCCTATATCGCCTGTAACTTAGAGGTGGAGCTGGCCATGAAGTCTCTGATCGAGCAGTTGGAGGCCGCCGGGATCGCGGACGATACCCTGATCGTGCTCACCGCCGACCACTATCCCTACTGCCTGGAGAAGAGCGACGCCTGGTACACCGATAAGGACTATCTGTCCGAGTACTACGGCGAGACCGTCACCAACGTCTTCCAGCGGGACCACAACTGCCTGATTATGTGGAGCGGCTGCCTGGAAGGCATGGACCTGGTGATCGACAGTCCCACCTTCAGCCTGGACATCGTGCCCACTCTCTGCAATCTCTTCGGAGTGGAGTGGGATTCCCGGCTCTACTCCGGCCGGGACGTGTTCTCCGACGCGCCCGCCCTGGTCTTCTGGCCGGATCACAGCTGGAAGACGGACAAGGGCAGCTGGAACGCGTCCCTGAACTCCGGCAAGGAGTTCACCCCCGCCGAGGGCGCGGAGGTCACGGAGGACTACCTCAACGGCGTCCGCCGCACCGTCAGCAACAAGCTGAATTACGCCTACTCCGTCCTGGGGCTGGACTACTTCAAGCTGCTGTTTCATTAGGCGGGAATCAAGAAGTAAGAATTAAGAAGTAAGAAGTAAGAGGTATCCTTCCGGACACCTCTTACTTCTTACTTTTTCCTTCGTACTTGTTCAGCAGGACTGCAGGGGGCGGCGCCATCCGAAGCAAAGCGAGTCCGTCAGGGGACGCCCCGCTGCCTCCCGTCTGCACCCGCCGTAGGGGCGGTCAAACCTCCCCTGCTTGCAGGGGAGGGGGACCGGCCTCAAGGCCGGTGGAGGGGTGCCGCCGGTTCCCACTGGGAACAACCGTCCGGCAGGACGATCCAGCCGGGTGCGATGCCGAGACCGGGCCGGCAGATTGCCGGCCCGGCAGGATTTGCTTTCCGCAGGGGCCTTGGCCCGTGGCGCACACTGTGCGCCGCTACCTGAGCCGGGACCGGCTGGGCGTCCCCTAAGGGCGTCGTAGGCGCCGCCCCCCTACAGGCAGGCACAGGCGCTGCCGTCTACGCTTTTTCAATGTTTTCAACTGGCAATCTGAAAACACCGAAATTCTCAATTCTCAATTTCCATCCCGCTGCTGTCCCGTGTCTTCTCCCGCAGCAAGCGCCGGATCTCTGTCTCCGTCAGCGCTCGGTACTGTCCCGGCAAAAGAGCGGGGTCCAGGGCGAGGCTGCCGATGGACAGCCGTTTCAGGGTGAACACGTGGCCGCCCACGGCCTTTACCATCAGCTTGACCTGGTGCTTCCGGCCCTCCCGGAGGGCGATCCAGCCTTCGGTGACGGGTCGCTGGGGGTTTTTCATCAGATGATTGCGCTTCTTGGGGGGCAGCAGGGCCTGGCAGGCCCCGATGGTGGTATAGCCCTCCGGCCAGGCCCGGGCAGGGCGGGACGTGACCCCCGTTCCCTCCAGAATTACCCCCGCGGCCATTCGGTCAAAGTCGGCCTGCTCCAGCCGCCCGAAGGCCCGGAAGAAATAGCGCTTCTCCACGTGGGATTCCGGCCGCAGCAGCAGGGGATCCAGGGAGCCGTCGTCCGTCAGCAGGAGCAGGCCCTCCGTGTCCATATCCAGCCGCCCGATGGGGTGCAGGTCCTGCAATTCCGGGGGCAGCAGCTCCATCACCGTGGGCCGGGTGCGGTCGCTTCTCGCGGTTAAATAGCCCGCAGGCTTGTTGAGCATGATGATATTCATGGGACCCCCTGGGAAATTGAGTATTGAGAGTTGAGAGCTGAGAATGGATGAGTTTTTCAAATCGAGATTTGAAAAACACCGATGATTCTCAATTCTCACTTTTCAATTCTCAATTATACCACAGCTTCTTCTATTCCGCAAAGAAAAAAGTCTTTGCATAATCCGGGCTTCTGTGCTATAATCATTTGATAGAACGCCCGGGGCCGTGTATTGCCCCGAAAGCCTTGAAAACGGAGCGAGATCACCATGTCCGAAATCCATTCCCACACGCTTTTTGAACGTCTTTCCGCCGCCCTGCCCGGTGCGGAGCTGCTGGCCGGGGAGCCCCTGGCCGCCCATACCTCCTTCCGCATCGGCGGGCCTGCCGAAGTGTTGGCCTGCCCCCGGAGCGAGGGGGAGCTCATCGCCCTTTTGGCTGCCTGCCGGGCCGAGGGGATTCTGCCCCGGATCCTGGGGGGCGGCACCAATATTCTGGCCCCGGACGACGGGCTGCCCGGGGTGGTGATCTCCACCCGGGGTCTGGATACCCTGGCCCGCACCGGGGAGAATGAGATCACCGCCGGGGCCGGAGTCTCCCTGGCCCGGCTGGCGTCCTTTGCCCAGCGGGCGGGCCTGACGGGCCTGGAATTTGCCCACGGCATTCCCGGCACTGTCGGCGGCGGCCTCTATATGAACGCCGGAGCCTACGGCGGCGAGCTGGTCCAGACGGCGGTTTCCGCCCGCTTCCTGCGCCCGGAGGGGGAGCTTCTGAGCTTTGACGGCCCCGCCATGGAGCTGCGCTACCGGCACAGTGTTTTTATGTCTTTGGAGGGGGTCATCGTCTCCGGAACCTTCCGGCTGACGCCGGGGGACCCGGAGGCCATCCAGGCCCGGATGCGGGAGCTGATGGAGAAGCGCAAGGCCTCCCAGCCTCTGGACCTGCCCTCGGCGGGCTCCACCTTCAAGCGCCCTGTGGGGGGCTACGCCGCCGCCCTGATCCAGGAGGCGGGCTTGAAGGGCTTCCGGGTGGGAGACGCCGCCGTGTCCGAGAAGCATTCCGGCTTCGTCGTCAACCTCGGCCGCGCCACCTGCGCCGACGTGCTTGCGCTGATCGCCCAGGTGCAGGAGCGGGTCAAGGCCGATTCCGGCATCGAACTGGAGCCGGAGGTCAGGATCTGGACAAGTAATAGGGAATAAGTAATAAGTAATAAGTAACCGACAGGCCGTAGGGGCGGCCATTGGCCGTCCGCAGCCCGCAGAGGAACAAGTAAACGACAGGCCGTAGGGGGCGGCGCCTCGACGCCCCGAGGGTTACCGCAAGTAATAGGTAACAAGTAATAAGTAACAGGTTGAAATCCGAATAATAGGGGAGTGGAGCGTTTCATGGCACAAAAGGAACTGAAAGAGGAACTGCGTCAAATATCAGCGCGATATTACGCCCAGCCCTGCGGGACGCCGGGTTTGTGAACTACCGGGACGATCTGCGGAATTGGTACAAGATTTACAACGGCGTCATCAGTCACATTCACATTCTTCTGACCTTTCCACGCAGAATGGAAAGTATCGAATTTGCGTGGTGGTTTCATCCAACCTATATTCCTGCAACATTAAACCTCCCCCTTGCATGGACGCAATTTGACGATCCATTGGGTCATTATGCTACGCAGTTTTACTTACCGTCTAATCTGGTGGAATGCGCGGCGGAAATCCGTGTTCCCAATCTTCCGCTTCGAGGAGCCGAATACTTATATGATGTGTTTTTCCCCCAAGTTGAAGAGATGCAAACCCGTGAGCTGGTTTATACGCGCCTTCGAAACCGCGAAATATCCCTTTGGGAAGCAGAAGATCACCGATATCCACTTTCCAACGCGATAACACCGGACTTTGCGGATCAAGCTCTGATGATGCATGACACAGAAATGCTTCCCTATTGTGTGCAGGCCTTGGAGGAACGGGAGATTCCCAACGTCGTTCGGGAAAGGCTGTCCGAAACCTCGCTGGTATGGCGCCGCACGGAGTTGCTGGAAGCGCAACGGAAGGCCTTGCAGGGAATCGAAGTCGAGCAATACATGGAGCTTTTGAAGGAGCGCAAGGAGAAGTTTCTGAAAAAGTACAAGTTGCAGGACATGGATTATGACCTGTAACGCAGGAGAAAAACAATGAACGAAATCACTCTCATGTCCTTCGGCTATCTCTACGGAGTGCCGGAGCACGCGGATACGATCATCGGCGCCCGGGGGCTGCCGAACCCCTACTATGTGGAAGCGTTGAAGCACAGCACCGGGCTGGACCCGGCGGTGCGGGACTACGTCTTTTCCACCCCCGAGGCCCAGGAATTTTTTGCCTGCTGCCTGGACCTGGTCCGGCGGCGGATCGCCCTCTACGGGGGCTACGACAGCCCCTTGAAGGAGCCCCTGGTGATTGCCGTGGGCTGTTCCGGGGGCAAGCACCGCTCCGTCAGCATGGTTTATCGGCTGGCGGAGGCCCTGGAGGCCGAGGGAATCCCGGTCCGGACGGAACACCGGGATTTGCGGAAGACCCTGGAGCACTCCGCCGGGGCGGTGGTGTTCACCCGCCGGGAGGGGGAGCTTCGCTACGTGATTGTGGAATCCTTGTCCGGCTATCCCGGTTTCCCAAAGGGCCACATGGAGGCAGGGGAGCAGGAGCGGGATACCGCCCTCCGGGAGATTTGGGAGGAGGTGGGGCTCCGGCCCAGGCTGCTGCCCGATTTCCGGGCCGCGGAGGTCTACCCCCTGCCGGGAAAGCCCGATACCTACAAGCAGGTGGTCTATTATCTGGCGGAGTACGAGGACCAGACCCCGGTACCCCAGGCCTCGGAGCTGCGGGCCGTTCATCTGCTGCCTTTGGAGGAGGCCCTGGCCGTTCTGCGCCGGGAAAGCGCCCGGCAGATCCTGCGGGACGCGGACGCGTTTTTGAATCGATAATAGGCAGTAGATGAATAGGCAATCGGCAATCGGAGACGGGAGCGGTGCGTCGGCGCGTTGGCTTCCCCGTCTGTCATTCTGAGCAAAGCGAAGAATCCGCGTCCCCCGTCCCTCGTCCCCTGGCGACTGGTCCCTGGTAACTGGTGACTGATCCCCACCTGCGGCCTCTACGCGCCATGAACTGATTTTCAACTTTCAATTCTCAACTCTCAACTCTCAATTCTCAACTGCCACCGGAGGTGTCCATTATGTCTTTTTCTTCGGAAGCAAAGGCGGAACTTTGCAGGGATTTTATCGACAAAAAATGCTGCGCCCTGGCGGAGGCCTGCGGGGTGCTGCTCTATTGCAGCGGCTTCGGGGCGGATCAGCTCCGGCTGGTGACGGAAAGCGAGGCCTTCGCGGCCCGGCTGCCCCAGCTCTTCCGCAAGGCCTTCAAGCTGGACTTCGACGAGGTTCAGGAGGGGGGCAAATTCACGTTTTTAATTCTGGACCGGTCCAAGATCGACCGGATCTTTGAGGCCATCGGCTACAGTCCTGTAGAGAGCGTCAGCCTCCACGTCAACTACGGCCTGCTGGAAAAGGACTGCTGCCGTCAGGCCTTCCTGCGGGGGGCCTTCCTCTCCGGGGGCTCCGTAACCGACCCGGAAAAGCGCTACCACCTGGAGCTGGCCACCAACCACCACAAGGTCAGCCGGGAGACGGAGAGTCTGCTGCTGGACCAGGGCTTCTCCCCCAAGACCACCCTTCGCAACGGCAGCTCCATCCTCTACTTCAAGCAGAGCGAGGGCATCGAGGACTTTCTGGCCTTTCTGGGGGCGCCCGTGGCGGCCATGGGGGTCATGGAGGCAAAGATCGAGAAGGATATGAAGAACAAGATCAATCGGATCGTCAACTGCGACAACGCCAACACCTCCAAGGTGGTGGAGGCGGCCCAGACCCAGATCGCCGCCATCCGAGCCCTCCGGGAGCGGGGCCGGTTCGAGGACCTGCCCGAGAAGCTCCGCCGGACCGCAGAGCTCCGGGAGGAGAACCCGGAAGCCACCCTGGCCGAGCTGGCGGAGATGTTCGACCCGCCGCTGACCAAGTCAGCGTTGAATCACCGGCTGCGCAAGCTCTGCGAGCTGGCAAATGAAGAATGAAGAATTGTGGTGATTTCAAATTGTGATTTGAAACCATTTGAAACGGACGGGGGACGCGGATCCTGATGCCCTTGATAATGGGACGCACCCAAAGCCTTCCCCTCAAGGGGAAGGCAAGGGACGGGGGACACGCGACGAGCAATGCTCGCCCCTACGGCGCTCAGAATGACGCGCTGAACTCTGAACCCTGAACCCAAACCCTGATTCTTGATCCATGATATTTCGTTCTATGAGGAGATAACCATGTCATTTGTCCATTTACATCTTCATACTGAGTACAGCCTCCTGGACGGGGCCTGCCGGATCGGGAAGCTGATGGACCGGGTGAAGGAGCTGGGGCAGTCCGCTGTGGCCATCACCGACCACGGGGTCATGTACGGGGTCGTCGATTTCTACAAGGCCGCCAAGGCCGCCGGGGTCAAGCCCATCATCGGCTGCGAGGTCTACGTAGCGCCCCGGACCCGCTTCGACAAGGTCCACGGCATCGACAACGAAAACGCCCACCTGGTGCTGCTGTGCCAAAACGAGACCGGCTACCGGAACCTGAGCTATCTGGTCTCTAAGGGCTTTTTGGAGGGCTTCTACGGCCGTCCCCGCATCGACATGGAGCTGCTGCGGCAGCACTCCGAGGGCCTCATCGCCCTGTCCGCCTGTCTGGCGGGGGCCATTCCCCGGCGGCTGAAAATCGACGACTACGAGGGGGCGAAGGAAATCGCCCTGGAATACAGCCAAATCTTCGGGCCGGACAATTTCTATCTGGAGCTCCAGGATCATGGCATTGCGGAGCAGGCCAAGGTCAACCCCCTGCTGCTGCGCCTGTCCCGGGAGCTGAAGCTGCCCCTGGTGGTCACCAACGACGCCCACTACCTCCGCAAGGAGGACGCCGCCACCCAGGACGTGCTCATGTGCATCCAGATGGGCAAAACCGTGGACGACCCAAATCGCATGCGTTTTGAGAGCGAGGAGTTCTACGTCAAGTCCGAGGAAGAGCTTCGGCAGCTCTTTCCCCAGCTGGAGGAGGCCTTTGAGAATACCGCGAAAATCGCCGGGCGCTGCAACGTGGAGTTTGAATTCGGCCATTACCATCTGCCTGCCTACGAGGCCCCGGACGGGTCGGACTCGCTGACCTATTTCCGAAAATTATGCCGGGACGGCTTTGCAGAGCGCTACGGCAGTTCCTCCGAGGATGGGGGCATCGGGGCGTCGAGGACGCCGCCCCCTACCCTTGCCGCGTATCGGGAGCGACTGGACTACGAAATGAGCGTCATCGAGAAGATGGGCTACGTGGACTACTTCCTGATCGTGGCGGACTTCATCCGCTGGGCCAAGGAGCAGGGCATCCCCGTGGGGCCCGGCAGAGGCTCCGGCGCGGGCTCCATCGCCGCCTACTGCATGCACATCACCGAGATCGACCCCATGCAGTACGCCCTGATTTTCGAACGCTTCCTGAACCCGGAGCGGGTCTCCATGCCAGACTTTGATACGGACTTCTGCCAGGAGCGCCGGGGAGAGGTTATCGACTATGTGACCCGGAAATACGGCAAGGACCGGGTGGCCCAGATCGTCACCTTCGGCACCATGGCCGCCCGGGGCGCGGTCCGGGACGTGGCACGGGCCCTGAACATGAGCTACGCCGAGGCCGACGTGGTGGCAAAGGCCATTCCCAACGAGCTCCACATGACCCTGGAGCTGGCCCTCACCAAGAATCCCAAGCTGAAAAAGATGTACGATGAGGATCCCAGGGTAAAGAAGCTCATCGACACCGCCCGGGACATCGAGGGCATGCCCCGGAACACCTCCACCCATGCCGCCGGCGTGGTGATTACCGCCCGGCCCGTTTCCGACTACGTGCCTCTCGCCCGGAACGAAGACACCATCGTCACCCAGTTCACCATGACCACCATCGAGGAGCTGGGCCTGCTGAAGATGGACTTCCTGGGCCTGCGGAACCTGACCGTCATTGACGACGCGGAGCGGCAGATTCGCCGGATCGACCCGGGCTTCTCCATGAAGAACGTCCCCGACGACGATCCCGAGACCTTTGCCATGCTGGGGGAGGGCAAGACCTCCGGCGTGTTCCAGCTGGAATCCACGGGCATCACCGGGGTCTGCGTCCAGATGAAGCCCCAGTCCATTGAGGATATGACCGCCATCGTGGCCCTCTATCGTCCGGGCCCCATGGAATCCATCCCCAAATTCATCCAGTCCAAGCACCACCCGGAGACCATCAGCTATATCACCCCCCAGCTCCAGCCGATTCTTGAAGTGACCTACGGCTGCATCGTCTATCAGGAGCAGGTCATCGAAATCTTCCGGAAGCTGGGCGGCTATACCCTGGGCCAGGCGGACAATATGCGCCGGGCCATTTCCAAGAAAAAACAGAACGTCATCGTCCAGGAGCGCCAGGCTTTTGTCTACGGCGATCCCGCCCGGGGCATTCCCGGGGCCCTGGCCAACGGCGTGAGCGAAGCGGCGGCCCAGAAAATCTACGACGAGATTCTGGATTTCGCCAACTATGCCTTCAACAAGGCCCATGCGGTGTGCTACGCCAAGGTCAGCTACGACACCGCCTGGCTGAAATGCCACTGGCCCCGGCAGTACATGGCGGCCCTGATGACCTCCATGCTCTCCGACACGGAAAAGGTGGCGGGCTATATCGCGGACTGCCGGGAAATGGGCATCCCCCTGGCGCCCCCGGACGTGAACCGCTCCGAGGACGTATTCACCGTGGAGGGGGACAGCATCCGCTTCGGCCTGGGCGCCGTGAAGAACGTGGGCCGGGGCCTGATCCGCAAAATGACGGCGGAGCGGGAGATCGGCGGCCCCTTCACCGGCTTGACGGACTTCTGCAAGCGGCTCAGCGACACCGAGATCAACCGGCGGACCGTGGAGAATCTGATCCGCTGCGGGGCCATGGACAGCTTCGGCCTCCGCCGGAGCCAGCTTCTGGCGATCTACGAGCCCCTGATGGGCTGGCTCACCAGCCAGACCCGCCGGAATCTCTCCGGCCAGGTGGGGCTCTTCGACGGCCTGGAGGACAAGGAATCCGACCTGGGCATCCCCGTGCCGGAGATCCCGGAGCTGGAGCTCTTCGAGCTGCTGAACGGGGAGAAGCAGACCACCGGCCTGTACATCTCCGGCCACCCCATGGATCAGTACCGGAAGGCCCTGCGCCGGACCAAGGCCGTGGCCGTCCGGCAGGTGACGGGGGAGGATTCCCCCTTCCGGGACGGGGAGACCGTCACCGTCTGCGGCATCGTTCAGAGCGTCGTCACCAAGACCACCCGCAACAGCAGCCTCATGGCCTACGTGACCCTGGAGGACGACACCGGAAGCCTGGAGGTGCTGGTGTTCCCGGCGGCCCTGGCCCGGTTTGAGGAGCTGCTGAAGGAGGGCGCCGCCCTGGCCCTGGAGGGCCGGGTCTCCCTGCGGGATGATAAGCCAGCCCAGCTCATGGCAAACACGGCGCAGCCCCTGGAGGAATTCGTCCGAACCGGAGGCGTGCCCGCCCGGGCCCTGGGCCGGGTATCGGCCTGCGGCAAGCTCTATCTGAAGCTCCCCTCCGAGGACAGTCTGGAGTATCAGAAGGCCAGGGCCATTATCAACATGTTCCCCGGTCAGACCCCCACGGTCCTCTACTTCGCCGATACCGGCCTGCGCCGGGGCGCCCAGTGCCTGCCCGAGGCGGTCATGCTGGAGGAGCTGCGGGAGCTGCTGGGCGAGGACGCGGTGGTGGAAAAATAATTGACAGGTGACAATTGACAATTGACAGGTGACAATTGACAATTCACAAGTGACAAGTGACAGACGACAGGTGACGCCCCGAACGTCGCGGGAAGCGACAGGCGACGCCTGTAGGGGGCGGCGTCCTCAACGCCCCGAACGCCGCGGGAAGCGACAGGCGATGCCTGTAGGGGGCGGCGTCCTCGACGCCCCGAACGCCGCGGGAAGCGACAGGCGACGCCTGTAAGGGGCGGCGTCCTCGACGCCCCGAACGCCGCGGGAAGCGACAGGCGACGCCTGTAGGGGGCGGCGTCCTCGACGCACCGAACGCCGCGGGAAGCGACAGGCGATGCCTGTAGGGGGCGGCGTCCTCGACGCCCCGAACGTCGCGGGAAGCGACAGGCGACGCCTGTAGGGGCGGCATCCTCGACGCCCCGAATGTCGCGGGAAGCGACAGGCGACGCCTGTAGGGGGCGGCGTCCTCGACGCCCCGAACGTTGCGGGAAGCGACAGGCGACAAGTGTACGGGAAATGTAATAAATTTTAAAAAATCGCTACACTTTTTTATCAGTTTGTGGTATAATGTAGCCTGTGATTTTGCGGGCTTGCGTCCCTGTATTTTTAATGAAACGAGAACGATATGAAAGCGAAATTGATCGTGCCGCTGGTGCTGCTGGTTTTGCTGCTCACCGGCTGCTACTCCTTTGACAGCGATTCCCTCTATGCCCTGCCTCTGCGCTCCGAGGAATACCGGGCGCTGCAGAGCGCCGTGGAATCGGCCTTGGGCAGCGGAAGCTACAGCGCCCCCGTTTCCGGCGACAATCCCCAGCCGGTCCAGCAGATGGATCTGGACGGAGACGGCCAGGAGGAGGTTCTGGTCTTTTGCAAGATGGACGGGGAACGGCCCCTGCGGGTTCTGATTTTCCGCCGGGAGGAAGAGCGCTTCACCCTGGCCTGCACCCTGGACGGGGACGGCACTGCCTTTGACTCCGTCCAGTATGCCCAGGTAGACGGCCAGCCCGGCATGGAGATCCTGGTCTCCCGCCGGATCGGCGAGCAGGTCCAGCAGTATGTGAGCGTCTACACCCTCACCGACGGCAAGGCCCAGGAGCTGATGAGCTCCGGCTACGCCGCCTACACCGTCCTGGATCTGGACGGGGATCAGCGCTCGGACATCTTCGTCCTGCGGGCCAACGCGGAAGGCCCCCGGGCCTACGCGGAGCTCTACCGTTTTCGGGACGGGGAGCTGCAAAAGGACGCCGAGGCCAGCCTCTCCACCGGGGCGGACTCCGTCAAGCGCATCCTGACGGGCCAGATTGCTCCGGGGGTGCCCGCCGTCTTTGTGGCCAGCGCCTACGACGAGAGCAATCTGATTACCGACGTGTTCTCCCTGAACGAGAACGTATTCACCAACATCACCCAGAACGCGGAGAGCGGCCAGAGCGCCCAGACCGTCCGCAACTACTACGTTTACTCCACCGACATCGACGGCGACGGTGTGATTGAGCTGCCCAACACCCTGGCCCTGCCCGCCCTGGAGGGGGACAGCGGCTCCGAGGGCCAGTACCGGATCATCTGGTACAGCCTGGCTCCCGACGGCACCCGGACGGACAAGATGACCACCTATCACAATTTTGCCGAGGGCTGGTTCCTCTTCCTGCCCGAGAGCTGGTGCCAGGGCCTTTGCGTCACCAAGTGCCGGACTGAGGACGGCTGCGTGGGGACGGAGCTGGTCCGGCTGGAAGAGGATCAGAGTCTGACGCCCCTGGTGACCGTCTACGCCATCACCGGCGAAAACGCCCGGGAGTTGAGTGAAGCGGAGGGCCGCTTCCTGCTGGATCAGCGGGGCGACGTGTTCTTCTCCGTCCTGCTGGGGGAGGCGGCGGATCTGGATCAGGAGGAGCTTCGGAACTGGTTCCGGAAGTCGATTTCCCCGGACCTGCTGCCCAACGAGGGATAGAGATAAGGGACAGGTGACGCCCGTGGGGGGCGGCGTCCTCGACGCACCGAACCCCATTGTAGGAATGCAAAGTTCAAAATGCAGAATGTAAAATTGCGGTGTTCTCAAATCGCCGTTTGAAAATGGATTGAAATCAGGAGGGGGGACGCGGAATGCTTCGCTTCGCCGCGAAGCAAGTCCTTTCGGGCGCGCAGAATAACAGGCGGGGAGGATCCTTTCCGTCAATTCTCAACTCTCAATTCTCAATTCCAACGGGACGGGAAACCCGTCCCCTACGGGCTCTGAACCCGCTGCGCTGTCGATTATGCAGACGGCAAATTCCTTTCCGTTTTGCAGATACCAATCTGCAAAATACCGACAATTCTCAATTCTCAACTCTCAATTCTCAATTCCAACGGGACGGGAAACCCGTCCCCTACGGGCTCTGAACCCGCTGTCGATTATGCAGACGGCAAATTCCTTTCCGTTTTGCAGATACCAATCTGCAAAATACCGACAATTCTCAATTCTCAACTCTCAATTCTCAATTCCAACGGGACGGGAAACCCGTCCCCTACGAAACCCTGATCCCTGCTCCCTGAACATGGAATATCGAATCCGAAAGGTTGGAAATAAAAGATGAAGAAAGTATTGATTTTGGAGGATGAGGTCAACATCCGCAGCTTTGTGGTGATCAATCTGCGGCGGGCCGGTTATGACGCCATTGAGGCGGGCACCGGCGCGGAGGCGCTGGAGCGCCTGCGGGAAAACCCTGACATCGGCGTTGCCATTCTGGATATTATGCTGCCGGATATGGACGGCTTCGAGGTCTGCCGGAACATCCGGGCCACCAACAAGGTCATCGGCATCATCATGCTCACCGCCCGCACCCAGGAGATGGACAAGGTCACCGGCCTGATGACCGGCGCGGACGACTACGTCACCAAGCCCTTCTCTCCCGCGGAGCTCACCGCCCGGATCGACGCCATCTTCCGCCGCATCGGCGGGGAGACCAACACCGACGCCGAGGTGCTGAGCCAGGGCATTTTCGTGCTGAACACCCGCAACCGCACCCTGGAAAAGAACGGCGAGCGGATCAAGCTGACCCAGGTGGAATACGCCATCATGAAGCTGTTCATGCAGAATCCGGGCCGGGCCCTGTCCCGGGAGGACATTCTCACCTCCGTCTGGGGCCGGGACTACGACGGCGAGCTGAAGATCGTGGACGTGAATATCCGCCGCCTGCGCATCAAGATCGAGAACGATACCGCCAACCCCACCTTTATCACCACGGTCTGGGGCTTCGGCTATAAATGGGGTGCCTGAGCTTGAAGAACCCGAAACAAAAGCAGGCGCTGCGGGCGGAACGGCGGAAGAAACGCCGCTTTGCCAGCGGCATCCGTCAGCGCTGGCTGCGGAGCATTCTGACTATCATGGCCGTGATCGTGGTGTTTATGGGCGTGGCCTTCACGGCGGCCAATGGGTTCTATACCTATTCCACCATGCGCTCCGGCCTGGAGGCCGAGGCCAACACCACAGCGGCCTTTCTGCGGAACAATCTGAATCTGGACTACGACGAATGCAAGGCATCCTGCATCCAACTGGTTCAGAACTACGCCGGCCGTGACCGGTTGGAGCTCCAGTTCGTGGGCAGCAAGGGAGAGGTGATGGCCTCCTCCTACGGCCTCTTTGCCGAGGAAACCGTCCGCACCTCCGACTTCTCCAAGGCTTTGGAGACCAAAAACAACGTCTACTTCGTGGGAGAAAATCCCTCCACCGGCGAGCGGATTATGTCCGTGTCCACCCCAATGATCTATGCCGACGGCCGGGTGGTGGGCGTTTTGCGCTACGTGTCCAGCACACGGAACGCGGACCGGCTGATCTGGGTGGGGCTGCTCTTTGCCGTGGGCTTCGCCCTGGGCGCCCTGCTCCTGGTCTACGTCAGCAACCGCATGTATTTCCGCTCCATTCTGGAGCCCGTGGCGGAGATCACCGACACTGCCAAGCGCATTTCCGCCGGCAGCTACGGCGTCCGGATCCAGAAAAAATTTGACGATGAGATCGGCGAGCTGGCCGACACCGTCAACGATATGTCCGCCAAGATCAGCCAGGCGGAGCGGATGCAGTCTGAGTTTGTCTCCTCGGTCTCCCATGAGCTCCGCACTCCCCTGACCGCCATTACCGGCTGGGGCGAGACCCTGCTGGAGGGAGACGCTGACCCGGAGGAGACCCGCCGAGGCATTTCCATCATCCTGGGCGAGGCCCGGCGGCTGACCTCCATGGTGGAGGAGTTGCTGGAGTTCACCCGGATCCAGGACGGCCGCTTCACCCTGAACGTCCGCACCTGCGACCTGCGGGCGGACTTTGAGGACATGATCTTCATGTATGGCAGCCGGCTCCGCCAGGAGGGGATCAAGCTGGAATACGAGGCCTCCGACGACGAGATCCCCGAGATTTCCTGCGACCCCGAGCGGATGCGTCAGGTCTTCCTGAACATCCTGGACAACGCCGCCAAGCACGGCGGCGAGGGCAAACGGATCCACGTCTCCATGGGCCTGGAGGGAGACCGGATCGTCACCCGGATCCGGGACTACGGCCCCGGCATCCCGGAGGAAGAGCTGCCCCACGTGAAGATGAAGTTCTACAAGGGCAGCTCGAAGGCCAGAGGCTCCGGCATCGGCCTGGCGGTCTGCGACCAGATCGTGGAGCTCCACGGGGGCACGCTGACCCTGGAAAACGCCGAGGGCGGCGGATGCCTGGTGACGGTGTCGCTGCCCGTCACACAATAAAGTGAAAAATGAATCGTGAAGAGTTGAGGTATTTTGCAATACCTGAATTGCAAAATGAATTCAATTTGAATTCGCAAATGGCAATTTGCGAAACTCCACAATTATTTATCATTCACGATTAATTCGTTCGAGAGAGGAGGGACCGCTCGTGTCCAAAGAAAGCTGTCCCGTACAGGAAAAATTCAAAACCATGATCGGCGGTCAGGCGCTGATCGAGGGCATCATGATGCGGGGGCCGGAGAAGCAGGCCATCGTGGTCCGCAGTCCCAAGGAGGGGCTGGTGGACAAGATCGACACCCTGAAAAAAAAGACCGGGATTCTCACCTGGCCCCTGATCCGGGGCATCGTGAACTTCGGCGGCTCCATGGTCTCCGGCGTCAAATCCCTGATGTGGTCCGCCGAGCACGCGGATATGGAGGACGGCGAGGAGAATGCCGAGCCCTCCAAGCTGGATCAGTGGCTGGAAAAGAAGCTGGGCAGCGAAAAGTTTATGTCCGCGGTGGTTACTGTCGCCGTGGTGTTGGGCCTGGGCTTCTCCCTGCTGCTGTTCTTCCTGCTGCCCATGCTGCTGGGCAACCTGCTCCAGCGGCTTACCGACTGCGGCGTGGTGCTGCAGCACCTGGCGGAGGGTCTGGTCCGCATTCTCATCTTCCTGGGATATATGATTTTGATTTCCAAAATGAAGGATATGCGCCGGGTGTTTTCCTACCACGGCGCCGAGCATAAAACCATCCGCTGCTACGAGGCCAAGCTCCCCCTGACGGTGGAGAACGTGCGGACCATGACCCGGAAGCATCCCCGCTGCGGCACCAGCTTCCTTTTCGTGGTGATGGCCCTGTCCATCTTCCTGTTTACCGTGGCTTCCGCTCTGCTGAACGCCTGGATCCCCGGTCTGCGGGAGCTCCAGGAAAACAGCCGGGTGCTCTACAATCTGCTGATGATGGGCATCAAGCTCATCGTCATGCTGCCCCTGGTGGTGTCCATCAGCTATGAGATCAACCGGCTGGTGGGCCGCCACGACAACCGCTTCACCCGGATCCTCACGGCGCCGGGCATGTGGTTCCAGAACTTTACAACCAACGAGCCGGACGACTCCATGATCGAGGTGGCCATCCGGGCCCTGGAGCTGGTCCTGCCCGAGCAGGAGGGTACCGACAAATGGTAAAGACCTACGCCGACCTCTACCTGGACGCGAGAAAGGCCCTGCTGCCCACCGAGGGCATGTACGCGGGGAACGTCGCCCGGGAATTGGTCTGCGCGGCCTCCGGCAAAACACAGGAGGCGCTGATCGCGGACCGCAGCCTCTACGCCTCCGAGGAAATCTGCGCCCGGGTGGAGAATTTCGTCCGGCGGCATATCACGGGGGAGCCCACCGCCTACATCCTGGGCCAGTGGGATTTTGCCGATATGACCCTCACCGTGACCCCCGACGTGCTGATCCCCCGGGACGACACCATGGCGGTGACGGAGCTTGCCATCAAGAAAGCCCTGTTTCTCCCCCAGAATCCCCGGATCCTGGACCTCTGCACCGGCTCCGGCTGCATCGGCCTGGCGGTGGCCCGGCGGGTGAAGGACGCCAAGCTGACCCTGGCGGACGTGTCCATGGACGCTCTGCGGGTGGCCAAGAAGAACGCAGCGGACCTCCACCTGGGCGGCCGGGTGAGCTGCGTCCAGGTGGACGCCAAACAGCCCGCCCCCCACTTCCTGGGGAAATTTGATCTGATCGTCTCCAATCCGCCCTACGTCACCACCGAGGAAATGGGGCAGTTGGACCCCTCCGTCCGGGATTATGAGCCCCATCTGGCCCTCCACGGGGGCCGCGACGGCCTGGATTTCTACCGGGCTATCGTCCGCAACTTCACCCCGGTCCTCCGGCCCGGCGGCTGTATGGCCTTCGAGTTCGGCATGGGCCAGGATCCCGCCGTCGGCGAGATCTTAGAGGCCGCCGACTTCACGATCCTCGAATGGAAGCAGGACAACTCCGGCATCGTCCGGGCGGTGCTGGCTCAGTACGGAGAAGAAGCCACGAGTGACAAGTGACGTCTGCAGGGTGCGGCGCCCTCGACGCCCCGTTGTCTCCCATTCGTACCCGCCTGTAGCGCGGGCAATCTGCCCGCCATTCCCCGTCCGCACTTGCTTGCAGAAAGCCTTGAACCCTGAACCTGCGGGCGGATGTGGGCATCCGCCCCTACGGGCTGACCGCGGGACGGTAAACCCGGCCCCTGCGGCCCTGAACCGATTCTCCATGAAACAGTCTCGTTTATGGTACAGCAACCATTGTACAATAAAGGCATCCTGAAACAAGAGAGGTAATTCGATATGGCTACCAAGAAACCCGCGATGGAAACGCCGGCGCCTGCCGAGGATAAGAAAAAGGCTCTGGAAACCGCCCTGAAGCAGATTGAAAAGAGCTTCGGCAAGGGGGCCGTCATGCGCATGGGCGACCGGCCTGCCCTGAATATTGAGGCCATTCCCACGGGCTCCCTGGCCCTGGACGCCGCTTTGGGCGTGGGAGGCGTGCCCAAGGGAAGAATCATTGAAATCTACGGGCCCGAGTCCTCCGGCAAGACCACCCTGGCCCTGCACATCCTGGCCCAGGCCCAGAAGATGGGCGGCGAGGTGGCTTTCGTGGACGCGGAGCACGCCCTGGACCCGGTCTATGCCAAGGCCATCGGCGTGGACATCGACTCCATGCTGGTCTCCCAGCCGGACACCGGCGACCAGGCCCTGGAGATCACCGACGCCCTGGTGCGCTCCGGCGCGGTGGACGCCGTGGTGGTGGACTCCGTGGCGGCCCTGGTGCCCCGGCAGGAGATCGAGGGCGAGATGGGCGACCAGTTTGTGGGTCTTCAGGCCCGGCTCATGTCCCAGGCCCTCCGCAAGCTGGCGGGCACCATCTCCAAGACCAACTGCGTCGTCATCTTCATCAACCAGCTGCGCATGAAGATCGGCGTCATGTACGGCAACCCCGAGACCACCACCGGCGGCAACGCCCTGAAGTTCTACGCTTCCGTGCGGCTGGACGTCCGCCGGGTGGAGGGCATCAAGGAAGGCGGAAACGTGGTGGGCAACCACGTCCGGGTGAAGGTCGTGAAGAACAAGGTGGCTCCGCCCTTCCGCCAGGCCGAGTTTGACATCATGTTCGGCGAGGGCATCTCCAAGTGGGGCGAGCTGGTGGATATGGCCGTGGACTTCGACATCGTCCAGAAGGCCGGCTCCTGGTTCTCCATGAACGGCGAGCGCATCGGCCAG
>JAEEGL012992961.1_pt1 | contig 49077 bp, 34 predicted proteins | sample 9134231 | NCBI WGS metagenome assembly JAEEGL01 (sample SAMN16246548, study PRJNA631951) | gut metagenome | biome: gut microbiome; feature: rumen; material: fiber-attached | host: Bos | place: Iran: Karaj | collected 2018-10 | reverse complement strand
CTCTGAGCGATTCTGTGAAAGCAGCGCAGTGCTTTGATACAGCGCGTTGCTGCCGGAAACGTAAAAGCAGGTGAAGGGGAGAGGAAAAGCTACATCTTGCGGTATCCTCTGTATTGTGCTACAATGTCTTGGTGAGTGTTTGCACAGCAACTTACGTTAAAGGAGAGGGAGAATGGGTGATTTTATTCTGAGCTGCTGTTCCGCAGTGGATCTGACGGCGGAACAAATGGAAGAACTGGGGATCTCCTACGTTCCGTTCCATTATGAACTGGGCGGTAAGGATTATGTGGATGATCTGGGCGTAACGGTTCCCTATGATGAGTTTTACCGCCGCATGGTGGCCGGGGAGGATACAAAGACCTCTCAGGTGAATGTGGAAGAGTTCGTTAATTATTTTGAAAAATACCTGAAGGAAGGAAAGGATGTGCTGCATCTGACGCTTTCCTCGGGGATCTCGGGTACGCTGAATTCCGCAAAGCTCGCAAAGGATATGCTGGAGGAAAAATATCCGGACCGCAGGCTCTATATCGTGGACTCGCTGGCGGCAAGCGGCGGTTACGGTCTGCTGATGTGGGAGCTCGCCGAGATGAAGAATTCCGGCAAGGATATCGACGAAGTTTATGATTATGCGGAGAAACATAAAAAACAGCTGAACCACTGGTTCTTCACTACGGATCTGACGTTCTTCATCCGCGGCGGCCGCGTCTCAAAAACGGCCGGCTTCGTGGGGACCATGCTCAATATCTGCCCGCTTCTTAATGTCGATTATATGGGCAGGCTGATCCCGAGGGAAAAGATCCGTACCAAGAAAAAGGTCATCAACCGCATCGTGGACATCATGGAGGAAAAAGCTTTTAACGGGAAGGATTATGACGGAAAGGTACTGATCACGCATGCGCATTGTTATGACGATGCAAAAGCCGTTGCGGATCTGATCGAGGAGCGTTTCCCGAAGCAGAAGGGCAGGGTGAAGATCAACTATATCGGCAATCTGATCGGCGCGCATACCGGGCCGGGAACCGTAGCATTGTTTTTCTGGGGAGACGAGCGGGTTAACTGATGAAAACTGCAGTCGTAACGGATTCAAACAGCGGCATCTTCGGCGATGAAGCCAGGGAGATGGGGATCCATGTGGTTCCCATGCCTGTGATCATCGACGATCATACCTATTATGAAAATGAAGACATCACCCATGCGCAGTTTTTTGAGGCGCAGATGGGCGGTCATAAAGTGAGCAGCTCACAGCCTTCGCCGGCCTCGGTCATGGATGTGTGGGAGCTGGTACTGGATACGGCGGACGAGATCATCTATGTTCCCATGAGCAGCGGGCTTTCCGGCGCTTACCAGTCGGCGGCCATGATCGCGGAGGATTATGACGGACGTGTGGAGGTGGCGGACAATCACCGTGTATCCGTCAGCCAGCGGCAGTCGATCATGCTGGCCTGCAGACTTGCGTCAGAGGGACAGAGCGCCGCACAGATCAAAGAAAGGCTGGAGGCGGATGCCTATAAATCCTGCATCTACCTTACCGTGGAAAGCCTGGAATATTTCAAACGCAGCGGGCGCGTGACGCCGGCAGCAGCCATGCTGGCAGGGCTTCTGAACATCAAACCCGTGCTCGTCACCCGCGGGGAGAAATTTGATACGCATCAGAAGATCCGCGGCGTGGAGAAATCCCGTGAGGCCGTGATCACGGCCATGCTCGAGGAGAGAAAGCAGCATTTCGCGGAATATGAAGACAGCCAGCTCATCATCGGCTGTGCGGGTTCGTTTCTGGATCCGGCAGATGCGGAAGCCTGGCAGAATCGTGTGCAGGAGGCGTTTCCCGGGATCGAGACCTATTATGATCCCCTGTCGCTGAGCGTATCCTGCCATACCGGCCCCAATGCGGCGGGCATGGGGATCGGGCTGCACCCGTCAGTATAAAAGAATGGAAAAGCGGCCTTCGGGCCGCTGTTTTTGTTTCAGGGGATAAGATTTCGCAGATCGTATATCTACAGGATCACACGGTAGGAGTGTTCTTTCAGGATGGGGATCGCGGACTGCATATCCCCTTTTTCATAGAAAGCGATATAGAGTGCGCCCTCGGCCTGCTCACGGTTGTGGGTGATGCCGATGTTCTTGATATTGATGCCGGCGCCGGCCAGGAGCGTGGCCACGGCGGCGATGATGCCCGTTTCATCGGGCACGTCCACATACAGGCGGTAATCGTTGGGGATCGCGCTGGAGCGGCGGTCGTTCATGCCGTTTCTGTAGGCGCCGCTTTCTTTAAAAAGTTCCGAGATCTGCGAAAAATCGCCTTCTTCCAGCGTATGATCGATCCGCTTCAGACCGTCGATATATTTTTCCAGGAGCAGGCGGATATTTTCCGTATTGCTCCGGCAGATGCTCTCCCACATGGCGGGATCCGAGGATGCGATGCGCGTGATGTCTTTAAAGCCGCCGGCGGCAATGGTGCGCATGAATTCGTCTTCATTATCTTCCTCTTTTACGGTACGTACCAGCTGCGCGGCGATCAGATGCGGCACGTGGCTGATGGCAGCCGTAGCGTAATCATGTCCGGCGGGATCGCTGAGCATGGGGATCGCCTTCAGCTCGCGGACAAGCTCCGTATACTTTTCGGTATATTCCGGCCGGGTCTGTGACGAAGGCGTGAGGAGATAATAGGTATTTTCAAGGATGCGCGCATCGGCAGCGGCGTAACCGCTGGTCTCACGGCCGGTCATGGGATGACCGCCCAGAAACTGCGCCGCGATCCCGAGTTCTTCTGCGGTCTTCTGGATATCGCCTTTCACGGAGCCCACATCCGTGACCAGGGTGTCCGGACGGAGCAGCGGGGCGATAGTACGCAGATTTTCGATATTGCTGCCTGTGGGCGCGCAGAGCAGGATCACATCCGCCTGCACCACATCGGAGACGGGGCTTTCCGCGATGCTGTTCAGGGTACCGTCCTCCACGGCCGGCCGTATACGCTCGGCGTGCCTTGCCCAGGCGCTGATATAGACGTCCGGTCTGGCGGCACGGAGGCCTCTTGCGATCGAACCTCCGATCAGTCCCAGTCCCAGAAAAAGAAAACGCTGCATTTTAAATCCTGCTGCTGATTCCATTGATGATAACCTGCCTTGAAGAAATATCGATATTCTTCAGTCCGGGCCGCGCACCTGCTGCGCGGCTGCGGGCCGATACTTTGATCAAAAGGCCTGCGCCCGTCGGCGAAGGCGCTTCTGCATGGCGGACAGAGCCGCTCCCGTAAAAGCCTGTTGATGCTAAAACTCCAGTACCCTGAGCTTCGGGGAGAGTTTCACCCTGGAGTAGATCGCAGCATATTCTTCTTTGCTCAGATGCTCCAGATAGTTCTTCGTATAATTACGCTTACTGCCTTTGAACTTCAGAAGATCCACGGCCTTGTTGTAGGCGATGGCGGCCTCGTCCTCACTGGCATAATCCCCGATGATATAATTGCCGCGCACGTGAATGCGGCTGCGGAAAATGGTCCGGCCCCTTTTGACTTCCCTGGTGACCCCGATATAACGGTTGACGATGCTCAGATTGGAGGAGCGGAAGTCCAGGATATCGCCGTTTAAAAAGAAATAATCACGGCCCTCCACGGCGTAACTCCTGATGCCGTAACGGTTTAAGATGTTTACCTGCAGCCCGTAATCAGCGGCAAAATAGTGGTTTCCCCGCCGCATGATCTTGTGGGAGCTGTAGAAAAAGAGCTCGTCCGCGTCAAATTTCAGGATCTCCGTGGGGCTCAGATAGTAAAAAAACATCTTATGCATGATATAGACGGGATTGACCACATAAATGCCGTTGTCGCGGAAGTTCACCAGACATACCCACTTCTCAAAGGGCAGAGGGGAGGGCTCATGATAGTCGAGGATCCCGCATTTCGGATCGCGCAGCAAAAGACGCGCCTGATTGTAGGCGCGGTGCGCTTCTTCGGCATCGTTGAAGCTTCCGAGGCTGATATGCTTCCCCTTATGGGTGATGGAAGCGCGGTAATACAGGCTTCCGTCCTTTTTTGCGGCCGTGTATACTCCGGCATTATCTCTGCTCATAAAAGACAGTATAACAAAAATACGGGGAGGCGGCAAGCATGTTACGTTCAGTGGCCGGCAGGAGAGCAAACGCTAACAGTCATCCGGGCCGGCGAAGGGATAAAGCGTTGTTTTTCCGGTCTATCCGGTCTGCGGATGGACTTGCGGGACCCTGTATTTTCGGATATAATATAATGACAGTTTCTATAAAGCTTTATGAGGTATGTATATGAATCTTCGGGAAATCACGGGCAGCAGCTCCGGCAGTATCTCCGATCTTTCGGCGGGAACCGCCAGGATGGTCCTGGAAACCAGTTTAAAGCTTCGGGGCACGACGGATTTCAACGCGACGATGCAGGAAGTGATCGCGGGGATCCGTGAGCATTGTGCCGCAGATCACTGCTGTATCCTTGTGATCGATGAAGCCAAAAGGAGCTGCAGCGTCCTGGCCGAAGCTTTTGCGGAGGGCTCCGGACTCATGCCGATGGCGGAGTATCTCGACAGCAGTTCCTATGAATTCATTGAATCCTGGAAGAAGACCCTCGGTATTGCCAGCTGTATCTTTGCCAGGGGACGGGAGGATATGGAGCACCTCCGGAAAAAGAATCCCGTATGGCATGAGGCCCTCGTTTCTGCCGGCGTACGCAATATCGTACTCTTTCCCCTGAAATCCCACAATCAGTTTCTTGGATATATCTGGGCCATCAATTTTGATGCCCGCAGGGCAGCCAAAATAAGAGAAACCCTGGAGATCACGACCTTTATCCTCGGCTCGGAGCTGGGCAATCACCTGCTCCTCGACCGGCTGCGCCAGTTAAGCACCCGGGATATGCTCACGGGCGTCATGAACCGTAACGAGATGAACAATGTGGTGGACGAGCTCAGTTACGGGCTTGAGGAGAACACTTCGGTCGGCGTGGTCTTTGCTGATGTCAACTGCCTGAAAGCCATCAATGACATGGAAGGGCATAACGCCGGCGATCTTTTGCTGAAAAACGCCGCCAGTATCCTGAAATCGGTCTTTTCCGAAAACGAGATCTACCGTGCCGGCGGTGACGAATTCACGATCATTGTCAGGAATATCACCAAAGAAGAACTGGATGAGAAGATCGAAAGAGTGCGGCAGGGCTGTAAAGGATATGACCGCCTTTCGTTCTCAATCGGCGGCTGTGTCGAGAAGAACTGCCGTAATGTCCGCATGGCGCTGCGGCGCGCGGACGAGATCATGTATGAGGATAAAAACCGCTTTTATGAGCAGTTATCCGCGCAGAGCGACGGAGACCGCAGGCGTCTCCTTCCTCCGGGGGCGGAGACCATGCAGCTGTCCGAAAAGCATGAGAGGGAGAACCGGATCCTGCGGGAGATGAATTATGATTCTCTCACGGGACTTCCCAGCATGACCTTTTTCTTCCAGCTGGCCGAGAGCGGGCGTAACGACATGCACGCAAAGGATATCCTTTCGGCAGTGGTATATCTGAACCTGGGCGGGATGCGCTATTTCAACATGAAATACGGCTTTGCCGAAGGCGATATCCTGATCCGGGAGCTGGCGGGACTGCTCGTAAAGCATTTCGGAGCGGAATGCTGCAGCCGTTTCGGACAGGATCATTTTGCGGCGTTCTGTGAAGCCGGAAGCGTGGAACAGAAACTGAAGGCCGTATTCCGGGAAATGAAAGCAGCCAACGGCGGCAGGACGCTTCCCATCCGCGCCGGTATCTATCCCGATTCCATGGGGATGGTGGAGAGTTCCCTGGCCTGCGACCGGGCCAAATACGCCTGTAATGTCGCCAGGGACGATAATCGTTCTTATTTCACCTATTATGATAACAGGATGCTTACCCGTGAGCTCAACCGTCAGTATATCGTCAGCAATCTTGACCGTGCCATCGAGGAAAAATGGATCACGGCCTTTTATCAGCCGATCGTCCGTTCCACGAACAAGAAGGTCTGCGATGAGGAAGCGCTGGCCCGCTGGATCGATCCGGTCAAAGGCATGCTCTCTCCGGCGGATTTTATCCCCATACTGGAGGAGATGCGGCTGATCTACAAGGTGGATCTGCATATCGTGGACATCATCTGCGAGAGGATACGGAAACAGAGGAAAACGCATCTTCCCGTAGTGCCGATCTCGGTCAATCTTTCGAGGACGGATTTTGAATGCTGTGATATCGTGGAGGAGATCTGCAGCCGCCTGGATGCGGCAAGGATCCCCCACAGCCTGATCACCATCGAGATCACGGAGAGCGTCATCGGTGAGAATTTCGAATTCATGAAGGAGAGGATCAGCCGTTTCCGGGAACTGGGCTTCCAGGTATGGATGGACGATTTCGGCAGCGGTTATTCCTCACTGGATCTCTTACAGGAACTGGATTTTGACCTCATCAAGTTTGATATGCGTTTTATGCGGCAGTTTGAAAGTAATCCCCGTTCCAGGATACTGCTCACGGAACTGATGCGCATGGCCCTGAGCCTGGGCTTTGAGACGGTCACGGAAGGCGTGGAGACGGAGGAGCAGTTTGCATTTCTCTGCGAGATCGGCTGTACGAAGATGCAGGGCTATCACTTCTGCAAGCCGGTTCCCTTTGAAGCGATACTGGAAAGGAACCGTCAGGGCATACAGATCGGTTTTGAGGCTCCGGAGGAGTCCGATTACCAGAGGATCGCAAGCTCCATCAATCTGTATGACCTGGATGCGGTCTCCAGCGATGAGATCGATTCCGCAGGGCATTATTTCAATACCATACCCATGGCGCTCCTGGAAACGGACGGACAGGCTTTTTCGATCCTCCGGAGTAACCGCTCTTACCGGGAGTTTGTGGAAAGCTATACCCGGAGCGATGAAACGGAAAAGGTGGCGACCACACTGCTCAATTCCATGAAGCAGTGCGAACAGATCGGTCAGAGGGTCTTTATCTCCGAAAGCACGAAGAACGGAGAAACGGTAAACGCCCTGCTCCGGAAAGCGGCGGAAAACCCGGTGAAGGACGTAGATGCCTATGCTGTGGCCATCTTAAGCGTGACACCGCGAAACGAGAACGCCGTTACCTATATGAGCGTGGCCGGAGCGCTTTCTGCCGACTATATCGATCTGTATTATGTGGATCTGGAAACGGAGGAGTATTCCGAATACCATTCGGAAGCAGGCAGCTCGGATATTTACATAGAAAAGAACGGAACGGATTTCTTCAATGCGGCCCGTAAGGATGCTCTTGAGTATCTTTATATCGACGACCAGGAAAAGTTTGTAGGGGAATTCACCAAAGAAAACGTGACCGCAGCCCTGGAGGATCACGGCGCGTTCACGCTCACATACCGGCTTATGATGGACGGGGAGCCCCGCTATGTGAGCATGAAAGCGGTCCGTATGCAGGGGGACAGTTCTTCCATTGTGATCGGTGTCAATAATGTGGATGCGCAGATGCGGCAGCAGGAGATGATCGAGCGCCTGAGGGAGGAGAGCATCACCTTCTCCAGGATCTCGGCACTTATGGGGAATTTCATCGCGATCTATACCGTGGATCCCGAAAGCGGCACTTATATGATCTACAGTGCCACGGATGAATATTCCCGTATGGGCTCGTCCAGAGCCGGAACGGACTTTTTCGGGGATTCGGTAAAGGAGGCGCTGCCCCGGCTGCATCCCGACGATGCGGAATGCTTCCTGGCCGGGATGGACAGGGAGAAGATCCTCGAAAAGGTGAAAAACGGCGAGGTGTTCATCCTCAGTTACCGTCTGAAGCTGAGCAGCGATTATGAAAAGCTCAGTCTGCGTGTGGGACTGGTCCATGAAAAGGACGGGCCGCAGCTCATCGTCGGTGTGAGCAGAGTATAAAGATTATACAGAATTTTTCGGAGCGGCGGCCGGGCAGGCCGCCGTTTTTGTCGCCCGTCCACTTGTTCTTGCGCGCTATTTCTGTTATACTCATGGCAATTCGCGGGATCGTGATCCCGGACAAAGGAGCCAGATACCGTTCGAGGCTGCGAAGCAGGCGAGATTACGGGATCGGCATCCGACCGGTATAAACCGGAAATAAATGGTTGTTTATAGAGGAGAGAGAGGAAAAATGGAGATCTTTTACCACAGTACGAGAGATAAAGAAGCGCGGCTGAGCGCTTCCCAGGCGATATTGAAGGGGCTTGCGGATGACGGCGGGCTCTTTGTGCCGGAGCGGCTGCCGGAGGCGGATGCCGGGCTTTCCAAATGGAAGGAGCTGGACTATAAACAGCTGGCCTATGAGGTGATGAAGCTTTATCTTACGGATTTCACGGAGGAGGAGCTGAAGAGCTGCATCGAACGGGCTTATGATGAAAAGTTTGATACGGAGGTGATCGCGCCGCTGGCGGAGGCGGAAGGGGCTTTTTACCTGGAGCTTTACCACGGAGCGACCATCGCCTTTAAGGATATGGCGCTTTCGATCCTGCCGCACCTCATGACGACGGCGGCGAAGAAGCAGGCGCTGAAGGAAGAGATCGTGATCCTTACCGCCACCAGCGGCGATACGGGCAAGGCGGCCATGGCGGGCTTTGCGGATGTGCCGGGCACGCGCATCATGGTCTTTTACCCCAAGAACGGCGTATCCCCGGTGCAGGAGCGCCAGATGGTGACACAGAAGGGAAAGAATGTCCGCGTGGTGGGGATCAAAGGCAATTTCGACGATGCGCAGAGCGCGGTGAAGAAGATGTTTGCGGATACGGCGCTGCGTGAGGAACTGAAAGAGCGCGGTTTTGTCTTTTCCTCGGCAAACTCGATCAATATCGGGCGTCTGGTACCCCAGATCGTCTATTATGTCTACGCCTGGCTGCAGCTTCTGAAAAACGGCCGCATCAATGAAGGGGATGCCATCAATGTCTGCGTGCCCACAGGTAATTTCGGCAATATCCTGGCGGCGTGGTACGCGAAGCAGCTGGGTGTGCCCATCCGCAGGCTCATCTGTGCATCCAATTCCAACCGCGTACTCTTCGATTTCTTTGAAAGCGGCACCTACGATAAGCTGCATGAGCGCGATGAAAAAGACGGAAGCTTTAAGGCGGAGCGCAGCTTTATCCTGACTTCTTCGCCTTCCATGGACATCCTCATCTCCAGCAATCTGGAGCGTCTCATTTATCATGTGACCGGCGAGGATGAAAAGAAGACGGCGAAGTTCATGGAGGATCTGAAGGAAACGGGAGCTTACCATATCGATGAAGCGATGCGGGAGCGCCTGAAAGACTTCCGGGGCGGCTACGCGGACGAAGCGCGTACGGTCGCACAGATCGGAAAGATCTTCCGCGACTGTTCCTACCTGATCGATCCGCATACGGCGGTGGCTTCGGCGGTTTATGAGGATTACCGCAGAGAGGCGTCGGACGATACGCCCACCGTGATCGCATCCACGGCCAGCCCCTACAAGTTTGCAAAGACCGTACTGGAAGCCATCGATCCCGCCTCGGCGGATAAGGAAGCGATGGATCTGATCGAAGCGCTCCATAAGGCTTCGGGGATGGAGATCCCGCAGGCGGTAGAGGAATTGCGGAACGCTCCGGTACTGCACGATATCGTGTGTGAAGTGGAAGAGATGCCCGAAGAGGTCAAAAGATTTTTGAAGTAGTCCGAAGCACCTGCTGCCGTAACTGTTCATAACCCGGAGGGGCGGAACAGTTATTCCTGAGGTAGAAACATTCCATGAAATCGATCCTGATGGTGGATGACAGCACAACCAATCTGAAAAGTGCTGCGGAAGTATTACAGCCTTTTTACCATCTGTCCATGGCCAAGTCCGGACGGCAGGCTTTGAATTTCCTGAAGAAAAACCGGCCGGACCTGATCCTTCTCGACATTATGATGCCCGAGATGGACGGCTATGAGACCATGGAGCAGATCAAGCTGAATCCGCGCACAGCCAATATCCCCATCATCTTTCTGACAGCGGATACGGAGCATGAAAGCGAGATGAAGGGGCTCAAGATGGGAGCGCTGGATTTTATCACCAAGCCCTTTGAAGCAGAGGTGATGCTCTCCAGGATCGAAAAAGTGCTGCAGATGGAGGATATGCGCAGGAATATCCTGGGCAGCGGCAAAAAGGATCTTCTGACGGATCTGTGGAATGCGGAATATATGGAGGCGGAGGTAGACAGCCGCATACGCTATGGACAGTCGCCCGCGGCGCTGGTGATGGTGGATATCGACGGCTTCACCGCTCTGACCCAGGAACAGGGGATGAGCAACGCCAACGGCGTGATCCTGCGTTTCGCCGATGCACTGAAGCGCCTGGCGCTGACCGACAGTATCCTGGGCCGGAGCGGGGAGGATGAATTCCTGATCTATATCCCCCAGGATCTGAGCGAGGCCGAGCTCATGAGCTGGTGCGAGGAGATCTGCGGACAGGTCATGAAGGAGGCAAACATCGCGCGCAGCGGCGGGGATCCGCTGACGGCTTCGGTGGCGGCGGTATTCATACCGCGTCACGGCAGGGATTACGATACGCTCTACCGCAAGCTCCAGATGGCCATGTATCATGTAAAACTTTCCGGCAAGAACCGGGTACATTTTTTCAGGGAGTGAAGGATATGGAGATCGGAGAAATGATCACGCATGTGGATCATACGCTTTTAAAGGCTTTTGCCACCAAAGAGGAGATCATGGCACTGTGTGAGGAGGCGTTAAAGCTGCATACGGCCAGCGTATGCATACCTCCGGATTACGTAAAGGATGTAAAGGAACGCTACGGGGACAGGCTGAAGATCTGCACGGTCATCGGCTTTCCTCTGGGCTACAATACGACGGTGACGAAGATCTTTGAGACGGAAAACGCCATCATCAACGGTGCGGACGAGATCGATTCGGTGATCAATGTGGGGCGCCTGAAGGCCGGAGAGGACGAAATGGTGCTGGAGGAGCTGAAGGCTCTGCGCCACAGCTGCCGGGGGCATATCTTCAAGGTCATCATCGAGACCTGCTATCTGAGTGAGGACGAGATCATACGGGCCTGCAAGCTGGTGACCGAGGCAGGCGCGGATTATATCAAGACCTCGACGGGCTTCGGCAGCGCCGGGGCCACGCCGGAAAATGTGCGCCTCATGAAGGAGCATATCGGTCCGGAGGTAAAGATCAAGGCCGCCGGCGGCATACGTACGAGAGAGCAGCTGGAGGAGTATCTTGCTCTGGGCTGCGACCGTGTGGGAGCTTCCGCGACGGCGAGCTTCGTTTGATCGCGGGAGTGCGCGGCAGGGAGCAATAGGAAGCTTTCATACGGCACTAAAAGACGAGCCGGTCATGCCTGCATGAACCGGCTCTTTATACTTGCGGACGGGATCGGCTGCCGTTTCCGCTTTTCGGACGCGGTATATGCATTTACGTTATACGATAGAAGCAAAGGAGAGAATACGATGGATGTTTGCGGAAGGCTCCGCGCTTTGCGCGAAAGGATGAAGGAATGCGGCGCGCAGTGGTATCTGTGCACCTCGGAGGATCCGCACGGATCGGAATATGTCAATGCCCATTATCATGACCGGGAATACTACAGCGGATTTACGGGATCCGCAGGTACCCTGCTGGTGGGAACGGAAGAGGCCCTGCTCTGGACCGACGGCCGCTATTTCGTGCAGGCGGAGGCGGAGCTTTTCGGCAGCGGCATCCGGCTGATGCGTATGGGAGACGCCGGCGTACCGACACTGAACGCTTTTCTTGAGGATAAGCTTCAGGAAGGAGAGTTCCTGTTCCTGGACGGCCGGAGGATCAGCGCCTCGGCAGGCAGGGAGCTCGCGGCTGCTGTAAAAGCAGCCGGCGCAAAGCTCAGGATCGGCAGCGATCCCGCATGGGATCTGTGGGAGGAGCGGCCCGCGGACAGTGCGGAGGAGATCCTGCTGCTTCCGGAGGAACTGGCCGGGAAAAGCTTTGCCGAAAAGCTTTCGGAGTATCGGGACGCACTGGCCGGGGCCGGCGCGGTGGCTGCGGTGATCAGCGCTCTTGATGAAGAAATGTGGCTTTTCAACCTGCGGGGCAGGGATGTGGAGTGCAATCCCGTAGCTTACGCCTATACCGTGGTCACGCAGTACGGCGTTTCTCTCTATGTAAAGGAGGAAGCGGTAACGGATGAACTGTGTGCCTTTGCGGAAAGGGAATGCATCACGCTGAAGCCCTATGCGGATTTTTACAGGGATCTTCCGAAGCTCCGTTTTGACGGCGACGTGCTCCTGGATCCGGAAAGGATCAATTATCTGATCTTCCGCATGCTCCAGAGGAGCGGCATCGGGATCGTCGGGGCGCCGAGTCCGATACTTTTTGCCAAAGCCGTAAAGAACGAAAGCGAGCTGGCCCGGAGCGAAAAGGTCTATCTTAAGGACAGCGCGGTCCTGACCCGTTTCCTGTACCGCGTAAAGCAGAGGGCGGGAAAGGAAGCCATGGACGAATATACGCTGGCGCAGGAACTGGACGGAATGCGTCTGGCGCAGGAGGACTGCTATGAGCTGAGCTTCCCGACGATCAGCGCCTTCGGACCCAATGCGGCGATGATGCATTATGAGGCGACAGAAGAGCATTCCGCGGCAGTTTCCGGCGACGGCTTTTATCTGGTGGATTCCGGCGGGCAGTATGAGGGCGGTACCACGGATGTGACCCGCACCCTGGCCCTGGGCTGTATCCCGGATGAGCAGAAGCGTGAATTCACACGGGTGGCGGCCGGAATGCTGGCGCTGCAGAACGCGGTCTTTTTAAAGGGCTGCAGCGGGCGCAATCTGGATATCCTCGCGAGAGGACCGGTCTGGGAGCTTGAACGCGACTACAAATGCGGGACCGGCCATGGCGTGGGCTATATGCTCAACGTCCATGAGGGCCCGGCGGCCATACGCTGGAAGAAACGGGAAGAGAGTGCCGATACGCCCCTGGAGGCGGGCATGATCCTTTCGGATGAGCCCGGGGTATACGTGGAAGGCAGTCACGGCATACGGATCGAGAATATCTTAAAGGTTGTGAAGCGTACGGAGAACGGGGACGGTGAATTCATGGGCTTTGAGCCTCTGACCCTGGTACCGCTGGATAAGGACGCCATACTTCCGGAAGCACTGGAGCCTAAGGAGAAAGAATGGCTGAACGACTATCACCGGCTGGTACGGGAAAAGCTGCTTCCTTTCATGCAGGGACCGGAGGAGCAGGAGTGGCTGCTTTGTGTGACGGAGGCGCTCGCGTAAAACAAAGGGCGCAGCCTGCAGGAACCGCGGAAAATACGGAGATACAGCCGGTTTCCGTCTGCGCAATGTTTCGTAGCAAAAGTGCGCAAGAAACGGGCTGTATTTTTTCATGAAAGCATTGTATACTTGCATTACAGAGTTCAAAGAACTCTCTGGAATACAAAAGTGTATTCCACAATGAGAACAGGAGGAAGGTATTATGCCTAGAGAAGCACTGATTGCCCTTATCGTAGTCGCTGCAGTCCTTTTGCTCATCATTTTGATGAGCGGTTATGTGAAGGCTCCCCCCGATATGGCCTACATCATTTCCGGTATCAAGAAAAAGCCCAAGGTACTGATCGGCCGGGCGGGGATCAAGATCCCGTTCCTTGAAAGAAAGGACGGACTGCTGCTCAAGCAGATATCCATTGATATCAAGACCGGAGGCTTTGTGCCGACCAAGGATTTCATCGGTGTGGACATCGATGCCGTAGCCAAGGTCAAGGTAGACACCTCGGAAGAGGGCATACTGAAGGCACAGCGCAACTTCCTGAACATGCGTGAGCAGGACTTCATCGTAGCACTGACCGATTCCCTTCAGGGTAACCTGCGTGAGATCATCGGTACCATCGAGCTGCGTGAACTGAATACCGACCGTAAGAAGTTCGGTGACGAAGTTCAGGAAAAAGCACAGGTGGATATGAATTCCCTCGGAATCCAGATCATTTCCTGTAACATCCAGAGGATCGAAGATGAGCAGGGCCTGATCAATGCACTTGGTCAGGATAACATGTCCAAGATCCAGAAGGACGCTTCCATCGCGAAGGCAAACGCAGACCGTGATGTGGCGGTGGCACAGGCAGAGGCGGCAAAGGAAGCTAACGATGCAAAGGTCATCTCCGATCTGGCGATCGCACAGAGAAACAACGAGCTGGATATCCGCCGTTCCGAACTGAAGGTACAGGCCGATATCAAGCGCGCGGAAGCAGATGCCGCATACGAGATCCAGAAGCAGGAACAGGCAAAGACCATTGAGACCCAGGCCGTGAACGTACAGATCGCCCGTGCGGAACGCGAAGCCGAACTGAAGCAGAAAGAAGTCATCGTTCGTCAGCAGGAACTGTCCGCACAGATCGAACGTCAGGCCGATGCCGAGAAGTATAAAGCAGAGAAGGATGCAGAAGCCCGCCTGATCCAGAGACAGCGTCAGGCAGAAGCAGAGAAGTACGAGCAGGAGAAGGCAGCTGAAGCCCAGAAGGCAAAGGCAGATGCAGCCCGTTACGCAGCCGAGCAGGAAGCTGCCGGTATCACCGCAAAGGGTGTCGCGGAAGCAAATGCCATCAAGGCGAAAGGTCTGGCAGAAGCGGAAGCCATGGAGAAGAAGGCCGAAGCATACCGCAAGTACAACGGCGCAGCCGTGATCGAGATGATGGTCAAGATCCTGCCTGAGATGGCAGCCGAGGTGGCAAAGCCCCTTGCATCCATCGATAAGGTAAGCATCTATGGCGGCGGCAGCGGAACCGACGGCGGCGTGGCACAGGTTTCCGGCAACATGCCCGTCATCATGAAGCAGGTATTTGACACCATGACGGAAGCTACCGGTGTGGACTTTACCGAGATCATGAGAGCCAGCACCTACGATGCGAAGGTTACCAAGAACATCAATGTAAGCGGTCTGGACGGTGTTGCAGGCAGCGAAGCAGTGAGCGTGCCGGCAGCAGCGGTTGTAACGACCGGCGCGGTGAGCGGGGAATAAGAACTTGCCGCAGAATGTCACTAAAGCAGTAAATGCGTTTTTGAAACGCTATCCCATAAGAAAATGCCTGGTCATGGCGACCGGCATTTTCTTTATGGGTTTTTTCGTGTCTTTACTGATCGAGGTGGATCTGGGGACCGATCCCTTTACTTTTATGAATGTGATACTGGCGGAACGGCTGGGCATCAGCTTCGGTACCTGGGAGATGATCTTTAACGCGGCTCTCTTCATCCCGGTGCTGATCTGGGGGAGAAAGTATATCGGACCCGGGACGATCCTGAATATGATCTGCATCGGTTATATCGCGGATCTGTGCCGCTATATCTGGTCCAAAACGATACCGGAGAGCTGGTTTAAGGAGCTGCCCGGAAGGGGCGTGATCTTTGCACTGGCCGTGCTCGGTTTTGTGATCGCGGCGGCTGTCTATGTGAATGCGGATGTGGGGCTTTCCCCCTATGATGCCTGTCCGCAGCTTCTTCACGGACCGCTGAAGTTCATTCCCTTTTTCCTGCTGCGTATCGTTTATGACGGTGCAGCCGTGGTGGTGGGGATGCTCTGCGGCAGCATGCCGAACATCGGACATCTGTTCATGGTAGTGCTTCTGGGACCTGCCATCACGCTGGTGGGAAGGCTCATGAAAAAGGGAAAGAAAGAGGATGACGGGGCAAAAAAACCATAATCAGCGATGTTTTTTACGAATCAAGCAGAAAGAGGCATGAATAGTAAGCATTTTGCCTTGTACTGCTTTTTTTTGTGTGTTATAATGCAGCACATATCATTAAGATTTTTGTGAAAAATGTCGATTAATACAGCAGTGACTGTGACGACGCACAGCAGAGAGTGGTATGGCCGGGATGAGCAGGGAGGAAAACGGAACAGAAGCGGTATACTGTTTTCATTATCTGCTTCCCATGACCCACAGCGGTGATAATGTGCGGGAACATATGCATTCCCACACGCTGGAGATCACGATCTTCATCAGCGGACAGGGCCTGGAGAACGAAAGCTTTTCCAAGAGCGAGGGCTATGCAAAGGATGCGCTGGGACGCTTCGAAGGTCAGTATCTGAACGACATGCCGGAGTTTCACGGAAACGCCACGATCGAAAATATCGGAGAAGTATTCTTCGCGATGCTGAGCGTGACCATGGAGGACCGGGGACTCGTTCTGAAACGCCTGGAGATCGGGGAGAATCCCCTGCAGCAGTATGTGATCTCCACCTACATCTGAACAGTTCGGACAGCTTTGGGATTGACGGGAAGAAAAATGAAAAGAAAAGATGTAATAAAAAGGATCATAACGGGGATCGGAACGGCAGCTTTTTTGGGCTGCGCGTCGATCCCTTTTTACAGCCTTGCGGAAGATACGCCCTCCGGGAATGAGGCCGGTACGCCGGCGGAGGATACGGAAGAGGAAACCCTTTCGGAAAACGAAGCCGGGGAACTTCCGGAAGACGGTGCGGAAGGATCGGTTTCGGAGAACGGCACGGAGGAAGAAGCTTCGGAAAACGGGACGGAAGATGCGGTTTCGGAGAACGAAGCCGGTCAGGTTTCGGAAAACAGCGCCGAAGAAGCGGTTTCGGAAAACGGGATCGAAGAGAGCGCCGAAGCTGCGGCCGCTTCGGAAGAAGAGGAAGCGTCCGGTGGCGAAGAGAAGGGAAAGCCTGCGGGACAGGCGGTTTATACGGGGATCACCATCGACGGCGATCTTTCGGACTGGGACGCCGTTCCGAAATATAACGCGACGGGTACCCTCCAGCTTGCCGCTGCGGTACAGGATGAGAATTATGTCTATCTTTACATAAGGGATGACGGCAACTGCTGCGCAGCCTGGGCCGGCCCGCATACCGACGGTAAATTCAGTTTTGTATCCGATCTGGGTTATACGACGATCTTTCAGCTGAAGAACAATCCGGCGCAGATCCTTGGCGTGGATGGCGCCAGCGCCGCATACAGCTTTGAATGGGGCGATGCATACGGTGAGTGGGAGATCGCCGTTCCGGTGGATCATCTTCCGGAAAATATCGGCAGCTATTCCTTCGGCTTTTACCAGGGCGACCGTTTCGTGGAAGGCATCACCGACGTAAGATACAGTGGGAAAAAGGGCGGTGACTTCAACGGCATCGTCTATGACGGTCTTTACGGAGACTGGACCGATTATCCCCACGTACTGATCCATTATGCGACCGACGGTACCGAAGAAAAAGTGGTGGACGGCGAAGGCGCGCTCTATACCCAGGGCGATGTGCTTTACGGACACTGCATCACGATCATGGACCGTCACCAGCTGGAAGGCGGGAACGAGATGCTCGAGGGCGTCGTGCTCCGGATCAACAAAGGCGGAAGCCCGAAAAACTATTTCGAATTCCGCTATGCGGCTCTGGATGCGGAAGGGAATATCGACTGGCATCCGCAGCTGGAAAATCTTCCGGTCGGCGATTACGAATTCATCCTCACCGACGTACATGGCTGGGGAAATGCAAAAAATCTGAAGGAGCTCCAGGAGCAGGGGGTGGACCGTGACGGTTATTACGGCCGTGTCCATATCTCGGTCAGGGAGACCAGTGACGAGTGCGAATGGTGGTGCGATCTGCCGCTGCTGGCCGAACGTCTCGGCGTGGATGTGACGGATATCAAGACCATCGAAGTCAAATACGAACAGATCGGTGACCGCTGGATCGAGACGGCGGGCGCCTCCAGCGGGGCTGTGGCCGGGATCGCGATCTGCGCGTCCGTTGCGGCTATGGCAGTCCTGCGGCGCAGAAAACGGGGAGAAGAAGTATGAAACTGATCCTCGGGCTCCTCGGAGCCGCGGTCTGGCTCTATGTTCTGCATGCTCTGACGAAGGCAAAGATCTCTTTCTGGCGCTTCCTGTGGGGGAGCGCCGGCTTATTTCTCCTGATGATGTTCTTTGTGCGTCCTTATGTCACGATGCCGCTTGCCCAGGGCGTGGCGGCCGTGGCGGGCTTTTTCGGGGATGCGACGGGAACCTTTACTCCCTATTTCCGTTTTGCTACGATCTTTATCCCCACTTCTGCGGGAGCCATGACCATGCAGATCGATTTTGAGTGTTCGGGGATCCTGGAGATCATGGCCTTTCTGGCTCTGCTTGCTTTTTTCGAGGTCTATACGAGACAGGAAAAAATTCTGATCGGCCTTCTGGGGATCTTTTATATCATCCTGGCCAATGCGCTGCGCATCATCCTGATCTGCGAGATCATCCATTTCGGCGGCAACTCGTGCTATAACATCGCACACACCTATATCGGCAGGATCTTTTTCTATGTTTTATCGGTACTTTTGTATTTTTACGTATTTACGAAGCCGCAGGTTGTAAAGATGCGCGTGGGGACATTCAGCTATGACAGTCATTGACCGCTTTTTTCAATCATTCATCTTCTGGGGCGCGTGGATCATCATACCGGTCCTGATGGAGATCATACCCTCTTTCGGCGGCTTTTTCCTGCTGCTTTCCCGGCGCATGAAGATGCGGAAGGAGTATAAGAAACCGGCGCTGTATCCGGAGCTTTCCATCATCATTCCCGTATATAATTCCGAGGATACCCTGCTGAACTGTATCCGTTCCGTAGACGAAAGTACCTATCCCAATGAACGGATCCGTATCTTTCTGGTCAACAATCACGGGCAGGATGACAGCTTCTTTGTGTTTTCCGAAGCGCAGAAGCGCTATCCGGAGCTGCATATGCAATGGCTGGAGGCGGAGCAGGGCAAATCACGGGCGCTGAATCTGGCGCTTTACAACAGTGAAGGGAAATACATCATCAATCTGGACAGCGACGGTGTGCTGGAGAAGCATGCCCTGACCAATCTGGTGGATAAATTCGAGGCCCATCCCAAACTGAACGTCATGACCGGCGCCATCCTGACGACGCCTTCCATGATCGAGGAATACCCGAGAGGCATACAGCGGCTCTTACGGAAACTGGAGTTCATGGAATACGGACAGGCATTTCTGGCCGGGCGCAGCTATGCCTCCGAGACCAATTCGCTTTATACGCTTTCGGGGGCCTTTTCCGCATTCCGGAAATCGGCGATACTCAAATCCCGCATGTACAATACCAATACGATCTGCGAGGATACCCATATCACCTTCCAGATGCGCTATCTCCAGAAGGAGAAGGTGGAGATCTGCGAAAACGCGCTCTTCCTGGTGGATCCCATCGAAGGCTTCAACAAGCTCTATACCCAGCGGCAGCGCTGGCAGCGCGGCAGCCTGGAAGTGGCAAAGCAGTTTCTGGACAAAAACAATAATTTCGGGAAGAATTTCATGGATGTGAACGTTCACACGCTGCTCTATGATCATACCTTTGCCTTCCCGCGCCTGATCTGGTATCTGGCCATGTTCTGCCTGCTCTTTCTGAATTATTCCGCGGGGATGATCATCTTTTCCACGCTGGCGATCTTCCTGATCTATATCCTTGTGGGCTATCTGTATTTCTTCAGCGTAAGTATCTTTCTGAAGGAATTTGAGGATCTGGGAAAATACTACCGGAAGAATTTCTGGGTCGTGGCCCTGCTCCCGTTTTTTAACCTGATGGTATTTTTTATCCGCGTAGCCGGGATCATCAACAGTATCGGTACCGACAGCGCCTGGAAGACCCGGAACCTGACGGATGAAAAGAATGCGTTTAAGGAAGTGCTCAGGGAGGATTTCCGTAAGCCCGTCCGCTGGATCCAAAAGCTCAGGGAACTGGTCAATAATGAAGAGATCGGAGATGTGTAAATGAGAGAGAAGACGGCAAAACGCTTTTTTGCCCTTGCGGCCGGGATCGCGCTGCTTCTGGGCCTGGCCGTGGGTATCGTGGGCTGGATCTTTATCGGCCGTTTTGAAGACGGCGTGCTGCAGGTGGCGGCGGAACAGCAGGATGCCTATGTGCAGCTCGTGCTGGACCAGATCAACCTGAAGGAGAACCGTGACGACGAGGATATCATCAGCGGGATCCTGAGTTCCCTGGATGCTTCCGCAAACAAATACTGGACCTTTTCCCGTGACGAGGCCATGCTCTTTGTAAAGGATGTGCTGGAGACCAGTAAATACCGCGGTTTTACGACGGCGACCTATTATGTTTCCGACAGCGCGCGCGCCTTTCTGGACGGGCTTCAGCGGAACCGCGTGACCCATTCGATCATACAGATCCAGGAAAAGACCTATGTGGCCAGCGGCGTGATCTTTCTTTATAACGAATCGGAATACCGCCTCTGCCTTCTGACCAACCGCGAGGTGGTCCTGGACAATAACGATTTCCTGCAGGGCAAGGTCAACGTGGGTATCAGCTTCCTGATCGCGGTCTTTATCATGGTGGTGGGAACCATGTGGTTTTCGAGACGCATGGGGATCTATTACCAGCGGCTTCAGGAAAAGGAAGCGACCATTACGGAGCTGACGCAGAACGTGAGCAATCTGAACAAAAAGCTCATGGTGCGTACGACTTACGATACGAAGCGTACCCTTTTCCAGGAAAGCATGATACGGGATTTCCTGCGCCGTATCCAGGCAAAGGGGATACAGCCGGTAACGCTGGCAGTGGTCAAATGCGCCAGGGAGCGCAGCTTCCTGGATCAGTCCCAGATCCTTCTGGACCGCGGCGTGCTGCGTTTCCAGCTGGAAGGAAATGCAGAGCTGCTGGACGGGGCGGATGTGGCAGGAAAGCTATTGCTTGTATTTGTGCGCTGTGACCATGACAATGCGATGTTCTCACTGAATTTCCTGATGAGCATACAGACGCAGATCCTGGCCGTGGAACAGTGGAGCGGCAGCGGAGATCTTCTGGAATTTTCGGAAGGCCTGCTCAGCAGAACGAAAGGAATGTGATATGGAAAAGCCGGAAGGACGCCTGTTTCGGGAATACCGTCTGAAGTTTTACCTGAACGGAAACCATTATATGATCATCGGTGACCGGCGGGGCGAGACCCATCCTCACACCTGGGAATTCACGATCAATATCCTGGTGGGAAGGGAGAGCTTCGTGCAGTTCAATTATTTTGAACAGAGGGTCGAAAAGCTGCTTGCACCTTACCAGAACCAGGTGCTGAACGGTATCGATCCTTTCAACGGTATCGTGCCGTCTCTGGAGAATATGGTGGAATATTTCGGAAACAATATCCGTGAGATCGTAAAGGAAGTGGGGGGAAGGCTGCTTTCCATCGAGGGCAGCGAAACGCCTACCCGCAGTTATATCATCAATATGAACCGGACTTTTGACGATTATGAGATGAAAGCCTATACCGAGCAGGTGAGGGATGAGGTGATTGACACCGTGCTGGACGACATGCTGGATGCCACGGAGGAGGAAGGAAGTTGAGCAGAAAGCGCAGCCTCATCTTCATACTTGTCTGCGGCCTGGTCTATGCCCTGGCAGCTTTTCTCTGTACGCAGGTGGTGGCGCAGAACGGTATCTATCCCTCGGGCTCGGATACTTTCTGCCATATCTATAAGGGCGATGTGCTCTACCGTGCGATCCGCGAGGGAGAGTGGTATCCGCTCTATGATCCCATGTGGTACAACGGTGTGGAGATGCTCCGTTACTGGGCACCGCTGCCGGTCTACGTGCTGGCCTTCTGCCAGTTTCTGGGGGGCGGGGATCCCCTGCAGGGCTATCTGATCTTTGTGGGGGTGATCGTCTTTTTCGGAGGCCTGGCCTTTGCTTATGTGGGACTGCGGCTGAAAAGACCCTTTATCGGGGCGTTTTTCGGTCTGCTCTGGTTCTTTATCCCCAACAATCTCTATGCGCTCTTTGCCGAAGGAAATCTGCCGCGCTCGCTTTCCATGATCTTTCTGCCGCTTTTTGTCTATGAGGCGGAAAGCTATCTGAAGGAAGGAGAGAAGTCCCGGCTTCTGTGGACGGCGCTGTATTTCGTGCTGATCGTGCTCTGCCATTCCGGCTACGCCGGCATGATCGCCCTGTCCATGCTGGTATTGCTTCTGTTTTATGCATCGGCCAACCATTGCTTCAAACGTGCTGCCATGCTCACGGGGACCATCGTGGCGGCCTTTCTGCTCACGGGGATCTGGCTCCTGCCTTCCCTGATCGGCGGGATCTCCAATACGGATTCCTCCGAGGTGATGGCGGAGTTTTTCCAGAATATATTCCGTTCGCTGGATCCGACGAAGTGGTTTCGCGAGGGAGTGCTGGATTATTATTTCGGTATCGCGGTATTTCTGACGGCAGTCTTCGGCCTGCTCTGTTCGGGACGTCGCAGCCGCCCCCTGTTTGCTTCGGGACTGCTGATCTTCCTTCTGACGGGCAGATCCGCATTTTATTTACTGAAACTCCTGCCGGGCAGCCAGTACCTCTGGATGCTGCGCTTTCTGTCCATTTCGATCTGTTTTGTTCTGTACGGCTGCCTCTGCTGGAAGAGCCTGAAAAAACCCGTGCAGGCCGGGATCTGTTTCCTGCTGCTTCTGGACTGTATCTGCGGGCTGCAGCTCATGGCAGGGAACGGCAGCGGAAGTACGGCGGAGGAGCGCCTTGCGCAGGTGAGTACGGAATCCCTGCTCGACCGTGCAAAGAATGTGACAAAGCAGCGCCTGGCGCTGATGGATCTGAGTACCCTGGGAGCCGGGGGACCTTTTATCGTAAGCGGCATCGATGTGCGTACGGCCGGAACCTATGGAGCCGGCTGGCAGTCGGCGACCACGGCGGCAAATATCGCGCAGCTGAATCGTGCGGTGGAACGCGGGCACTACGCCTATCTGTTTGACCGGGCACTGGAAATGGGAAATGACAGCGTGCTGGTCCGCACCCTCTGCGCACCGGAAGGCTATGACAACTGGCAGAGTATGGATGCGCAGGCTGCAAGAAGCGGCTACGGGCTGCTCGCGGAGAACGGGGACTGGCGTCTCTATCATGCGGATCTGCCGGAATGCTTCGGCCTGGTAAGCCATTATGACGCCATCGGCATCGGCAGCGGGGCGGGAAGCATCTCGCTGACTTTCCCGGATGTGGAAGAGACCTCGGATCCCGACCTGAGCCATTACAGCTTTGAGGAACTGTCGAAATACCGCACGGTCTACTTAAACGGCTTTGAAGCAAGCGAGCGGGAAGCTGCGGAGGATATGCTGCGCAGGCTTGCGGATGCGGGAGTGCGCGTGGTGATCATGGCGGACGGCATGCCGGAGGATCCTTCGATCCGCAGAAAGAGCTTCCTGGGCGTGGACTGCAACACGGTGCGCTTTAAAAACGGTTATCCCGATATGACGGTCCATGGAGAGCTTCTGAATACGGATCTTTTTGCGGAGGGCTTCAGCGAATGGGAAACGGTTTACTTAAACGGCCTGTCCGAGGTGTACGGCAGCGTGGCCGAGGATGACCTGACGCTGGCTTTCTACGGGACGGTCTATAATAAGAATATCATATTCCTGGGACTGAACCTGTCCTATCATTACGCATTGACACTGGATCCTTCGGTGGAGGGGATATTGCGGGAATGCTTTGCGGTGGAGGACAGTGAACTGCCCGCCCGCCGTGTGGTGCCTCTTACGATGAGCGTTGAAAAAGACAGGATCGTGATCGATTCTCCCGAGAACGGCGTCAATACCACCTTGTCCTGGCATGACTGTTTTGAGACGGAGAGCACGCTTAAGGAGCGTTTCCATCTCTGCTATGTCGATGCCGGCCGGACCGAGATAAAGATTAAGTATCCGTACTTCTTCGGCGGTCTGGCGCTGAGTCTTTTTGCGGCCGCCCTGCTGGTACTGCTTTTTGCAGCGGCCGGGAAGATGAAGGAGAAAGAGGAGAATGCTGCAGGCGCAGCGCAGGCAGCGGGGACTCCTTCCGCGGAAACGGGGAGCTGAGCGGCCCGCGTTGTTTTTACTGCGCTGCGGGATTTCGGCTGTGTTATCGGGAAAAGCTGGCAGGCACTAGTATAATGGAAGGATGCTGCGGACAGCCGTAAGGTAGTCCGCTTTTTTTGTGGCTTTCCTTATGCTTTTCAGTTTTTTCGCATCTCCCGGGAAAAGCCTTCCCATGTATCCCCAGAGCTCCTTCATGTGGAAGAGCAGGGGCGTGTCACCGTCCAGGATCTCCTCATAGGCGGTAAAGATGCGGTCGTGAAAGGCACGGAGTTCCGTAAGGGAGGCAGCGCTGTCCGCGGGAGCGCTTTCCTCTGCTTCGCTAAGCATATTGCTGTCACAGCGGCTGAGTTCCCTGGCCAGGGCCGGATCGAAAATAAGGCCGCGGCCCAGCATCACGGCCGGGGGAAGTTTTCCGTCCGGAGTGCTGCTGCGGATCACATTCATCTTTTCCTGATAGTCCCTTATGTTGAAAATATCACCGTTGTAGATCACGGGAAAGCTGCATTCCCGAAAGGCACGGATAAAGGCGGCCATGCGGATCTGTCCGCCGTAGCCGTCCGTCTGCGTACGCGGATGGATGATGAGCTCAGAAAGAGGATAGCGCTTATACACTTCCAGTATGGGGCCGAATTCCTCCTCCGACTCCACGCCGATGCGGGTTTTAACGGAGATCCGGAGAGAGCTCTTTGAGAAGATCCCGTCAAGCAGCCGGTCCAGCGCTTCCGGGTCGGACAGGAGAGCAGCACCTTTTCCGTGGGTAGTCACGGTCTTTGAGGGGCAGCCGGCGTTTAAGTTGATCTCGTCGTAACCGTAATCTTCGTGGATCCTTTGGGAAAGGGAAAGAAAGTCTTCCGCATCCTTTGTCAGGATCTGCGGTATGAGTTTCAGTTCTTTATTGTTCTCCGGCAGGATATCCCGTTCTTCGTTCCGTTTCATCCCCCGTCCCTGTCTGGGCGCGATAAAGGGGGTGAAGTATTTCACGATCCCTTCCTCGAAAAACTCCCGGACCGCGTTCCGGTATATATAGCCTGTGATCCCCTCCAGTGGGGCAAGATAGAAGTCCATTCTGCTTATCTCCTTAATACAAAGTATTATATCAGCAGCAGAGCCGTAAAGACAAGGGCGGCATGCCTGCGGATCAAAGAATCGCCCCGAAGCCACGCAGCAGTGCCTGGCTCGGGGCCGGACAGAAACTCATCTGTCCTGCAACCGTGTTCCCAAAAACAACTTTGAAAAAAATAAATAAAAAAATCTACAAAACCTATTGACATACTAGGGGAGTGGTGATATATTCATACCATCGTCAGAAAACAAAGCAGACGATACGCCTCCGAAAATGTGATGCAAGCCTTCCTCGTTAAAGAGGAAGGACCCCGCCGAGGGGATGCGGGACAGAAGCGGAGGCAGAAATTTGAGGAACCGCGCAGGAGGAAGAGATGATCTGTGAGGGTTCCGGAAGAAGGAGGAAATACTGATGAAGCGAACAGACAGACAGTGTTGGTGTATGTGTCGAATGTGTTTCTCCCGGGCGATGAGGATGACCGGGGAAGCGGCTCATTTGTCGTGTCCCCATGCGTGTTAACTGTCATTTCAGATAGACGTAGTCATGAGCCCGGGAGTGATCCCGGAATTTTTTTGCCCATCAGGCCGGTGAACGGGCACGCCGGCCGGGGGCAGCGGGGCGGAGGGAAAGAGGAGTTCCCTCCGCGGGAAAGGACATAAGCGGCCCGGTAATAAAGAATAACAGAGGGATCCCGCAGAAGGGATCCGGTACAGATCAAAAGAAAAAACAAACGGAGGATCAAAGATATGAAAAAGAACAGAATTCTGGAAGGCATATTAACACTGGGACTCGGAGCCGCGCTGCTGACGGGCTGCGGCAATGCCCAGGCGGCGGATAAGGAAGCGGATGCACCGGCAGACAGCGCAAAGATCTACCGGACCCTGGATGAGATCAAAGAGAGCGGAACCGTGAACATCGGCGTTTTCTCCGACAAGAACCCCTTCGGTTATGTGGATGAGAACGGAACTTACCAGGGCTATGATGTATATTTTGCAGAGCGCATCGGCCAGGATCTGGGAGTGAATATCAATTACGTCTCCACGGAAGCCGCCAGCAGGGTGGAGTACCTCGAGACCGGAAAGGTGGACATCGTCCTTGCAAACTTCACGGTGACCGAGGAAAGAGCACAGAAGGTTGATTTCGCGCTTCCCTACATGAATGTTGCACTGGGTGTTGTTTCCCCCGAAGGAAACGTGATCACCGATCTGAGCCAGATCGGAGCGGATGACCAGGTCATCGTCATCTCGGGCACCACAGCCGAGACTTATCTTGAGCAGAACAACCCGGAGATCAAGCTGCAGAAATTCGATACCTATGCGGCAGCCAAGACCTCCTTTGAGAACGGCAGCGGCGTTGCCTGGGCCAATGACAATACGGAAGTGATCGCCTACGCCATCGAGAATCCGGGTTATGTTGTGGGCATTCCTTCCCTCGGCAGTCAGGATACCATTGCACCGGCCGTTTCGAAGGGCAACAGCACGCTTCTGAACTGGCTGAACGACGAGATCAGAAATCTGGGAAAAGAGAATTTCTTCCATGCCGATTATGAAGCAACCCTTCTGGATACCTATGGTAAGGATTATGAGGAAACCCTGGTCGTGGAAGGCGGTGTCGTAAATGGAGAGCAGCCCGCAGATGTGCAGAATGATGCTGTTGTGCAGTCTGGAGAAGGGCTCGATATCCCGCAGGGAAACGGTGAAGTGATCAGGATCGCGGCATCCCCGATCCCTCACGCACAGATCCTTGAAAAAGCCGCAGAGATCCTTGAAGATTACGGTTATGTCCTGGACATCGTGGAATTTGAAGATTATGTACAGCCCAACCTGGTGGTGGAATCCGGCGAGTTTGACGCCAACTATGTGGAACACGTACCTTACCTGAATAGCTTTAACGAAGAGCAGGGAACCCACCTTGTAGATGCCGGCGATATCCACTACGAGCCCTTCGGGATCTATCCGGGAACGAAAAACAGCCTTTCCGATATCGCAAAGGGAGACCGTATCGCAGTTCCCAACGATACCACCAATGAAGCACGTGCCCTTCTGCTCCTGCAGGATAACGGCCTGCTGAAGCTGAAAGATGACGCCGGACTTACGGCCACGATCAACGATATCACCGAGAACCCTTATGAGATCGAATTTGTGGAGCTGGAAGCAGCGCAGGTCGCAAGAGTCGTGAGTGAAGTGGAGTTTGTGGTACTGAACGGAAACTACGCACTGGAAGCCGGTTATTCGGTAGGAAAGGATTCCATCGCATACGAGTCCAGCGATTCCGTAGCGGCACAGACCTATGTGAACATCATCGCGGTCTATGAAGGAAACGAAAACAGCACAAAGATCCAGGCGCTGGTAAGCGTTTTAAGATCTGAAGAGATCGAAAAATTCATCACGGATACATACGACGGAGCGGTGATCTTCTTTAAAAAGTAAGAACGGACAGAAGGGAGGACCGTCAAGGCCCTCCCTTTTCTATACGGGCGGAGAGAAAAATGAGCGCGATCGAGATCAGACATCTGACAAAAAGATTTGAAGCGGAAGAGCATACACTGACGGCGCTGGACGATGTGAATCTGAGCATCGCTTCCGGAACGGTCTACGGGATCATCGGCATGTCGGGCGCAGGCAAGAGCACCCTGGTACGTTCGATCAACTTTCTGGAAAAACCCAGCGAGGGGCAGGTCCTGATCGACGGGGTGGACTTAAGCAGTCTCACGGCGAAGCAGCTTCGGAAGGAACGCAGCCGCATCGGAATGATCTTTCAGGGTTTCAACCTGCTGGAACAGAAAAACGTGATCGACAATGTCTGCTTTCCGATGAGGCTCGCCGGGATAAAGAAAAAAGAAGCCTATGCGAAGGCAAGGGAGCTTTTAAAGACCGTAGCCCTGGAGGAGAAGGAAAAGGAATATCCCTCACGGCTGTCCGGCGGACAGAAGCAGCGTGTGGCCATCGCAAGGGCGCTGGCCACGGATCCGAAGATCCTGCTCTGTGACGAGGCCACCAGTGCACTGGACCCGCAGACCGCCGGCTCGATCTTAAGGCTCCTGAAAGAGATCAACGAAAAGCTGAAGCTGACCATCGTGATCATCACACATCAGATGAATGTCGTGACCGAGATCTGCGAACGGGTGGCCATCGTGGAAAACGGAAAGCTCGTAGAAGAAGGACCTGTGGAGTGTATCTTTGAAGCACCGCAGACGGATGCCGCAAGGGAGCTCATCTCGGGAACAAAAGAAGCGTACATGCCGCTTGAGAAAGCGGAAAACGGAACGCCGGTACGCATCGTGTTCCGGGAGAATTCCTCCTTTGAACCGCTCATCGCCAATACGATATTGAAATTCGGAACGCCGATCAATATCTTAAAGGCCGATACCAGAAATGTGAACGGAAAGGCCAAAGGAGAGATGATCCTGGGTCTGCCCGGAGATAAAGAAAAAAGAGAAGCCATCATCCGCTATTTCAGGGAGCGGGGACTTACGGTGACGGAGGTGAGAGACTATGTTTGATCAAAAGACCATACAGATGCTTCTGGAAGGGATCGGAGATACGCTTTACATGACCCTGATCTCTACGGCCGTGGCCTATGTACTGGGGCTTCCCGCCGGCATATTGCTTTCCGTCAGCGGAAAAGAGGGGCTGCACCCGAACCGTATCATCCACGGAAGCCTGGGCTTTCTCTGCAATATCATACGCAGCGTCCCCTTCCTGATCCTGCTGATCCTGCTCATTCCCTTTACCAGGGCGCTGGTGGGGAAGAGCTACGGTTCCACGGCGACCATCGTTCCGCTGGTGATCTGCGCGGCGCCCTATGTGGCAAGAGTGGTGGAGGCGGCGCTCAATGAAGTGGATCCCGGCGTGATCGAGGCGGCCAAAGCCATGGGGGCGGATAATCTTCAGATCGTAACGAAGGTCATGCTCGTGGAAGCCAGGACCGCACTCCTGTCGGGAGCAACGATCACAACGGGGATACTGCTTGGTTATTCGGCCATGTCGGGGACCGTGGGCGGCGGCGGCCTGGGTGATATCGCGGTACGCTACGGCTACTACCGCTGGGAGACCGGTATCATGGTGGTCACCGTACTGCTGCTCATCCTGATCTTCCAGCTGATACAGAACCTCGGGATGATGATCGTAAGAAAACTCGATCACCGGAAAAGGCAGGGCTGAATATGGATCTTGCGGTAATGGGAGAATATCTCCCGCGTTTTGGAGAGGCGTTCCTGCTCACCTTAAGGATCGGCTGGGCAGGGATCGCTCTTTCACTCCTGATCGGCCTTGCAGCTGCGTTCATCAGGCATTTTAAGATACCGCTCCTGTCGGGCCTCATGGCGGGCTATATTGAGCTTTTCCGTAACACGCCCTTACTGGTGCAGCTCTTCTTTATCTACTTCGGCCTGCCGAAGTTGGGCTTTACGGTATCGCCGGAGCTCTGCGGTGCAGTGGGGCTGGGGCTTCTGGGAGGCAGCTATATGGCGGAAAGTTTCCGCAGCGGCCTGGATGCGGTGCCGCCGGCGCAGAGCCTGAGTGCCCTGAGTCTCGGAATGACGAGACGACAGCTGTTTGTGCATGTGGTGCTTCCGCAGGCCTTTGCGATAAGCACGCCCTCCGTGGTGGCCAATGTGATCTTTCTGTTAAAGGAGACCAGTGTATTTTCGGCCATCAGCCTCATGGATCTGATGTTTACGGCAAAGGATCTGATCGGACTTTATTACGATACCACGGAGTGCCTGGTGCTTCTGGTCCTGTTTTATATCGTCATGCTCCTGCCGGTGTCGCTGCTGGGCAGGAAGCTGGAGAAGAAATTCGAATTCGGGCGGAGCGGGACGTGAGCGGGATTAATGGTATTGCTGCGGAGGAAAAGGAAATTTTTTTTCGTATGCCGGCGGATACAGGACAGTAAAGAGCTGACGGATGGGACAGGATTATGGAGAGTATCATAACAGATCTCGGATTTGATGTACTATTCAAAGGAAATAATGCAATGCGGCTGCTGGAAGGACTGCTTGTGGCCCTGCGGATCAGCATGATCGCGGTACTGATCAGCCTTCCGCTCGGCGGACTGCTCGGCGTGCTCATGTCGCTGAAGCGGAAGGGGATACGCTTTTTTGGCAGGCTCTATCTGGAGATCATAAGGATCATGCCGCAGATGGTGCTGCTCTTTATCGTCTATTTCGGGGCGACCAGAGCCTTCGGTCTCAAGCTTTCGCCGGAGCTGTCCTCCCTCATCGTCTTTTCCTTATGGGGAACGGCGGAGATGTCGGATCTGGTGCGGGGAGCCGTACAGAGCATACCGCGCGCCCAGTATGAAAGCAGCGCAGCCCTGGGGATGAACACCGCCAAAACTTACTGCTTCGTTATCGTTCCGCAGATCATAAGGCGTATCCTGCCGAATACGATCAACCTCATCACCCGCATGATCAAGACCACCAGCCTTGTGATGATGATCGGCATCGTGGAGGTACTGAAGGTGGGGCAGCAGATCATAGAGGCAAACAGGAAAAGCTCACCCAATGCGGCCTTCGGCGTATTTGCAACGGTATTTCTTCTTTACTTCCTGGCCTGCTACCCGATCAGCCTGCTGTCACGTTATCTGGAGAAAAAAGCAAATGGATAAGAAAAATGAAGTGATACTTACGATCGGGCACCTGAAAAAATCCTACGGGGATACGGAGGTGCTTAAGGATATCGATCTGGAGATCAAAAGTGGGGAAGTGGTGGTCATCATCGGACCCTCCGGCTGCGGGAAGAGCACGCTGCTGCGCTGCTTAAACGGCCTGGAAAAGACGGATGAGGGACGCATCCTCCTGCACGGCGAGCCCGTGGATCCGAAAAGTGCGGGGATCTTCCGTATGCGGGAGCGCATCGGCATGGTCTTTCAGAGCTACGAGCTCTTCCCGCACAAGACGATACTGAAAAACATCACCCTGGCACCGCTCAAAGTTCAGAAGCGGAAGAAAGAAGAGGCGGAGGCGGAAGCCCTGGCGCTGCTCGAACGTATCGGTCTGAGTGCCCACAGGGATAAGTATCCGTCGCAGCTTTCGGGCGGGCAGAAACAGCGTGTGGCGATCGCCCGGGCGCTTATCATGCATCCGGAGCTTCTGCTGCTGGATGAGATCACGGCGGCGCTGGATCCCGAGATGGTGCGGGAAGTGCTGGAGCTGGTGCTCTCCCTTGCAAAGGAAGGCCGGACCATGCTGATCGTGACGCATGAGATGGCTTTTGCGGAAGCCGTGGCTGACCGTGTGATCTTTATGGACGGCGGCAGTATCATTGAAGAGGGAACTGCGGAGCAGATCTTCCATTATCCGAAGACAGAACGTCTTCAGCGTTTTCTGGAGAGTTTAAAGTTCGATTAAGGGAAGGTTTTTACTGCATCAGGAAGGAGCGGAGGACGGGGCTCTTCGGGGAGCCGAAGAGTTCTTCCGGCGTGCCGCTTTCTTCTATGACGCCTTTGGACATGAAAATGACTTTATCGGAAGCGTTCTTTGCAAATTCCATCTCGTGGGTAACAACGATCATGGTATTTCCGGCAGCGCGCAGGTCTTTGATCACGTGGAGCACTTCTTTCGTAAGCTCCGGATCCAGGGCACTGGTCGGTTCGTCAAAGCAGAGGATGCGCGGCGTGAGCATCAGGGCGCGGGCTATGGCGACACGCTGCTGCTGACCGCCGGAGAGCATGCAGGGATAAGCATCCTTCTTGTCCGCGAGACCTATGCGTGTCAGAAGCTCCATGCCCTGCTGTTCCAGCTTTTCTTTCAGTTCTTTTTTGTTGATCTTTCCTTCGCCGCTTTCCTTTGCCTTGAGCATAGCAGCCAGCGTAAGGTTTTCCAGAACGCTGTATTGCGGGAAGAGATTGAAGGACTGGAAGACCAGCCCGAAGTTGGTACGGTTTTTATGGATGGCTTTCGGTGCGCGCGTGGCGGGATCGGCGGCGTCATAGATCCGCTTACCGTCCACGCTGATACAGCCGTGATCCGCATGCTCCAGGAAGTTTAAACAGCGGAGCAGGGTGGTCTTGCCGCTGCCGGAAGAGCCGATGATCGAAAGCACTTCGTTTGCGTTCAGATCAAAGCTGATGCCCTTGAGCACCTCGGTCTCGCCGAAATTCTTCTTCAGTTCCCGTACTTCCAAGAGTGCCATATCTTATCTCCAATAACGTGAAAGTTTCTTTTCGACGATCCCGAAGAAAAGCGTGACCAGTGCGCTGAAAGCAAGATAGAACGCACCGGTATAAAAGAGCGGCCAGATGATGAACTGCAGCCGGAGGATCTCGCTGGCAGCGAAGTAGATCTCCACGACCGATACCGTTCTTGCGAGAGCGGTATCCTTGACCAGGGTGACCACTTCATTGCTCATGGGAGCGATGATATTACGGATCACCTGCAGCAGGATCACCTTGAAAAAGGCCTGGCTTTTGCTCATGCCCAGCACTTCGCAGGCCTCGTACTGCCCCTTGGGGATATTCTCGATGCCGCCGCGGAAGATCTCGGAAAAATAGCAGGCATAGTTGATCACGAAAGCGAAGAGCGCGCCGCAGAAATAGGCGAGGTCCGTGCTCTGGTGAAAGATCTCCCATTTGGTCAGGGGATGGTCGAAGACGATACCCGGCAGGTACACCACGATCATAAGCTGCAGAAGAAGCGGTGTACCGCGGATGATGTAGATAAAAGCCCGCATGAGCCAGCGCACGGGCTTGAAGCGCGCGCGGGCCAGGCAGGCAAATAAGAGTCCCAGAGGGATGGCGAAGAGCAGCGTAAGGAAAAAGAGCGCCAGTGTGGTTCCGAAGCCCTGTGCGAGTTTTGCGCTTACCGAAAGAAAGGTTTCCAAAGCTGCTCCTCCGTTACATTACTTTACTGCGGATTCGTACAGATCCGTCATATCATATTTCTGGGCGATGGCGGCAAGAGTGCCGTCCGTGATCATCTCGGTGATCACGTCGTTTACGCGGGCGGTCATATCGGAACCCACACGGAAACCGATGGCATATTCCTCGTTGGCCAGCTCGATCCCGTCCACAACGCTGAGGCCGGAGAAATCTCCCTTGCCCACGGTGGAAGAGGCCATGGTGTAGTCGATGACGATGGCATCATAGTTTCCTGCATTCAGGGCGACCAGCGCATCCTGCTGTGAATTGGAAGCCGTATAGCTTGCAGCGGAAAGGACAGGATCGTCAACGATGGCACTCTCGCCGGCAGAGCCGCTCTCGGCGCTCATCATGGCGGAAGCAAGGGATTCCTTATCCTTATACTTGGAAACATTTTCGGACTTGACCACCACGCACTGGCGGTTCAGGAGATAGGTCTTTGTGAAGTCCATGTTCGCACGGCGTTCTTCGGTCACAGTCAGGCCGTTCCAGATGCAGTCGATGTTCTTGGATTTCAGCTCGGTCTCCTTCATATCCCAGTCGATGACCTGGAAACTCGGGGTCACACCCAGGCGTGAGCAGAGATCCGCGGCAAATTCCGTATCAAAGCCGGTCAGGTTGTTGTTTTCGTCGTAGTAGTTCATCGGCTCGTAGATCGTGATGCCGATGACCATCTTTCCGTTGTTTTTGATGTAGTCATAATCGCTGCTTGCGGCAGTCTGGCCACCGTTGGCGTCAGGTTCTGTCTGTGCGGGCTTGCTTTCCCCACAGCCTGCAAGGCACATAACGCCGAGTACGGCAGCAAATAAGCTGATGAGTTTCTTTTTCATGATATCCTCCCTTTCCCGGCATGCTTTGACTGCACCCGGAAGCAATTTGTACGTTCTGTCCGGACCATCACCGTGCACCGGGAACGCAGAAGGCGCCGGACAGCAATCTGTATTCTATCATGCGCCCGTCTTAAGTGCAAGTGGGCGCTTTTCCTGTATTTATGATAAAAGCATACTGTTCCGTGTACGGCAGGCCGCTGAGCGGTAATGATGAATGGCACGGCAGCGGAACGTTCGTCCGGGGCCGCTTGACATTCCTCTATGCCGAAAATTATAATGGGATGCGGTCGGTAGTTTATCCGTGAAAACAGAAAAAAGGGAGAAGAAAAATGAAATGTCCGTTCTGTAATACAGAAAATGCTGATAATGCAGCGAATTGTATCTGCTGCGGTGCGGCTTTACAGGGGAATCCCGTGATGGGATCCAATGTTTCGCAGGGCTTTACCCAGGGATCTTCACAGGGATCATTCCAGGGAACTCCGCAGGGCTTTACCCAGGGAACTCCGCAGGGGGCTTTCCAGGGAAATCCGCAGGGCTTTACCCAGGGATCTTCACAGGGATCTTTCCAGGAGACTCCGCAGGGTTTTTCTCAGGGAATGCAGCAGGGAATGCCGCAGGGAACGCGGCAGGGCAAGCCGGGAAAGTCAGGGAAGGCAGGTCTTTCCATCGGCGGGATCCTTCTGATCATAGTCAGTGTATTTGTCGGCAGATATGTGGGACGTTCCTGCGGAAGGGCGATCGGAGAAGAACTGAGCGGCAGAAAGCCCGCTCCGACTTACAGTTTTGATGCCACTAAAGCACAGGAAGAATTAAGAGCGAAAGTCGAGGAACTGGATGAGAAAGTGAAACCCATAAGGGAAGCTGCAGATGCGGTGTACAATATCACCGGTTCGGAGAGCGGTTCAGCTGCAGCAGATCCGGATACGGCATCCGGAGATCTCAGCCTCGGAACGACAACAAAAGACACATATGAAAATGAGAGTCTCGGTTTCGGCTGCAGACTGGCGGGATGGACCTTTGCCGATAAAGCACGGCTGGCCGAGATCAGCGGGATCAAGGGTAATCTTCCTGAAGATATACAGGAGATCGTTGACAAAAACGGTTATGTACTGGTCATGTGGGCTTCGGCTCCCGATAATCTGGCAACGGTCAATGTGCAGGTCCAGAATGTGAAACAGCAGTTTGGGACTACGTTCACGGAGGAAGATTTTACTGCTGCCATCCCCGAAATGCTGCCCGAGTTAAAGAGAACTCTGGAAAGATCGGGTCTCAGCAATGTTTCTGTCAGCAGCGAGAAAGTCAGAACAGCGGATTCGGAATATACGGCCCTTGTTTCATCGGGCACGAGCAGCGGCATAAAAGTGTATACAAAGCAGCTGTATTTGATCCGCGGAGATTACGCGGCGATCGTTACGGTACAGAGTTATAATACGGATGAGACAGATGGTGCGCTGAAGAATATATATAAACTGGACTGATCGTTTCCGGGCCCGGACCGGAGGACGCTTACCTGTATTTCTGCTCGGGATTGGCGAGATAATACTCTTTCTTGGATGCATACATACGCTCATCAGCGATACGCATGGCTTTGAGGATGTCGGTATCCCCATCGACGAAGCATACGCCCACAGCAAAATACAGGCCGTCTTCCTTCGAGGACAGTTCCTTCAGCCGTTCAAGTCTTGAAGATACTTCTTCTTCCGTCATGGCTTCCGCGATGAGCATGAATTCATCGCCGCCGGCACGGAAGATCTCACTGTCATAGAATACGCCGCGGAGCATGGAAGCGGCTTTTTTGAGAAGGTGGTCGCCGGCACTGTGTCCCCGGGCATCATTGACCTGTTTTAAGCCGTTCAGATCGGCAAAGAGTACGGCGTAAGGAGCCTTCGGCTTGCGCTTTCCCGTTTTGATCTCATCGATCGTATTGTTCATAGTATTGCGGTTCATCAGGCCGGTAAGGATATCGATGGTGCTGAGGATCTCAAGCCTTTGTACAAGCAGGTAATTGGCGATCTCCGATGCGATGAAGAAGGTGGAAAGCTCCAGCGTCTCTTTGATCTTTACGGTATTTCCGACATTGAAATTGCTCGCCCACATATATCCGAGAAGTTTTCCGTTATAATTCAGCGGGAAGGCGATGATACTGTCTACTTTCGCGGCTTCCAGCGATCTGTGCCATGCCGGATTGGTCGTGGCAAGCCAGTCCATATCTGCCCGGTCTTTGATGATGAGACAGGTACTGTTACCGATGGTATCCTTCCAGCTGTCCACTATGCTGTAAAAACCATCGTCATTGTAGCGGTCGATGGAATTTGAATCCGCGATCGTCTCGTCACGGAAGGCTTCGCACAGATTCGTACATCTGCGTTCCTCCTGATCCATAAGAAGGATACAGCAGTATTCCGAATCACAGATATTGCGGATATCCCGGATCACATCACAGAAAGTCCGGCGGGTGTGATCTCCTCCGCGCAGCTTGATGCAGGTCTGTAATACGGCGGCGGAGGTATCGGCGGAAAGGGTTGCACGCTGTTCGGAAGCCGAGTCCGGCGTGACATCATAGGCATATACACAGTAGCCGGTATTTTCTTTGTCGGATTCCAGCGGGAGAAGGAACATATTCAGCCACAGCCCCATCTGGGGAAGGCGGACATAGGAATGCAGGGGCTGCCCCTGAAAGGCACAGCGGTAACAGAAATCCTCAAAGTTTTTATTCTCCGGGAAGTATTCCGCATAGGGGGAATCGGGGATAAACGGCCGGTGCATGACATTCATCATGTCATCGCAATGGGCTTTGTTTCCCGCAGCGATCCGGATATTTCCGTATTTCCCGTCGGGAAATCTTTCTACGGACATAACACAGGTCTTGCTTTTATATGCGGACAGTATACGGTCAAAATCCATGACATATCCTCCTCATAAACGGTATCCGAACGGTATTATATCATATTTCTGCCGTAAGGTATATCCGCTTATGGGTATTCGATGATGCGCTTGCCGCGGATGATTGTGTCCGCGGCTTTTTTCTGCTATAATATATCCTGAATTTCCCTATGTCTGAATTGAATCTGGAGGTATACATTATGAAGATCAGGAACAGGATCCTTGCGGGACTGCTTTCTTTCACGGTAGTTATGGGAGAGCTGCTGCCGGTATATGCGGCGGGGGACGATCAGGAATATACGGCGGAAGAGGTGCATGCAGCGGAGGAAGCCGGAGATGAGGATGACGCGGAAATAACAGAGAAAGCGGATGGGGACGGAATGGTCAAAGTCACGATACCGCTGATCCATGAAGGCGCGTTTTCTGCGGCAGGGGAGAATGCGGGAGCGGACCGTAGTGGAGAAGCGGATGCTGCAGCTTATTCTGAGGAAGCGGAGGAGGCTGTCGTGGCTGCGCTCAGAAATCGGGCTGCGAGCATCGATGTGTCCGCATATAATGTTTCGACTGCAGATGTGGGAGCGTTTTTCCAGGGCATAGTCAATGCACATCCGGATCTGTTTTATGTGACCGGTGCGTTCAGTTACGGATACCGGGGCGGGTATGTGACTGTGATCACGCCGAAGTACTCCGCACAGTACAATACAAGCCATATCGAGGCTTTTTATGCGACTGCAGACCGCATCATCGCAAAGGTGGATCCCTCATGGCCGAAACTGGAAAAAGTTCTTTATCTTCATGATTATCTTGTGACCCATTGCGATTATCAAAAGAGCCAGCCTTACAGTAAATACGATGCCTATAACGCACTGGTGGAAGGCGAAGCCGTCTGCCAGGGGTATTCGGAGGCCTTTGAATATCTTTTGCAGCGTATCGGAGTGGAAGGACAGGTAGTATCCAGCTCTGCCATCAATCATGCCTGGAATGTATTGCGGCTGGATGGGCAGTGGTATTACATTGACAATACCTGGGACGATCCCACCAACGGTGGCGGTACGTATTGCGGACATAAGAACTTCCTGCGCAGCAGGGATGGGATGTATAAGTCAAAGGAAAACGGCGGGACCGGTCATACCTCCACCGACTGGGTCGGCGCGGAGGATGGTGCCGACATCGACGAGACGATCCCCGGTGGGACGACCTATGACAGCTATTTCTGGAGTAACATCGCATCGCTGCTTCCGCTCGTTGGGACGAAGACGCTTACAGTTTCGGGAACAAAAGGAACGGTCTATGATCTCTCGGATAAGAGCTCACAGGATTATACGATAAATACGGGGATCTGGTATGTCTGGGGCTCCAAAAACAGCTGCTGGCAAGGTGATTTTGCGCAGGCAGTTGCGGTGGACGGGAAGTTTTATTATTCCACCAATGACAGCATATATTCCTTTGCGCTGGACGGTACCCAGAAGAAAGTATATACCCTGAACAGCACGGAGAGCGGGAAAGGTTATATCTACGGACTGAGCGTTAGCGAGGATGAATCGAGCGTGGTGTACAGTCTGAGAACTTCGCCGGATACGGAAGTGGTCTATACCGGCAGCGTGAAGGTGGCAGAGGCTGCTCCGCAGGAAAAGACGGCAACACCTGTGGCATCTCCAGCAACCGGGACAAGCCTGTCCGTGGGAGATACGGTCACCTTAAGCTGCGCGACGGCAGGGGCAAGCATTTATTATACGACGGACGGCAGCACGCCAACGGTAAATTCGGCGCTTTATGAAAATGTCATTGTTGTGCCGGAGAGTGCGGCAGGAAAAAGATTCACAGTCAGAGCAATCGCTGTAGCCGAAGGATATCTTGTGAGTAATGTGGCAGCTTTCTATTATACGGTTGCTGAAATTGCTCCGCAGGAGCAGACGGCAACACCTGTGGCATCTCCCGCAAGCGGAGCAAGCCTGTCCGTGGGAGATACGGTCACCTTAAGCTGCGCGACGGCAGGGGCAAGCATTTATTATACGACGGACGGCAGTACGCCGACGGAAAGCTCGACACGTTATCAGAATGCCATCGTTGTGCCGGAGAGTGCGGCAGGCAAAAGCTTTACGCTGAAAGCCATTGCCATGGCGGAAGGCTTCCTGAACAGTGAGGCCGTAAGCTTTACTTATGTGATCGCAGCGGCGGAAGAAAAAGTGGCAGCAGTGCCCACGGCAGATCCGGCGGACGGCAGCAGCCTCAAGGCCGGTGATACGATACGTTTAAGCTGCACGACGGAAGGCGCGGAGATCCGTTATACGACGGACGGCAGTACACCGACGGAAAGTTCGACTCTTTATCAGAGTGCCATCGTCGTACCGGAGAGTGCAGCAGGCAAAAGCTTTACGCTGAAAGCCATTGCCGTGGCAGAAGCTTATGTGACGAGCAGCGTGGCGAGCTTTAGCTACAGTGTGGAAGAGATGCTTCCGGAGGAAAAGACGGCAGCGCCCACAGCGGAGCCTGCAGGCGGAAGTACGCTGAAGGTTGGGGATCAGATCGGCTTAAGCTGTGCGACGGCCGGCGCGAAGATCTATTTTACAACGGACGGTACGAAGCCGACGGAACAATCGGCCCTTTATAAGGCCCCCATTGTCGTGGAAAAGGAAATGGCAGGAAAGGCGCTGACGGTCAAAGCCTTCGCAGTCAGTGAGGGGCTTGAAGACAGCACGGAAGTAAGTTTCACATATACTGTTTCGGATCTTTCGAAGCTTACCCTGGACAGGGAAAGTGTACGCATCACGTCCAAAGATAAAACGATCCGTCTGAAGGCCACGGTATACGGGCCGGACGGGAAGGAGGATGATAATGCGGAAGTAAGCTTTGAAAGCGGAAATACGGGGGTGGTCACGGTCAGTAATGACGGAGTGCTGAGCGCGGTGGCGAATGGGATCGCAACGGTAACGGCGCGCAGCGGGAAGCTTTCCGCAGAGTGTAAAGTTACGGTCATGCTCTCGCAGACAGAGGAGGAAACCGTGTTCTGTACCCTGGACTTCTATCAGGAAGAACAGCTTGTTTCCAGCATCAGCGTGGAACGAGGAAAATATGCGGAAGATATCCCCGAAGTGAAAGGCCTGGTCTGCTGGTATGACGGGGCGGCCGGGGAGATCTGGGATCCCGCAGCTCCCGTAACGAGAGACATGCAGCTTTATGCCTGTTTTGACGAGGACCTGGAAAACGGACACTCCGCACTGGATCCGCTCCCGGCCATAACGGAAAGCAGCTTCTATATGGTAAAAGGCCAGAGCATCGATATGAGCGCGGAAGGAACGCTCGAGCTGGGCCTGGATAACGGAACACTCAAACTGTCGAAGAAGGGCGTTGTATCAGCGAAGAAAGCGGGAACGGAGACCCTTAAGGTCAACGGAACGGTAAAGTACAGCTTCTGCGTCATAGAACCGGCACTCCTTTTGAACGGCCAGGCAGTAAAGAGCCTGTCCCTGATCCCCGGGGCCGCTCAAAAGCTGACTGTCCGCTGCCTGTGCAGCGGTGAGGATGTATCGGAGCATTATCCGGTCTATTGGTACAGCAGCGCTCCGGAGATCGTCAGTGTGAACGGCGGAGAAGTCTATGCCATCGCAAAAGGCAGCACAACGATCACGGCTTACGTCAACGGAAAGAGCTACAGCTGCAAGGTGAAGGTGGCGGATACAAAGAAAGCGGATGTTTCCGTTGAAGATATCTATGAGGAATGGGATACGGTCGTACTTTCAGCGCTTACGCTTCAGCCTTTCCAGAGCTATACGCTCAGGATCAAAGGGATCAGTTTCAAAAACCGTGACTGGTACTCCGAGGACAGCGATCTGCAGCAGAGTGGTGACGGAAAGAAGGTTTTTGAAAACGATTATGTGAAGGTCGACGGTAACGGTAAGATCACGGCCCTTGGTGTGGGAAGCTGTACGCTCGCGTTCCTTGATGAGAATGAAACGGAATACAGTCTGTACGTGAATGTGGTCGAGCCCCAGGAACGCCGGCTCTTCGTAAATGCGGGAAAGAGCTGCAAGCTGAAGTTTTACGGAGTGAAGAATGCAGCGGCAGAATTTGTGAGCGAAGATACTTCGGTGGCGAAGGTTGATGATAAGGGAAGCGTAAGCGGGGTAAGCGCCGGAATGACGGTCATCCGCTGTACTTATAATGGCGTGGAATTCCGCACCTGCGTCTACGTGGAGAATGCAATCCTTGTGGAAGAAGGTGGGCTTCAGAGGGGCAAAGGCAACAGCTATAGCCTGCGGATGAAAGCCGGCAGCACACAGAGACTTCGTTTCCAAACGGGGGAGGGCTACGGTGTGTTCCAACCCGTACTTTTTAAGAGCAACAAGAACAATATCGCATTTGTAAACGAATACGGTGTGATCGAGGCGAGAAAAAGCGGAAAAGCCGTGATCAGTGCAAAGCTTAACGGCAAAAAGATCACGATCAGGCTTGTAGTGGAAGCGGCACAGGAATGAATTTGAAGAGGTATACGTTATGAAGATCAGGAACAGGATCCTTGCGGGACTGCTTTCTTTTACGGTAGTCATGGGAGAACTGCTGCCGGTATATGCGGAGGGGACGGATACGGAATATGCTGCGGAGGAAGCAGCTGTGACCGGAGAGGCCGGGGACGGGACAGATACGGAGCCGGCGGATGAAGAGGGAGCGGAGGAAGTCCTTTCGAAGGAAACGGATGCTGCCGGTGATTATGCTTTTGTGCCGGGATATATCGAGCTTCCGGAAGATGAGGAAGTCACGATCCTCAATACGGATAAGAGCTACCGCGAACTGCGGAGTGCGCTTGTGGAAGGCGACGCCGAAGAGGAATACTACTATTCTGCAGAGGCAGACCGGGCGAGTGCCACGGACCGGGCCTTCCCTTATTCCTATACAAAAGAAGCATCGATCACGGATTATTTCAACACGTATTTCCCTCCCGCAAGGAACCAGAATCCTTTCGGTTCCTGCTGGGCACATTCCGCAATGAGCCTTGGGGAATTCTATCTGGCAACCCACGGAAAGCTCAGTGACCGGACGGCAGTGGATTTCAGTGAGCTGCATATGGCGTGGTTCTGCAATACCCAGGGAACGCCATCACTTGCAGGGGATACCGGGGATAAGGTTTCATTTTATTACAGTTCGATCAATGAAAAACTCTACAGAGGAGGAAATCTGAGATTTGCAGCCCAGACGCTGGCTCAGGGGAGGGGCTTCGTGGACGAAAGTGTCGCACCTTACCCGGAGTATAAAGGCAATATATCTTATCAGGATGTTTCCGTGACAACTCCTGCTGCTTCAACAGAGCGCCTGGACAGCGCATATCTGACCTGTTCCTACGAGATCAGCACGGAGGATGTGGAGCAGCTGAAGCAGGCCGTGATCAGCAACGGTATCGTTGGTGTATCTCTATTTTGGGATGATGTGTACTATAACAGTGAGCACAACTCCTACATCTGTACGGACCGGACCAAGACCAACCATGCTGTATGCATCGTGGGCTGGGATGATGATTTCCCGGCGGCTGCCTTTGGCGGCCAGGCTTCCCGGAACGGTGCCTGGCTGATACGCAACAGCTGGAATTTTCTTGGAGAGATGGATACGCTGAGTTCTTATTGTTATTTCTGGTTATCTTATGACGATACGAGTCTCAGTGATATCGCATGGGTCTTTGAGGCAGATACCGAAAGCTATGACAATCACTATTTTTATGACTCGGAGCCTCACGGAGAGAATGCATTCGGTTACGGCGAGGGCGCAAACTGTTACAGCGCAAACGTTTATCGGGCACAGGGAAACGAGGGCGGTTCCGAACTGCTGGAAGCTGTTGGTTTTTCGATAAAAGCAGTCTCGTCTTCCGGGACGGATTATGAACTGCAGGTCTATACTGACCTGGCGCCAGGAGGGGATCCGTCCACGGGAACGCTTCACGAAGCCTCTGTTACAGGAGGAACGATCTATTTCAACGGTTACTATACGGTGGAACTGAAGGAAGCTGTTCCTCTGGAAGAGGGGGAATACTATGCTGTAGTTCTGAAACGAACGGACGGTTATTCAGCTACCGTTGAAGGGGCTACATACATGACCAACGGTTTCAGTGTATCTCCGGGAGCACAGAGCGGACAGAGTTTTTATTCATCGAATGCCAGAAGCTGGACAGACAGCCATTCTACCGGAAAATACAATTTTGTTCTGGGAGCTTATACTACCAATGTTTCCGGCAGCGGTGACAGGAGCAGCCTGAAACTGAATCCCGCTTCGCTTTCGCTGGAGATCGGAATGAGTGGCTCGATCACGGCTACGGTAAAAGACCGTGACGGAAATATTGACAGCAGTGCGGAGGTGTCTTTTGAAAGCAGTGACAGTACTGTGGCGGTCGTGACCGTTATCGGTCAGCAGGCGACCGTAGAGGCGGTGAAAAGCGGTAAGGCCACGATCACGGCAACGTACGGCAGTCATACGGCAAAGTGCCAGGTGACAGTGCGCGCTAAGGAGGAACGGATCCCTGCGATCATTGTACTGGACAAAACTGCCCTGAGCTTTACCGCAGCTGATCAGTCAGAGAAGCTGACCGCTACGGTAACGGATACGAACAACAGGGTGATCACGGATCCGCAGCTTAACTTTGAAAGCCGGGACAGCGGGGTTGCCACGGTGGATGAGGATGGAAATGTCCGACCCGTTGCGACCGGTGCTACCAGCATCCTGGTGAGCTGTGGTAATGCTTATGCATCCTGCTCTGTTGCGGTAGCGCTGACGGGCGTGAGGACGGAGGCACCGATTGCGGATCCGGAAAGCGGGAGTAAGGTGGCTGTCGGCGATACGATCCGGCTGAGCTGCGCAATGAGTAAGGCAAAGATCTATTATACAACGGATGGGTCTGATCCGGACGAGAGCTCGCTGTTATATAAGGATAAGATCGTTGTACCGGAGAGTGCTCCCGGAACGGTATTTACCGTCAAAGCCATGACTGTGGCAGAAGGATATGCGGCAAGCAGTGTGGAAGAATTCGTTTATACGGTAGTTGAGGATGTTCCCCTGGCGCAGACGGCGGCACCCACGGCAGATCCCGCATCCGGCACAAAGCTTTCCGTTGGGGATACGATCTCCTTAAGCTGCGAGACGGAGGGGGCTAAGATCTTCTATACCACCGACGGTACGGAAGCGGGTGAGGCATCGGCGCTGTACGGGAAACCCATTGCCGTGACGGCGGATATGGCAGGGATGACGCTGACGATCCGTGCGATCGCGCTTGCAGAAGGCTATGAAGCCAGTGAGGAGCAGAGTTTCAGCTATACGGTAAAAGAAATCCCGAAGCCCGGACCGGAGTCCGGTCCGTCCCCTATGGATCCGGTACCGCATGTAACGGAAGATCAGGCGTTCTATCTTGTGAAGGGGCAGAAGCTGGATGTGACCGGGGAAGGAATACCTGTGATCTTTGATATGAGCGGGGCGATAGCGCTCGCGAAGAACGGGATCGTCACAGCGAAAAAAGAAGGGAAGGCGGTGCTCAGAGTCGGTCAGGGGCGTTATGACATCATTGTGGTCGAACCGGCTCTCAGTCAGACACTTGTAAAGCTTGTCCCGGGAGAGACGGAAACGCTGTATGTATCACGCAGCTGTTACGGCGCGGAACTGTCGGCACAATACCCGGTATACTGGGTTAGCAGTGCACCTGCAGTAGCAAGCGTCACTCCCGACGGAGAGATCCGCGCCCTTTCAAAAGGCAGCGCCACGATCACAGCCTATGTGAACGGGAAGGCCTATAAATGCAAGGTAAAGGTTGCGGATACGGAGAAGCCGGCACTGTCTGTAGAGAGCAGAGAGGAGGCGGTAACGCTTTCGGCGGTCACGCTGCAGCCGCTGCAGAGCTATACGCTTAAATTGAAAGGGCTCAGCTTTAAAAACCGGACATGGTATTCGGAAGACGGAAAGCTGAAGCTTAAGTATGACGGGAAGAAGAATGTTTATGAGAGCAGGACGGTAAGGATCGATGAGAAAGGAAAGATCACAGCCATCGGCAGCGGCAGCTGTGTTGTCTGTTTTAAGGATGAGTATGATACCGAATACCGTCTGCCGCTGAACGTTGCGGAGCCTGTGGAGCGGGTTTTGTACCTGAACAGTGGGAAAAGCCGCAAGCTGAAGTTCTATGGCGTTAAAAATTCGACGGCGGTCTTCAGGAGTGAGTACCAGAATGTGGCAAAGGTCGATTCAAAGGGAACGGTAAAGGCGTTCAAGGCAGGGGAGACGACCGTCAGCTGTACCTATGGGAATTTTACCTTCATCACCCATGTGTATACGGAATATGCGGCACTGGAAACCGGAGACGGTTTATATCAGGACGGAGACCAGTACCATTACCAGCTGCGGATCAGGAAGGGAAGCGAGCCGTACAGTCTCCGCTTCCGCATGGGCGACGATTACTATGGTGTATACCAGTCCGTGCTGTTTGCGAGCAATAAAAACGAGATCGCGTTCGTGGACGAGAACGGGCGGGTCGAAGCGAGGAAAAGCGGAAATGCGCTGATCACGGCTAAAGTGAACGGAAAGAAGATCACGATCAAAGTCACCGTGACGCCGTAACGAAAAGGCAGGGACGGGGGTATCGGAATGAAGATCAGAAACAGGATCCTTACGGGAATTCTTTCTCTGGTGCTGGCGGCAGGCGAGCTGCTGCCGGTCTGTGCCGCGGGAACGGAGCAGGAAATAAACGCCGGAGAAGAGGATCAGGACCGGAGCGGGGAGCCGTTGCAGGAAGAGACGGCTGCCGGGGAAGGCGAAGAGGAGTGGTTTGAACTGGATTATACGGACAAGCTTGTCCGTATGGGAGGGTTTCCGGAAGCGGAGGATATGGCAGAAGCCGACCGTATCGGAGATGTGGATCTCGGATCCGCCGAGGAGGCCATTGTTGATGCGCTCCGGAATTTCCAGCCGGAGATCGATGTTTCGGCTTACGGGATTCCGCGGCAGGGGGCGGGAGACTATTATTTCCGTGTTCTGAACAGGCACCCGGATCTGTTTTATGTGGAGGGCAGAGTTTCACTGTCACCGGTGGGAGACTGTGTCGGCAGGTACCGCCCGACTTATTCTTCCGAGTACAACCAGTCGCATGTGAAAAAGTTTTATAATAAGGTGGATTCCATTCTCAAAGGCGTGGATGCATCCTGGTCGAAGCTGGAGAAAGTGCTGTATCTCCATGATTATCTTGTCACACACTGTGATTATCAGAGATCAAAACCTTACAGCAAGTATAATGCCTATAATTCGCTGGTGGAGGGGGAATCCGTATGTCAGGGTTATGCGGAAGGCTTTGAGTATCTGCTGCAAAGGATCGGCGTGGACGGACAGGTGGTCACCAGCAACGGGATCAATCATGCCTGGAATGTGCTGAAAATGGACGGAAAATGGTTTTATATCGACTGTACCTGGGATGATCCGCTCGGACGCTACGGCCCCTACTGCGGACATACAAATTTCCTGAGAAGTGCAGCCGGCATGCGTGCTACCAGGCACAGTTCATCGGATTGGATCGGTGCGGAAGACGGAGCAGATCTTGATGCGAACATTCCCGGCAGCAGCCTGTATGACAGTTATTTCTGGAGTGATATCACCTCGGCCCTGCCCAGGGTCGGACGTCTTACCCTGACGGTCAGCGGGGAGACGGGAAAGATCTACGATTTCAGTACCGGCCGGAGCACGGATTATGCCGTTAACGGCGGTTCCTGGCCTGTTTTCGGCGGCTACGGATGGTGGGAAGGGGAGTTTGCCCAGGCCGTGGCCGTCGGAGACCGCTTTTTTTATTCAACATGCGACAGCATATATTCCATGACAACGGAAGGAAAGCAGAGAAAGGTTTATGGCTTAAGCGAGAACGAGCAGGCGAAGGGATATATCTATGGGCTGTCCACGCAGGATAATGTGATCCGTTACTGGGTGGTGACCGGACCGGATAAAGCCATGGATAAGGCCTATGTGGGCAGTTATACCGTAAAAACGGTACAGATCCCGGCAGAGATCAGCCTGGACCGGGACGAATTGAAATTCACGGAAGCGGGGCAGAGCGTAAAGCTTACGGCTGTGGTAAAGGATAAGGAAGGTGAGATCATCGATGAGCCGGAACTGAGCTTTGCCAGCACAAACGAGAATGTTGTGACAGTAGATGAAGATGGGAAGATCGTACCGGTGAACGCCGGATTTGCGCAGGTCGTTGTCAGCTGCGAGGATGTTTCCGCTGTATGCAGGGTAAAGGTGGCATTCTCGGATCATGCGGGTATCGTCCTTTCGGCGGAAACGCTTCAATTGCGGTCCACGCAGCCGGAAGCGCAGCTGGAGGGCATGCTGATCGGCGAAGACGGGAAAGAAGACACTTCTGCTGTGCTCATCTTCGCCAGTGAGGATGAAAATGTAGCGGCGGTAAGCGCCGAAGGGCTTGTCACGGCGGTATATGACGGAAATACTTATATATCCGTCAGTTGTGGTGAGTTTATGGAAAAATGTTCCGTAAACGTTGAATTATTGATGCTTTCCCCGCCGACGGCCGATCCCGCGGACAAAACGGAACTGCTGTACGCCGACAGTATCCGGCTGTTCACGGACAAGGAAGGTGCAGAGATACGGTATACCACGGACGGCATCGAGCCGACTGCTGCATCTGCCATATACAGCAGCCCCATCATCATCGGAGAAGAAGATCTGGGTGAGGAAAAGGTGATAAAGGCCTTTGCCAGTGCTGCGTATTATAAGGACAGCCCGGTCGCGGAATTCCACTATCCGGTGGTCGATAAGGCGGGTATCACGCTTTCCGCGGAAAGTATGCGTTTTATCCGGATCGGACGATGCCGGAAACTTACGGCGACCGTAAGAGACCATCGCGGAGATACGGACGGGGACGCGGAGCTTCACTTTGAGAGCCTGGATCCCGGCGTGGCTTCCGTTGATGAGGAAGGCCGGATCACGGCCTGCGGAAACGGTGAAACGACGATCCTTGTAAAAAGCGGAACGCTTACGGCGCAGTGCGCGGTGAAAGTGGATGCGGTGATCTGCCGTGTGGATTTTTATGCCCATGATGAGCTGGTCGGGAATGTTTCGGTCAATCAGGGCGACTGTGTAAAGGAGATTCCCAAAGCCGAAGCCTCACTCGGCTGGTATGACAGGGAAGCGGGTGAACTCTGGGATCCGCTGATGCCCGTCATGCATGATCTGCGTCTGGATGCCTCCTTTGAAGAGGATGCGAAAGAGAAACGATCCGCACTGGATCCGACCGCGTTTCTGATCGATAATGAACTCTATTTGGTAAAAGGACAGAGCGTGGATCTGTCAAAGGAAGGCAGCTGCATGCTCACGGAGGGGACTTCTTTTGTCGCTCTTTCAAAGAAAGGCGTGCTCAAGGCAAAGAAAGCAGGCGAAGCTTCCCTGACGATCACAAAAGCGGCGGATGGAGAAACGCGGGATATCAGAGTATATGTGGCAGAACCTGTTTTGAGCAGAAAAAGTCTCCGGATGCTTCCGGGAGATGAGGAAGATCTGGATCTCCGCCTCTTCTGCGGCAGCAGAGAGCTGACGCAGATATACCCGGCGGCCTGGCACAGCAGTGCGCCTTCCGTGGCTATGGTAAGCGGGGGACGCGTGGCGGCGCTCTCAAAGGGCAGTGCCACGATCACGGCTTATGTGAATGGAAAGGCTTATAAATGCAAGGTCACGGTAGCGGATACGACAAAGCCGGTACTTACGCAGGAGTCTGCCGGAAGTGATGTAAAACTGTCCGACATCACCTTACAGCCGCTCCAGAAATGTACGCTGAAACTGCAGGGCGTGAGTTTTAAGAACAGGGAGTGGACTTCCGATCAGCCGCTGCGCTCCGTGACCAAAGGAAAGAAGACGACATACGAAAATGACGTGCTGCGCATCGAAAGCAGCGGAAAGCTGACAGCAGTCGGCAGCGGCACTTGTACGATCGCTTTTACGGATGAAAGCGGCAGAAGGTTTTCGATGAATGTCAGTGTGCCGGAGCCGCAGGAGCGGCAGCTGTTCCTGAATGTCGGGAAGAAGAGTACGCTCAGATTTTACGGAGTAAAGAACGCGAAGGCGGACTTTGTCAGCAATGCCCCTTCCGTGGTATCGGTAAGCGATAAAGGTGTTGTAACGGCTGCAGAAACCGGGGTGGCAGTGATCAGCTGCAGCTATGAAGGCTTCGAATTCCGTACCCTGGTACATGCGGAAAACTGGGCGTTGGAAGAGGATGACACGCTGGCTCGCGTAAAACGTTCCGATCAATACAGCTATGCACTGACATTAAAGCAGGCCGCGGGCGGGGATTTCCGGATAAAGATACTTTCGGAGGACGGCTATGCCGGACAGCAGAAGCTGTTGTTTACCAGCAGTAAAGCAACCGTGGCCTTTGCGGATGAATACGGCGTGATTCATGCGGTGAATGCCGGAAAAACGACGATCACCGCAAAAGTGAACGGAAAAAAGATCATGATCAAAGTCACCGTGACGCCGTAGTTTCGGAAGGCACGGACAGAATAAGCGGATAAGCGGCATTTCCCCGATTGGAGTAAAGAAATAGACAGTTGATAAGAAAATAAAAAGAATGAGTATTGGAATCCTTGGTATAATGTTTTCTGACCAAAGAAAAACAAAGGAGGAAACCAATACTCATGGACATTATAACACTTTTAGCTGATTATGT
>JAEEGL015144240.1_pt1 | contig 49080 bp, 40 predicted proteins | sample 9134231 | NCBI WGS metagenome assembly JAEEGL01 (sample SAMN16246548, study PRJNA631951) | gut metagenome | biome: gut microbiome; feature: rumen; material: fiber-attached | host: Bos | place: Iran: Karaj | collected 2018-10 | reverse complement strand
GTGAAGCTCACCCATACCAGCGATGATTGTTTGTCCTGTTTCCTCGTTTGTATATCTCTTAAATGTTGGATCTTCTTCTGCAAGTTTTGCAAGTCCAACGCCCATCTTCTCTGAGTCATTCTTTGACTTAGGTTCGATAGCAACTGAGATAACTGGCTCTGGGAATTCCATTGATTCAAGTACGATTGGATGATCTGGATCACAAAGTGTTTCACCAGTAGTAACATCTTTAAGACCAACTGCAGCAGCAATGTCTCCAGAATATACTTTTTCAACATCTTCTCTGTGGTTTGAATGCATTAATAGAATTCTACCAAATCTTTCTTTTTTATCTTTATTTGTATTAAGTACTGTAGTACCTGTTTCTAGAGTTCCTGAATAAACTCTGAAGAAACATAACTTTCCAACGAATGGGTCTGTAGCAATTTTGAATGCTAGAGAAGCAAATGGAGCTTCGTCTGAAGAAGGTCTTTCTTCTTCTAAACCTGTCTCTGGATTTACACCTTTGATTGGTGGAACATCTGTAGGAGCAGGTAGGTAATCAAGAACTGCATCAAGTAATTCTTGAACACCTTTGTTTTTATATGAAGAACCGCAAGTTACAACATTAAGTTTACAAGCAAGAGTACCAATTCTTAGACCCTTCTTGATTTCTTCTGGTGTAAGCTCGCCACCTTCTAAATATTTCTCCATTAATGTGTCATCTTGTTCTGCAGCAGCTTCGATCATAGCAGCTCTAAATTCTTCTGCTTTATCTTTTAAATCTGCTGGAATATCACATTCCTCGATATCTTTTCCTAGATCGTCTTTATGGATGAATGCTCTCATCTTGATTAAGTCTACGATTCCTTGGAATGTATCTTCAGCTCCTATTGGAAGCTGTATTGGAACTGGATTAGCATGTAATCTGTCCCTAATTTTATTAACAACGTTGTAGAAATCAGCACCTGTTGTGTCCATTTTATTAACGTATGCAAGTACTGGAACGTTGTATTTTTTAGCTTGTCTCCAAACTGTTTCTGATTGAGGTTGAACTCCGTCTTTAGCTGTGAATACAGCAACAGAGCCATCAAGAACTCTTAAAGAACGCTCAACTTCAACTGTAAAGTCAACGTGGCCCGGTGTATCAATGATATTGATTCTATGGTTTTTCCAGAAACATGTAGTAGCAGCAGAAGTAATTGTAATACCTCTTTCTTGCTCTTGTTCCATCCAGTCCATAGTAGCCGCACCGTCGTGAACTTCGCCGATTTTATGTGTCTTACCTGTGTAGAATAATATACGCTCTGTAGTGGTTGTTTTACCAGCATCAATGTGCGCCATTATTCCGATATTTCTAGTTTTTTCTAGAGAATACTCTCTTTTTCCGGTTGCCACCTTCTTTTCCTCCTTCTTCTTTTGGTCGTTCGAATGAAAATTACCATTTTGATTCGAACTCTATGATTATTTATCTTTTTTAAATTTTTATGTTTGGTTTTGCTTGGATAAAAGCTTAGAATTGCTGTATAGCAAGGAAGCTAGCATAAAAACACCGGAGGCGTATTGGAATACGTCGAGGATTTTTTATGCGACGCTGACGCCGCTAGACAGTGATTATAAGCTTTTAGGCCGTCAAGCGAATTTTACCAACGGTAATGAGCAAATGCTTTATTAGCTTCTGCCATTTTGTGGGTGTCTTCCTTTTTCTTAAATGCTCCACCCATGCTATTTGTAGCATCGATTATTTCGTTAGCTAATTTCTCAGCCATTGTCTTTTCGTTACGAAGTCTAGCGTATCTAACTAGCCATCTTAGGCCTAGTGCTTGTCTTCTATCAGCTCTAATTTCTATTGGAACTTGATATGTAGCACCACCAACACGTCTAGCTTTAACCTCAAGAACTGGCATAACATTGTTCATAGCTTCATCAAATGCAGCTAGAGGCTCTTTGCCAGATTTTTCTTTAACGATATCGAATGCACCATATACGATTTTTTGAGCTACAGATTTTTTACCACTTTCCATTACGTTATTAATTAGTTTTGTAACTAATTTTGAATTGTAAACTGGATCAGGGATAACTTCTCTTTTAGCTATATAACCTTTTCTTGGCACTGTTCTTCCCTCCTATTAAAAATTTCTAGTATGCACATATACCGCATACAAAGGTACTCTGAAAAACTAATTTACTATTATTCAAAAAGTTTTCATTTAGTGCGCTTAAAACTATTCAATATATAATTTAAGCACAACTTTTAAAAATTTCCTGCATTCATCCAACTTTTGAATCAACAATTTGAGTCAAAAGTAGTTAGTTGCAAGGAAAACCAAATTAAAAAATGTGAAAACGTATTTGAGATACGTTGAACATTTTTTACATTTGAGCTTGACGCAGCAAATGACTGCTTTTCACTCAAATTTAAGCCTTCTTAGGCTTCTTTGCACCATATCTAGAACGACCTTGCATTCTGTCTTTAACTCCGGCAGTATCAAGTGTACCTCTGATGATATGATAACGAACACCTGGAAGGTCTTTTACTCTTCCTCCTCTAATAAGAACAACGCTGTGCTCTTGTAGATTGTGTCCAATTCCAGGAATGTAAGCTGTAACTTCTTGAGTATTTGTAAGTCTAACTCTGGCAACTTTTCTTAGAGCTGAGTTTGGCTTCTTAGGTGTAGTTGTTTTAACTACTGTACAAACGCCTCTCTTTTGTGGAGAAGATTGGTTTGTAACTCTCTTAAGCTTTGAGTTGTAACCCTTTTGAAGAGCTGGAGCTTTAGATTTAGAAGTCTTATCTTTTCTTCCTTTTTTAACTAATTGGTTAATCGTTGGCATTTAAAAATTTCACCTCCTGTGCTTAAATTATATATTGAATGAGTAAATGCTTGAAACCCTTAGTTCCCTAAGGATTAATCAATGTGCATAGTGCTCGCACAATAACGATTTATATTTTAACATCTTGGGTACAAAAAAGTCAACAAAAACTTGTAAAAATAAGGGCTTTTTGCCAAAAAAATGGCGGTCAAAAATGACCGCCTAAAAATCTGTTTTTTTATATTTATGGTTCCCTTTTTTCTTCAGCTGCTCTTTTTTCTGCATTTTTAGCGGCATTATCAGCAATTTCTCCTAAAGTTGTTCCATGCTCCTCAGCAGGCTCTATTTCAGGTTCTGGAGCCTCTTGAGTGCCATTTTCTTCCTTTTGACCACCAAAATTTTCTTTTTCTTGCTTATTAGGGTCAGGATTTCCATATTCATCATATAAATCCATTAATAAATCCGACAATTCTTGCTCAACGGCACCATATTCTTTACTGCTATTAAGACCAAGTAATTCAAGCATTTCTTTTTTGGTCAAGTTGGTCTTATATCCTAGAATTGCAACTTCTCTAATCTTTTGATGAGGTATACTTATTGTATTTTTCTTTTCTTTAGATTCCCCTTCAAGCTCTTCAATTTCTTCTCCAGTTTTTTCATCAAAAGTAAGATTTTCTTTAATATCTATATGGACGGCACTTGAAAGTTCTTCAAAAGATTTATCACTAACTATATTAACTTCCATGCCAACCTTTTCACCTATCGCTTGATTAATAAATGTTTTTAATTCATCATCTTTAATATTAAAAGCCCCATCTAAAGCCGTGTCCACAATTAAGCCAGCAATATCCGATATGTTCTCAGTTTGATTAATTACATCAATTCTTGCTTGAACTTCAGGATTTTGAGATATTCCTAGATTTTTATTAATTTTTTCTGTTATTTCAATAAATTCATCTCCCTTTATTTCAGGGCTTACAGCATAACTTAGTGTAACATTAGCTCCTTTAAAACTGTTCTGAAGTTCTTCAATTCTTTCTATATCTTTTGGATTATTAATAACTACCGTACATTTAGCACCATTTAATATTTCAGCATAAGAAATTGCTTCCGTGCTATCAGCAAATTCTCTAACCATAGAAAACAATTTTTTCCTTTCTTGTTCATTGCTCCAATCTATATTATTTATAACTATTGTCAAATCGGCATCTTTTAATGTATTTTTTGCTTCATCAGCTATCTCATCTCTGGCAGCTTTTAAGAAAAGCTTTACTTGAGGATTTTCTTTCTCGCCTAATTTATTTAGAGTTTTATCAACAAATCTATCGCTTAAGATAGCAAGTGCATCGTAAGAGTCATTATTAAAAATCACATCATCAATGCATTCTTTAACAAAAGATTTACCTTTAGAAAACGCATAATCTCTAATAGATTTCGGCATTTCGGTTACAAATTCTGGATGTTTTAAGCCAAAAGTTTTAGAATCCTCATCATCGATGCTTTTTACAACCTTTTCTGAATGATACCTAATATAGGCTTCTGTAAGCATCTTCATATGTATATCGCGAATAGTTAAACTATTATTGTTATCTTTGGAAAGTCCATCGATTGCTTCTCGACTTATTTTTCCATCAAAAAAAGATGGCTTAAATAATGCTTCATAGTCTGAATTGCTCAAATAAGTGTATTGCATTATTAAAAAAAGAGAATGATGCTTTTCATCTAAGTCCTTTCCCTCTTTTGAATTAGCAAAAATATCATATAACTTTTGATTGGTTAAGTATTCTGAATCTTTAAAGCCCATTTCATTACCCCCTGAAAAAAGTCTTTACACTTTTTATTTTAACATAGTAAAAATAATTTTGGTCAAAAAAAGAGGTTACAAGTAGAACACTTGAAACCTCATAGTTTTACGACGTAAAAAGATACAACCAACATGATAAATGCGACGATTAATATCGCACCTATTACCCGTTGCACCTTTCCAGGTAATGCACTGATAATACCGGGAATGAGTCCAAGAATGAAATAAACCAAACTTACCAATCCCGAGAAGATGATGATAAAAACCACGGTTGCCAAAATCGACGAAAATGGCGCCCCTAGGGCAAGCATAACTAATGCCCACAACATCTTCAAAAACCTCCTTATTGAAATATCATTGACATAATATCATAAAAAGGAAGTGGTTTCAAGCTATATGTCCTTATTTTTTGCCATTTAAAGCACTAAAAGCATCGTCAATAGCAGCATTTAGAGGAACTCCTCCCGCAGGAATTCCATTTTTTTCTCTTTGTTGTGCTCTTAATATTTTTCTTTGTTCTTTAATTCTTCTAGCATTCTCATCAACTTGAGCCTTAAACTTTTGTTTATCGTCTTCGTTTTCAAGCCAACAAGTATAAACTAAATATGCTAGTAAATTTTTAGTTTCTTGTCTAACTTGGTTATCTAGAGGCTTTGTAAAATCTATCTCTGGCTCATAGCCAAATTTTCTTTCAAGCTTAAAAAGCTGAAGTAGATTTTTGGGAACTTTCTTTTTATAATCATCGCCTAACCAATTAAGTATTGAATACACTTCTGCGTATGCGTATCTTTTATTATAATTTAAGTCCATATTAAAGCCTCCTTTCTAAGAAGTATATGTATATGTATTTCTATCCGGATTCATTTCTTCGTTTTCATGTTCTTCTTGAAGCGTTGCCACCCATTTAATGGTTTCATCTATTGACATATTAGCACCAAAAGCTGCATTTACAACGTTATATAATACTGGATTCATCTCAACATTAAATTCTAATGCTTCATCTACTGCTTCAATTACTTGTTCAATATCTTTCACTGGATTTAAAGCATTATCTGTAGTCTCTTTCATAGCTTTGTTGAAGACATCTGGCTCGCCAGTAAAAACATTATAATTTCCTTGGCAAGAGGATTTAATGTTTTCTTCAATCCTATCTCTATTTTCTTCGTTTTCAACTGCAATGATGAAATTGATAGTACAGCCATTTTCCATAAGAGTATTCATTAATTCAAAGAAATCACCATTTGCAATTTCTTCATCATCGATAACAAATTCTAGCGTTGAGTTTTCTAATGGAGATTTAGTTTCACCAGAAGATTTTTTTACTTCTCTAATCTGATTTGCAAATTCTTTAAGTTGTACAGTATTATTTTTTACAGAATCATCAATTTTAATAGTTAAATCTTCAACTCCTAAATCTCTCTTAATTCCCATTTCGTCTGAGCCCATTAATTCTTTTGCTTTTTCTTCTTCTTTCAAAAAAATCTTTGCAATTGATTCCTCTTTAGAATCTCCAAGTGTGTCTGCAAACATTCCTAAGGTTTCTCTAATAAATTCTGGGAAATTCGCTATTACTGCTATTGCTTCAAGAGTATTACTACCATTCAAAACATCTTGTATTCTGTTAGTTATAAAACGTTTTCCTTGCGTTTTAATATACTCTTTCAACGTTTCTGGTATGCCATCTAAAAGCTGTGGCATCTGAAGCAATTTCATTTCTTTAACGTTGTCTGCGGATTTTTCTTGCTCTTCATTCTTTTCAGATCCGCTTCCTTCAATTTTATATCCAACAAATGTATTTGTTAAAATACACATATGAATTCCAACTAATTCAAAATTAATATTATGCTCTTCAAAGTATTTCGATAGTCTTCCATCTAAAAAGTTCGGGTCATTAAGTTCATTTGGATCCGTGCAACACAAATAGGCATCACTAATTCGTTTTCTAATTTCAGGGCTTAATCCCTGAGATAGTTCAGATTTTTCAAAATTTTCTTTCATTCTAAGTCCAGAAAGATAATATCTTTTTTCTTCATATAGTTGTTGCCTACGCTCAGCCTTTTCTTCCTCTGTCATAGGCTTAGACTTGCATTCTTCTTCTATTTTTACATTTATTTCTTTTGCATCTTCTTTACTTTTTTCATCATCCATCATTCCATATATAAACTCTAGTGGAACAACTGGCATATCATCGTCTTCTTCAATTGTGTTTTCTTGCCCATTTGGCTCTCTGACTTCAGTAGATAAACTTTTAGAATCTTTGCCTTGATGTTGTTTATCATATGCTATTTTCAATTCATTACGAACTTCAGGGAACAAATGATACTGATTATCCAATCTGTATAATTCTTCTAAAACCTCTGGATAAATTGGAAATCCGGTCGATTCCTTGTTGAAAGTCCAAAGGATTTATATTTGAAGCCAGCACATTATTGCTATATTGTGCAGCCAAAGGATTACGTTTTGATGGGTCATCAGGTATTTTTATTAAATTTATTATTTCATCAAAAGCCCTTTTAGCTATTTCTGCATCTGGTGTCTCCAAATAATTAATAATATCTTCTGGACTTTTAATACTTTTTAAACGATTAACCATTTTTTTGAATACTTCTGCAGTCATATTACTTCCCCCCAATAAACATCTACAAGAATTATAGCATAACAAAAAAGAAAGTGCCGTAATTTAACACTTTCTTAAAAAACTTGTCATTATTCTTCATCAGATAATTTAGCTGCCATATCTGCTGCATTTAATGCATCAATCATGTCATCTAAATCACCATTTAAAAATTCATCAATTCTATAAATGCTCAAATTAATTCTGTGGTCTGTGATTCTTCCTTGTGGAAAGTTATATGTTCTAATTTTTTCGCTTCTATCTCCGCTTCCAACCTGGCTCTTACGAGATGCTGCTTGTTCTTTACTTTGTTTTTCAAGTTCTGCTTCATAAAGTTTTGAACGAAGCATTTTCATAGCAGTTTCTCTATTTTGAATTTGTGAACGTTCTGTTTGACATTCAACAACTACGCCAGTAGGAATGTGCGTAATTCTAATTGCAGATTCAGTTTTGTTGATATGTTGTCCACCAGCACCAGAAGAACGGAAAGTATCTACCTTTAAATCTTCAGGTTTGATTTCAATTTCAACGTCATCAACTTCTGGAAGCACAGCTACTGTAGCAGTAGATGTATGAATTCTACCTGATGTTTCAGTCTCAGGAACTCTTTGAACTCTATGAACGCCACTTTCAAATTTAAGTCTTGAGTATGCACCCTTACCTGTGATGTTGATTGTAGCTTCTTTAATGCCACCAAGTTCTGTTTCGTTAAGGTTTATCACTTCAAACTTCCATCTCTTTTTTTCTGCATACATGTTATACATTCTGTATAAATCACCTGCAAAAAGTGAAGACTCTTCTCCACCAGCTCCGCCTCTAATTTCCATGATAACGTTCTTGTCATCGTTTGGATCTTTTGGAACTAGTAATATTTTAAGTTCTTCTTCTATCTTTGGAAGTTTTTCTTTTAATTCATTTAATTCTTCTTGAGCTAAATCGTGCATTTCTTTATCATTTAAAAGCTCTTTTAGCTCATCTTCTGAAGCCTTTGCTGCCTTATATTCTCTGTATTTTTCAACAACTGGAGTAATGTCTGAATGCTCTTTCATAAGCTTTTTCCACTCATTTTGATCAGCAATTACTTCAGGGTCAGAGATTTTTTCATTTAATTCTTCATATCTTTTTTCAACGTTTTCTAGTTTATCAAACATGTTTAATTCCTCCGCGTGCTATACTTTACCATAATTTGCTTAAGAATTCAAGTTTTGATTAGGGATAACGTCTTTTTTAGGAATAAAAATGTTGTTTTTTGCAGCCTTTTTAACAAGCAAAATACACAAAATATACATGCTTATTGTCAACAAAACGGCTAATATAACAGATAAATCCGTACCCAATCCTAAAAGGAAATCATATGTAGTATGCTCAAAGGTTGGTATAAGCACACTTAAGAACAAGTATTTTCTCTCTTTAAGTACAAAATCATGAGATTGTGCTATCTTGGCTAGGGCCATAAAAAACCCCATAATTACTGCATCAAATGCGTGACTTGGAACTGCCATAAAACCTCTGAAAAATCCAACCAAGACGCCACCAATTAATCCACTATCTAAAGTGTTTGTAAGCACGTAAAGCAAATTCTCAACACACGCAAATCCTAAAGCAGCATACACACAGTAGACTATTGCGTCATACGATTGGTCAAAATGCTTATTGTTGTAATTGGCAAATCTAACCACTATGTACTTAAAGAGCTCTTCAATCAACGCAATTCCAATAAATGTGTTAATGAAAAGTTCCAGAGGGGAGCCAACTTCTTCAACATCTGTTGATAAGAATATCCCAATTATCAATTCAAAAATTATTACTGGTATAACAGCAAGTGCGCCAAATCCAAAAGCTTTGCCCAGCTCTCTTCCTGGCTCTTTATGAGAATCTTTTTTGTATATATAAAAAAGAATGATGGCGACTGGCGCCAAAGCAATAACCATTAAAGTATCAAGCATAAAACACCTCATAAACAATTAATTTTGGTAGTTCAATTACATATATTTATTTTAATACTTATATAATCTCTTTACAACTATCTAAGAATGGCTCTATATAAAGATTTTTAAAAAAGCCTTGACAGTACTTATTTCAACATTTATAATAAATTTTGTCTTTAAATAAGTGCAGGTGTGGTTCAATGGTAGAACTTCAGCCCTCCAAGCTGAAGACGCGGGTTCGATTCCCGCTACCTGCTCCAATTTGTCGCAAGCGATTATGCTTGCGACTTTTTTTACAATAAAAAACTACTAGTGATTCCCAAAATAATAATTGAAAAAAACGTCACTCTTAGAGTATAATAAGGTCCTATAAAGAATCTATTTTCGAGGTGATTTATATGTCTAAAACAATTACATATGTTACTGGAAACTGGGCAAAAATAGCCAGTGCGAAAAAAGTACTTAACCCACTTGGATTTGAAATCGATAACATCAAGATGGAAACTCCTGAAATACAAGAAGATGACGTTTCAGAAGTTGCAAAATATTCTGCAAAGTGGGCAGCAGAAAAGTTAAATAAGCCTGTACTTAAAAATGATTCGGGACTATATATTGAAAGTCTTAAAGGCTTCCCTGGAACGTACACTCACTACGTGGACGATACATTAGGTGCTGATGGAATATTAAAGCTTATGGAAGGAATTGAGAATAGACAGTGCTATTTTAAAGAAGCCCTTGCTTATTGCGAACCTGGTAAAGAGCCAATTGTTTTTGAAGGATTTACTAAAGGAAAAATCTCTTTAAGCCAACAAGGCGATTACGGATGGACATATGATAAAATATTTATTCCAGAAGGTGAAGAAAAAACAATGGGATGCTTCCCTGATGATGAAAGATGGGACTTTTGGGATTTAGATGCTTATAAAAAATTAGCAGAATATGTTGAGAAAAATACTTAAAACTAAAACCCCTGACTTAACTTTAAGTCAGGGGTTTTTATTAATGAGTTACATCGTACTCAACTTGAGCTTTTTTGGCTTCGTAGTCAAAGACTTCATTGACCAAATCTTTGATTTCGTCGAAATGATCAAGGATTGATTGTGCCAATCTGAACTGTACTCTCGCACGGTTAAGGTTGTCATCGGCTCTATTGATTTTGAAATAAACATCTCCATCAAAATAGTCGGTAAGGAACCTCATGCCAAGCTCTAGAGCCATATCCAAAATGGCAGTCGGAAGAAGTTCAATTTCTGTAAGAGTAAGTAAGTTAGGTGCCTCCGCTTTGAAGCCTTCCAAATGTGCCCTAACAAGTTCCATGTCAATGGCAACTTTGCTTAAGTCCCTCTCATCTTCGTTACAAGTATTTGCACTATAACGTATTGCATCGGCAATATCGTTAAGTATTGTACCAGGCATAACAGTATCAAGGTCGATAAAGCAAATTGGCTTGCCGTCTTTACCGAAGAGTACGTTGTTAAGCTTAGTGTCGTTGTGAGTAACACGAAGTGGAATATCGTGTCTTTCAAGTGCACTTACGATTACACCAAGAGCTCCAGCATTTCGTCTTATGAATTCAACTTCTTCTTTGGCTTCTTCTACACGGCCATCCTTCCTCTTAAGAAGGTTGTCAACCATGCTCCAAAGCAAAGTTTGGTAACGAACCACGGTATTGTGGAAATTAGGAATGGTCTCATAAAGCTTGGAAGCATCAAAATCTGCCAAGGCAATTGAGAACTGTGCGACTGCACGTCCAAGGTTCTTCATGTCCTCTGGTCTTGTGATGTCTTGATATACTTCGGCTTCAATGAATTTGGTCATCCTATACACGTCAGTGCCATCATAGAACAAGGCTTTATTACCATCTTTGGTAAACACGTATTCCAAAGACACCATACCCTTGTTTCTAATATGGCTCGTTACGGCAATTGCATTAGCCATTACTTCTTCAACATTCTTGAAGATGTTGGTATTAATGCCTTGCTGCATGTAAGGGAATGTCTGATTACCATTAGATATTGTTACTTGGTAGGTTGAGTTAATTCGGCCTGAGTCCACGGTACTGATACGAGTTATTTCACCATCAGCAACGTTAAACTTGCTAATGATTCCTTTCAGCTTCTTAATCTCAGAATAGGAAAGTATCATAATAATCCTCCTCCATCAATTGTCTTAATAATTATTTCAGGCGTATTATATAGCGATTCTAACCTTTCGTCAACGTCATGCAGGCATTATCCCATAGCAATTAGCAGTATTTGCCCTATCGGATAGAGCCACCAGACCATCTCCCGAGCGAACTTTGACCTAACGCCAAGTAGCCTTTCGCAGCCAATTATTACGTCAGAAGCTAGGAAAGACAGTCCACCTAGCATAGCTAGGCATTCTAGGTTATTAATCGAGACTGCATACGAGAAAACAGCCATATAATTAATACCAGTAAGCCAAAGATATGCAAGACAGAAGTAGAACAACTTGGTTCCTCTCGTGTTTTGAGCCTTTGCAGTAATTACAAGCGTCGTTAAAGCAAGTATTAAAACCGCAATAACTACACCTGAATTAAAGAAACTGAACCCATGAAGCTTGATTTTTGAGCAATATGCCCCAAAATAGGCAAAATGTGCAATGATAAATGCTATTCCGCCTGTAGCAAAAAGCTTTAGAGACTTATTGCCGTGTGAAGAGTTGTAATCTAAGACATAGTCCCCAACAAACGAGAAAAGCATTGCCACTACGCATAATAGCCTATGTCCCGTCCCGAATATCGCTAGCATTACTAGAGATAAAAGGACCATAAATCCGCTTAGGATAACCTTGCCAGAGGCATACTTACCTAAAAGCGGAAAATTGTCGAACCACCGATTCATAGCCATACCTCCTCGAAAATATCCGAAAAATCGGTAAAATTAGCTTATTTAGACCTAAATATTATACACGTTTCAGAGATTTTGTCAAAAAAAGCATACAAAAGGGCGTCTTTCCTATTATGATTTTAGTTTCTTTATTATTTCAATAATATTGGGTTGAGTTGGTGTGAATCTAACACCTTTCTTTAACATATTAATAACTTTTTTAGCCTTTTTATCTATTTCTTTTGCTAAATGTTCACTTGTTACCCTTAAATGGTTTCCACATATTGTATAGGGTCTTTCAATGTATTCATCTGTTATAGGAAATATGTCTTGAATTAAAAAAACACTTTCTTTTCCATTATCTAACTTAGCTATCATCAAGGTATCGCAATCCTTATTTTGAAGCATTCTTTTTTCTATCAATTTTTTATACTTTTCAATCTTACTGCTCAAAGGAATCAGCCAATAATACTCCTCTTGTGTGTCTTTAAAACAATAATAATGTGGCCTATTTTGAGCTTTGTTGCCTTTTAGATATGGATCATTCATAGAAATAAAAAAATCATCTTTGACAATATAAAAACCATGTTGAATCATAAAACCTCTAGAAACAAAAAATGAGGCTCTTTATCAAAAACTGATAAAAAGCCCCTTTATTCTAACCATTTATTTTTCGCATATTGGTCAGCGAAAAACTTTCAACCCGACCATTTATATACCACATATCGGTCAGTGGTCAACTGCTATACTTATTATAGCATATTTATTTAAAAAATCAACAAACTGGGCTTGTAGTTTGAAAACAAAAAATAAGAAGCTACTGTATTGTAGCTTCTTAAGATTAATAACAAAGTTTCTAACTGTCAACTAAACCTGTAAAAGATGGTAAAAAGTGGTAAAAAGTGGTAAAAAATGGTAGCTAATTGTTATTTTATTCCATCAACAATCTTATTGTTATACTCAACTAAAATTGTTCCTGGTTCGTACTGTTCTCCTCCATTTGTTACTCTTACCTTATATTTAACTGTAGCTGTTTTTGCTGATGGATTCCACTTTGGATCATATGGATTCCAGAATCCAATTGTAAGTTTCTGTCCATCTTGTTTTCTTAAATAGCCGCTCCAATCCCTGCCATATAAGTATTCAACAAATGTCATGTTGTTTGGTATAGCATCTTCAATCTTTAAGCTATACTTAAATCCTTCCTCATATAGTTTAACACAATCAATCTTGATTGACACTTCTACCATATCTCCTAAGTTTGGATTTGTATTGCTATATGTTTTTGAAATGATGTACTTGCCATTTGGTATAGTGCTAAAGTCTACTGGCTTATATTGTTCAATCATGAAGCTTAGATTATCTGTCATGTGTACTAAAGATATTTCATCTTTACCACTAATTAATTTTCTTGTAAGACCTACATTCTTAACCTCAACTTCTTCATCTTTACCATTAATCCTTAATGTAACTTCACCCTTCTTGAAGTTTTTAGCTAATGCATTTTGAATGTAATAAAGCTTAATAAAATTGTAGTTTTCTGGAAGCATGTCGTCTTGCTTTGCAATATAGTTCTTGTATAAGTTTTCAGACTCAGCAAGATTTAATTTAATTGCAAGTATAACTTTTTGTTCATACTCAGTTTCATCTGCTGCTTTTATTTCATCTTTAACCATATTATAAACATCCATTGCATCTTCATAACTTCCAAAGTCAGCAAATGCAAGTGCTAAATACATTGCATCTTCAACTTTGTAAGATGATGTATTGTTTATTAAATCAGCTTTTAAGTTTCTTAATTTTGCAAGTGAACCTGAATCCATATTTACTTCAGCCCAAGCTCTAGCAGTCTTACCTAATCTTACTTCAATCTTGTCTAATGCTTCTTCTGAATCAACTCTTATTGCCTTTGTAGAAAGCATCTTTAACGCAAGTCTGGCATCATCAGATGAATTATTCATTACTTTAAATATCATCTTATCTGCATCATAATAACTTCTCTTAGAATACTCAAACTCTGTTCCGTTAAATAGATTGCTTAGAATTCTTTGAGTTTCATTTGAAATAACTGTTACATCATTTCTATCTGAATTAAACAAGAAGCTTAAATCAAATATTGTTGGAAGTATTTTTGCGACATCTTCGTTCATGATGTAGATATATCCTTTGTTTGAAACAATAGAAATCTTATCTCCTTCTTTAAGATTTAAGTCTTCTCTAATTGTTGCATCAAACAAGCTATCAGTAATCTCAATATCATCAACCATTGCATCTACTACGCCTTCGCATTTGCCTGCTATCTTTAATTTGTAGATGCCTTTTTGAGATATTGGATTTTTAACTTTGTAAGATAAAACATCTTGTGCTTTTGCATTTACAGAGCCCTTTTCAATTACGTTTCCTGTTTCATCTAAAATTTCAACATCAAATGAAACATCTTTTCCTGCAAACGATTTTGAGAAACTCTTAATATCAAATGCAAAATGTTCGCCTACTAAGTATCTTGGTTTGTAGTTTACACTAACATAAAAGTCTTTTGATACTTTAATCTTCTTTTCATCCGAAAAAGCTTTATAACTATCAGAAATTGCTTGAACTTTAATTGTCCATTCAGTTATATTATCTGGAAGTTTAATTCTAACTTCAGCTTCACCGTTATCATCTGTAACAATGCTCTCAAAGAATGCAGTAATTCTTAAATCATCGCGAAGAGCATCTTCTTGTGGCATTTCCATTCCTCCGCCACCGCCAGCCTCAGAGTCAAACGCCATTGCACTTTCTTCTACCATTGCTACTGCGTCATTCATAGCATAAGCATCTGGTGCTGGTACAGGCGAATTGCTTGCTCTTCTTGAAGCACTCTTTACACTATTATTTGATTGTGAAATATAGTAGTCATTCATTAACGTACTTAAAATGTTACTATATGAATTACCATTTGCATCAATAAATGCGGTATCTAACGCAGCAAGGTTAAGTCCAGCTTTAACGCCTTTTCCATTATCTGTAACTTTAATTTTAATTACCGCTTCATCTTTTGGTGCATATATTTCTTTATCTAATTTAACGTCAACTTTTAATGATAGTTCTTCATCGCAAAGTCTAATCTCTGAAGAATATGATGGCATGTAATAGCTATCTATTGCATAGCGTGAATAATACACTCTATAGTTTGGTGATGGAACATATGTCTTTAAAGAATCATAGCAAACTGTGAAAGTTGAAACATTTGCACCCATCTCTTTTGTAAAGGTGAAGTGTGGTGCTTCGCCTTTGTTTTTAATGATTTTATTACCATCAGCTGATACAACCAATGTATAAAATTCAAACATTGAATGGTCTTTAATCTTTCTTCCTTGGTCGTCAACTAAACTGAACTTAACTTCATCGCCAACTCTTAACTTGTCATTTCTTTCAGTTCTTAGTGTATAAGTAAGTTCTGGATTAATAATAGTATCAACATACTCAACTTCTTCATACTGCGTTTCATCATTAATAGTTTTGTATCTATATGCATAGATTTGTCCATTATATGTTATTGCAAGTTCTTTTCCTGTATCGGTTATTAAATATGCGTAAAATCTATAGTAACAATTATTATCTTTGCTGTAGTTTTCTAAAGTAGTTTCGCCTTTGCCGTTTTTCATATTTACAGTGAAAGTTTTATCATATTGAGATTGTGCAACTTCATTGTATTCAACAATGTCTTCCATCTCTTTTGTGTATTTATTATATCTTGTACTTGTAACTTTTCTAACTGTCTTGTATGCTTTAGCTGTAATCTTTATTGGATCATTTGCAGGTTCGTCTTTATTTAATGACAAATATTCATTAAGTGAAATATAGTATTTGTTTTCATCAACAATAAATTTAATATTGCTATCTGCATAATGTTTGTATGGATATACAGTAAAGTAAATTCTTTGTTGTTCACCATCAATGTATGAGTTAACTATTGTTAATCCAATTGTTTCTGGCAAAATATTAGTTTGTGATTTTGCAAGTTTTAGAGGAACTTTTATTGTTGCCATTCCGTTTTCATCAGTTTTAACAGTTCCATCAGCTTTTTGATGATTATCGTCATAGTAGTAATAGTTACTGCCAAGGTAATAATCAAAATCTAAATCTTTAAGTGGTGTACCATCATAAGTTTCTGCGGTGATATCAACTACTGCGGTATCGCCATCTAAGTATTTGGTGCTTTGTGCTTTAATAGAAATGTTATATTGCTTTAATTCGTAATCTCTTACCTCAGCAGATGCACCAGCAATTTCGTTATCTCCAATGAATAGTTCAAGAGTAATATAGCTTTCTTTATCTACGTTATCTAATGTATACTCACCAGCAAAAGTACCTGCTTCAGAAAGTTCTAGAGGAATTTCTGTAAGCACGTCATCCCAGTTAGAAATGATTTTTAACTTTGCATTATCTACTTTTACTTTTCTATTCTTTGCATATCCCCAGTAATAAAGAGTCTCACCTGGTTTATATGAATTTCTATCAATGTATATATGTCCGTTGTTAAATCTTGAAAGTGATGTAAGTTGGTTTTCACCAGTGTATCCAGAATATACTTGACCAGAAATGTCGCAAATGTAATTAACATTTCCAGATTTAAATTCAACGTAATTAACTTCTTTATCTACATTTTCAACAATGCTTCTAAAGCCTTCTATGTATAATAATCCTTCATCGTTTGTTGTGCCTAATTTAACGTTGTTAAAGAAAACATCAACGCTATTATTCTTGCCATCTTTGCCTTTGTATAAAATCATAAAGTTATCTTGTGCAAGTGTTGAAACAGATGCGGTAGTTTCATTTACTTGGAACAAGCTAGAAGATAAGTTTGAGTTAATATCTAGGATTGCTAGATAATATCCTTCTTCTTTAATTTGTAAATTTAAGTCAAGTGGCAATTCTTCTGAGTACCAATACTTTTTATCTGCCTTTGCTTTATTGTATTCTGTTTCAATCATGCTCTTTAAGTCTTTTTCAAAAGTAGTAGCAAAAGATTTTGACTCGTAATAATTCTTTAAAGTCTCTTTGTAATTAACATCTCTAATAGCTTTGATATATTCTTCTTTTGAGCCAAGATTGATAATTTTTAGTTTTGCATTTTTTACAGTAACTGCTTTATTAAGATTCATATTTAGATATAAATACAAATCCATATTAGTGTTTGGTTTATAATTATTTAAAATTGTTAAATATGCAGAAATATCTTCTTCGTTACTTATAGAAAACTTTAATGTGTAGTCTTCTTTTAGTTCATTTCCAAGAGTATCTTTTAAGCCTTTTTTAACGGTAATTTCGTAAGTTGTATTGGGTTCAAAATGTTTATTATGTTCAAATCTATAATTGTATGAATATGCTTCTTTCCAAGAGCCATCCATGTTTGGCGAGATTGTAATATAATCTTTAAGCTTTGTCTCATCTGAAACTTTAGCATTAAATCTTATCTCAGGTGCTCCTGTTTCAGTAACAAATCCACCATTTGCAGGATAAGTATAATCAACCTTAAAAACTTTTTCAGTTTGGAAAGCCCACTTATTAGTACCATCTGTAGTCTTTTCTTCAATGTTATATACTTGGTCTTCCTCTAATCCATCAACGACTGTAAGTTTATAATACTTAGTTGTAACTTCTTCTATTTCAATATTCTTTTTAGGTTTGATACTAAATGCATTTTGAACATATTCTAAAGAAACATCGTTATCAAAAGTAATGTCGAACGTGGCATTAGTAGGAATAACGCTATTTTTTTCATCTTGTGAACTTACATGTGCATTTGAAAGTCTAGCAGTAGGTCCTGCCGAAGCTCCCGAAACAATTCCCGCCGGAGTATCACCAGAAAACATATGCAAAACATCCTCTCCTGTTAGTTTTACACCAGCCATATATGCAAGTCCCACGGCTGCAATAGCTGCTACAGTTGCTGTAACTTTTAAAACGTTCATAATATCCCATCCTTTTTATATGTAATCATACTTTTTAGACTAATTAATTTTAAAAATGTTGCATATAAATTATATCATAACTTTTGGGGACACGTTCCAAAAGTTAACGAACTTTTAGGGACACGTTCCAAAAGTTAACGTTCCTTTTTAGTTAAGTATTGATTACAGGCCTTTTTCATGCTAAAATAGGCATTGTGCTAAACATTCGGGTGTCGCCAAGTGGTAAGGCATCAGACTCTGACTCTGACAGTACGTGGGTTCGAATCCTACCACCCGAGCCATCAAAAAAGCTCCCTTTACGGGAGCTTTTTTGATGGCTCTGATAATAGGATTCGAACACAAAGAAGACCTAGCACGAAGTGCGACGGGCTTCGGGTTCGCATGGCGAAGCCATCTGCGAGCCTTTGGCGAGCATATCCTACCACCCGAGCCAATAAAAAAATCCCCTCATAAAGGGGATTTTTTTGTTGGCCTTGATGTGGGGATTCGAACCCAGAGAAGACCTAGCACGAAGTGCGACGGGCTTCGGGTTCGCATGGCGAAACCATCTTCGAAACGAAGTTTCGAATACCCTACCACCCAAGCAATTCGAACCCTTGTAGCGGTGCCCCTTGGGCACCATGGTGGCGAATCACCGCCGCCACGAATTCGGTGTACGAGCAAAGCTCTAAAAACATCACAAAATAGTTGAAATCAACATAAATCCATGGTATATTATGCGTGTCCAAAGGATATGAAAGTGTCTGATTTATAATTAAGGAGGAACTTATTATGAGTAAGCATTTTACTCAACTTCAAGAGTTACTTGAAACTCGGCAAGAATATGAAGAACTAAAGGATTTAGCTGATGTATGCTTCAAAATATTTGAATCATATATTGGCACTACGATGAACTATTTTGAGGAATGTGTCACCAATGAATGGCCTAAGCTTTGTTCAAAAGTACATGAGTACTTCGGTAACGTGGAATATGCACTCCATCGTTTAAAAGAAGGTATTCTAAATCGTGAAGAATTCCAAAAAGAAGTACAGGGCATTGTTGATAAAACCAATGAAAAGTTAGCCAAATTGAAAGCTAAGTTGGACAAGGCAGAAGAAGATTTTTTGCAAGAGTACAATAGTTTCTTTAGCACAGATTCAACAAAGCGTCAAAAGGGTGCTTCGAAGTATATTTATTTTGTTCTTTCACAGCCAGAAGTAAGAGACATCATTATGAAGTTTTTGGAAAATTAATAACAAACCCCCGGCTATATCCGGGGGTTTGTCGTATTTTTATGCTATAAATCTTTAAAATATATATTTTTTATTTATCTAACGTTGTTCATATATACATCATATAATTTCCCTGCCCAACTTTCATATGTTGCATATTGTCCATCAGTGCCACTTGCAGTAAGCATATACTTTGCCATTTCCTGAACACCTTCATTACATATCTGCGCCATCTCACTTATTGATGATGTCGGACCAGCATTGATAATTTTTCTAGAATACTCATCATAAATTTGTTGATAATTCTTTGATGAAACGGTTGGGGTATATTTTGATTGTGGTTTAGATGTAACTGATGGTACAACATATGTTGAAGAATATGTAGATATAGATGATTTATTATTATTTGAGCCTGGATTATAGTAGTTGCGTGACCAATCATACATACCTACAAAGCCTTTTGTAAGAAAAACAATTCCAAATGCTATGGCAATATAAGCTATAAAATTTCCCACTTTGTTTGTTGCATTATTAACAGTTTGATTTATATCGGGAGTATCATTCATTGGAGCATAATAATAATTCGTTTGAGTAGGCGCTACATTGTCATTAACTTTTTTATGACAATAAGGACATTCTGTTGCAATGCTAGTAATCTGTTTACCGCAGTATCTACAATACATATACATCCCCCATTTATCTTCTTTTGTAGTATAATATCATTTTACTACATAAAGCCGAGAAGTACAATTAAAAAAGAGGTTGGTGCACGAGGCTAGTTGACTTCTTTATATTGCTTTTCCAATTATCCGATGCTATAATGCCATTGTTTCCAAACGCTATAACTAACCAATTTTATTTTAAGGAGGTTCAATTTATGGATCGCTCTTCCACGCTCGGGAAAACACTATATGGTGTTCCACGGAAGATTCTTAAAGGCGTGATGCACAACGTTTCTTATGAGCATGTTAAAAAGCACGAATACTTGATAAGTTTTCTCGATTCTTTTTTTTGGCATTATAAGTCACGGTATTCTCTGCCATGCTTAGTTTTTTCAGAAGAAGTAATACAGTACTATAGAAAGTGTTTTTCTACTTACAAAAAAGTTATCACAGCACAGGAAGATTCATTAGAGTTTATTTATTTTGATGACGATTACGATGATAGTGATGGAGATCCTGTTCACAGAGAAGGCCTTTTTATTTTTAGAAACGATGATGGTCTATACTATTTATTGGGTATTCAGATGTCATTAACCACTGGTTATTGGCTTAATAAATCTATTCTTAATAAGGCATATGAATTCTTGTGTACGAATAATATTTCCCGAGACATTTCTCCTAATAATCTTCTCTCTGACGGACATATTAACTGTTCTCAAATCGTTTACGTAGATTAAATATCACACTTAATAAAAAGCCAGTAGCATTGCTACTGGTTTTTGTTTTTGGAGCCATATATTATCCGCATTGGTTCCCTACGCCTGGCCCTCTTACTCCGGAGCCTCCTGTCTTAGCAAAGGAGCCATCAGAGAAATATGACATCCACTCACTACGTCCATACTTTCTTACAGTCGTTTCACGGTCAATCTTATCTTTTGGACTCTTTGCCAAAAGAATAAAAACTTTGGAATCAACAGGAACGCGTTGCTTGGATATCTCTGACATCTCATATAACGGTTTCTTTTTCCATTTTCTAAATGTAATCTTGTCCATATGCTACTCCTTTTTAGTCATCTTCTTTAAATCCACAAACAGATACATTCTTCAAGTTTCACAACGCTTACAGCCATAGTATAACCTCCTAAAAAATGTTTGGTCGTTCTTGTTTAATACATGACGTTGGAATTATATCAAGGTCTAGTGTTTAAGTCAACATAATTTTGTACAATTAAGGCCCAATATCACGATTTTTATGGTATTTTTAGGGAAAAACGTGCCCACTGACACAGTTTGCTCTTGAATTTTATGTAAATTTGTGATATAATCTCCCCGTAGTTGTATCCTATATAAAATCCTTGAACAATTAATCTAGGAGGGGACAAAATGAAAAAATTTACTGGTATTTTTATTATTTTCGTTGTTATTGCTATTGTTGTTTATGGACTTTTCGGTTCACAATGGTTTAAAGGTACTATAAACGAGCTTCGCGGTGACATCACCGGTAACACCTACACCATCGACACTTTCGATAACTTCGGTAAAAAGGTAATGACCGTTCATGGAACGCGGATCAATGTAACGCCCAATATCATAAAAGAGCGAACGTATTCTGAGGGTCAGGGCTGGGGCACTGTTGAGACATTAAGCTCTGCTTTAACAATCAACATCGATGGCCATCAGATGACGTCTTGTGGTGATACTCTCATTTTCTACGAAGATGGTCTAGTACCAATAGTCAATTTCGAAGAAGAAGATATCACTTCTGTCGGAAAAGGAATCGAATCTACAACCTTTGTATCAGGAATTGTTAATTATTACAAAAATCTTTTCGGAAAACCCGTTATAGTAGTAATTAAATCGCAGACTGGATATCCGTTATATGCTTTCGAAGGAAAGTCTGCATATATTGATATTCCTGACAACCTTCCAAAGTTTACCAAGCTCACAATCGATGGAAAGCAGCTCTACATTCACAGAGCTAACTACCAAATTATCGATGCAGAGTTGCTTAATTAATCACAGCTCTAAATTAGCTACATTAAGGAGGAAACAACATGGCTAGCGATTCTCTTGCTCGGCTTGGCGCTTCGGTTATTGCTGAGGCATTTAATAGTTATGATAGATTCTCTTCTAAAAGTCGTATTGTCACTGTTGACTGTATTCTAAATATGCAACCAGTTGTATATTCAGACGGAAAACACGATGAAAATGTTGTATATGCAATCAATGATGGGGCAGCAACTATTCTTGTACGTGCTAAAAAAGATGAAAGCCAAGTAAGTCGAAGGGTGATTAAGTGGTATGATCCCACCACTGATACACCCACTTTATTATTGAAATTAATTGCCGAAGAAATGGACGACAAAGATGTTACCGAATTCTGGATTTATCCCGATCGGATTGAGTCTGAAATAAAAAGTGGGCTAAATTTCTCACAATCTTTTGAGGCTATACCAAATGTATTACTTGAAAGACTTTATGAAATACTAAAGAAGCTACTTAAGGATGTCAATATAGACGAATACGACAGTGAAAAGCCTTGTATCCATATCAATAAAGAAGTTTAAGCTTTAAAAATGGCGGAGAATCATTTCTCCGCCATCTTTTTTATTTCTTTTTCAAATTCTTCGATTATATTTTCATGAGGAATTTTTCTAACTACTTCTCCCTTTTTAAATAAAAGCCATTCGTCTTTTCCACCAGCAATTCCTATATCTGCTTCTCTTGCTTCTCCTGGGCCGTTTACAACACATCCCATAACAGCGACTTTTAAATTTCCTTTTAAAGTACTACAATACTTTTCAATTTCTTTTGCAATCGGAATTAAATCAACCATCGTTCTTCCACAAGTAGGACACGATGTAAATGAAATTGCGTTGTCTAGTAATCCACAATTTTTTAATATCTCTTTACAAGCTCTTACTTCTTCTAGTGGATCATCAGAAAGTGAAACTCTAATAGTATTTCCTATTCCCTCTCTAAGCATAATTCCAAGGCCAATACTAGATTTTATGGTTCCACCAAATTTAGTTCCAGCTTCAGTTACACCAAGATGAAGTGGATAATCAAAAATCTCTGAAGCCATCTCATAAGCCTTAATACACAAATCTAAATTAGAAGCTTTAAGCGAAATGCAAATATCATGAAAATCAAATTCTTCTAAAATATCTACATGTCTTTTTGCACTTTCAACGATTGCTTCAGCAGTTACATGTCCATATTTTTCTAATAAATCTTTTTCAAGAGAACCTGAATTAACACCTATTCTTATAGGTATGTGGTGCTCTTTACAAGCATCTACAACCTTTTTTATATTCTCTTTTGCACCAATATTACCTGGATTAATTCTAATTTTATCTACACCTGATTCAATTGCTTGTAGTGCAATTCTATAATCAAAATGAATGTCTGCAACAATTGGAATATGAATTCTTGCCTTAATATCTTTAATTGCTTTTGCATCATCAACATCTAAGCAAGCAACTCTAATTATTTCACAGCCTTCATTTTCTAAATCTAAGATTTGTTTAACAGTTGCATCTACATCTTTTGTTTTAGTATTACACATTGATTGAATAACAACATGATTATTCCCACCAATTTGAACATTGCCAACCATTATTTTTCTCGTATTTTGTCTATTAGTCATTAATATCACCCTCGATATTATTTTATCACAATTACATTTGAGAGTATCCATAGAAAATGCAACTCGTAGGGTGGCGCTTCGCCGCCAAGGCGCCCCCGATGCGCCGCTACTTATAGTTAAGATAAGTAGGTATAATGTCCAAATATATTGACAGTCTTATGTAAACGTGATAAAATGGCTTCGGTCGAATAAAAGAATATGCACCAACAAATAATTTAGGAGGTACAAAAGGTATGGCAAAGTTTGTATTCGGTATTCTGTGCGTAATTCTGTGCGTGATTCTCCCCATTGTCGCTAAGAAATTCAAGAAAGATCCAGACTCAAACTACTCTTCAAAGTGGATTGCAAGAGGATGCAACATAGCATCTGTGGTATGTTTGTTTATCGCAGTGATATGCATTGCAACTAGCTTTCTGGTAACCTTGAACCCTGGTCAGAGCGCACTTGCTTATCACCTCGATGGTAGTGTGACTCAGCTGCATGAAGGTCGAAATTGGATTAGTCCTTGGGCCGTTGTTCATCCGTATGACCTTACGATGCACGAAGAAAAATATACCGAAGGTGATGCAAGAGACGATATCTTCGGTATCCAGACCAAAGAGAAAGACTACATTAAGATTGTCTCTAGCACCGGCTATCACATTGACCCTAATCGGCTCATTGAATATGCCAAACTCTTTGGTAAAGAGCAGATAAGCAGTCCCAAGATTAGTGATATGCTTAAGCTCCGCTCTCGTTACTCTTGTGAAAGCGTTGTCAAAGAATATGACACAACGGCACAGGTAATGGAGAGTAAGCATGAGATTTCAGCAAAAACCGCTGAGTACTTTGTGGCCGAGATAGCTGACCTTCCCATAATCATTGACTACTACACAGTCGATGACCTGCAGGCTTCTGATGAATATGAGAGTGCCATCGAAGAGCAAGCTAAACTTCGTATGGAAAGAGCTAAGCAAGAACTTCAGAAAGAGGTTAACGAGCAAGAAGCTGCCGCTAACAAGGTTAAGGCGGAAGGTGTGGCAGCTGTTAAGAAGATTGAGGCTGAAAACAAGGCGGAAGTTGAGAAGATAGCCGCAGAGAACGCTGCCGCTGTTAAAACAATCGAAGCTGAGAATGCAGCTCAGGTGGCTAAGATAAAGGCAGACAATGATGCAGAGGTAAAAAGAATAAATGCTGAGGCAGATGCATCTGTCAAGGTGACCAAGGCTACTGCTGATGCTGAAGCCACTGTAAAGGCTGGCGAAGCTGAAGCAAAGGCCATTGAAGCGACCGGTAATGCTTACAAAGCCAATCCCGAGCTTATTGATCTTCGAAAGACCGAGATTAACGCCGAAGTGCAGAAGAGTTGGTCTGAGAAGTGGTCTGGTTTCTCTTTCGAGGGACTTAACGGGATTAACTTCACCAATTTCACAGACATACTCAAGGGCATTCTGCCTGGTTTTGCAAATTAACCCATTAAATGAGGGACGACATATGTCGTCCCTTTTATTTTTTCTTTTCTTTAATGTTATTAAAACAAACATTATATTCTTCCATTTTTTTATACAAGTTTGAGATTTGTCTATGGTTCTTTTTTAGTTGCTTGTCCTCTGTGATAAACTTCTTTAAAAACTCTTTTTCAATTTCATATTCAGTCTGATTATCTATAAACTCTTTTATTTTCTCTGCACTCTTTTTCTTAATCTTGTAATCATCTGTGTTCTTGCTATATTTATCAACTAGTAATCTATTCTCATTGTATAATTCTTCTATTCTTTTTAGTTCATTCTTTCCCTTTAAAACGACTGAATACTCTTCTTTAACAAGATTAATTCTATAAAGCACTCGCTTTATTTCATAATTCTTAAGATAGCCAATTTTTTCGATTGATCTTTCATTTGGACTAAACTCTTGATAACCTTTGGCAATAATATTTTCAAATCCCAAACACATTGCGCAAGTATCTGTTAACAACTCATTTTTCTCTTCATCATCATATTTAATCTTATGATAATCCAAAAAGCAGTGTGCTACTTCATGAGCCATTATTGAAAGTACAACATATTTATCATAATAATACTTAAGATATAAAACAATTTCGTTGTGAGTATCGCCTCTTGAGATTCTTTCTCCTGCAACGCTTTCTCCTATTTTAGTCTTCTTTTGCCAAACTATTCTAACATCTTTCAATGTGCTTGTAGGAAGTCCAACCTTGTACATTATTAGTTCTACAAGCTTTTTCATGTCTTTGTCTCTATAATCTTTTTTGTTTAATCTCTTTTCTATATCCTTAGGATATTCAAATCCGGTCTTATATAGTACATGTTCTTTTCTAAGTTTTGAATCTAATAAATCAAAAGCTTCATCAACGTTATTGAGCTTATCGCCATACATTCTTTTTAGTTTGTCATACTTAGGAGATTTATCAAATGCTCTAATAATCAATGCAACGACAAATAGAAATAGCACGATTGTAATATATGCTACTTCTATCATTATCGCAATATCAGTTAAGTTCAATTCATTTAATACCCACCAAAGCATTGAACAAGTAATTATAAAAAACAATAATAATCCTATAATGTTCTTTTTCATACGCATCTCCAATCAATTATTAAAACTATTATATAACAAAGATAGATTAAATGATATAATAGTTTGTGAAAACACAAGGAGGAGTTTCAAATGCTTATAATAATATGTTGTGCTTTGTTGTTTTTCATATGCGATTTACTTATTGATTGTACAGTTCCTGAAGAAATACTTGCACAGCCGATAACAATTGGAGTAATAGTTTTATCATTAGTCCTATCTGTGATTTTAGGAATAATACTACACGAATTAGGCCATTTAATTTGTGGATTAATATCCGGATACACATTTCAATCATTTACAGTTTTTAGTTTTCTTTTCACATATAAAGACAATAAATTAAAAGTTAAGAAACTGGCAATACCCGGGCTTGGTGGTCAATGTTTAATGAACGCACCAGAAGTTGAAAATCCACCTTTTCTTTTATATAACTTAGGTGGAATCCTTGCAAACATTTTCTTTGGAGTATTATCAATTGCATTGGGTTGGTTTATTCAAAACTACTATGCAACTATTTTCTTATTCATTTTTGGCTTTACACATCTCACGTTTGCAGTTATAAATGGACTACCACAGAAAAAACACATTATAACAAATGATATGGAAAACATCTTGTTATTTAAGAAAAATCCTCGTGAATACAAATATATTACTAGTGCTCTTCAAATTCAAAACATGATGTTAGAGGGGCTTAGAGCAAAAGATTATCCAGAAAAACTAGTTAGTAGAGTTGATGACATTCAAACGCAAAATGCTGTTTTGGGAAATGCTTTTTACATTTCAAAGTTAATTGATATTCATGATTTTGAAAACTCTATCATAGAGCTCGAAAGAACTATTGAAAGCAACAAAGCAGTTCCTGTAAATCAAGCAGAGCTTATAAATCTATTAGAGTTTTGTTATATTGTTACTAAACGCGATGTGAGCCAAACTGAAAAGTATAAAGATAAAACCATTCTTTCGATTTTAAAACAAATGTCTACAAATCCTTCTGTGTTATTAACAAATTATACAAAAGCATTATTAATTGAAAAAGATGCTGAAAAAGCAAAAGACTATCATGAACAATTTAACTCTTTAGAAAAGAAATATCCTTTTCCTGGTGATTATCAATCTACAAAAGAGTTGTTTGAAATCGTTGAAAAAATGGCATAATAAAAAGCCAATTGGATATATATCCAATTGGCTTTTTTGGCGGCCAATGGCCGCCACTCCACACTAATTTAATTCTCCCCACTCTTCATAAAGCTCGTCATTAGCTCTTTGAAGTTCACTTATTTTTTGAGATATCTCAAGTGCTTTTTCGTAGTCTGTGCCAACTTCTTGGCTTAATGAAAGCTCTTCTAATTTTGCAATCTCTGCATCATTTTTAGCTATTTCTTCTTCAATCTTGGCAATTCTGTTTTTTCTTTTACGCTCTTGAGATTCTTGCTCTTTCTTTTCTTTGTATGAAGTGTTCTTTTCCTTAACCTCTTTTATGGCTTCCTTCTTTTCATCATGAGCTAAGTAAAAGTCATAGTTGCCTTTAAACTCTTTAGTGCCTTCTTTTTCTAGTTTGTAAATCCTATCTGCAAGCTTATTAATAAAATATCTATCGTGAGAAACGATTAGCATTGTGCCTTCATAGCTTAGCAAAGCATCTTCTAGAGCTTCTCTTGAAAGAATGTCTAGATGGTTTGTAGGCTCGTCTAGTATTAAAAAGTTTGACTCTGAAAGCATAATTGTAAGTAGCGCAATTCTTGCTTTCTCACCGCCACTTAAATCTTTAATTTCTTTAAAAACATCCTCACCTTTAAACAAGAAGATAGCTAAAGCCGAACGAATCTCGGTGTTTGTATATGATGGATGCAAATCTTTTATATAATCAAATATCGTTTGATTGCTATTGATCTCATCACCAGTCTGGCTATAATAAGCAATCTTTTGATTACTTCCAATTAAGTATTCTCCAGAGGTTGCAGGCTCTTTGCCAAGCAATATCTTAAGAAGTGTAGTCTTACCACAACCATTAGGTCCAACAATAAATACTCTTTCTTGTTTTAAAACATCCATATTTACGTTTTCAAAAAGAAGCTTTTGTTCAAAACTTTTTGAAAGCCTTTTAGTAATTACTACTTCTCTGTTTCCACCTGCTACAACCTTAAAGTGGAATTTCATCTTTTCCATTTCTTCATCAGGCTTAACAAGTGTCTTTTCAAGCCTATCTATGGACTTTTGTTTGGACTTAATTGTCACATAGTTTCTTTCTTGATTCCATCTCTTTTGTTGTTCGATTATCTTTTCAATTCTGCCAATTTCTTTTTGAGTTTGTTCATATTGTCTTTCTAATGTCTTGTTCTTTTCAGCCTTTAAAGCAACATACTTTGTGTAATTACCAGGATAAACAGTTACTCTATGGCTTTCTAACTCAATAGTTTCAGAGGTAACTTTATCTAAAAAATATCTATCATGGGATATAACAATAAAGCTTCCTTTGTAGTTTATTAAAAAGTTTTCAAGCCATTCAATTGAATCGATGTCTAAGTTGTTTGTAGGCTCATCAAGAAGCAATAAATTTGAATCTGAAAACAATAGCTTTGCAAGTGTAAGCTTTGTCTTTTGACCACCACTTAAGTTTTGAACTTCAAGTGATAATTCTTTTTCTTCAAAGCCAAGACCTATAAGAGTTGAACGTGCAATACTCTTATATGTATAACCACCATTTTTCTCATATTGTTGTTCTAATTCATGCTTTCTAAGTATTAAACGCTCAAGTGTAATATCATCCATTGATTGCTCTTGGACTGTATTACCATCAAGTTTTGCTTGAATTTCTGCTAACTCTTTTTCAATATCTAATAAATCTTGCCTTATTGTTAATAATTCATCATAAGTTGTAAGCTTGCTATCTCCTAGCAAAAACTGTTCAACGTAACCAATCTTTAAAGCTTTGTTTTTATATATTTCTCCTGAATCATAATCTAGTTCATCGCAAATCACTCTAAACAAAGTAGTTTTTCCGTGAACCATTAATGCCAACAAAGCCAAGCTTGTGGCCATTTTCAATTGTAAAAGAAACATTTTCAAATATTAAATTGTCTGCAAAACGTTTAGTTACGTTGCTTAAACTTAAAAGTGCCACTTGCCTTCAAATCCTTTCTAAATCTTAAAACTTAAACTCAGTTCTAAATACCTCTTTGTCGTTATCTTTAGTGTAAACAATCAATAATAAATCACTCTTTATTGAACCTTTTTCATCAACTTGAATAGTTAAATTCGAGCCAAGCTCTTTTATTAAAGCTTGTAAATCACTATTCGCAGTTATCTTATCTAAAGCATTTGGGTTTTCAATTAATGCCCCATAAAAATCTGTACCATACACTAATTGCAAATCATTGATTAACTCATTTTCTTCAAATCTAGATATTTTATAATCAATATATTCTTCATAGTAATCATTCCAAAAGCCTACTGTCTCAGCATCATTGTGAATCAATTCTGGGTAATTATCTTTTATATATTCTCCGATATACATTGTGATTTTGTACGCGCCAAGATAGTTTAAATGTGAGGCATCAAGATAAATATCAGTATTGTAATTAATTAAGCCTGTGTTTAACAAATTTAAGTATTTTGCATTTGGATAATACTTAATTATTTCATCAAACGAATATGCAACGTTAGCCTGATCACTTAAACAAACATATGGCAAATATGTAAAGATAAGCTGTATGTTGTTTTCTTCGCAGTAGTTATATATCTTATCTATATAGTCCCTTGACCTTGCTTCTATCTGAAAGTGCTCTGCATCTTTGTATTCCGTGTAATCAACGGGCTTTGTACCAAGTAAGAACGCTGAACCATTTTGTGGAATATCTCTTGGTTCAAAGTTCTCTTTTGTAATATCCTTCCACCTGTTGTGGTAAATTGCTAAGTTAAAAAAGAAGTCTAAGTTGTTTTCTCGATTATCAAATATGTCATTTACTGAATCTATTTTTAACTTTGTAAGTGGAAACTTATCAAATTGAACCCTGTATTTATCTGTGGTTCCTGGTTTGTACTTGCCATTTGAGCCCTCTAACTCATCGTACTCGCAAAGACCATATAAATCTACAAATATTGCCTTTGGCTTGGTGTAAACGCTCATCTGTTGTAATAGATAATAATCTATTGGTAATGTGACACACCCCGAACCGCAGTTATACGACGTTATATTAAATTCTTTCCATAGGTCTTGGCATAGCAAACTATTATATGTGTGGCTACTGCCCATAAATAGCACATCATAATTTGTCTTTTTTGAATTTTCTATTAATGGTGAGTACTTTTCTTTTGCGTATCCCTCTTCTAGAAAATCACTTACAAAAAGAAAGCAAATAACGAAAACTATTAAAAAACCTATTAGCTCTAAATAATTCTTAATCTTCATTTAAATCCCCTAAAATTGAAAATATATAAAGCTTTTAGCATCATAAGCTGAGCCCCAGATGCCAAATATTAGTATTGAAAAGATAGCGATTAAATATACGCTCCATCTAATTAGCAAGTTTTGCTTTTCAATGACCTCACTAATCTTTATTTGCTTTTTCTTAAATGCATCAGCTATTAATAGCACAAGCAAAGCAATCGCTAATACCATAAAATCCTTTGCATCTACTCCTAAGTTGTAAATAGAGTCATCAAATAATATCCATGGATTGTGGTTTGTAAAAATACTTATAACTACTTTTGTAGCATCTTCAAAAGATTTAGCTCTAAAGAATATCCACGAAAAATCTATTAGTACAAAAGTGGTAATAACTTTTATAATCTTGGCAACAATGAATTCTGAATTGTATTTTAACTTTTCTTTTAGCTTTGCGGTATATTTACTAACTATGTCACCAATTACTTGGAACGCACCATTTAGTAGTCCCCAAATAACAAATGTCCAGTTAGCTCCATGCCACAAACCACTTAGCGCAAATACTATTAGTGTATTTAAATATGTTCTAGTTTTGCCTTTTTTATTACCACCAAGTGGGATATATACATAGTCTTTAAACCACGTGCTAAGCGTTATGTGCCAGTTTCTCCAAAATTCTTTAACACTCGTTGATAAATATGGGCTATTAAAGTTTTCGGTAAGATTAACTCCAAGCATCTTGCCTGCTCCAACTGCAATAGTTGAATAGCCATAAAAATCACAATAGATTTGAAATGCAAATAGCACAGTAGCTAAAATCAAGTACCAGCCTTGGTATTCTGCAAAATTGTCATATACCGCATCTACAAAAATACCAATTCTATCTGCTATAACAAGCTTTAGGAAAAAGCCCCAAAGCATTATCAAAAAGCCATGTCGTGCCTTATAAAAATCAACCGGCTTGTCGCCTTTTAATTGTGAAAGCAAGTCTTTTGAACGTTCAATTGGGCCTGCCACAAGTTGCGGAAAGAATGAAACGAACAAAGCATATTCTAACAGATTCTTTTCAGCTTCAACCTTACCTCTATAAACATCAATTGTGTATCCTAATGCTTGAAATATATAAAACGAAATACCTACTGGCAAAAGCACATCAATCTTCGGCTTTAACAAAACTACATTTAAAAACTTATTTGCTATAAATTGAGCATTTTCAAAAATAAAGTTGTTGTACTTAAAGAAAAACAATACGGCTAAATTTAGCATAATACAAAGCACTACAAACTTCTTCTTTTTAGACTTTTCTTCTTGCTTTGCCATTAATCTAGCGCAACCATACGTAACTAATGTTGAAAAAAATAATAGCAAAATATATGATGGATTCCAACACATATAGAAAAAATAGCTCGAAAGCAAAAGCCAGATGTTTTTGGCTTTTTTAGGTAAAACATAATATATTAAAATGGTTATTGGAAAAAATATCAAAAAGTTGATTGAGTTAAAAAGCATAAATAATCCCTATCTTTTATTTTTACTATATAAACAAAATACGGAAAATCAAAGATTTTCCGTATTCATTTATTGCATATTTAATTTTTGTTAAAGTTTGGATTCTCAGGAACATCCCATCCTGGTGGCATATAAGGATCACGTGTAGGCTTTGGTGTAGCAGTTGGAACAAATGGTGTAGGAGTAGGTGCCTCAGTAGGTTTTGTTGTAGGTGCTGTGGTTGGTTTAGTTGTAGGTTTAACTGTAGGTACTGGTGTTGCAACTTTCTTGATACCAACTTTAACTATCTTGTTAGTTGCATCATAATGGTCTTTTGAAATAAGCTCTCTCTTAATCTCTTTGCCATTTGCATCTTTATAAATCTTGTATCCTTCTGAATCGTAACCTTTTACTGCAGACTGAATCGTTTCTTTCTTTCCTTCGTTCATATTGGGATCTTGACGCTCAACAGTTGTAGGAGCTATCTCTTTTATCTTCTTGCAATATAATTCTATCGTAGGCTCATCAGCCTTTTTCTTGCCATAGATTGTAACTGAAGCTGTACCACCGCTAACTGATGCTGTAATCTTTATTGGAGTTTCACGGTTGTTTTTAAATTTGAAATCTATAGAACCCCAAGCAACTGTAGCATCAAAACTAGGGTCAACATACTCTGGCCAGAACATGTGATTTTTTCTTTCAACAATCTCTAAATCTGCTTTTAATACTGCATTATAAAGTGTTGAAGAAATCTGGCAGATACCTCCGCCAAGTCCATCTACTACTTCTCCGCCTGAATAAACATGAGCTTCTTTATATCCATTAGCAGCTGTACGTTCTCCAAGTGCTTCGTTATATGAGAATGTCTCACCTGGAAGATATATCTTGTTGTTGATACTCTTACCAGCAAGCTCTAGGTTGTTAGAACGATTTTTGTTGCTAGCATTATAAGTTGTTTTAAATGAACCAAGAACATCAGCAAATAAAACTTTTTCTAAGTTCTCGGTGGTGATTTCTGGTTGTTCATGAACTAAAACAACCTTCATTTCACCATCTGGTTTTAAGCCTTCGTACTCTTTGATGGCTTCGTTAATATCAAAAGTTGTTCCTATAACTTCTTTTGAGTATGAACCATCTGATGTTAAAGTAGCATCTTTCTTAGCAACAAATACTTCTTTAAAGAGCCTGTTAAAATCTACATCTTCTGATTTATCTACATCTGCAGAAATTGTAACACTAGACTCAACATCTGTGTAACCAGCATTAGCTAAAAGTTCTTCTTGAGCCTTGTCAATTTCTGGATTAATTCCGTCATGACCTTTGGTAATAATGATGGTATCGCCTGATTTTTCGTACTTAGCATCAACCTTTGTAGCTCCAGCACCTTTGATAAGATTATTAACCTTTGATGCAAAGATATCTTCATCAATGCTAATATTGGCAGAAACAGTTCCTACTGTGCCGCCAAAAAAGCTGCTAATTGCAGTGCCTAATCCACCATTACTTCTACCAATCTCATAAGCTTCTTCAATGAAATCTGGAGAAACTTTAAGACCAATATCTGAGCCAGTAACCGACATACTACTTTGTTCATAAATAAGTGTAAATTGCTTGTTATCTAAGCTTTTTTGATACTCATTTAGTGAAGCTTCTGCATCTTCTTTAGATTTGCCTTCAATCTCAAGAGAAATATTGTCGACTTTTACGCCTTTATAAATGTTATTTCCATTGCTGTTGGCTATGGCAACGCCACAAAATGCAACAATAAGAATAATAATCAGTATAACAACTGGCATTATGGCTTTTTTATTAACTTTAGATCGCATTAATCTACTCATTAATTCAACCTCTTTCTATTTAAGGTCTACTTCAACACAAATATTTTAGCACTTTCGTTTACATATATCAACAGAAAAAATGTATTTTTCCTTGAAATATTCATACATATAAGCCCTTTTTAGTCGTCATAATTATTTAACTTGAATTATAAACGTATAAAAGTATATAATGATTATATGATAGCGTATAAGAGGTGAATTAATGAATTTTACAAATGATATTTATTTTGATGGCGAAGAAGTATTTATAGACAATCCTACCCGTATAATCTACACTGGTAGGCTTACTTCTGATGAACCTGAATATATATTGATGCACCTTGGATATGGACTTCTTTGGGAAAATCTTCAAGAAATAAAACTAACTAGGGGCTATAATGGCTATGAAGCTGATGTCATGTTTTTATCTACTGAGGATGTTTATTTTTGCTTTAGAAGTTCAACAAATAATTGGGATAATAATAACGGACAAAATTATAAAATTTCTCCAAAAAGAATGGTTTTAGCGTCTAGAGATAGTAGCTATTATTTACCTGAAATTCCGAGGTTAAAACCTAGTTATTATGTACGCAAAAAAATAAAGATTGCTTTTTATAAAATAATTTCTTTTGTTGGAAAACTAATCTCAGGAGATTTTTGGAAGCATAAAAAGATAATAAGAGGTGTTGTTATTCGATGAATAATAAAACTGTTTTAATTACTGGTGGCTCGAGAGGCATTGGAAAAGCAATGGTTTATGCTTTTTCAAAAGCTGGATATAATGTTTTACTAAACTTCAATCGTTCTGAAGGACTTGCAAATAAAATTGCCGAAGAATTGGATAACGTTAAAGTTTATGGTGCTGACGTTTCTGACCAAGAAAGTGTTAATGCAATGGTTAACTATTGCAGAGAAGTTTTTGGTAGTGTCGATGTTTTAATCAACAATGCTGGAATCTCTTGCGTAGGCTTATTTCAAGACTTATCTTTAGACGAATGGAATAGACTAATGGGAGTTAATCTTACTGGAACTTACAACACCATTAAGGCTGTACTTCCAGAAATGATTGCTAAAAAGTCTGGAAATATTATTAATATTTCTTCTATTTGGGGAATCACTGGTGGATCAATGGAAGTTGCTTATTCCGCTTCTAAAGCGGGAGTTATAGGCTTAACAAAAGCCCTTGCCAAAGAGGTAGGGCCTTCAAATATTAACGTTAATTGCATTGCGCCTGGGTCAATAATGACCGATATGCTTGCAGATTACTCAATGGAAGAACTAAATGAATGGACAAAAGAAATTCCACTTGGAAAAATAGGTTCTCCAGAAGACATTGCAAAAACTGCTTTGTTCTTAGCATCAGATGATGCAAGTTATATTACTGGACAAGTTATTTCACCTAATGGTGGCATAGTAATCTAAAAAATCGGACATATACAAAGTGGCGTTAAAATATATTTTGTAATTCAATTATGAGATGTATAGCTTCGAATTCGAAGTTATACATCTCATTTTAGTTTTACTAACAATAATTTGTTACATTTTTAGTTTGTAAGTCAAAAGCGAGGTATATAACTTCGAGCTCGAAGTTATATACCTCGCATATGTCTTGCCAACGGATACATGCAATAAGTTATAGCAACTCTTTGTATACGTCCGATTTTTTGATTCCTTTATCTTTAGCAACTTGCTTCATCGCTTCTTTTTTATCCATACCTTGATCTAAATATTTATTCATAAGGTCTTCTACTGATTCCGCAGAAGATTCTTTTTTTATCTCCTCTTTTGAGCCTTCAACAAGTACCACAAACTCGCCTTTTATATCATTTTGCTCATAATAAGAAATTGCTTCATCAATTGTCATTCTCAAGAATTCTTCATGAATCTTTGTAATTTCTCTCGCTAAAACAATATTTCTATCACCGCCAAAATACTCTCTTAAATCATCTAAAGTGTATTTTAATTTGTGTGGTGCTTCATAAAAAATAATTGTTCTTCTTTCAGCTTTAAGCTCATTTAGTCTATCTTTTCTACCACGTTTGTTCATTGGCAAAAAGCCTTCAAATACAAATCTAGTAGTATCAAATCCAGAACAAATTAGGCCTTGTATAAAAGCTACAGATCCAGGAATAGGAACGATTTTTATGTTGTTTTCTATGCAAGCTTTTACTAAATCTTCGCCAGGGTCTGAAATACCTGGAGTTCCAGCGTCACTAACTACTGCTAGACTTTTGCCTTCATTTAAAAGAGATAAAACATAATCTATTTTTACCCCTTCATTGTGCCTATAAAAGCTTACTAACTTTTTAGATATTTCAAAGTGATTTAGTAATTGAAGTGTTTTTCTAGTATCTTCTGCTAAAACTATATCAACTTCTTTTAAAGTTTTTAAAGCTCTATATGTAATATCTTCTAAGTTGCCAATCGGTGTAGCAACAAGATATAAAGTTCCTTTTTCAGTCATTTGATTCACCTCAAGGTATATAAATTTGAGCGCCCGATGGGCGCCACTACGAATAAAAAAGGACTCTTTTGAGGAGTCCTTTTCTATATTAGTCTTTGTGAATTGCATTCATTGGACAAACACTCTCACAATGTCCACAATCTTGACATTTGCTATAATCAACATCTGCATGACCAGAGTTTACAGTAATAGCATCGTATCTGCATTGAGAAGCACATATTCCGCATCCTACGCAATTTGAATCTGCTTTATATGCCATATTTTTCACCTCCCTGCTATATGGACTATGTTTATTTATTCTATATCTTTCGAAATTTTCATAAGTCTAAAAATTTCAGAATTACGAATTTTGCAAGGAAAACAAGCGAGCCATTACGAAGGCGTATTAGGTATACGTCGAGTGATGGCAAGCGAAGTTTGACACAGCAAAAACGCAATTATGAAATTTTTTAAATGTCATCTTGACGTTTGAATCCCTCTTCAAGCGACTTAAGCTCTTTCTCAGAAACTCCTGCTTCAGCCTTAACGTCTTTTCTCTTAGTATTTTTAAGGATTTCAATGTCTTCTAGCTTGTAATCGTTTTTGATTACATCATCGTCTTTTTCTATTTTAACAGTTAAGATTTCTTTTAACACTTGAACTTCTTCTACAATACCTTCACCATCTGGAGTTTTAACTAAAGCTCCTACGTTTGGAAGCCTTGAAAGCTTTTCTTCATATACTTCTTGCTCGTGTTTTAAGCAACACATAAGTCTTCCACATACACCAGAAATCTTGGTAGGATTTAAAGAAAGTCCCTGCTCTTTTGCCATTTTAATAGATACTGGATTTAAGTCTGAAAGATGATTTACACAACAAAGCTCTCTTCCACACATTCCATATCCGCCAAGCATTTTAACTTCATCTCTAACACCTATTTGACGAAGCTCAATTCTTGTACGATAAATGGCTGCTAAATCTTTTACAAGCTCTCTAAAATCTATTCTAGTGTCAGCTGTAAAATAAAACAAAAGCTTGGTTTCATCAAATGTATATTCAACGTCAATGAGCTTCATGTCTAAGCCGTGTTCTGCAATCTTTTGCTCACATACTTTAAAAGCTTCTTGAGCCTTTTTCTCGTTTTCAGCATATGAATCTTCGTCTTCTTTGGTGGCTGGTCTTATAACTTTTTTAAGTGAAGCTACGATTTTGTCTTCGTCAATCATTCGGTTTGAAACCACTACTTCACCTAGTTCAAGACCTCTAGCTGTTTCAACAATAGCATTTCTACCCTTGTCTAGCTTAAAGCCATTGGGATCAAAGAAATATATTTTGCCTAGTTTTTTAAATCTAACGCCAACTATTTCTTGCACAGATTCAAGCTCCTTTCTTTTACGAATTTATTTCCCAAAGTTGCACCATCAAATAATCTAGTGATGTATCAAAATTTGCATTGTGCTTTAAGTTATTTCTAACTTGCTCTATTGCTTCAATTTGCTTTATCTTCTTGGCTTGGTTTTCTAAGAGATTGCTGCCAAGTTTTAAGATAAGCAAATCAAATATCTCATAAATATCTTCTTTTATGGTTTTAACTTGTCTTAGAGTATTCATTGCTTTATTAATGTCTAATAAATCATTTTGCTCTAATGCTTTTTCTAAAAGTGTTAAGCCTTCTAAATAGTTAGAATCTTTAAGCTTTAAGTACTTTTCAGCACTGCCATTTGAGAATAACAACAAATCATCTGAAATGTTATCATCTTTGAAAATGCTTTTAAGCTCATCATTTGAAAGCTTTTGAAAATCTAAAATTGTGCATCTAGATTTTATAGTTTTAATAATTTGTTCTTTGTTTGAAACAACTAAGATAATCGTTGCATATGTAGGTGGCTCTTCAAGTATCTTAAGTAGTGCATTTTGAGCAGATTCGTTCATGCATTCAGCATCTCTAATGATGAAAACCTTTCTCTTAGAAAGAGTAGGTTTAAGCATTATTTCATCACTTAAGCCTCTAATTGCATCGACTTTTATTAGCCCATCTATTGGCTCTAAAACCTTGAAATCCGCTGTGTTTTGAATCGCCTTACAAACATCACAACTACCACAGTATGTGTCAGTTGGATTGTCACACAAGATAACCTTTGCAAAATCTTGTGCAATCATAAACTTACCAATTCCGAGAAGGTCCGCTAAACATGTAGGCATGACCTATGTTTTGGCTTTTTATGATGTTATGAAGTTCAGAAACTATTTTTTTATTTCCAACAAAATTATCCAAATTATTTCTCCTAAAAGAAAAATGTGTTTAGTCAGCTAAGCTTCTTAAATCAGAAGTTATACGCATTGCACTGTCATATTCATCAACTTCTTCTTTGGTAATTTCAGATTTTGTAATTTTACCAAACTTGTTAAGTGGCCAAATTCTACCAACTACTCTTCCTTCAACTTTTTCTATTGGAATGCATCCAAACATTCTACAATCTGATGATGCGGTACGATTGTCTCCCATACAGAAAACATAACCTTCTGGAACAACAAATTCTGATTTAATTCCTGATGAAACTGGAATCTCAGTAATAGTGCCATCTGGAAGGTATTCAGACTCGTCTAAAAGCTCACCATTTATATAAACACTTCCGCCTTCAATCTTAACTGTATCGCCAGCAAGACCGATAACTCTCTTAATTAAACTTCTCTTTCCGCCCATTTCTGCAACGTTGTAAATAAACCATCTAAGTCCTTTATATTCTGCATATTGAGCAGTAAGATTGTCATCTCCAATGCCCATCTCTGGCTCGCCAAATGTAATTATATCTCCGTGATTTAATGGGCTTTTAAAGGTACGTACAAGTCTATTTACATACACTCTCTCACCACTAAAAATGGTTGGATACATTGAACTTTGTAAAACCAAAGTTGGTGTAAAAATGAAATATTTAACAAAAATAGCTAAAGAAAAAGCAACTACGATGCAAACGACCCACTCTAAAAGTTCTCTAGCAAATGACTTTGGTGGCTCGTCTTTTTTTGACTTCTTTTTTGTTTCGGCCTTTGGTTCTTCTTGAGACACCTCTTTTGGCTCTTCTTTTATTTCATCGACTTTTTCCTCGTTTATTTGTTCTTTATTTTCAGATTCGTCCATTGTTAAACTCCTCTCAGTTAATGGTTGTCATTTGATGGCGACCAGTGGTCGCCACTACGATATTGTTGTAATTGGGTGCCAAATCGGCGCTGATACAATACGATGGTATTATACCCCAAAAATGCGATTATTTCAAGTTTTCTTGCTCTTTTACAGGCACTTTTATGACAACCTCTGTTCCCTTGCCAACCTCGGATTTCATGTCTATACTACCACCATTTGCCTCGATTATTTCTTTGGCAATTGGAAGTCCAAGACCAGTTCCACCCATCTCACGAGAACGAGCCTTATCTACTCTATAAAAACGCTCAAAAACCCTTTTTAGGTCTTCTTCTGGTATACCAATACCATTATCTATTATCTTAATATATGCGTCATCGTGAACGCATCCAACATAGACTTTAATGCTTCCTTCTTCAGGGGTGTATTTAATACTATTTGTAAGAATATTGGTAATAACTTGCTCTATTCCATCTCTATCTGCAAAAACCATTGGAACATTTGACGTGATATAGCAATCCAAGGTCTGTTTTTTGGTTTCAGCTTGAATTTCATGTTTTTCACAAACTTGTTTTGTAAGTTCACAAATATCGAAGAATAATTTGTTCCAAGAAACCTTTTTATAGTCAAACTTGGTAAGTTGTAGTAAGTCTGAAACTAGTCTACTCATACGATTTGACTCGGACAAAATAACATTTAAAAATCTCTTGGTCTCTTCGTCTTCTAAATCCATCTCGTCATCTAGGATGGTTTCAGTATATGTCTTAATTGAAGTAAGCGGTGTTTTAAGCTCATGCGAAACATTTGCAACAAATTCTTTTCTCATTTCATCAAGCTTAACCTGCTTTGTGGTATCGTGTGCAACAGCAACAAGACCGCCTAAGTTATCTTGCTCATTTCTAAAAGCCGCAAACACAACATTAATGTACATATCTCCTAACTTAATTTGTTGCTCAGTAGTTGTCCAATCATCAAGGTACATAATCTTTTCCATGTTGATATCTGCATCTGCTTTTTTAAAGATATCTTCAAATAGAACTTCATCTTCGACATTTAAAAGCTTTTTACCAGCAGGGTTTGAAAGAATCAACTCACCCGAAGTATTAAATGCAAGAACTCCATCACTTAAGTGTAATAGAATTGCTTCAAGCTTATTCTTCTCGTTTGAAATCTCACTTAAGTTATTTCTAATCTCACGGATCATAAGATTGAATGCATCAACCAGTCTTATAACCTCATACTCAGATTTTTGAGAATCGTCTAAAACAATCTCATCGATTTCATCACCAGCTGCAATAAGTTGAGCTTTCTTTCTAATAAACTCAATAGGCTTTGTAACGTTTGATGCAAGAAGAGTTGTAACAATCATAGTAATAATTGAAATAATAACAACTCCCACAATATACATGATAGTAACTTCTTTAAGCTGAGAGTTGATGTATGTTTTATCTTGCTCGATTAGAATTGAATTTGTAATGCTACCATCTTCTGAATTTCTAAGGAAATAAATGAAGTAGTATTCATTTGTTTTAACGTCATTTATAAGGTGATATGGTTCTTGTAAGTTTGAAAGCGCCTCCATTTGAGAAACAATTTCGGTGTTGATATTTTCTTTTTTGCTTGAAAAAACCACATTAAAATCTTTATCTAAAATAGTGCCATTTCGAGTGTTGTTGTTAATTGAGAAATAGATATTAAAATTTAAGATAAACTTTTGTAAGTCGCCAATATCATCTACTGGAGCCTTTGGTCCAACGTTAGAATCTGGCGGATTATTTCTATTAGCATCAATGTTTATTCCAAAGCCAGCAATCGTATTTAGCATTTCTTCAGCGAAACCCCTATAGTATACCTGCTCCATCTTCATAATTGAAAAAAACGCCGAAAAAACGATAATGAGAAGTATTAAAATAAACATTACAAGAATCATTTTTGTTTGAAGACTTTTTATCATTTTAACTCCTTTATTTGGCGACCAATGGTCGCCGCTACGATATAACAACATATAACAAAAGCCCTGATAAATTCAGGGCTTTAAGATTTTAAAAACTATTAGTTGTTTTCTTGACCATTGAAGTAATAACCAATGCCACGCTTTGTAGCCAAGAACTCTGGAACGCTAGGATTTGGCTCGATTTTTTCACGAATTCTTCTAACGGTAACATCAACCGTACGAACGTCTCCAAAATATTCATAACCCCAAACTTTTTCAAGAAGTTCTTCTCTTGAAAATACTTGACCTTTTTGAGTAGCAAGGAATTTAAGAAGTTCAAATTCACGAAGTGTAAGATCAACATTTTTGTCATTAACTTTAACTTCGTATTTATCTACATCAAGTGAAAGAGAACCAAACTTAAGCTCTGGGTTAACTCCTCCAAGATGGAAATCACTATTTAATTTTTCGATTTTACGAAGATTTGCTTTAACACGGGCCATAACTTCACGAACACTGAAAGGCTTTGTAATGTAGTCATCAGCACCAAGTTCAAGACCAATTATTTTATCAACAACATCTTCTTTTGCAGTAACCATAAGGATTGGAACATTTGATGTTTGTCTAATCTCTTTGCAGACTGAAAAACCATCTTTTTTAGGAAGCATTACATCTAGTAGAATTAAGTCTGGCTTTTCGTTTTTAGCAACTTCTACAGCTTGCTCACCATCATATGCTTGGCAAGTAGCATAGCCTTCTTTAACAAGATTGTGATTTAATATATCTACAATATTTCTCTCATCATCTACGATTAAAACTTTCTTACTCATTTTTATTATTTCCTCCTTACGGAACACAATAATCTAGTACTATTTAATTATCTATTAACAAAAATGAAATGTCAACGTTATATATGAAAATATTTGTTGATTTTTGTAACACAAAAAATCATGTTAACTTTTGGGGACACGTTCCGAAAGTTCGCGAACTTTTGGAACGTGTCCCCAAAAGTTAGCGATAAAAAAAACGATGCATTTTCATGCATCGTTAAATTTTAATTATTAAAATTTTATAGGTCTTTCGCTAATGTTTGTGGATCGATTGTAGCACCATCGTAACGAATTTCTAAGTGGCAGTGTGGACCAGTAGAATTACCTGTGCTACCAACGTAAGCGATTATATCACCCTTTTTAACAGTATCACCAACATTGCAAGCAAAACGACTGCAGTGTGCATAGTATGTTTCAAATCCGCCAGTATGTTGGACTTTAACTAGGTAACCATAGTTACCCTTCCACTCTGCACAAGTAACAATTCCATCTTCTGCTGCACGAATTGGAGTACCAAGAGGAGCAGCATAGTCACAACCTGTATGGAAACCACTTCTTCTGTAACCATAGCGAGAAGTAACAACATAACTAGATGTTGGTGTAATAAAGTTAAGGTCTGCATTTGTTTCTCTAAGAGCATCTAAAATAGCTTGAGGAACAGTCTTTTGAGCTGCATAGTTTTGAACCTTTTTAACAATTTCATCGTTTTCCTTTTTTAGAGGAGAAATTATATCATTAGCAGCAAGCTCAATATCGTCTATTGCCTCGTACTCGTTTTTGTATAGCTCTGAAATCTTAATAGAAGCTTTTTTAGTGTAGTTCTTTTGAGCATCATTAACTTTATCTACGATGAATTGTGCATCAGCAAGAGATTCAACTAAGCAAGTGTCTTTATCATTAACGTTAATTGCATATACTTTGTAATAAATATCACACGATTCTTTAACTGCTAAAAGAATCTCTTCATCTTTTGTCTCAATATTTTTCTTTATGAACTTAAATTCGTAAGTAGGCCAGCTATTAAGTAGAATGTAACCTACTTCTTTTTCGCTATCTCCTGTTTGAAGATATTTTTGAATGTCACTTTGTAGCTGTGACTTGCTATTAATATAGCCCTTAAATTCGTCATTTATAGATACTGAATAAACTGGCTTATATAATGCTAAAACAACAGCTACAATTGAAATAGTACTAATTAAAGCAGTAAGTACAACCTTTCCAAAAATACCTGCATTCAGTCTAGCTTTGTTAGAAACCTTAATCAAACTTTCATCTCCTTAAATGAACCTGTTAATTAAAATATGCTATTAAATTGGGTCTAAAAGTTGTTGTTTTTAAACCAATGATATTTTACTATACTGGTTTTTAATATACAAGCTTTTTTCCCAAAAAGCCGTAGCATTTGCGAATTTTTGTTTGCTTTGTTTGCTGAATTAGGCTATATAACTGGCCTGCAACTTGCCCTTCCGTAAGTGAATTTTTAGTGAACTTTGAATGTTACATAATTATTAATTTTTGATTACTTGGCTACGGATTGTAAGATTTTTATTGATTTTTGAATTCACAAAGCGATTCTTTAATATATTAAGAACTCAAATGTAGCTAATCATAATATTGCATTACTGAAAAAAAGAAATTAATACTTCATTATTTAATGAAGTATACTCATAAATAATTGCACTAATAAATAACAAAAAAAGGACTAACCTAAAAGGTTAGTCCTTAAAATTTAATTCAAGAAAACTCGAATTATTAGCGTTTGATAATAGAAACTGTAATTGTTTCGTCTTGAGTAACTGAAGCAATCATATTTGGTTCAACTTCATAGTCACCAGATTCATCTCCTGATTCCCATGTGTCTGGACCAGTATATTCCCAAGGCTCGCCATCATCTACTGTTTCTGGAGCTGGAAGTAAATCGTCTCCGCTTACTTCTGTATCATCAGCCCATACATATGTAATTGTCCAAGGTCCAACTTGTTGAACTGGATCACCTGATGGATCACCTGATGGATCACCTGATGGTTCACCTGATGGTTCAGTTGGTTCACCTGATGGTTCAGTTGGTTCACCTGATGGTTCAGTTGGTTCACCTGATGGTTCAGTTGGCTCACCTGATGGTTCAGTTGGCTCACCTGATGGTTCAGTTGGTTCACCTGATGGTTCAGTTGGTTCACCTGATGGTTCAGTTGGTTCACCTGATGGTTCAGTTGGCTCACCTGATGGATTTACTGGAGGATTAACTTCGTTTCCATCTATTTTGATGAATTTACCGTTCTCATCAACGCCAACATCCTCATCAAATACACCTGTAAATACAAGGATAGATTGTTCCTCTGGTCTTAATACGATTCTGTCCCAAGAACTGTATGTAGCAGCTACACCAGCATGGCCTTTTTCTTCAACTCTTTCAACACCTTTAACTTCAACAGCTTCTCCAACTTTTCCGCCAAGTGTTACTAGCCATACTGAATACTTCTTGTGATCTTTGTAATCAGAATCATCTGAATCTAATGTGAATTGACCACCATCTGTTAATGGTAAGTAGTCTTCTAAGTCTTCAGATTCCATATCAGCGATCTTATTTCCGTCAACAGCTGGAGCTGTAGCTAAAGTCTTAAGATCGAAGATTACTTTAACTGTTGCTTTTTCTTCATCTTTATCTAATGTGTAAGCTACTAGATCTTTTTCAGCAATTGCATTTTCAATAGCTGCTTCTAGATCGCCTAACTTAGTTGCAGATGTTGTATCTAATTCGATTGTTTCTTTTGTTGTGTTAACAGCGTTAACTCTAGCCCATTGGAATCTAGATTCTGTAGCACCCATTAAGAATACATATTTAACTTTGTTATCATTTTCTGTGTCATAAGCTACTAAAGTACCTTCTGGTAATTCAATATCTTCATATTCACTTCTGTCTCTAGATACTGTTACGTTGATTGATTCAACTTTATCCTTATCATTCATCTCAGCAGAAGCTTCGAAGAAGTAAGCACTCTTTTGAACTTGTAGTTCGCCAGCTGTTGTAGCAATCTTCTTATCAGTAATCTTAGCGCCATCGTTGATAGCAGCTATAGCATATTTACCTGTATATGGTTTGTCGCCTGACTTTAAGCCATCCTTTAGGATAACTACTTCTTCGATTTCATCGTTATCATTTTGATCAACCCATACAAATGTAGGTCCTACCCACTCTTTGTCAACAACTTTATAGATTGAAGTATTGTCCTCAATCGTTTCTGGTAAATCAATACCAACTACTGTCTTCATTTCCTCTTCTTCGCCTTCTTGGCCAACAAGAGTCATGTTGAATACTTTACCTTTTAGTGATCCTTCACTTGGAGCACCATTTGAAGTAATAGCATAGAATCCAGCGTTCTTAGAATTGTCTAATTCGCCGAAATGCATTCTAAGTGGTAAGCCTAAGTAGTTATAGAATACTTCAGCTTGTTCACCAGCATAGTCATTGTCTTTAGCTTTCTTAGAAAGTTGATTCCATGTAACTTCTTTTGTATTATTTTCTTTTTCATAAGCTTTGAAGCCAGGAGCAACTCTTAAGTCTTCATCATCTAATGAAATGAAGCTTACAGCTACTTTTCCTTCGCCCCAAGTAACATTCTCGTCATAAGCGATATCAAATGTTACGTTAGCTGAATCTGGATTTACAACCCAGTATTTTCCAGCACCTTGTGTAGCATCTTCAACTAATGTGTATACATCGCCAACTTCAACTTTTTCAGAAGTAGCCCAAGTACCATCGATAATTACTAGATCATCTTCATCCATATCGCTATCGATTGTGCTTTGTGTCTTAGCATATGTACCATCTGTTGGTAAGAATCTGCATACATAAGCGCCATCAAGCATATTAACTTTCTTTCCATCTGGTTCAAATACAATGTATGTATTTTCATCAAATTCAGGAGCTGCTAGTTTGTCATCTTGGAATCTGTATTCTGTTCCATCAACTTTGAATGTTGTGTAACCATTCTTGTCAACTTTCATTTCTTCCATGAATCCTTCAACTAGTGTGCTAGCTGGAGTGATAGAAACGATTGTAGCATCGTCAGCTTTCTTGTAGTCTCTGATTAATACAGAAACTTTCATTCCTTTAACAAGTCTTGTTAAATCGATTTCGCCAAGTTTAGCTGATGTTAAATCTACAATGTTTTCATTCTTATCAGTTGTCTTGAATGCAGCGTTAACTTCTTCATTGTCAACAACGTCAACATCCCATAAGTATGTTGGATCATCTGCATCATAGTAGATGTAATCTGGGAATTTAACTGTAAGCATTAGATCAGTAGCTGTCATTGTCATACCACTGTTCTCTGATTCTTCATATACTTTCCACATTGGAGTTCTTAACATATTCCAAAGTAAGATAGCAATGTTTCCTCTTGTAGCTGCTTCGCCAGCTTCACCAAATACCATATCTTCGTTTAAACCAAGCTCTCTAGCTTTGTTAACGTATGATGATGGCCATACACCTTCGAAATCAGCAACATTGCCATAGCCTAAAGCTCTAAGAGCCATTGTGAAAGCTTCAGCATATGTAACTGTTTTTTCTGGTCCAAATGTTCCATCTGGATAACCAACGATAATTTTGTTTTGTGCAGCGATTGTAATAAATCCTGCTGCCCAGTGAGTTGTAGGTACATCTGAGAAAATCATCTTAGAAGGTGTACCTGGATTTCCTTCACCGTCGCAAACAACTAGCATCTTAGCTAGCTCTGCTCTTGTAACAGCCTTCTCAGGTCCAAATGTTCCGTCTGGGTAACCTTGGATAACTGGTTGACCGTCAACCTTTAATTCTGATAGTGCAGCAACAGCACCAGCATATTTAGCATTCTCGCCAACTAGATCTGAATAAGATGAAGCAGCGAATACTGTTGAAAATACGCTAAGTACCATTGATAAAGCTATCAATAATGATACTATTCTTTTCATTTGAATAATCCTCCTTGTAAATTTTAAAACTCTCGAAAGGAATAATTGATGAGGTATTAGATTAACATTCCTTTCTTCTACTCTCTTTTTAATCTAATACAACGAAGAAGTAAATGTGTAACTTGAATCCACATTTTTTCTCGTATCGTTGATTTTATTTTATATGAACAAAATTCTAAGTCAATTTCTTTCATAAAATGTTTACTGGTTTTACATTCTTTTTACATTTTACTTGCGGAAGGACGGCTTTTAAGACGAGAATTTATATAATTTGTAAAAATATTATGTAAAATGTAACAACCACGAAACCGCTCTGTAACAGGGCTGTAACAATCTTTGAAAAACTACGGAAATGAGAGTTTCGAAGCTACTATTTGCGACGAATGTGCACTGACACAAATAAAAAAATGGCGCCCAGTGGGCGCCGATACGAGAAAAAATTATGATAAATAAATCTCGATTTCATTTATATATGGTTCAACACCAACGATATTTATTTCATATTTTGCTGATGCTATTAAACCTTTTTCTGCTTTATAATTATTTACTTCTAATCCTTTTAAATCTAAAACAAGCATGCCATTTGCGGTATCATAATCCACTTCATATATGTTGTCTTTTTCGATTACTAGCTTGTTCTCTCCTCTTTCGTGAATTATCTTTTCTTCTTCAATTTGAATGTATCCATTTTCAAAAATGATTTTGATATAGTCATCATTCTTATCTACTTGGCAATCAAATTCTTCAACGATTTCTTCATCATGCGTACCATAGTATTGTTTAGATTTTAAGGTTAGTTTCATATAAGACCTCCTAAATGGTCATGGCGGCCAATGGCCGCCGCTACGTTATTTTTCAATCTTTTGAATGTTTCCAATGATGTTTGAATTAAATGTATAATTGTTTTTATTTTTGTCTACATTTGCAAGTTCAGCAATTTCAATTAATCTATCAATTAATTGAGAGTATTTTAAGCCATTGTGATCCCACAAATAGAAAGAGAAAGAACCAGGAATTGTATTTATTTCATTTAAATATATCTCATTTGTTTGTTTATCTATAATATAGTCAATTCTAACTACACCCTTTGAGTTTAAGGCTTTGAATGCTTGCTTTGTATATTCTTGAATCTTTGCTGTTTGCTCTTCTGGAATATCTGCTGGAATTCTTCTATCCATACTTTCCATTCCACCATTCTTACCGCCAAGCTTTGATGTAGCAATCTTTTGAGGTGCTGTTTTAGCTCCCATCTTGCCACCTAGTTTTCCTTTTCCGCCTCTTAGATATTTATCTTCAAATGTTAAGAATTCTTTCCAGCTAACTGGTTCTTCACAGCATGAAGCTTCAACATCATCTTGATATCCTAGACCACTACAATTAATCTCTCTAAGCTCTTGTACAGCTTTTTCAACTATAATTCTTGAATCATATGAAATAGCAACTTCAATTGCATCAATTAAGCTTGCTTTATCCTTAGCTTTTGAAATACCTATGCTTGAGCCTAAATTTGAAGGCTTAACAAACATTGGATATTGAAGTGTGCTTTCTATCTTTCTTATTACTTCTTCGCTATTGTTTTCCCATTCTTCACGAATAAAGTAAGTATATGGAAGTACTGGTAATCCATGTGCTTCAAAAACTTTTTTCATTATTATTTTATCCATTCCAACAGCTGCGCCTAAAACTCCTGAAGAAGTATATGGGATATTTGCAAGTTCTAATAAACCCTGTAAAGTACCGTCTTCTCCGTTCATTCCGTGCATTGCAGGAATTACTACATCAAGAGGAATAAATTGTTCTTTTGAAAATAGTCCTCTTTTTGGAATTACTAATCCTTTTTTAGTTGGAGCAATAAATGCTTCATCACACAACTTTTCATAAAATGTAAAGTCTTTATAAATCTTTGCGTCAAATAAAGGATCTCCTGTAAACCAACGTCCATCTGAATGGATGTATATTGGGATTACGTTGTATTTTGATTTATCAACGTTCTCAATTAATTGAAGTCCTGTTACTATTGAAACGTCGTGCTCGCAGGTTACGCCACCAAATATTAC
>JAEEGL010269334.1_pt1 | contig 49080 bp, 34 predicted proteins | sample 9134231 | NCBI WGS metagenome assembly JAEEGL01 (sample SAMN16246548, study PRJNA631951) | gut metagenome | biome: gut microbiome; feature: rumen; material: fiber-attached | host: Bos | place: Iran: Karaj | collected 2018-10 | reverse complement strand
TCCCTCGACCAGAAGATCAACGTTGTCATCCTCGACTTCGACGAGGCCAAGCGCCGCATCGCCCTCGGCCTGAAGCAGCTCACCCCGCACCCGTGGGATGCCCTCGACCCCAACCTGAAAGAGGGTGACCACGTGAAGGGCAAGGTGGTCGTCATTGCCGACTACGGTGCCTTCGTCGAGGTGATGCCCGGCGTGGAAGGTCTTATCCACGTCAGCGAGATGAGCTGGAGCCAGCACCTCCGTTCGGCTCAGGACTTCCTGAAAGTCGGCGACGAGGTTGAGGCCGTCATCCTGAACCTTGACCGCGAGAACCGCAAGATGAGCCTCGGCATCCGCCAGCTCATGCCGGATCCCTGGCTCGCCATCGCCGAGCGCTACCCGGTGGGCAGCAAACACACCGCCACTGTGCGCAACTTCACCAACTTCGGCATCTTCGTCGAGCTGGAGGAGGGCGTCGACGGCCTTATCCACATCAGCGACCTGAGCTGGAGCAAGAAGATCAAACACCCGGCCGAGTTCACCAAGATCGGTGAGAAGATCGAGGTCGTGGTCCTTGAGGTCGATGCCGAAAACCGTCGCCTGAGCCTCGGTCACAAGCAGCTCGAGGAGAACCCCTGGGATGTCTACGAGACCCTCTTCACCGTGGGTAGCGTGCACCAGGGCAAGATCGTCAACCTGAACGACAAGGGCGCCACCGTCATCCTGCCTTACGAGGTCGAGGCCTTCGCTCCCATGCGTCACCTCACCAAGGAAGACAAGAGCAAAGCCAAGAACGGCGATACCCTCGACTTCAAGGTGATCGAGTTCAACAAAGACTCCAAGAAAATCATCGTGAGCCACACCCGCACCTTCCAGGACGGCCAGGATGCCGCCACCGAAGGCGACGACCGCAAGGAGCGCGCCACGAAGAAGACCGTGAAGCAGATTAACGAAAACCTCGAGAAAACCACCCTCGGCGATCTCGACATCTTCCAGAAACTGAAAGGTGAGAACTAATCTGTCTTAAGGTTTGAACCAACTGCGACGGGACACCTTTACGGGTGTCCCGTCGTTCTTTCCGGGAGTGCCGTCTATGGCATGACGGGACTTAAAAAAAAAATTTGCCGTTTGGAAACATTTTTACACTTTTTGCGTCTACTTGGTGAAAATAAAACTTGCACGGATTGGAAAAAATGTGTAACTTTGTAAATGCCATTATTGTGCGGAAGCGCTGCAGGTGATTGACAGATAAATGGTTGTGGGATGAGTGCAAGGGATGGAATGAATAGTAAAAGACAAAAACAATTATAAGTATAGATATGAAAACTATAGTTAGATTGGTCGTCGCGGCCTTGTTTACGGTTGGTGTTGTGCTTGGCGGCACAGTTGTTGCGCAGCAGCCGTGGAGCCAGAACACAGCATGCCCGGGTTGGAACAATCCTACCAACTTCACCACCAGTTCGTCCAACTTCTATTATCGCGGACAGACTGGCGACAAGCCCCTTCAGGATTTCAATGTCATGAATGGAACAACCGGCATGACGTGGGCGGGCACAATTCTTTCGCCGTCGGCCATGGAGACGAAAGCTGTCAGCGGTTGCTATAACAGCGCCAGCGGCAACGGTACCCTCCCCAACCCCAACAACCAGTTTGTCATCATGTCGACCACGAGCCAGTCGTCGGGCCACCCGGTCAACCGCGACCCTAACACCTCGGACCACCTGCCGTTTGTCCCCACGCACTTCAACACACAGGACACTACGGCCGGCGTGGTCAATACTAACCTCACCCGCAGCATACGTATCGGCGACTGCTGCGCTGAGAACGGCAACGACGAGGGCGCGGCGGCGCTATACTACAATATGTTCGTCACTACCGACAACGCCTTGATGTTTATCTACTATGCCTGCGTCATCCAGGCTCCCGGCCATGGCACCCAATATGACCCTGCGTTTGTGATACGTGTGATGCAGCAGAACGCCTCGGGCCAATGGGAACAGATCAGCGACACCTTGGCGTATATGATCGGCTCGACCCCGGCATCGGGACAGGGCATTACGGTATCGTCCAGTTATGGCGGCTACGGCACCATGGTGCTGGAGCCCAACTACAACTCTCCTGGCTGGCACGCCAACAACACGTCGAACGGTGCCACCGGAAATACGAGCAGCGTGTTCTTCAAGGACTGGGCTAAAGTCGCCCTCAACCTCTCCAGCCTGTTGTATCAGAACATCCGTATCGAGATTCTGATTGCTGACTGCTATGGTAACGCCCACTGGGGCTACGCCTACGTGGCCGGCGAGTGCCGCCAGATGCGACTGCTTGCAACGGGTTGCCCTCCGGGCATGTCGACCGACGTGACCACCATCCAGGCCCCCCGCGGCATGCTGAACTATGAATGGAGCGCCTCGCAGTGGGGTGTCGCCGAGCCTGTGCTCTCGCTGGAGGCTGGCGGCGACAACGAATACTTCACCTTCCGCCAGTGCGCCTCGGGTACCGAAGCCGCCGGCTATTCCACCTATCACGTCCAGGCATCCGACTTCCGCATCAACTACAGGCCCAATGCGGCCCATATCCAGATTCCGGTGGACAGCGTCGGCAACCAGCAGACGTTCCGCTGCCGTATGACCTCGGCCCTCGACCCGAGCAAGCCTTTCCAGTCGGACCTTTATGTCAACGTCACCAATACGAAACCGTCGATGCAGATCGACACTTTGAAGTTCTGTGACGGCACGGTGCGGCTGTGGAACAAGAGCTATGTGCCAGGTGCTTCATCCGAAATGGTTATCGACAGCTTGACGACATGGACTATCTATAACAATCCTGGCTGTATGGGTGCTCCGGTGGCCGTATTGACTGGCGACAGCACCGACTATCAGTTCCCCAGTAGGGCCCCCTATGGCTTTATAACCCGTACAATCGGCTGCACGGCAGGCTGCTATTCGGAAGCCCAGTATACCGTCACGCCAAACGTCAGCCCCAAGCCTGGAATGACTGTGTCGAAGCATGTGCTGTGCGATGCCGACGAGACCACCATCACCGACACCACCAGCGGTGTGGTCTACCGAGAGTGGTACCTGCTTTCGGCCGACGCCACCTCGTCGGACAGCAATGCACGCCGCGACACGATACGCGGCCGCTATGGGGAGAACCAGTCGTTCACGCGGCCGTTCGACCATAGCCTTGAACCAATCGAGCTGATGGTACGCAACGGACTCTATTACATCAATCCACAAAATACGAGCGACACTATCTGGTGCCATGCCTCGGCATTCGACACGGTGGCTGTGTTCGTGCATCCGGAACTGGAGGTGACGGGCGACACCATCGTCTGCCAGGGAAGCAAGACCGACGCACAGGTCAGGGCCATAGGCGTTGACGGGTGCACATACGAGTGGTCGCGCATCTTCGGCAGCATTTCCGGCGGCATCCCTGCCGGCGACCGCCTGCAGGTGACGCCTTATGCCGACACGTCGGTGTACTATGTGCGAGTCACCAGTCCCGAAGGATGCGTGGCATGGGACAGCATACATGCCTATCTCGTGCGGCCGCAGCTTATCATGATTCCCGAGGACGGACTGATCTGTCCGGGCGATACGGTGATACTGAAGGGTCTCGCTGCCGACCACTACAGCTGGACGGCTTCGCCGTCAGACCCGTCGTTGGCCGGCCAGCAGGAGGCCAACCAGATTGAGGTGACGCCCATGAAGACCACCGTCTATACGATGACAGGACACGGAACCAACAACTGCAACGCTTCGCCGCTGACCAAGACGGTCACCGTACGCCCGTTGCCGGTGCCTACCATCAACACTACGCCCGGCTTTGTGGATGTCGACAACCCGACGGTCGTGATACGCGATGTGTCGCCTTACGGCATCACTTCGGAGTGGCATTTCGACGACGGCACGGTCAGCACCGGCCGTGAGGTTACGCACACGTTCAACAACGCCACCGGTCAGGATTCGGTGTACGTGCAGCTCACGTCGGCCAACTCGCTCAACTGCGCCGTGAGCAAGACGTTCCCCATACCCGTCAGCCTTTACACGCTGTGGGTACCCACCATCTTCACCCCGGGCAGCGAGGATGACAATGCCGTCTTCCGCATCTTCACCATCAACGATTACGAGAACTTCCATATCTATATCTATAACCGCTATGGCGCCCTGGTCTTCGAAAGCGACCAGCCCGACTTTGAGTGGGATGGCACATACAACGGCTCGCCCTGCCAGCAGGGAGCATACGTGTATGTGTGCAACTATCGCAAGCCCGATGCCAATACCCTGATGTCCAAGAGCGGCACCATCACCTTGGTAAGGTAATGCCTGACAAACGGTCACTCCTGAAACGCTATTGGGGCTACGACGAGTTCCGCCCCTTGCAGGAGGAAATCATAGACTCTGTGCTGGGCGGCAGCGACACTATGGCGCTGCTGCCCACCGGTGGGGGAAAGTCCCTCTGTTACCAGCTTCCTACGCTGATGATGGAGGGGCTTTGCCTTGTGGTGTCGCCGTTGATAGCGTTGATGAAGGACCAGGTGCAACAGCTGAACGACCGCCACATCAAGGCAGCCTGTATCGTCTCGGGCATGAGCCGGAGCGAAGTATCCACGGTGCTTGCCAACTGCCTTTACGGCACGGTGAAATTCCTCTATGTCTCACCGGAGCGACTGCGCCAGCAGATGTTCATTGAACACTTCCGGCAGATGAAGGTATGCCTTATCGCTGTCGACGAGGCACACTGTGTTTCGCAATGGGGCTATGACTTCCGCCCGCCATACCTGCAGATAGCCGACCTGAGACCCTACCACCCCGAGGTGCCGCTGATAGCCCTCACCGCCACCGCCACCCCTGTGGTTGTGGCCGACATCAAGCAGCGCCTGCAGATGCATGCCCCTCGGCATTTCCAGTCCTCTTTTGCCCGCAAGAATCTCACATACACGGTGGCGTGCACCGACAACAAGACGGCGCGATTGATGCAGGTGGTGCGCTCGTCCAGTGGCAGCGGCATAGTGTATGTTCGCAGCCGCCGTGCTACCCAGGTGTTGGCCGACCACCTCAACCACGAGGGAATAGCGACGGCCAGCTATCATGCTGGACTTGACGCTGCGGAACGTGACCGCCGCCAGGCGCAATGGATGCAGGGCATGTGCCGTGTCATGGTGGCCACCAATGCTTTCGGCATGGGTATCGATAAGCCCGACGTGCGATTTGTGGTACACATGGATGTGCCCGACTCGCTCGAGGCATATTTCCAGGAGGCCGGACGTGCCGGACGCGACGGGGCACCGGCACAGGCATTGATGATATGGAGCCGGTCAGACGTGGAACGCATGGACCGCAATCTGGAATCCGATTTCCCGTCGGTGAAATACATACGCAACGTCTACCGTGCCCTTTGCAATAATTTCCAGTTGCCTATGGGTAGCGGTGCCGACAGCCGCTTCGATTTCGATATGGAGCAGTTCTGCAAGACTTACAACTTCTCGGTTCGCGAGGTGTTCAGCGCATGCCGCTTCCTTGAACGTGGCGGACTGGTGTCGCTCCCCGAACGTGAAGATGCTTTCTCGTCGCTCTTCGTTCCGCTGAGGCGCGACGACCTCTATAGGTTCCAGGTGGAGCACTTGCGCCTCGGCAACATGCTGCAGGTCCTTCTGCGCATGTATCCGGGACTGCTCACCGTCGCTGTGCCCATCAGCGAGCGCAAGATTGCGTCGCGCTGCAATATGGATGTAAAGGATGTCGTCATGCAGTTGAACGAGTTGAAGGCGCTGCATGTTGTAGAATACACACCCCGCCACGACGGTCCGCAGATTGTCTTCACGTCGTCGCGTATCGACGAGAAGGATATTTTCCTTGACGAGCAAGGTTACGGCGAGTTGAAACGTTGCGCCTTGCAGCGTATGGAAGCCGTGAAGGCATATCTGGCAAACGATAATGAATGCCGCAGCCGCCAGTTGCTGGCCTATTTTGGCGAGACGACAGACGTGCAAGACTGTGGCGGATGCGACGTGTGTCTCGGCAGGCAAGGCCAAGTGACCACCGAACAGGCGGTGACAGAGGCGCTGCGAGGCGGCGCGTTGACGCCGCAGGCGTTGCAGTCGTTGCTTGAAATGAAAGGTTACAGAGATGTCGCTGCCACGGTGCGCGCCATGCTCGACAGGGGAGAGCTCTACCTCGATGAGAATTTGCTTGTAAGGGCTTCGTAGAGGCGTGCTACGGGCAATCCCATGACATTGTAATAGCAGCCTTCTATACGGCTCACACCAACCATCCCGATCCATTCCTGGATGCCGTAGGCTCCGGCTTTGTCGTAGGGACGGTAGTTGTCGACATAGTATTCGATATCGTGGTCGGAGAGCTGGCGGAAGACGACGTCGGTGCTTTCGGTGAACGAGGTCTCGGCATTGGCCGAGCGTAGGCATACGCCGGTGTAAACGGTATGGCTTCGGCCCGAGATGTTGTGCAGCATGGCTATGGCTTCGTCGCGGTCAGCCGGTTTGCCGAGCACTTGCCCGTCGAGCACCACTACCGTGTCGGCAGTGACAATCACACTGTCGTCGGTCAGCAGAGAGACAGGACAGGCAGCGGCTTTGCGACGCGCCAGATATTCTGCCACTTCGGTGGCAGGCAGGGGTGCGTCGAGGCTTTCGTCGGTGTCGATGGTGATGTATTCGACGGGGAAACCTAACTGCGAGAGCAGTTGGCGGCGGCGGGGCGATTTGGAAGCAAGCAGCAGTTTCATCACAACCACTCAGTGGCGAGCAATCATTTCACTTCCTTGCCGTCCTTGAATTTGGCCTGATAGACAACCTTCCCGTTGTCGTACCATACCCATTTCCCGTCCTTCTCGCCGTTGGTGAACTGGCCTTTCTCCACGGGAGCGCCAGCTTCGTTGTAGCGTTCATATTTGCCGTTGAGGACTCCGTCGGTATAGTTCTGGCGCAGTTCTACTTTTCCGTTGGGGAAGAAGCGCACTTCTTCGCCGTCCTTTTCGTCGTCGGAATAGTGGATGATGTAGCGTGTGGCGCCGTTGTCGTAGATGCCGCGCCATTCGCCATCTTTCATGCCTTGGTTGAAGTTGCCGTAGTAGTCCACCTTTCCGTCCTCGTACCAAGCAGTCCAGCGTCCATCTTCAAGGTCGTTGACATACTCGCCTTCGTGCAGCTTGTTGCCGCTTTCGTACCAGGTGGTCCAGAGACCTTCGCGTTTGCCGGCACGGTAATTGCCTTCACGCCAACGCTCGCCGGTCTCGTAGAAGTAGGTCCAGCGGCCAATCTCTTTGCCGGCGGCATAGGTTCCGCGAATGCCGAGCTTGCCGTTGGTACGCCAGTAGAAGGTCCAGTTGCCGTCCTGCTCGCCGTTCACCATGTTGCCTTCCATGTCTTTGTAGCCTTGTGGGGTCCACCAGGTGGCGTTGCCCTGCAACTCGTTGTCTTTATAGAGACCTTTGAACTTCACTTTGCCGTTTTCGTACCATTGTGTTGTCTGGCCTTCGCGGCTGCCGTTGCGATAGGTGAGTTCCTCTTCCTGCTGTCCGTTGGCATACCAAGAGCGGTAGGTGCCGTTTTTCTTGCCGTTTTCTACGGCCACCTCGCTTTTGAGGTCGCCGTTGCGGTGCCAGCTGCGGCTGATGCCGGTGGTGTGGCATTCCTCGGCCATCTTGCTGCCGTCGTCATAGTAGAGAATCCACGTGCCGGTCTTCTGGCCGGCGTTGTAGGTACCTTGCTGCGACACCTGTCCGTTGGGATACCACCAAGTCCACGACCCGGTGCGACGGCCGGCGTCGTTCAGGGTGCCCTCCACCGAGGGCTGTTTGTTGGTGTCGTATGTCTTACGGTATTGTGTTTGCGCCTGTGTCGTGGCGACGGTGAGGCATGCGAGAAGCAGGATGCTGTATTTCTTCATTGTATGGTGTGTTTTTCTATTCAGTGTAAGTGAATGCTATGCGCACGGGATTGGCGGTGCCGGTACCGTTGACCACGGTGCGTGCGGCCGGGTGTCGGCGCGAATAGTAGAGCATCAATTTGATTCCATGGTCGGCATTGTTGCGCAGCAGTTCTTGCATCAGCAGGCTGACGCGCAGCCGATAGCAGTTGCGGTCGCGCAGGTAGGAGCCGTCGCCGCCCATGCGGTAGCGCAGGTCGGACATCAATGTTGTGCTGCCGTCAGCGCCAATGGAGAACGCCAGCAGCGAGTCGGGGTGCACCGTCGGAGCTTCGTCGGCCAGCGGTAGCAGCAACTCGGCATAGTGGATTACGGCTGTCGGGTGGGCAGTATGGAAGGCGCGAATTGCGCTGTCGAAGTTGATGTGCACATTGTAGCCGCCGAAGGGTTCGAGGTAGAGCCGGTTGGTGCCGTCGACGCTGTCGGCGCCGCCAAAGACGGAGGTGCTGTAGTCGTGTTCGAAGTGCATGAAGCGCTTGGCGCCGCTTCCGACCACGAAGTTATACTGAAGTCTGCTGGTGTCGTCGTTCACATGGTAGTATGCCGTCAGACGTGTTTTGGTGGCGGCGAAGTTGAACGCGACGATACCCATCGAGTCGCCTTCTATGATACGAATTCGCAGACCTTTGGTATTGGCGATAAAGTCGGCCCGCGAGGCGTTCTGTTTCAGGAGGTCGGCAATGCCGCCGCCAAGGCGGAAGGTGACGACAGTGTCAGTAACGGCAATGCGAACCGTGTCGTCAAAGTATTTCATGCCTTCGCGCACGGGAAGTGAACTGTTGCCGTAGTAAGTGGTGTCGGATTCGATGGCTTCGGCCAGCGGCATCACCTCGAAGTGCCAGAGGTAGGATCCTGCCGAGTCGGGAAAGAGGGCGTCCTTGACGAGACAGAGATCCACCGAATCAATGGTGGCGTTGCTGAGGTCGACGCTGTTGGCGTCGGAAGGCAGGGTGATTTGTGTGTAGATGGATGCCGACACTTTGCCGTAGAGGGCGTCTTCATACCAGCCGACGATGTTGTAGTTGGAGCCCGACGAGACTATGGAGTCATCGCGCAGGCTGTAGGCGCAGGTGGTATAGAGTGTGTCGGGGATGCCACGATAGCGTGTGTTGTTGTCGGTCAGATTCACACCAAGGTCTGAGTCTTCTGGATTGCAGCCTGCCAGACATGCAATGGTGAAAATGGCAAGTATTAGTAGGGATTTGGTTTTCATTCCGTTGTTTAGTTGTCTATCCTTCCTATGATGGAGTCGAAGAATTTGTTGATGCGGGCGTAGAACTCTTCGCGATCCTCGATATAGTCGAGCACGTTGCGTTTGTTCTGCTTGGCGAAGGTAATCAATTCCGGGTTGGCGTTGGGCGAACCGATGATTACTCCCTGCGAGTAGGTGATGGCCGACTTCATGAGTCCGATATAGGTTGTGTCGCCGTAGAGCCGGAGGTCCTTGGCGGTGGCGCCGTCGGTCTTCATCTTGCGTTCGAGGTCGCCAGGAATAGTGCCTTTGAAGCCGTCGTCCATCAGGGTGATGACCATCTTGGTGCCGCTGAAGAATGCGTTCTCCTTGTTGATGCGACGAAGATAGAAGGGAATCATCGAGGCGAACCATCCGCTGAAGTTGATCAGATGCGGTTGCCAAGCCAGTTTGCGTACTGCCTCCAGCGTGCCGCGTCCGAAGAATAGCAGCCGTTCGTCGGTGTTGGCGCACAAAGTGCCGTCGGCCTGCACAGCGCCGCCGCCGCGGGCGAAATACTCCTCGTTGTCAATGAAATAAACCTGCATGCGAGCTGTGGGAATGGAGCCGACTTTTATGATAAGCTGGTGGTCGCAGTTGTTCACTATCAGGTTCATGCCGCTCAGGCGTATCACCTCGTGAAGCTGGTGCTTGCGTTCTGCGACGCTATTGAACTTAGGCATGAACACCCTTATTTCGCGCCCCATCTCCTGCGTCTTGGCGGGCAAATAGCGCCCGAGTGACGAAGTGCAGCTCTCGTCAGAAAAAGGCATAATCTCCTGGCTTACAAACAGTATTCTCCCTTTTGCCATAATAAATGTGTATTATTTATCCGATGCAAAATTACGAAATTTATTTGATATGACAAAATTGTATTTTTATAATTACATTCAATGAAAAGTTTTTTCCTGCGTGGAAATGTGTATTTTGCTGATTTGCATCATCCGAATGTTACGTGTTGTGGACGTGGTTGAAAACTTCTTTTTTTCAGATGTCGAAAAAAAATGTAATTTTGCATTTTGATAAAAAGATAAAAAACCTATGCCCAACCGAGACAAACAACAGATTGACAGTGCTTTGCTTGACCGAGCAAGACGCTGGTGCGCCATGGCGGAGCAGTGTGAAAGCGGTGTGCGTCAAAAATTAGTGGCTTGGGGCGCCGATTCCGTTGTTGCCGACGCGGTAGTGGGGCGTCTCCGTGATGAGGGTTATATTGACGATGGACGCTATGCCCGTGCCTATTGCGAGAGCAAGATGTTAGGGCAGGGGTGGGGCCGTCAGAAGGTGCTCTACCAGTTGCGGCTGAAACGGTTGCCGAAGGAAGCCATCGACAGCGGCTTGGCAGCTGTAAACAGTGAACGCTACGACGAAATGCTGCATGAGGTGGCCGACCGCAAACGCCAAGAACTGGACTGTGCCGACGACGGCGAGCGTGACCGCAAACTGGCGGCGTTCCTCCAGTCGAGGGGCTTCACTTTTAGCGAGATAAACAAAATAATAACCAATAATTAATCCTATGAAACGTTTATTTACACTTTTCGCAGCTTTCGCCATTATGGGCGGAATGGCTTTCGCTCAGGAAGAGAATGCAGAGCAGACTCCTTGGAGCATCTCTGCCGGCGACTGGACAACAAGCACTACTCCGGCACTGAAAATCAGTGAGCACCTCTTCAATAACTGGTCCACCAGCGGTAACTCGACGTTCGATATCACCGGAACATTCTTCGGTAACTACAAATTCACCAACCCCAAGTATGTATGGGACAATGTCGTCGACCTGGCCTACGGCTATGCTTGGCAGGATCTTGAGCCCGAAGGAGTGCTTTTCGAAACCCGTCGCAAGAGCAACGACAAAATCGACCTTACCAGTGCTCTCAGCTGGAATGCCTACAAGGGCTGGGGCGCTAGCCTTTCGGCCAACCTGAAGACCCAGTTCGGTGCCGGTCGCGAGTATGCCGGCATTAGCGACAAGGAAGGCATCGTTGTGTCGCACTTCTTTGCCCCTGCCTACCTCACCACGGCTCTCTCGTTCGAGCACAAGGAGGCCAACTGGTCGGTGTCGCTCTCTTTCCTGACCGGCAAGACCACCTTCGTCTGCGACGATTCGCTGATTCTCAAAGGTTACAACTATGGTGTCATCCAGAACGACAAGGATGACCCCAAAGCACCGTTCGACATTGCCGATCCTTCCACACACAAGAATATGAAGCATGTCTACTTCGCGCTCGGTAGCTATCTGAAAGTCCAGTATCTCAAGAAGGACCTCCTGCCTAACCTCGATCTCTATGCACGTCTGGAAGTTTTCTATGACTACAACAAGTCCCTGTTCGGCAACAACATGGGATGGAACTCAATCGACACTGCTTCGTCGTGGGCAACTGCTCGTACCAAGTACACCGGTGTTGAAGTCACCGAGATGGGTGCTGACGGATTGCAACGCATGCAGGAAATGAACTGGTTCCAGCGCCGTATGTTCGAGACCGATCTGGATATGGAGCTTAAGCTTGACTATCGCTTCTCAGAGCATATCGCCGCCAATTTCGCCCTTAACCTCAAATACGACACCGACTTCTCGGGCATGGGTTGGGGTGGTCACTGGCAGCTCTACCAGATGGCTGGCATCCAGGTCTTCTTCAACTGGAAGACTCCGAAGAATTGATTCTTCCAAGCCGCAATTTGAATAGAGAGGGGAGCGCATCGATGCGCTCCCCTCTCTATTTCTGTGTTGCAGGATTTCTATTTGAAGCGGAGGAGTACGCTTTCGCTCACGCGTAGTCCTAAAAGTTGTGCAAGGGAGCTTTCTTTCACGGCCAGCTCGAGCAGGCCTGTGGCTGAGACGGTGAGACGCAGGCGTCGCCGTGGGTCGATTTTGGCGTGCTGCTGGTAGTATCCAGTCATAATCTCTGTCACATCCTGGTCGCGCACGGTGAGTACGAATGGACGTTCCTGTCGCAGTTCCTCGAATTCGCGGTAGGTCATGCCGAGATATGCGTTTCCGTAGTTGTCGATGTAGTGGATATAAATGCGGTAATAGTCCCCTTGCTGTATAAAGCGCGGCATGGTGCGTGGCACAAGCTGAGGGAACGGTTCGCCGAGGCTGTGCATGTCGGCGCCGCGTAGCAGGTGTGCCGCCGCGGGGGCGAAGACGCTGTAGGCTGCGAAATTGTACACGCCGCCTTCATGTACGGCAAGTCTTACACAATCTTCCACGGCATCGGCGAAAACCATTGATGGCAGCCCGTTGTCACAGCAGAGGTAGTATTGCCCATGGGCCTTGATGCAGAGAAAAGGTTGCTGAGAAGCCACGTCGATGATGTGTACTGTCCCTGTGGGGAATGCGGTACAGCCTTCTCGCACCACGAAGGTGGCGGTAAGCACGTTGAATGGTTCAAGGCTATGGGTGATGTCTACGATGCGCACGTCGTCGACAAGGTTGCACAGAAGCCCCTTTACCATGCCGGCAAAGAAGCCTCCGCTGCCCCAATCGGTTGTCAGTGTTACTATTGGCGTGCCCATAACGAAATGCAAAGATACACTTTTTTTCTTATATCCGAGAAAAAATGTGTATCTTTGCTTGTTGACTATATTCCGACAGATAATATTATTAATATAGTAATCAAATAATTGCAACAAGATATGTCGTTACTCTCGATACGTAATTTGCATGCCTCTATCGGCGACCGTGAAATACTGAAGGGTGTTGACCTCGAGGTGAACCGTGGCGAAGTGCACGCCATCATGGGTCCCAATGGCAACGGCAAGAGTACACTGGCCGGCGTGGTTGCCGGCAACCCCAAGTATACGGTCACTGCTGGCGAGGTGCTTTTCAAAGACAAGAACATCCTCGACCTGCCTGTCGACCAGCGCGCCTGCGAGGGCCTTTTCCTCGGCTTCCAGTATCCTGTGGAAATCCCTGGTGTCAGCATTACCAACTTCATGCGCACCGCCGTCAACGAGCAGCGCAAATACCACGGTCTCGACCCGCTGAGCGGTGCCGAATTCCTGCGCCTTATGGAGGAGAAGAAAAAGGTCGTGGAGATGACCACCAATCTGGCCAACCGTTCGGTGAACGAAGGTTTCAGCGGTGGCGAGAAGAAGAAGAATGAGATTTTCCAGATGGCAATGCTCAACCCCACATTGAGCATCCTCGACGAGACGGATAGCGGTCTCGACATCGATGCGCTGCGCATCGTTGCCGGCGGCGTCAACCAACTCCGTTCCAAAGATAACGCCACTATCGTCATTACCCATTATCAGCGTCTGCTTGACTACATAGTGCCCGACTTTGTGCATGTGCTCTATGAAGGCCGCATTGTGAAGACTGGTCCCAAGGAACTGGCACTCGAGCTGGAAGAAAAAGGCTACGACTGGATCAAGGAGGAACTTGAGAAATGATACGGAAAGACCAACTGCCAAAGATATGGGGCGACGACTGGCATTGTACTGCTCCTGTCCAGAAGCTCTCCATCGGTCGCGACAGCGAGGTTGAGATGGTTTTGTGCAACGAGCATGACGCACCCCTCTTCATGCTTCGCGATGGCGACGGCTACCGCATCATGCCCGATGTGGAGAACCTCGATATTGTCGTAGAGTCCGGCGCTTGTCTGCGACTCTATCGTCTGCAGGGCATGAACACTCCAGCACGCCATTTCACCCAATCCAATATCATTATGCATGAGGCGTCACGCCTCGACATGTGCACGGTCACCCTTGGCGGCCAGCATGTGCGCAACAATGTGGTGGTGCGCATGCAAGGCGAAGGCTGTCAGTGCGACGTCAACGGACTTTACCTTATCGACCGTGAACAGCGTTGCGACAACTATGTGTTCGTCGAGCATGCCAAGCCCCGTTGCATCAGCCACGAACTCTATAAAGGTATCATGGACGACGCTGCACAGGCTCGCTTCAACGGACATGTGCTGGTGCAGGACGGTGCCGTGAAGACCGAGGCGTATATGACCAACCGCAATATTCTGCTCACCGACAAGGCCCATGTGGATACGCGGCCTTTCCTCGAAATATACAACGACGACGTGAAGTGCTCTCACGGCTCGACTATCGGACAACTCGACGAGCAGGCCAAGTTCTACCTCCAGACACGCGGCATCAGCGAACGCACCGCCATCACCATGCTCAGCTATGCCTTCTGTGACGAGGTGATTCGCGGCATCGGTCTCGACGAACGCAAGCGCGACGCCGTGGGCGATATGGTGAAGAAGCGTCTCCACGGCGAATTGTCGCCGAGTTGCGACGAATGCGCCATACGCTGCACTACGCCCTGCAACGGCGAGATGGCCGACTTCAAGATAGACCCGAACAAGCTATAATTGAAAATTGAAAGTTGATGAGCAAATAGTCGCAACGATTAGGCGCATCATGGTTGTCGCCGCAATTCTCAATTTTCAATTCTCAGCATCCAACTTTCTTGAGGCCCAGTGCGGTGTCAAGGTCAAGCAGGCCGACCACTCCAAATACACTGAGGCGCTGGCACACTACAACAGTCACAACTACCGCCAGTCGGCCATGCTGCTGCGCAAGGTCGCTGCCAGGAATCCCAAAGCCGCCGAACCGCAGTTCTGGCTCGGCATGAATGCCGTGGCCGACGGATTCAACGCCACCGGCATAAGAAAGTATTTCACCAAATGCATCGAGTTGTGCCCCAATTACCCCAATGCGCTGGCGCATTTCTACATGGGCATGATTCTCTATACCGATGCCCGCTATTATGATGCGGTGGCCGAACTGAACCGCTATTTCGAGTTGGCCAACGGCAACGACGACAAGATGGTAAGCGCCGTCTATGAGGAGGCTTCCAACTACCTCTATTGGTCCCAGTTCCTGGCTGAAGCTGTGCTCAATATGGCACCTTTCGATCCCCAGGTGGTGAATGGGGTCAGTTCGGCCGAGAATGAGGCTTTGCCGTTCCTTTCTGTCGACGGACAGACGATGTACTATCTGCGTGAGATGCCCGTGAATCGCGAGCAGACCTTCTACCACCGTGAGTTGGAGAAGAAGCAGTGGCGCCTCTGCATGAGCAAGCGGCAGGACAGCATCTTCAGCAAGGGCGTCGAACTGCCGCCGCCGTTCAATAGCGGCGATCCTGAAGGCAGTGTGAGCGTCACCGCCGACGGTAAGGAGCTGTACTATTCGGTGATCCATCGTGCCAACGGCTATGCCAACAGCGACATCTTCCGTGTACGCCGCAAGGATGGCAAGTGGGGTTCGCCCGTAAACTGCGGTCCCCAGGTGAACGGTGAGCGCACATGGGAGTCTCAGCCATCAGTCAGTCCCGACGGACAGACACTCTATTTTGCATCCAACCGCAAGGGCGGGCAGGGTGGCACTGACATCTGGCGCTGCCGCCGTCTGAAGAACGGCGACTGGAGCCGTGCCGAAAACCTCGGGTCCAATGTCAACACCGGGGGCAACGAGCGTTTCCCGTTCATCGCTGCCGACGGCCATACTCTCTATTTCCTTTCCGACAGATGGCAGGGCTTTGGCGGGTACGATGTCTATTTCGTCGACCTGCGCGACACCTACGGCAACCGTCCCACCAACCTCGGACTTCCCATCAACACTGAAGGCGACGAAATCAGTTTCGGCGTCACCGCCGACGGTCGGCATGGCTATTTCGCCGGTCGTGTCGGGAGTTCACGCAGCGCCGACATACTCATGTTCGACCTCTATCCCGCCGCTCGGCCGGAGGCAATGCGCATGCGCAGCATGAAAGTGGAAAGCCCTCGAGGACTGCGCGACACCGTGTTGGTGCTCTCTGAGCAATACAACAATGTCGTGGTCGTCGATGACGAGGCTATGCTTCCTGCCATCGTTTGCCGCAAGGCTCAGCAGATGCCTGCCGCCGTGGTGCTCAACGACAGCCTTATGCCGCTGGCGGTGACCTTCCTCACTGGCAGTCGTCTGTCGCCCGAGAGCGAGCAGGTGACCGACGCCCTCGCCGCATGGCTTGTCCAGCATCCACGCGTCCATCTGGCTGTGGAATGCCCCAAGTATACAGAAGCCAAGATGGTCTACGACCGGCTTAAGTCCAAAGGGTTGCGTCCCGAACGACTCACCTTCCGCGGCGGTACCGACATACCGCAACCGCAAATCCGTAGAATGCCATGAAACCCATCGTCCGCATATTCCGTTACCTGAAGTATTTCCCTGGAAATATCGCACTCAATGTGCTGTTCAATCTTCTGCACGTCTTGTTCAACCTGGGCTCCTACGTGATGATAGTGCCCTTCGTGGAGTTGCTTTTCGGCACTGGCGACTATTCCTCTGCCGAACCGTCTTTCGATCTCAGCCAGCGCGAACTCACCGACTGGGCATTCTGGCATTTGCATCAGTATAAGGACTCGCTGGGCATCTGGAATTGCCTTCTCGTCATCGCCGGAGGCTATCTCGCTTTCTCGCTCCTGAGCAACCTCTTCCGCTATCTGGCCATGTTCTTCCTTGCATCGGTACGCAACGGTCTCATAGAGCATTTGCGCAACGATCTCTACCACAAGGTGACCATCCTTCCGGTCTCGTTCTTCAACCGCAAGCGCCGGGGTGACCTCATAAGCCGTCTCTCCAACGACCTTTTGGACGTGGAATGGAGTGTCTTCAGCACGCTGCAGATGCTCGTCAAGGATCCGGTCAATGCTATTGTCTTCAGCGCCACATTACTCTTCATCTCATGGCGGCTTTTCCTCCTCTTCCTCTTGATACTGCCCGGTGGGGTGTGGCTTATAGCCAGAATAGGACGCAGCCTCAAACGCAACTCGCAGCAAGGGCAGGCACGTTTGGGGCGCCTCTTCGCGGTGCTTGAGGAGTCGGTGGCGTCGTTGCGCGCCATCAAGGCCTTCGGACGCGAAGAGACCATGGACGACCGCTTCGCCGAAGCCAACGACGACTATGCCCGTTCGATGGTCAAGGTGGCCCGCCGCCGCGAGCTCTCCAGCCCTCTCTCCGAGGTATTGGGTACCTTGGCATTGGTCATCATCCTCATTGTCGGCGGCTGGCAAGTCATCGACGGACTGATTGCGCCGTCGGTCTTCATCTTTTTTGTCATCATATTCGCCCGTCTCATACCGCCCATACAATCTATCGTCCGTGCCTACAACAATCTTCAGAAAGGTTCAGCCTCGGCGGCTCGCTTCCTCGAGGTGCTCGATGCCGACGAGGTTATCGTAGAGAAACCCGATGCCCTCTGGCTGCCTTCCTTCGAGCACGAAATTGTTTTGCACGACGTAGGTTTCCGTTATGGCGAGTCCGACGACACCGAGGTCTTGAAGCATGTCGCCCTCACTATCCCCAAGGGGCGCACAGTTGCAATAGTAGGCCCCTCGGGTGCCGGCAAGAGCACCCTTGTCGACCTGCTCCCACGTTTCTACGACCCGACGTCGGGCTATATATCCATTGACGGGCATCCCATCGCCGACCTCAACATCAACTCGCTGCGCCGCCAGTTCGGTCTCGTCAGCCAGAACTGCATCCTTTTCAACGACACCGTGGCCAACAACATTGCCTTCGGCTCGACCGACTACAGTCTCGACGACATACGCCGTGCCGCGCAGATTGCAAATGCCGACGAATTCATCAGTGCCCTGCCGCAGGGCTACGACACACCCATCGGCGACCGCGGCCTCAACCTCAGTGGAGGTCAGCGTCAGCGTCTGAGCATCGCACGTGCTGTGTTGCGCAACACACCCATACTTATCCTCGACGAAGCCACGTCGGCGCTCGACTCCGAGGCTGAGGCCGCAGTCCAGCATGGCCTTGACGCCCTCATGCGAGGCCGCACATGCATCGTCATCGCCCACCGTCTTTCCACCATACGCCATGCCGACACTATCGTTGTCCTCGACCATGGCAATATCGTCGAGCAAGGCACTCACGATGAGCTGTATACGCGCGAGGGTCTCTACCGTAAGTTAGTTGACATGCAGTCGTTTACAAAATAATTTTTGCCATGTCGGAAAATGTTTGTACTTTTGCACCCTCAAAATCAGACAGCAAAGAGACAAATGGGAGTATAGCTCAGCTGGTTCAGAGCGCCTGCCTTACAAGCAGGAGGTCACTGGTTCGATCCCTGTTACTCCCACCAACAGTTTAACCAATTAAAAAAAACACAAAAATGAAGAAAGTTTTATCGTTTATCGGCTGCGCTCTGTTTGTCGCCGCCATGGCCGTCAGCTGCAAGAACGCTCCCGCTGAGGAGACCGTCGACACCATCGTCGAGGAGACCGTCGAAGAGACCGTTGCCACCGAGGCTGCTGCCACCGCCACCTGCGATGCTGACCGTCAGGCCATGCTCGACGCCGCCGCTGAGGCCGGCCGTGCCAAATGCAACTGCTACAAGACTGACGCCGCCAGCGTCGAGGCTTGCATCAAGAGCATCCTCGCTCAGAGCTACGCTGCCTATCAGGACAACGACGAGTTCAAAGCCGCTATGGAAGCTGAGTACCAGAGCTGCGTGAAGGAGAAAGTCAAAGATGCCGCCAAAGACGCCACCGAGAAAGGTGTCAAGGAAGGTGCCAAGGCTCTGTCCAACGCTCTGAACAAAAAGAACTAATCACAGTTTCTTTTGTGAATTAACAACGGGCAGGCCCGCATCGCGGACCTGCCTTTTTTCTTTCAGTCATGAACAAACGGCTCTTCTTTGTGCCTGCACTCCTGCTGCTCCTCGCCGCCTGCGGCGGCGAACGCCTCCCCGACGGCGTCATCGGTCGCGACAGCATGGTGCCTCTGTTGGTCGACATCTATATCGTTGAGGCCTACTACGGAGTCGAGACCTCGTACAGTTACGACTACGACTCCCTCTCGCCCGAGATGGTGCGCGCCTACGATGCCCTCCTTGCCAAGCACGGCATCACCGCCGCCGAGCTCGAGACCTCGCTCGACTACTATGCTCACCATCCGGAACAGTACAACGCCATTCATCACGAGGTCAGGGCACTCCTCGAGGAAGAAGAAAACACGGACGCTGCCAAGGCAAGGTCCGTGAAACTGAATGTCGTTCGGGAATAATTAACCCCTCGCTTTATTTGGGAAGCTGCATGTTGCCGAAGGCAATGATGAGCTGGCGGTGTTCGGCCGAGTCCACGCTCAGCACCTCGCGGTCCATCCAGCTTTCGTAGTCGAACATTGTAGCTATGACACGTGCTGTCAGCAACTCGTCTTTCCTGTTGTAGTCGAGCACCGACAGGGTGATGTCCCACGGCCACCAGTCCGACGAGTAGGTGCCGTCGGGCGAGTAGAGTTCCTTGTCCTCATAGTAGAAGATGTATCCGCATTTCATGTCGCCAGCCAGTCGCCCGGGGACGGTATATCCGGTGCCGGGATTGACGACTGCCATGTGTGCCGAGTGGTTGCCGTTCTCAAGGAGGATACGCAGCTTGAAGCGTGGGTATTCCGCACCGTTGGCGTGGACAGAGATGTTGGCCCATCGGTAGATGGACATGGAGTCCTCGTCGATAGTGGCATCGTAGAAGAGGGTCTGCCATGTGGTATCGCCGAACTTCACCGTCACGGTGTCGGTGATGCGGATGCCCGTCGAGTCGTCGAAACGGGTATCGTGCGTGTCGGGGATGGGGAACGGCTTGTCTTCGCACGAAGTGAGGATGATGCAGCCTGTGGCCACCGCTATGACGGCGAAGAGGATAATCTGCTTGAGGTGTCGCATGGTTGTCGTTGTCTTTTTGTTCATGATAACGGACAACAGTGTTTTTTATTGTGCTGTAGTGTCGGAATTCTCCTGTGGTATGGGGAGGTTTATGCTTTCGGGCAATGCGAGGGGCACGTAGGCCAGCCAACGCCCCTCTTCTTTCACCATGTGTATGGTGCCGGTAAGAGTCTTGAGCGGGGTAGTCTTGGTGTAGTCCACTTTGGCTGTGTCGGAGCATAGTATGCGCAGCGAGTCGATGACGATGGTGGCGGGCTGGTTGGCCTGTATGTATGCCGTGTCGGTCATGGGGATGAGGGTGTTCTTGACGAAGGGGAGTGTGCGCTCGCGTGTTTCCTGCGAGGCGAATGGCTCAGCGTCGTCGATGCGGTAGTTGCCCATGGCGTCAAGATATCCGTAGGCGGCTTTCTCAATCTGGCGTTCTTCGCTGTTGCAGGCGGTGAAAAGCAGCGCAACTGCTGCTATAAAAAGTATCCGTTTCATTATTGTTTTTATTGAAAAAAGAGCTCGAGCGTCAGCCCGAGCTCTTTTCTTGTTAGTTTAGAAGAAATTATTTCTTCTTGACGGCAACGACACCGCTGCTGACAGTGGTACTGCCTTTGTCGGTTTCGATAGTCATCTTGCTGGCGTCGACATCAGATTTCTTGGTGTTGACGGTCACGTCACCTTTCTTTACGGTAACGGTGTTGGTACCAGTGGTGATGGTCATCTTGCTGGCGTCAACCTGCTCGGTTTTGGGCTCCTGTTTCTTGGTAGCGGTCTTTTTGACGGGCTCCTCAGCGACGGGCTCCTCCTCGACGATGGTGTCGACAACTTCTTCGACGACCTCTTCGATGGGCATTGTGTCAACAGGCTCCTCGGCAGGGGCGTTCTTGCAAGCCACGGCAAGGCTCATGGAGACCAGAGCGATGGCCAGAAGTTTGATGGTCTTTTTCATTGTATGCTTGTTGTTTTTAAGTTTTTACTTACTTGGCAAGGGGCATGTAGGCAACGGTGTTGACAATGCCTTTGCCCTGATAGGCGGTGAGCTCCTGGTTGACAATATTCATGGTCAGATCGCGAGCTTCTGCATCATCGAGATCGATGGAGGTAAGACCTTCCGGGGTGATGATGTCGGTCATGTGGGCCATAGTGGCGTTGACGGTCATGTTGACGGTCATGGCGTCGGCATCAAGGGCGGTGATGTTCATGGTAACAGATTTGCCCCACCAGTCACCGGTCTGGATAGTGCTGCCACTCTGGCTGGAAAGCTGGACGTTGCCGTTTTCGAAGTACCATACATAGGGGTTGCCGAAGCTGATGGAGACAGAGGTTTCGCCGCTGAGAGTTATCTCAGGAGCACCCTGGTAGGTACCGTCAGAGGGCGAACCAGTTTCCCACATGTTCTGGATTTTGATGATGGGGTAGGTGTTGCTGTTGGTCTGGCCGGCGGCAATCATGACGGCGTTGCTGGCCAGCTGGGCGTTGACATAGCCAGCAGTCCAGTTGACATCGCCGAAGGTGACCATCACGCCGGTCTCAACCTCGAAGGTGGCGGTGTAGGTGGCGTCCTCGGTGACGGTGAACACGCGGGGGTTGCTGGTGTTGGCATCCTGCCACTGTACGAAGCGGTGACCCTGGTTGGGGATGGCTTTCAGGGTGCAGGTCTCGCCTTCGTTGTAAACGCCGCCGCCAGTCACAGTGCCCATAACGGCGCTGTTCACCTCGGTGGTGATGGTGTACTGGGTGGTCTCCTCTTCAGGATCATCGGTGCAGGCAACGAAAAGGCTGCCGGCGATCAGGGCAATGCCCATCAGTTTGAAAATGTTCTTCATTGTTTTTATTGTTTTTAAGGGTTAATATTTCTGTCTAAATCGAATGCAAAAGTACGACATTTTTCTGACATGGAGAAAAAAATTGTTCTTTTTATATATTTTTATGGTTTCTAAGGGTATTATAAATGGTGCGCTGGGTGGCGGGGATGCTTTACTGCTTGACGTCGAGGGCGTCGCGGAGGCCGCTGGCGAGGAGCATGAATGCCAAGACGATGATCATGATGGCGAGGCCTGGCAGCAGGGCGAGGTAGGCGCTGTCGAGCAGCAGGAACCCGTAGTTTTCCTTCACCATCATGCCCCACGACGGCATGGGCGGCTGTACGCCGATGCCGAGGAACGAGAGGCCCGCCTCGAGGAGTATGGCGGAGGCGAAGTTGGAGGCGGCCACCACGGTGACGGCGCCAACGATGTTGGGCAGGATGTGCCGCACAATGGTGCGGAACGTGCTGTAGCCGAGGGCTCGGGTGGCTTCGATATACTCTTTCTCTTTGATGCTCATCACTTCGCCGCGCACCACACGCGCTATGTCGACCCACATGGTGAGTCCTACGGCGATGAATATCTGCCAGAAGCCTTTGCCGAGGGCGAAGGTGATGGCTATGACCAGCAGCACCGTCGGGATGGACCACACGACGTTGATTATCCACATGATGAGGTTGTCGACCCATCCGCCGCGGTAGGCGGCGAGGGCGCCGAGGCTTACGCCGATGAGCAGGGCGATGGCGATGGCGATGAAGCCCACCGAGAGGCTTACGCGCGACCCTATCATGAGCATGCTCAGCACGTCGCGTCCATAGGCGTCGGTGCCGAGCAGGAAGGTGCGTTGTTCTATCTTCGCCACGCGGCTGCGGTGCACGCTGAAGGGCTCGCCGGCCACGGGCATCACATGGAGGCTGTCGCCGCTTGCGGCATATTCAATTATGGGGATGGCGGTATAGGGCAGCTGGGTGCCTTTAATCATGTTGCGGCGTAGCGGCCCTGTGGCGTCGAGGCAGAGGAAAGTGGCCTTGCTGCCGGGTTTGAGGGTGGCGAGTTCAAGGTACTGCTGGTTGCAGTAGGGGGTTGGGTCGGGGCTGATGAGGTATCCGAGGACGGCTACTGCGGCGAAGAAACCTATGACGGCGAGGCTGACTACCGACAAGGGGTTGCGGCAAAAGCGACGCCACGCCATCCGGTCGAGGCTGGCACCGGCAAGGTCGGCTGCAGTGCGTTTCTTGAAGAGTTTCATCCTTTTCCTTTCCAGATTGTCTGGAATATCTAAATTATCCAGATCATCTATATTACATAAAACCCAGTTCCACCTTGATGTCGTCGGGAATCATGTCCATGCTCCACGGCGGGTCGAAGGTGAGCTCGACGTCGACGCTCTTGACGCCGCTGATGAACCCTACCATCTGTTTCACCTCCATGTACATGTATTCCGCCTCGGGGCAGTCGGGCGCCGTCATGGTCATGACAATCTTGACGTTCAGCTCCTCGTCGACATCGACCTTGTAGATGAGCCCCAGGTCGTAGATGTTGACAGGTATCTCGGGGTCGTAGATGTTTTTAAGGCAGTTGATAACCGCGCTTTTTATCGTCTCTTGGTTTGGCTCCATATCTTTAACCATTAACCTTTACTTTGTATGCCAAGGCGTACATCTTCATCTGTTTCACCATCGAAGTGAGTCCGTTGGAGCGGGTGGGGGAGAGGTGTTCTTTGAGCCCGATGGCGTCGATGAACGCCAGGTCGGCGTCGAGGATTTCCTGCGGCGTGTGTCCGTCGAGGGCGCGGATGAGGAGGCTGATGATGCCGCGGGTGATGACGGCGTCGCTGTCGGCTCGGAAGTAGAGATTGCCGTCGCGGAACTCGCAGCTGAGCCACACACGGCTCTGGCAGCCGCGGATGAGGTTGTCCTCGGTTTTCTGGCTCTCATCGATCTGCGGGCAGTCGCGGCCTAGGTCGATGAGGTAGGCATAGCGGTCGAGCCATTCGTCGAAGTTGGCGAATTCGTCGATGATCTGTTGTTCAGTTTCTGCTATTGTCATTATTTTGGTGCTTTGTAAATCAGGTATACTGCGGCGAGGCCGAAGATGACCTGCGGCAGGAGGACCGCCATGAATGGCGAGAGGTCGCCGTTGGTGGCGAAGACGGTGGTTATCTTCATGAAGACTATGAAGGCGAAGGCTATGGTGATGCCTATGGCGAGGTGCATGCCTATGCCGCCGCGGCTTTTGCGCGACGCTATGGCCACTCCGATGAAGGTCATGACGATGACGGCCAGCGGGTTGAGGATGCGCTGCCACAGTTCTATCTCCGACTCCTTGACGGTGCCGGTGCCGCGGATGCGTTCGCGTTGTATGTGGCGTATGAGCGCCGGGGTGTTCATGGTCTCAATGCGCTGGGCGCGCAGGTTGAGGTCGTCGGGTTGCAGCCCGAGGTCTTGTTTGGTCTGTGCTTCGTATGAGAGATGCTCTGTGCCGTCGGAGTCGACGGTGCGGAGGAAGTAGCCGTCGCACCGCCAGAGGTTGTTGACGGTGTCGTAGGCTATCATCTCGCACGACTGGCGTTGCAGCAGGCGTCCGTCGGGGTCGATAATCTCGCGGCGGAACTTGTAGGCGCGGTGTTGCTTCACGTCGTAGCTCTCGGCATAGACCTGCACGCCCTTCTCGGTCTGGAAGTGCACGTTGTTGTAGTAGTTGGCCGCCTTGAGGCGCACGTATTGCTCTTCAAAGTCTATGAGGTGCCGGTTGGAGATGGGAATGATGAAATTGCCCAGCACCAGCACCACTATCGCCACGAGGAGCGAGCCGTGGAGGTAGGGCCGCAGGAGGCGGCGGTAGCTTATGCCTGACCCGAGGATGGCGATGATTTCAGTGTTGCCGGCCATCTTCGAGGTGAAGAAAAGCACCGAGATGAAGATGAACAGCGGGCTGTAGAGGTTGACAAAACCGGGGATGAAGTTGCCGTAATAGTCGAACACCACACCCCAGAACGAGGCATGGTGCGAGATGAATTTGTCGAGCTTCTCGCTGACGTCGAAGGTGATGATGATGACAATGATAAGCGCCAAGGCCAGCAGGAAGGTCTTGAGATACTTCATCAGTATGTACCGGTCAAGCCTGTAATATGTCGGGCCTTGGCGCTTCACTTAGGGGTTCTGTCGCTTAGAGCAGCTGTTTCTGGAAGTTGGTGAGGCAGTCGAGGACGTTGGTCTTGACATGGATGAATTCGTCGATGCCGTAGCCTTTGTAGGTCTCCACCATCTCTTTGGGGAAGCCTGCGAGGACGAGGCTCTTCACCTTGCCCTTGAGCATGTCGCACACGGGCTTGGTGAGCTCGGCATATTCGTCGTCGCTCGAGCAGAGCACCACCACGTCGGCGCCGCTTTCGAGGGCGGCCTTGGCGCCCTCTTCGGGTGTTGCGAAGCCGGGGTTGTCGATAATCTCATAGCCTGCCACGCCGAAGAAGTTGGTGGCGAAGCCGGCACGTGCCTTGCGCATCGTCAGGTTGCCGTAGGTCAGCAGGAACACTTTGGGATGGCGGGCGCTCTTCTCGGTCTGCATGCGCAGTGCCTCGAAGGCCTCGGCGCCGCGGTAGGTGTGCAGTGTCTTGAACTCGGGCTCCTCATGCTTGCAGCAGCAGCAACCGGTCTTGCCGCCGGCCACTTTCTCGCCCATCTTCTCCAACAGGTTGGGATACTGGTTGGTGCCGAGGATGGTGGTCTTGCGGGTGGCGATGTCGAGGTCGCGCTGCTTGGCGGTGGCCTCCACCTCGTCCTGCACCATGCCGGCACGCAGGGCCTTGCACATACCGCCGGCCTCCTCCACTTTCATGAAGTGGGCCCAGGCACCCTTGGCTATCTCGTCGGTAAGGTTCTCTATGTAGTAGCTGCCGGCGGCGGGGTCCACTATCTTGTCGAGATAGCTCTCCTCCTTCAGCAGCAGCTGCTGGTTGCGGGCTATGCGGTAGCCGAAGTCGTCGGCCTCCTTGTAGGCGTTGTCAAAGGGCAGCACGCTGATGCTGTCGGCGCCGGCCACGGCGCTCGACATGGCCTCGGTGGTGGAACGCAGCATGTTGACGTAGGGGTCGTAGACCGACTGGTTCCAGCTGCTCGTGGTGGCGTTGATGAACAGCTTGTAGGCGCAGTCGCACTCGGGCTGGTACTGCTCCACTATCTTGCTCCACAGCAGGCGGGCGGCGCGTATCTTGGCAATCTCCATGAAGTAGGTGCTGCCCACGCCCACGCTCAGCACTATGCGGGAAGCCACGCGGTGTGCCTTGCAGCCGAGGTCGGTGAGGCGGGCCACCAACTCGTTGGCGGCGGCTAAGCTGAAGCCCAGCTCCTGCACGATATTGCTACCGGCGTTGTGCAGCATCTGTCCGTTAACGGTCAGCACGCGGAACTTGGGCAGCGCCTCGTGAGCGTACTCCACCAGCTCCTTGGCGGCCTGCAGGTCGCCTTCCTCGCCGCGGTGGAACTTGCCGTGGGTGAGGGCGAAGCGGAACATGTCGAAGTCGGTCGAGCCGCACAGCTCTTTGGGATCGTAGCCTTCGCGTTTGGCGTATTCCACGTAGAGTTTCAGCAGCGAGAGGTAATCCTGCGAGCACATGAAGTTGATGCTCACGGCGTTGATGTAGATGCCTTTGAGCAGGGTGGCCATGTCGTCGACGGTGGCGACGGCTTTGGCGCAGAGGCCCAGCGAGGTGGCGCCGCGCTCGACGGCGTCGAGGGCGATGCGGTTGGCCTCCTTGAGGTCTTTGACGTGGATGTCCTGGCGCACTTCCCACACGTTGTCAGCAGTATGTTTGCCGCGGGTGTAGGGTTTCTCGCCGGGGTTGGCGTCAAGGTACTCGAGACCTTCGAGGTCTTCGGCACGGTAGTAGGGTTTCACCTTGAAGCCCTCGATGGTGCGCCAGACGAGCTTCTTCTCGTAGTCGGCACCTTTGAGGTCTTTGTTGATTACCTCTTCCCATTTCTCGGTCGAGACGGGTGGGAATTCGCTGAATAACTTGTTGTCTTCCATTATGATGTATCGTTTATTTGTCTTATATGTAAAATGCAAATATACGCAAAATAATTTATATTGCGCTTACAAGGTGAAAAAATAATCTTTTGAAATCACACAGCCTCGCCTGCGGCGTGGCCGGTGGAGAAAGCTATCTGCAGGTTGTAGCCGCCGGTGTCGGCGTCGAGGTCAAGCAGTTCGCCGGCGAGGTACAGCCCTTTCACTAAACGGCTTTCCATGGTCTTGGGGTTCACTTCTGACAGCGCCACACCGCCTTGTGTGACGATGGCCTCGTTCCAGTCGCGGGTGCCGGTGAGGGAGAAGGGCACCCCTTTGAGCCAGCGGCCCAGCCGCCGCCGTTCGTCACCGTTTATCTGGTTGAGACGCTTGTAGTATTCTATATGCAGCTGCTTGAGGGCCAGCGGTATCAGCTCGGCAGGCAGCCACAGGCGCAGGGCGTCGTTGAAGATGCGGGTGCCGTTTTGGTCGAGGTCGGAAAGCAGACGGCGGTCGAGCTGCTCGGGGGTGAGGCCGGGCTTGAGGTCGAGGACCGCGGTGAGGTTGCTTGGTTGGTCGCTTGTGTGGAGGGGACGGGCGGCGGCTCGGCTGGCGCTGAGGGCTATGGGCCCGCCGAGGCCGTCGTCGGTGAAGGTGAGCTCGCCGATGCCCGACTGGAACAGCGGACGGCCGCTGGCCGCTGGCCACTGGCCGTTGTATACCGATAGCTGCACGTTCTTCAGGGTGAAGCTCACAAGGTCGTCGGGAATTGCTTCGGCGCATTTCAGCGGCACCAGTGCCGGCACAGGTTCTATGATGGTGTGCCCCAGCTCGGAGGCTATGCGGTAGCCGGCGCCTGTCGAGCCGGTGGTGGGGTAGGAGAGTCCGCCGGTGGCGAGGATGATGCGACGGCAGGTGATGCGTTCGCCTCCTTGCAGTATGACTGCCGTGGCGAATCGCTCGTTCGCGCCGTCATCCGTCGTCCGCTCCCCATTCTCCACACGGATTACAGTGGCGTTTTTGCGGATGGTGACGTTGGGATTGTTCTCCAATTCGCCGATCAAGGCAAGGAAGATGTCGAGGGCTTTGCCCGAAGCGGGATAGACGCGGTTGCCGCGTTCTACGGTGAGCGCCACGCCGCGTTCTTCGAAGAATTGCATCAGCTCTTGGTTGAAGAAGCGGCCGTAGGCGTTGCGCAGGAAACGGGCGTCGCTGCCTATGTGGGGCAGTGTGTCGCGCAGTGTGTTGGTGTTGGTGAGGTTGCAGCGCCCTTTGCCGGTGATGCGCAGTTTGCGGCCGGCCTGGTCCATCTTCTCGAGCAGCAGCACGCGTCGCCCGCGCCCTGCCGCCGTGACGGCAGCCATCAGTCCGGCGGCGCCGCCGCCGACAATTATGACGTCATATTCCATACTGCCCGCTAATCGTCACACCTTCGAGGCCACGTTGATATAGTCCTCGGGATGGATGCAGAGTACTGGAATCTGCGATTTGTGGACAATCTGCTGTGCGTTGGTGCCGAGGAATATCTGCGAGATGACGCGGTCTTGCTCGGTGTTTATCACCACGAGGTCGGCCTTGATGGAGTCGGAGTAGTGCATCACCGTTTCGCAGTAGTTCGAGTAGGACTCGATTTCGATGTTGTAGGGGACGCCTTCCTTCTCGAGGTAGTCGGCGCTTTGGTTCACATAGGTGCGGAGAGCCGACTCCTCTTCTTTAAGGTCGAGCAGGCCGAGGAGGTAGACTTTGGCGCCGAAGATGCGTGCCATCGACGCTGCGGGCGGCACTTTCTGGCGCGAGTTGGCGTTGACACGGACGGGCACCACGATGCGTTCCAGCTTTTTGTGGAAGTCGTAGCCCTGGCGCATGGTCAGCACGGGGCACGGCGCATCCTGCACGATGCGGGCGGCGGTGCTGCCGAGTACATATTTCTCGAAGCCCGACGCGCCGTTGGTACCGACCACAATCAGCGGGGACAGTTCGGTTTTCGCCAAATCGGCGATGGCGGTGGACACGCGGCCGCTGACGATGCGGCTTTCTATCGGACCGTGTTTAAGGGCAGGACGGTGCTTCTCGCACATAGAGTCGAGTTTGTCCTTGGCAAGGTTAGTCATCACGTTGAGCTGGTCGTCGGTGAAGAGCTTTTTCTCTCGTTTCACCCATACCAGCAGAATGCCGCAGCCCATGCGGTTGGCCACGTCGACAGCAAGTTCCAGGGCAACATACGAACCCTCGGAGAAGTCAGTTCCTACTATGATGGATTTCATTCGGTTGGAGTTGTTATTTTTATTTTTTTATCACTTTAGAACGACATTCTTTATATATTATTGTGTAGTGGTTGATATTTTTTTGCCGATGGCTCCCGACCAGGTTGCTCTGTTCTTCAGTTGTTCTTCAGTCAACCACTGAAGAAATACTGAAGATATGGTGGAGTTGACAGGGGGTGGCAGGCGAGTGTAGTACTTTTTTTTTGCCATGTGAAATAAAATTGCTACTTTTGCAGCATGAACCGAAGGTTACTAACACCTATTAAATAAGTTTATTGCAGTGAGTAATGACAATTTGGATAGCCATAGTATCTCAGCAAAAGAGAAGGAGATAGAGCGTGCGTTGCGTCCGTCGGGATTCGACAGTTTTGCCGGCCAGCACCAGGTGGTGGAGAACCTCAAGGTCTTCGTTCGCGCCGCCAAGGAGCGTCGTGAACCCCTCGACCATGTGCTTCTCTACGGCCCTCCGGGTCTTGGTAAGACCACCCTCAGCAACATTATAGCCAACGAGTTGGGAGTCGGCATCAAGACCACCAGCGGTCCTGTGCTCGACAAGCCCGGCGACCTCGCCGGACTGCTCACCTCGCTGCAGGCCAACGATGTGCTCTTCATCGACGAGATACACCGCCTGTCGCCCGTCATCGAGGAGTACCTCTACAGCGCCATGGAGGACTTCCGTATAGATATAATGATAGAGAGCGGTCCTGCGGCACGCTCGGTGCAGCTGGGCCTCAAACCCTTCACCCTTATCGGCGCCACCACACGCAGCGGCATGCTCACGGCCCCGCTACGCGCCCGCTTCGGCATCAACTGCCGTCTGGAATACTACGATGCCGAGACGCTTACCAGGATTGTCAACCGCTCGGCAGGACTTTTGCAGGTGAAGATAACCAGCGAGAGCGCCATCGAGATAGCGCGCCGCTCGCGCGGCACACCCCGTATCGCCAACCGCCTGCTGCGCCGTGTGCGCGACTTCGCCCAGGTCAAGGGCGACGGCACCATCACCCTCGACATAGCCCGCTACGCCTTGCAGGCACTGAACGTGGACCGCAACGGACTGGACGACATGGATATCCGCATCCTCACCACTATCATAGACAAGTTCAAGGGCGGCCCTGTGGGCATCAACACTATCGCCACAGCAGTGGGTGAGGAAGCCGGCACAGTGGAGGAGGTCTATGAGCCCTACCTCATCCAGGAAGGCTACCTGATGCGCACCCCCCGTGGCCGCGAAGTCACCATGCTCGCCTACCAACACCTCGGCAAGATAAAGACCAACGGCAACCAGCAGGAACTCTTCTGAATCATGAAGAAAGCCGGACTGATACTGCTGTTTGTTGCAATGGTTCTGCCTGTCATGGGACAGGGGGCATTGATGGATTTGCCTTACTTCCCTTCGCATACCACTAAGCATATCAAAGTGATACGCACTTATTCCGTCGACACATTGACTGGTGCGCGGATGCTGAAGCATACAGAGTGCTATGACCGCCACGGATACAGTGCCGACACCGCCTATCGCAATGTGTACGATGACCAAGGCCGCCTGGTTCTGCACGAGACTTACCAATGGGTCAGTTCCTCCGCCAACCCGATGCCGCGCCGCGAGTTGATGTCACGATGCAGTTTCGAGTATGCCGCTGACGGTATTGTGCAGCATGTCAAGCGTGAGAGTTTCGGCAAGTATCATGAGGGCGTAAGCGAATACCATCTCTATTCTCACAAGGTGCATCCCCGTTTCGGCCTTACGGAATGTGTCTATGTTATTGATTGGGGAGAGGAGGAATGTGTCTATGTTATTGATTTGGGAGAGGAGTATAGTGACACACTTCGTTACTTGTGCGAATATGATTCCGTGGGGCGCATGCTGCATGAGTATTGCAGCGACGAGGGAGCTGGATACCGTGACAGGAAGCTCTTCTATGATGCTTCGGGCCGCATTGTCGCCAGCAGAACCTATTATTATGAATCGTGGGACACACTCGACTATAACTATGATGCCAACGGGGTCCTTGTCTCGCAGACAGGCAAGTTGTACGACCTTGGCCTGGAGGCCGACGTAACCATTACCTTCCGCCCCGACGGCACTCGCAAGGAACGCCGTGAGCATTGGAAAATCTACGATGACCCGACAGACACAGAACCATCCGATGAGTATTATCGCTACGACGAACACGATGTGCTAATCTATGAGAAAACCCCGATGGGTATCATCAAATATGAAGTAGAATACTGGGAATAAAAAACAAAGATATATGCGAACACTAATAAAGAATATCAAGGAACTGGTGGGAGTGGAGACCTCACCGAAACTGCGCAAGCAGGGCAAGGAGATGGCCCAGTTGGAGACCGTCAAGGATGCCTACCTGCTCGTAGAGGACGGCAAGATAAAGGCCTTCGGACCGATGAACGAGTTGAAGGAGGTGAATGCCGACCGTGTGGTCGATGCTGCAGGACGTATGGTGATGCCGACGTTCTGCGACTCGCATACGCACATCGTCTATGCCAATTCGCGCGAGCACGAGTTCGTGGACAAGATACGCGGCCTCAGCTATGAGGAGATAGCCAAGAGGGGAGGAGGCATCCTCAACTCGGCAAAGGCCACTGCGGCAGCCTCGGAGGATGAGCTCTACGACATGGCCAAGCAACGCCTCGACGAGGTGATGCACATGGGTACCGGCGCCATCGAAATCAAGAGCGGCTACGGCCTCTCGACAGAGAGCGAGCTGAAGCTGCTGCGCGTCATACGCCGACTGAAAGAGAACTCGCCCATGACCATCAAGTCCAATTTCCTCGGTGCCCACGGCATACCGATGGAATACCGTGGCCATCAGGAGGACTATGTCGACCTTGTGATCAACGAGATGATACCCCGTGTGGCGGCCGAAGGACTGGCCGACTTCATCGATGTGTTCTGCGACCAAGGGTTCTTCACTGTCGAGGACACCGCACGTATCCTTGAGGCGGGCATCAAATATGGCATGAGGCCCAAGATACACGCCAACGAGATGGCCGTCTCGGGCGGCGTGCAGGTGGGCGTGAAATACAATGCCATATCGGTCGACCACCTGGAGCAGATGGGCGATGCCGAAATCGAGTGCCTAAAAGGCACGGAGACGATGCCCACCATCCTTCCCGGCTGCGCTTTCTTCCTCAACCTGCCGCTGTCGCCTGCCCGCAAGATGATAGAGGCGGGCCTGCCGGTGGCAATGGCTTCGGACTACAACCCTGGCACCTCGCCCTCGGGCAACATGCAGCTCATCCTCTCTATGGCCTGCATACGCTACCGACTCACGCCCGAAGAGGCCGTCAATGCAACCACCCTCAACACCGCCTACGCCATGGGCGTGAGCGACGAAGTGGGCAGCATCGCAGTGGGCAAGAAGGCCAACTTCTACATCACCAAGCCGATAGCGAGCTACGAGTATATGCCCTACGCCTACGGCGAGAACAAGGTGGAACGTGTGTTCCTCAACGGCAGAGAGATGTAATGGTTAAAGGTTAATGGTTAATGATTAAGGCAGTCAATATCAACAAGAGTTATGGGTCGTTGCAGGTGCTGCGCGATGTGAGCCTGACTATCAAGCCGGGCGAGATTGTGAGTATCGTGGGCGCCAGTGGCGCCGGCAAGACGACTTTGCTGCAGATTCTCGGTACGCTTGACCGTGCCGACAGCGGCAGTGTGATGTACGACGATGTGGATGTTACACGTCTGAAAGAAAAAGAGTTGGCGCAATTCCGCAACCGCAAGATAGGGTTCGTGTTCCAAGCCCATCATCTGCTCCCTGAATTTACTGCAGTGGAGAATGTGATGATACCGGCGCTGATTTCGGGGCAGGAGCAGTCGAAAGCCCGAACACGAGCTCTCGAACTGCTTGACATGCTGCATCTGACGGACCGTGCCGCCCACAAGCCCGCCGCCATGAGCGGCGGCGAATGTCAGCGTGTCGCCGTGGCACGCGCCTTGATGAACAATCCCATGGTGGTGCTGGCCGATGAACCCAGCGGCAACCTCGACTCGCAGCATGCTCGCGAGTTGCACGAGCTTTTCTTCTCGCTCCGCAAAGAGCTGGGACAGACATTCGTAATCGTAACCCACAACGAGGAACTGGCTGCCATGGCCGACCGAAAAATTACCATAAAAGATGGAAAAAACTTGGAATAAAAGAGACAACGAGCCTGCTAAACAGCGTGACAACAAACAGTTGGTGTACGGTCTGAGACCTGTGATTGAAGCCATAGCAAGCGGTGCGCAGATAGAGCGTGTCCTTATACAGAACGGACTCAACTCCTCGTTGCTTAACGACCTGCGAGGCAAGATGAAGGAGCATGACATACCGTTCCAGTACGTGCCTGTGGAGAAGCTGAACAAGATGACCGCCGGCAACCACCAAGGCGTAGTGGCCACCATCGCGCCGGTGAAATACCACAGTGTGGTGGATGTCCTTGAAGATCTGCAATCGCGTGAAATCCAAGGATTGATACTTCTGCTTGACCACGTAACCGACGTGCGCAACATGGGTGCCATAGCCCGTACTGCCGAGTGTACAGGAGTCAGTGCCCTCGTGGTCCCCGACCACGGAAGCGCTGCCATGAACGAAGACGCCATCAAGACCAGCAGTGGCGCTTTGCTCCGTCTGCCTGTCTGCCGCGAGGCAAATCTCAAAACCACCGTCAACCTTGCCAAGCAGTTTGGCTACCAGATTGTTGCCTCGACGGAAAAGGGCGCTGTGCACTATCGTGATGTCGACTTCAACAGACCTACGATGCTCATCATGGGCAACGAAGAGACGGGTATTAGTCAAGAACTGCTGAAGATGAGCGATATGCGTGCTAAATTGCCCATCGTGGGCGAGGTGGCCTCGCTCAACGTCTCCGTAGCTGCCGGAGTGATGCTCTACGAGGCTCTCGAGCAGCGTTCCAAATGTTAAAACAAACAGGGCATAATACAGACAACCAATCTGTTGCGTGTTTGTAGTGTATTTAATACACTGATAGTCAGCATCTGAGCCGCACCCCCTCCGTATCAACTCCGATCTAACTCCGGTCTAACTCCGGTCTAACACCGGTAAATCGCGGAGGCAATACGGTGTTGATACGGTGTTTTCGTGTATCAGCCATGTATGTGGTATCGGGCATTCCCGAAATCATGATGTTTGTTAAATAGTGAACACATTTTGCCTCCTCGTCGTCATATATATGTCAACAGGGGAAAAACGGCTATTTCGGTAAAGGGAAAAAAGCTGGAAATGACGGTTTACTTTACATCGTATGTAATTGGTTGTACTTTAGTGACATAAAGCATTGTTAAAGAAATTTAGTATAAAAATGGGTTTGATGTATGATTTTTTTCGTATATTTGTACCGTCAAATCCGCACCCGAAAAAGGTGTCGGATTGGTGTAAATAATTGTGTAAACAACTGTATAATAGACAAAAAGATAATTATAGAATATGAGAACAAAGTCATTGCTTTTAGGTGCAATTTTTGTGTTTTTCGGCTTTGCTGCCCGTGGACAGGTGTACCAGATGTTCCTGCAGGGTTTTGAGCAGAACGAGACGCAAAACTACACTGTGACACCGGAGTCCGGAGTGACGATTTCCACCAACCTGCATTATGGTGGCGACCGCTCGATAAAACTTGTGCAATCGACGGCGGAAGACATTGTCTTCATTACAGACACTATCGATTGCAGTCAGAACTCCTCTCTCAGTTATGTGGTGTTCGAGTTCGACCACATCTGCAATGTGGCCACCAACCCCGGTGCCGCTGGTGTCAACATCGGTATGCTGTATGTCAAGCGTGTCAATCAGAGCGACGCCGACTGGCATCAGCTGATATACAGCGACGGTTGGACCGGTCCTGTCGGTTCGCCGTTTCATACGTTGAGTGCGTTCAACATGCAGTCCTACCCCAACGAGTGGACCCAAAGCACAATGACCAACGAATACTGGAAGCATGAGCGCTTCAACATGGACAACCTTATCAACAGCTCCATCCCGGTCAATGAGCGTAAGTATCTCTTCAAGTTCGTCCTGAAGAAGAAACTCACCTCCGGTGCTGCAACAGGTACGGGCTGGTGGCTCGACAATATCAGTATCCGTGCCAGCCAGAACCAGATTCTGGAACCGGTCATCACTATGATAACCTACCCCGACGGCGGCATCCATTCCAGCAACCGCGGCGCCCGTATCGACTTGTCGGCAAGCACCACCGTGGTGCAGGGCATCAACAGCGACTCGGTCTATCTGCTCTATAAGGTCGGCAGTGACCCGACGGAGCATCGCATGCAGATGGTCCCGCATTCGGAGACAAGCCCCGTTTATGGCGTGCGCGATGTCTACAGCGCCCGCATCCCCTTTGAAGGCTACGACACCATGATGCAGTTCCGCTGCGTGGTGCGTGACGCCTCATCCAACGCCAACATGTCGACCTACCCCGACGCTATGGGTTCGTGGATCCGTTACCGCTGCGTGCGTAGTACGGAAAGAGACTATCTGCCGGTGGCTCCAGGCTTCACCGCCACTTCCAACTACGGCTACTTCCCCTTCCCATATTGGGCCGACGCCAAGTCTGAGTATATCTACGACTCGGCGTTGATGGCACAAGCCGGCTATGGCCCCGGCCCCATCACCGACCTGCGGTTCACCATGGGCTCGACCAACAGCACACAGACCCGCCCCAAATTCCAGATTAGGATGAAGAATGTCGAGACAAGCCATGTCGTCATGGAAGGCTTGACGAATCCTCCGTTCGTCAACGATTACATGAAGGTGGTGTTCGACTCGACGCTGACCATATCCGAAGGTGCCTCGGGCGCTGTGCGTCACATCCACTTCCAGGACACCTTCTTCTATGCCGGCAAGGACATCGTGGTGCAGACCATCTATGACGGCACCAGCGACCAACCCGGCGGTTCGTCGAGCGGCAATATGAGCATAGGCATGATTCCCACTGTGGCCAACAAGAAGTCCATCTTCTACTACGGTATGGAAGCCGGTTACGGCGCCCAACCGTATACCAACGTCGATTGGCAGCAGGCCTCCTTGTACGAGCCTCGCCGTCCCGCATTCCTCTTCACCGAGGCGCCGAGTATGCCGCTGCTCTACGACATGGGCGTGGCGTCTATGGCTTTCCCCAACGAGACCACACCGGTGTCAAGCGTTCCTACCCAGTTGAAGGTGAACCTGAAGAACTACGGAGCCTTGACGGCCAATGCCATAAGGATCAGCTGGGTCATCGACGACACTATTGAGGGCTATCACGACTGGAATGGCTCCCTGGCAGGTCAGGCCTCGACAGAGGTGATCGTGGGTACAGGCATTATGTTGCCTCCCGGTTTCCACTTTGTGCGTGCCTGGGTTGAGGACACCCTCCGTGCCGGCACCGAGAACTACCGCGACCATGAGCCGATGAACGATACTACCTACTCCGAGTTTATCGTCTGCGACGGCCCGATGCACGGCGTCCGCTATATCGGCGGTCCGAACGCCCACTTCAACAACATCGAGGAGTTCCTCTTCTCACTCCATAGCTGCGGTATCGACGACTCGTTGGTGGTGCGTCTTGCCGCCGGCAGCTATCCGGCGTTCACAGTGCCTACGGTCGAAGGCATCACCAATCAGCACTATGTGGTCTTCTGCCCGCAGAACGGCGCCGAGGTCACCTTCTATTCCGACAACGAGACAACGCAGAGTTCGATAGTGAACATCGAGAATGTATCCAACTTCCGTTTCCGCGACATCAATTTCGTGCGTCGCTCGGGCGAATTGACCAACATGGTCACTATGGGTATGGGCAGCCACCGCTGCTACTTCGAGCGCTGCACGTTTATCGATAGCATGGCGTTTGCGGTCAATCCCCTGCCGGCGTCTTACCGTATCGCTGCCTTGATTTACCAGGGCTTCTCCAACGGAATGCGTGTCAACGACTGCTATTTCGAGGGCGGCGCCATCGGTGTCGACGTGCAGGGTCAGGCCGAAGACTCGCGTGCCAACAACATCCGTGTGACCAACAACACCTTCCGTCTGCAGAACAACAACGCTGTGAGGCTGCAGTTCCTCTCCAACGTCACCATCAAGGGCAACGAGATGTACGACGTGAGCGACAACTCAAGCTATGTGCTGATGGTCTACAAGTGCCAGGACACCGTGAACATCCTCGCCAATAAAGTCTATACCACCCATGGTGCCGGCGGCATCGGCGTCAGTAATGTTACCGGTACGCAGGCCTTGCGCATCTTGGTCGCCAACAACATGGTGGTCTGCAACGACGACGGCACGGCAAACCTGCTGACTACGCCGTTCAATGTCATTCAGGGCTCCTGGATTGACGCCGTATACAACTCGGTGAAGCTCACCGCCCCGCAGCGTAACAATGTGGCTGCTGCCACCTTCGGCGGCGGTCCTCTGGCAAGCAGCCGCTTTGTGAACAACATCGTGGCCTGCTTCGACGACGTCAACTACGCCTTCAGTTATATACCCGGCACTTCGGGCTCGAGCAACCTGGTGGGTCACAACGTCTACTACTCGGAAGGCTACACGCTGAACCGCCGCACGCCTGGCGGCAACTGTGCCAACCTCAACGCCTGGCGGAACCTCATGCCCGGCGACACGACCTCCATCTCCATCAATCCCGGCTTTGTCAACGGCTCGATTGTCGACCTGCGTACCTTCAACCGCCTCATCAAGGGTGTCGGTATGGCTATCTCTGGCGTGACCACCGATATGTTCGATACGCTCCGCCATGCTACCACCCCGTGCCCCGGTGCCTTCGAGTTTGTCTCGCTGCACTACGACTTCGAACCCGAGGCGCTTATGAGCCCCGAACCCGACAACTGCAATATGCCCGCCAGCGTCGAGCTTGCCATCCGTCTGCGCAACAGCGGCGTGAATGTCTATACGCCCGGCGGCAGCGTGCCCATGAGCATTGGCTATCGTCTCGACGGCGGCGCCACGCACACGGCTACCGTGACCTCCTCGGTGCCTGCCGAAGACACGGTGACTATCCATACCGGCCAGACGCTCAGTTTCCCGACCGGCAATCTCGTTGACGAGACCCATACTCTCGAGGTGTGGACCATCTGTTCCAACGACCCGAACCAGACCAATGATACCAACGTCTTCGAGGTGATAGACCGCTTCCACGAGACGGCCCCCTCCAACTATAACACGTCGGTGCCCTACGCCACTCCGGCTACGCTGGTTCCTACTGCCGGCTTCCGCTATTGGCCCGAGTATTTCAACGCCGCCGGCGCCCAGGGTGTCCGTGCCAAGGTGCTCTGGTATGCAAGTGCCGACGCCACAGAGCCGTTCCATATCGGCGATACACTGGTGACCGATACCTTGCGTCAGGACACGGTGGTGTATTTCCAGCAGCGCCGTCTGCTTCCGCTGGTCCGCATCACGCAGATCCAGACGAAGGGTAACAACTCCGTCGGTCTCACTACTCCGATGCCTTCATGGATGGCCAGCGGCACCAAGTTGGCAGTCCAGTTGACCAACGTCGGCGACGACACCGCCTACCTGATGGGCGATACACTCCGCACGGTGTCGTGGACCTCGAATATCAACAATAAATACATCAAGTTCGGCGACATAAGGCTCGCTCCCGGTCAGTCGATAGTTGTGCAGTATGTCGGCGGCACGTCGACAAATCCCCATACGGTGTATACCGGCACTGCCATCTCGCCTGCTGCCACAGCCGGCATCGCCATGGTCTACAAGCACGGCAACACTGTTGTAGATGCGGTGCCGCTCAACGATGTCATCACACACTCTTCCACGCTACAGGTCACTTGGAATAACCAGAATGTCCCTGGTAAGGTCTGGTCTGGAACCGCCGTTCAGATGTCAGCAGCCACGGTCGGCGGTATCGTCCGTGTCGGCTTCAGCGGCAACGCCACCGACTGGGTGGAGGCCACTAACGACAATCCCATGTTCATCGACACCAACCGTGCCGACTGGATGCGCTACATCGACAACGGATGCCCGGGCGATTTCGCGCAGGCCAACATCACCATGATTGCCCCGCCGTCCGCCGATGTCGCCCTCAGCGCCATCGACCTGCCGTCGGGTTGCGACCTCGGCATGGAGAATGTCAGCGTCCGTGTACGCAACTATGGTACTCAGCCCGTCTCCGGTCTGGTGCTCAACTATAATGCCGGCGGTGCCACCGTCAGCGAGAACTTTGGCGCTGTCCTGCCTGCCAACGGCGATGTCGTCTTCACGTTCTCACAGCAGCTCAACATGGCAACTCCCGTCGATTCGACCTTCAACCTCGTCATTTGGGCTAGCGGTGTGAGTGCCGATACCTTCCACGCCAACGACACGTGCCGCACTTCGGCTACGGCTCTCTTCACCCCCGCCACGCCCGCTTTGCCGACCACCCGCACGGTGCAGTATGCCACCGCCGACACTATCGTCCTCTATCCGGGTGCCCGTCTGGTGCCTGTCTGGTATGATGCCGACATGAATCCCCTCGACACCACCCATACACATATCACCGACCTTCTCTACGCCAACGAAACCATCGGTGTGTCCTACCTTGTCGCCGACAGCGCTGGCGGTCAAATCGGCACCGGCACGCAGCTGGTGACCAAGAACGCCTTCCCCTCGCCCTATCAGCCTTACAACAAGTTCGTCAAGCAGCAGTACATCTATTCCGCTGCCGAACTGCGCGCCATCGGCCTGCAGGCAGGCATGATCACCGACATCTCCTTCCACCTCGACTCCATCTGGGGCACTGTCGACTCGCTGCTGTACGACAACTACAGCATTTACCTGGGCCTCACGTCCGACACCATCTTCTCCAGCACCTCTGCCTGGAAGAGCACCCAGCAGGTATACAGCCGCGAACCTTACATACTGCGCCGCAGCAGCACCCACCAGTGGGTCATCCACCACCTCGACACACCGTTCGAGTGGGACGGCATCTCCAGCATTGCCGTTCAGGTGGTATATGAACGCAGCGCTGCCTACACCACCGGTCTGCAGACGCCCTATACCGCCAAAACCAACACCACCCTCTATAAGGCCAGCAACAGCGCCCTCTCCGCCAACACCGCCACCGCCGACTTCTCCGGTGCAGGTACACGCGGCAACAACCGCCCGAATATCAAGTTCAACAGCGTCACTTTCGGATGCGGCAGTGGCATCGAAACAATCACTCTCAACCTTGTCGGTGTGCCCGATGCCGATATCTCGCTCTACTGGCCCGAAGGGTCCGAAGGCACGATTTACAACTCGTGCGGAAATGTCTCTATGAATGTCAGCGTGCGTAACCTCGGTCTCAGCACCCTCAACGGATTCACCATCCGCTACTACATCGACGACCGTCCGGTCGACTCCACCGTGGTGCCCACCACGCTCGTCCCCGGCGCCATAGCGCAGCCTCAGCTCTTCAACACGCCGCTCGGCCCGGGTCGCCACAGCGTGAGGGCAATCGTCTCTGCCGAAGGCGACACTATCAACAGCAACGACACCGTGCAGCGCAACTTCATGGTGCGCTTCTGCCCCGGCACCTACACCATCGGCAGCAGCGCCAACGCCGACTTCACTACCATCGGTGAAGCCATCGATACGCTCAATATCGTCGGTATCGCCGGTCCCGTCGTCTTCCGTATCGAGGCCGGTACCTACAACGAACAGCTGACCATCGGCAATGTCTTCGGTGCTTCGGAAACCAGCACCGTCACCTTCCGCGGCGTGGCCGACACGGCAGTCACCCTTACCTTCGCCACCACCAACACCGCCAACTATGTCTTGCAGCTCGACGGTGCCTCGCATGTCGTCATCGACAGCCTCACCATCTATGCCACGCCGGCTTCCACCTCGGGTAGTACCGGCAACTATGCCAACGCTCTCGTCTTGCAGGGTGTCAGCGATGTGAAGGTGCAGAACAGCGCCGTCAAGGTGCTGGGCACGGTCAACAACACCAACGCCTCCTGCGTCGTAATCCAAGGCGGTGCCGACGGCATTACGCTGCAGAACAACCTCGTTGACGGCGGCTACTACTCGGTCAAGACTGTCGACACCACCACCGCCTACCGCAACCTCGTCTTCCAAGGCAACACCTTCACCAACTTCTGGTTCGGCGGTCTCGAACTGAAACCTGTTGTCAACCTCGACATCTCGTCCAACCGCATCCAGTCCGGCGTCACTATCAGCAGCCGCGGCCTTACGGGTATCAAGCTTACCGCTGTCGACAGCGTCATCACGATTCAGAAGAACCATATCTATCTTGTCGACGACAGGAACGGCGGCAAGCAGGGCATACGTCTCGAACGTGTCAAAGGCTTCAACCAGGTGCGTGGCTTCATCGTGAACAATATGATCAGTGCCTACGGTATCGGCAACGCCGGCGGTGTCTCCAACCCCTGCGGTATCTATATCGACAAGGGCTGCGCCTACCTCAACATCTTCTACAACTCCATCCGTGTATATGCTGGTCCCACGCAGGTCAACTCGCGCGGTATCCATATCGGTGGCAACAACATCACCAACATCACCAACCTGCAGGTGATGAACAACATCATCTCCAACTTCAGCAACTCCTACGCCTACTACGTCTCAGGTACCACCATGGTCACCTCGTCCGACTATAACGCCTACTACACCGGAGGCCAGAAGCTGGCCTACTGGGGCGCCGACCGTATGACGCTCACCGAACTGCAGAACGCCAACTCGCGCGACGCCAACTCCCTCTTCGAGGAACCGTATTTCGTCAGCGAGAACGACCTGCACCTCATCATGACCAACTTCGTCACCAAGGCCCAGTACAACACCGACGTGGTCGACGACATCGACGGCAACACCCGTCCTCAGATTCCTGCTCCCACCATCGGCGCACACGAGATGGAACGCCTGTCGCACAACATGTCTATCGTCCGTATCGTCGAGCCTCAGATGCCGCCCGACACACTCCATCCTCTGAATGTCGAGTCCGACTCGATACTGGTCAAGGCCGAGTTCTACAACAATGGTAGCGCCACCGAGACCAACGTGCAGTGGAAGGCCTACCTCGAAGGCTACGAGTCGCTGACCACCTCTGCGGTACGTAACCTCGGCACCTTCCTCTCCGGACAGATGAAGGTCGACTCGGTGATGATACCTACCCACCTCGGCATCATCGACACCCAGATTGTGCGCGTTGTCATCATCAACCCGCCATTCACCAGCGACGACGATACTGTCGACAATGCGCTCACCACTCCGGTCTACCTTGCCCCCGCCTACGACCTGCAGGCGCAGAAAGTCCAGACCGACAAGACCGGTTGCGACCTCAAGCAGACTCAGGTGTCCATCACCCTGAAGAATGTCGGCTTCAAGGACTTCCCCGCCGGCGTCCCCGTGCAGATAGGCTTCCATGCCCAAGGCTATCACCCCACCTATCAGGCCAACAACCCGAACAACAACATGCTCAACATCTACACCATGCCCGACACGGTGTATGAAACCCACTACCTCCCATCTATCCTGCCTGTAGGCCAGCCGATCACCATCACGTTCGACTCCATCGCCAACCTCTATCCCACCGACACGGTGCTCAACATCAAGGTGCGTCTCACCGGCTGGTGCCGCTACCAGTACGATGTCAACACGCCCAACGACAAGACTGGCCCCGCCAACAGCGCCTCGCCGGTCATCGACTCGTACTATACGCCCGTATCGCCTGCCGGACGCGACACCACCTTCGCCTACGGCACCTGGGGCGTGGTGACGGCCTCCCAGGCCAACCAGCGTCCTGTCATGTGGTTCCGCGACACTACGTCGACCCATTTCTTCACCCACAATAACTACGCCACCTCCTGCAAGTGGATCACCACTCCGCAGTACTTCCACGACAGCACCTATTACCTCATGTGCAAGAGCGACAAGGGCTGCTCCAGCTACTTCTCGCCGGTCACCGTCCATGTGGCTCCCCAGCTGCCGGTCGACGTTGCCATGGAGGCCGTGCTCGCCCCGCTGGGCAACCGCGTATATATGGAGAACGACACCGTGCGTGTCCGCATCGCTAACTACGGCACCCAGCCCATATCCAACATACCTATTACCTACGCTCTCCGCAAGGGTAACAACACCAACCCCCTCCAGGTCGTGACCGACACGTGCAGGGCCACCCTCGCTCCCAACCAGACCTATATCTTTACTTTCGACACACTCCTCCGTTTCCAGAACCCGCTTCTCGGCGGCAACTATCAGCTGCGTGTCTGGACCAACCTTGAGAATGACGGCTCGCGTCGCAACGACACCCTGCGTCAGGTCGATCAGCTGCGTCCCACGGCCAACAACAACACCCTGCTCGACTACCCGTTCAGCACTCTTGCCGAGTCGACCTATCCCGCCGGTGTCCCAGGCGCCTCTTCGGCCTACGACATCGTCCGCATCTCGTTCAACGAGATCGATGTCGACCTGCCGCCGCTCGGCCGTGCCTACACCAACTTCGGTCTCTTCACCAACCCCGAGTGGCCGGTGCTTCACCTCACCCGCGGCACACTCGACACGCTTATCGTGACCATCACCAACCCGAACGACCCGAGCGAGCGTAACTTCGGCAAGGTCGCCGCCTACATCGACTTCAACCGTAACGGCTCCTTCCTCGATGTCGGTGAGGACGTCCTCTCGTCAACCCAGATCGAGACCAACGCCATCTACAGGCAAGTCGTCACCATTAAGAACACAGCTTCCTTGGGCTATATGAGGATGCGTGTCGTGGTGTCGACGGTCGACAATGAGCCTACGCCCACCACCACCGGCGAGCAGGGCCACATGGTCGACTTCCTGCTCTTCATCGACGCTCAGCCGCGCATGTGCGACATCGCACTCACGCAGCTCGTCTCGCCCCGCAGCTACCTGATACTCGACAACGAGCCCGTCTCGGTCGCCTTCCGTATGGCCAACAAGGGTCGCAACACAATCAACAGCGCCATCATCAACTACGCCTTTGTCGGCGACACTGTCGACCCGACGGCCACCGGCACCTTCACCTGGTATGGCAACATCGCCCCCGGCCGCAGCGAGATAGTCTCCCTGCCGGCCCACAACTTCCCCATCGGCACCTCTACCCTCAAGATTTGGCATTCTGTCGAAGGCGATTTGCGTCCCCACAACGACACCATCCACTACGAATACCATCGTTTCGAGACCGTGACGCTCAAGGTGAGGGACGACTTCGACTCTCTGGATCATTGGTACGCACCCACGGGATATAATGAATACACGCGCAATGTGTGGCAGCGCGGCAACCCCCGCAAGACCCGCATCTCGATGGCCTACTCCGAACCCAACGCCTGGGTCACCGACACCATCGCCACCATCACCTCGGGCCGCCGCGGCAACGTCAGCTACCTCTACAGCCCCATCATCGACATCTCGCAGATCCGACCCGACACCATTGCCTTCCGCCTCCAGCGCAACCTCATCAACGGCAGCTCGGTCCACCTCGAGTTCTACAACTACGAGCGCAACTGGGTCAAGGTCGACGAGGACTCTCTCACGCAGTTATGGTACAACAACGCCGACGACCATGTCTTCGACGGCACCTCGGCCGGCAATGCCTTCACTCGCCATTTAACCACCTCCAAGTCCCGCTCCGGCGACTACAACGAGAAGCTGCAGTTCCGCTTCGTCTACAAGGCCCCGCAGGGCTCCAGCGACAACGCCAACTACGGCGAGGGATGCGCCATCGACGACTTCTACGTCGGCCGTGCACAGCAGCGCTTCGATGTGGGTGTGATCGGTATCACACAGCCCGAGTACCCCAAGTACGGACAGACTATCTATCCCGAAATTGTCGTCAAGAACTTCGGCTTCGACACCGCCCGCTCCCTGCAGATTGGCTATATCTACTATGGCGTCAACCTGGCACAGATCAGCAACTTCCCCAACTGCAGGATTGCCCCGGGTGCCACCGACACCCTCACCGTCGAGTCTCCCTTCATCGTCTCCAGCGACTTCCCCGACACTTTCTACATCACTGCCTTCACCATCAGCAATCAAGACAATATCCACGACAATGACACCACCGTCAAGGAATTCCACCTTGCCCCGCTCGACAACGATATCAGCGCCGAGGCCGTCATGCAGCCCCTTGACCGTGTCATCGCCGGCGACTCGGTGACCGTCACCATGCGCATCCGCAACTTCGGCATCAGCACCATCTCCCACGCCACACTCTCCTACATCTTCAACGGCTACCTGCATGTCACCGAGGAGGTCGACATCGATAGCATCCTCGGGCGCCCGCTGCAGTCTATGGAGTTCTTCAACTACACCTTCCATCAGCGATTCAGGTCCTCGATGGGTATCATGCGTATCGACTGTATCGCCAAGAACGATGCCAACGAATACATCTACAACGACACGGTATCCAAGAACTTCCAGGGCATCTCCTCCATCACTGACATTGCCGCCACCGCCGTCGTTATCGACACCATTGGCTTTAACGATGTCAAGGTGCAGCTCGTCATCGAGAACCGCGGCGCCCGTGGCGCCAACAACTTCGAGGTGGGCTTCTGGTACGACAACGATACCACGACTAAATTCTCCGAATACTACCAGCGCGAGGAACCCTTGCCTGCACTCTCTACCGGATACCACCTCTTCTCTTTGAGGCTTCCGCCACGTCAGGCCACTTGGGATCACTTCGTCGGCTACGTCCATATCGACGATGACAACGACCCGTCCAACGACACCACCTCAGCCACCGCCAAGCAGGCTATCGATATCGAGGTGCTCGGCCTTGTCGTCGAAGAGAACGCCCAGCCCGACTGCCGTGTCTTCATCCAGTTGCGCAACATTGGCAACCTTACCCTCACCGGCAAGACTCTCCAGCTGTTTGCAACCGTCAATGGCAACGAACTCGAAAAAAAGCCAGTCCGTGATCTCGAACCCGGTCGCATCGTTTCAATCGAGTTCGACCGTCGCATCCCGAAGGACCGTATGCGCCACTATGTGGGTTCCGGTCGTCTGGCTGCTCTGGCTAGCGACATCGACCAGTCCAACAACCAGTCCACCAACGTCACTGTGGTCAACTACTTCGAAGGCATGCCCACCGTCAACGGCGGCCAGCTCGTCCTCGACCAGAACTACCCCAACCCCTTCTCCGACCGCACCGTCATACCCTTCTCCATACCCGATGCAGCCTTTGTGCGCATCTTCGTCATGGATGCCATGGGTCGAATCGTCAACTCCTTCGAACGCTTCTACGGCGTCGGCGACAACACCGTTGAGCTCGACATGCAGGCCTTCTCTGCCGGTGTCTACTACTACGGCATCGAAGTCGACGGCCAGCGTAAGATGCGCAAGATGATTCTCAAATAGGCGATGCTCGCACGCTTCAAGGATTCAATCAGCCGGCAGCACCTCTTCTCCCCGCGGGACGAGGTGCTGCTGGCTGTCAGCGGCGGCCGCGACTCTGCGGCCCTCGCACATCTCATGCACGAGGCCGGCTTCCGCTTCGCCATCGCCCATTGCAACTTCCACCTGCGCCCCGGCGACTGCGACCGCGACGAGACCTTTGTCCGCCGCCTCGCCGCCCTCTACGGTGCCCCTTGCCATGTGGCGCAGTTCGACACCCGCACCGTGGCCGCCGCCTCCGGCGAGAGCATCGAGGAAGCGGCACGCCGTCTGCGCTACACTTTTTTCGCCTCCCTCGTCGCTCAGCAGCCCTCCCTCGCCTGCGTCGCCACCGCACACCACCGCGACGACTCCGTCGAGACATTCTTCCTCAACCTCTTCCGCGGTACAGGCATCGCAGGCCTCCACGGCATACGCCCGGTAGCCGAGTTGGAAATCGGGAACGGAAGATTAAGAGTTGTACGGCCGCTGCTCCCCTTCAGCCGTGCCGAAATCGACGCCTACATCGAAGCTCATGGTCTCGAATATGTCGAGGACTGCACTAATGCCCAGCTCGACGCCCGCCGCAACCGCATACGCCTCCAGCTCATGCCGCTCCTGCGCGAGCTCTACCCCTCGGTCGACGCCACCATGCAGGCCAACATGGAACGCCTCGCCGACGTAGGCGAGGTCTACCGCCGCTACGTCGACGACCTTCGCGCGCGCGTGATACATAAATATGAATCGCGTCTGCCGTCGCTTCCAGTGGAGATATCTGCCGTCGCGCTGTCCGATATCGAGGCGCTCGACCCGCAGCGCACGCTCCTCTTCGAGCTCCTGCGCCCCTATGGCTTCAACGCCTCCGTCGTCGACGACATTACTAAAACAATCAAGCAATCAGGCAATCAAGCACTATCAGGCCGCCTCTTCTATTCCCCCTCGCATGTCGCCGAAATCCACCGGGGCCTGCTCCTCGTCGCCCCGCAATTCCAAATCCCAATCCCCGACGCACAACTCTCCACTCGCCCCTGGCGTCCCGGCGACCGTTTCCGCCCCAAGGGCATGAAAGGCACCCGCCTCGTAAGCGACTTCCTCAAGGACCTGCACCTCTCGCGCATCGAGCGCCAATACGTCATGGTGCAGACAGCCCCCGACGGCACCATCCGTTCCGTCGTAGGCCTCCGCGACGCGGAATAAGAAAAAACGTTCAGTTATTGGTTCTTGTCACCGCTATCAGCCGGTCGCCGCGGTCGGCTGGCGTATGCTGGTAGACATACACCGTGTATCGGTTCCACATCTCGCGGTGGTCACCCTCGAGCCGTGCCGTCTTCGAGACCCCGGCCGCAGCCCTTTGCACACCCGACACTAACAGCTGGTAGGCGTAGTAGCCCTGCTTCAGCAGCAGGCGCTTGGTATATGCCCGCCGCTCCATGTTGTATTCCATCAGCGACGTCGAGTCCAGCTGCCACTCCGTCAGCGCACCCACCACATACACGTTGCCGTCAAGCATCGGCTGCTCCATCGGCAGGCTGAAGTTCACCCACACATAGTCGGCCTCCAGCCGCGGGTTGTTGCGGTCCCACACATTCACCCTCATGCCGCCGTTCAGCGTCTTCTCGGTGACGAAATGCTTGCGCGAGCGGTCCTCGTCGGGCCGCAGTATGGCAAACAGCTCGCCGCCGTACTCGCTCACCCGCACCACATTGTACATCGGGCTGCGCAGGTTGCTGCAGTCGAAATAGCGGAAGGTGTTGCCGCCCTCGAAGACATTGGGCCGCCGCCCGCGGTAGGTCATCCGGTCGCCTTCGTAGCCGCTGAACTCCACCCACCGCGCGTTGTCCTGGCGCCCGTTCTGCTGCACCATGACGTTGATATACTCGGGTCGCAGCTGTATGCCGGACACCGGCCACTGTCCGCCGCCCCCGGTCCGCGGGTCGCTCTCCACCGTTATGTCCACCTCCTGCCGCCGGTCTATGTCTACTCCGTCGTAGGGGCGCGTCAGCTCGATGCCGACACCCACCGCCTGCTCCGACACACAGAAACGCCGCGTCAGCAGCACATCCCCGGGCTCGCCGTCCACGCTCACCGTCAGCACATAGTTGCCCGACAGGGTGAACTCGGCATAGCGGTCGGGCACCACGGCGCGGTAGTGCACGTAGTCCGTCAGCGTGGTGAACGAAAACTCGTACTGGTCCAGCGCCCCCTCGTCGAAGCCGTTCATGAACTCCTGCGGCTCCACATCGTCGCGCTGCCAGTGGCGGTCGCAGTGGGCTATGCTCCAGCGCAGCGCCTCGGGTTCGGCGCCGAGCAGATCGAACTCCAGCGTCAGCCGTCCGCGTTCGCCCAGCGCCAGCACCGGCGTCAGCAGCTCCGACTGCAGCTCCTTCCCCTCGCCGTCGCGGTATAGCTGCACCGTCTTCACATCGCTCCGCCACGTCGAGTCCGTAACTCTCTGTGCGAAGCACAGACCGCTGGCTATAAGCAGCATAGATATTATCAGTCCACAGCGTTTCATGCTGCAAAATTACACATTTTTTATTGTTTGGAACGATTCTTGAATCTTATTAGTTCAATTTTGTGAACTACGGCGTTAGTGTCCCCCTGTCGGGTGGCGCCTCGCGTCGCTCCGACGGCTGCCCTTGCCGCTCGGCTGCCGTCTCACTCCCGCCGGCAACTTCCGCGGGACCTTCCGTCTCAACCGCCTCGCCCTCAGTCGTTTCCTCGCCGTTGTCCTCCTGCGTCAGGCAGCCCACGTAGGCCGTCTCGCTCCACGCCCCCTGCATGCTGTGCACGAAGCCGTAGACATGCACCTCGCTGCCCGCCATCTCGCCGGGCAGCATGACGCTGACCTTCCG